>Ga0207689_10003524_pt1 | contig 14298 bp, 11 predicted proteins | sample KBSMisM52_FD_184312 | JGI IMG/M metagenome (GOLD analysis project Ga0207689, IMG submission 184312) | Miscanthus rhizosphere microbial communities from Kellogg Biological Station, Michigan, USA - KBS Miscanthus M5-2 (SPAdes) (version 2) | ecosystem: Host-associated > Plants > Roots >... | reverse complement strand
CGCTTCGCCGGCCTGGTCAAGAAACGCATTGGGCTCGTCGAGCATGAGGACGCGCGGCTCGCCGTAAAGGGCGCGCGCCAGCGCGACACGCTGCGCCTGGCCCGCCGACAAGCCGGTGCCCATCAGCCCAAGGGAGGAGTCATATCCTTTCGGGAGCTGCAGGATCAGTTCGTGAACTCCAGCTTCCTTCGCGGCCTTGACGACGGCTTCGTCGATCTCTTTCGCGTGATCGTCGTTCCGGGCCCGCTCGAACCGTGAGATATTTTCCTTGACGGAGCCTTCGAACAGCGACGGCTCCTGCGGCATGTAGCCGAAATGCCTGCCAAGCTCGTCCTGGTCCCAGTCGGTGATTCTCGCACCGTCGATCCGGATGGTGCCCACGGTCGGCTGCATTGCGCCGATCATGATCTTGCCCAACGTCGTCTTGCCCGAGCCGCTCGGCCCGATGATCCCCAGGATCTTGCCCGGTTCGGCACGCACACTGACTCCCAGCAGGATCGGACGGCCGTCGCGGCCCCGAAGACCGACATCTTCGACGTCGAGCACACCCTCGGGCTGAGGCAGGATCGTGTAGATCCGCTGCTCGTCGACAGTTTCCAACGCCTGCGAGAGCCGGCGCATGGCCGCTCGGGCGGAGGCAAGGGACGACCATGCACCGATGATGCTTTCGATCGGCTGGAGCGCCCGGCTGAGCAGCACGGATGAGGCGATGATGGCCCCCGCCGAAATATCTCCGGCGAGCGCCAGAATCGCGCCCAGGCCAAGCGCGGAGGACTGCACAAACAGGCGGAAGAAGCGGCTCGATGCAGTCAGGCGACTGCCCGCGAACTGGGCGCTCAGCATGTTGGCGAGCGCAAGGCGGCGGTGGCCAAGCTGCCGGTCGACCATGGCTCCAGTCATTCCGAGGCCTTTAACGGTCGTGCCGTGAACGGCCGCCGCCTGCTGCGAATTGTGCGCGGCCGCCATCGCCGAGGTGGCGATTTCCATCTTTCGCTGCGTCGCTTTCTGGTTGGCCCAGGCGAGCGAAATGAGGAGCGCCGCCGACACCATCGCCATGATGCCGATCCAGAAGTGAAGCATGAAGGCGACAGCCAGGAACACGGGGGTCCAGGGCACATCGAAGATCGCGGCAATCGCCGGGCTGGCCATCGCTGTTCGAACGCTGTCGAAATCGCGCATGGCCTGGCCGGCCGCGCCAGAATCGGCCGCCATCATCTGGCGCAAGAGCCTGGGTGCGATGAGCGCGTCGACCCGTTGGCTGGCCCGCACGAGCAGCCGGTTGCGAATCATGTCGAGCATGGAAAGCGTCAGGAGCGCGAGCGCGAGGGCCGCGGTTATGAATAGCAAGGTCGTCTTGCCGCCCGTCGGCACCACGCGGTCGTAGACCTGCAGCATGTAGATCGTCGGCGCGAGATAGAGCAGGTTGATGAGCAGGCTGAACGCCGCCGCCGCGATAAAATGCTGGCGGCAGTCGGAAAGCGCCTCCGTGACGAGGCGCGGGAGTTCGATCCCGGCAAGCTTCATGGGCGCTCACCAGACGCGCGGGTGCGCCGCCTCAAGCGCTCTAACTGCGTCATATCCATGAACTTCCCCGCTCGCGAAGCCGCCAACAATTCCGGCTCCCTGATTGATCAAGTCATGCTTTGTGTATCAGATTCAAGGAAAAGTTTAAGAGAGTCCCTCGAAGAGACATGACAGTCAGCCTTCCAGCGCCGCCATCAGGCTCGCGTTGCCCCCTGCCGCGGTGGTGTCGATGCAGGTCACGCGCTCGGTCGCGAAGCGGGCGACATAATGGGGGCCGCCGGCCTTCGGACCCGTGCCGGAAAGGCCCTCGCCGCCGAACGGCTGACTTTCGACGACAGCGCCGATCTGGTTGCGGTTGACGTAGAAATTGCCGACGCGGGCATGCTCCTCGACATAATCGCGCACCGTATCGATCCGGCTCTGCAGGCCGAGCGTCAGCCCGTAACCGGTCGCGTTGATTTGATCGACGACCTCGTCGAGGCGGTCTCCGGGGAAACGAATGACGTGAAGGACTGGGCCGAAATTCTCACGTTTCAATTGGTTTAGCGACTTGAGTTCATAGAATGCGGGAGCGACAAAGCAGCCGTGCGCGGCCTCGCGGGGCGTCTCCAGCCGGCACACCTTCCTGGCGTTCTTGTCGAGCCATTTGATGTGCTCATCGAGGAGCCGCTTCGCGTCCTTGTCGATGACCGGGCCGACGTCGGTCGCGAGTTCGCCGGGATCGCCGACCTTGAGCGCGTGCATGGCCCCCGCGATCATCGCGATCATCTGATCGGCGACCTCCTCCTGGACGAACAGCACCCGCAAGGCCGAGCAGCGTTGGCCCGCACTCTGGAATGCCGACGAAATCACGTCGCGGGTCACCTGCTCCGGCAGCGCCGAACTGTCGACGATCATCGCATTCTGGCCGCCGGTTTCGGCGATGAACGGGATGATCGGCCCGTCGTCGCGATCGGCCAAGGTGCGGTTGATCATGCGGGCAGTCTCGGTCGAGCCGGTAAAGACGACGCCTGCGAGCAGCGGATGCGTGGTCAACGCCCCCCCGACGACCCTTCCGCTGCCGGGCGCGAGCTGGACGACATCCTTGGGGATGCCCGCCAGGTGCATCAGATCGACCGCGAGCGCGCCGATCAGCGGCGTTTGCCCGGCCGGCTTGGCGATTACGGCGTTGCCCGCGGCCAGCGGCGCCGAAGCCAGGCCTGTGAAAATCGCCAGCGGGAAATTCCACGGCGAAATGCTGGCGAACACGCCGCGGCCATGCAGGCGAAGCTCGTTCTGCTCGCCGGTCGGTCCCGGCAGCGGCAGCGGCCGGGTGAACTGGCGCCGCGCCTCGGCCGCGTAGAAGCGCAGGAAGTCGACCGCCTCGCGCACTTCGAGCACCGCATCGATCAACGTCTTCCCGGCTTCACGAATGCAGAGCGAGAAGAATTCTTCCGCATGCTCCTCGTAGAGATCGGCGGTCCGGTCGAGCAGCTGGGCCCGGGCTTCGCCGCCGAGCGCGTCCCAACCGACCTGCGCCGAGTGGCCGGCACGAACCATCCGGTCGACCTCGGCGGCGCTGGCCTCGAACACCGTGCCGACTTCGATGCGGCGATCGTGGGGCGAGGTGACTGGGCGCCCCTCACCCTTCCCGAAAGTCGGCCTCGCGGCCCAGCTGCGGCCTTCGAGCGCCGCCAGCCGTTCGAGCAGCGGCTCGCGAACCAGCGGATCGGACAAGTCGACACCGGCGCTGTTACGGCGCTCGGTGCTGAAAAGTTCACCGGGAAGGACGATCCTCGGATTGCGCTTGGGTTCGAGCGCCTCGAGCTCCGCCACCGGATCCTTGACCAAATCCTCGAGCGAAACCTGTTCGTCAGCGATGCGGTTGACGAACGAACTGTTGGCCCCATTCTCGAGCAGGCGCCGGACGAGATAGGCGAGCAGTTCCTTGTGGCTTCCGACGGGCGCGTAGATGCGCACCGGAGTGCGCGGGTCGCCGATGCCGTCCTCGAGGTTGGCCAGCTCCTCATAGAGCGCTTCGCCCATGCCATGGAGGCGCTGGAACTCGAAGGCACGGTCGCCGGCTAGCGCCTTCACCTGCCCGATCGTATTGGCATTGTGGGTCGCAAACGCCGGATAGATGACGTCGCTCGCATCGAGCAGCACCTTCGCGCAGGCGAGATAAGAGACGTCGGTCGCAATCTTGCGGGTGAACACCGGATAGTCCGGCAGTCCCGCGACCTGCGCCGCCTTGATCTCCGTGTCCCAATAAGCGCCCTTGACGAGGCGGACCATGAGCTTGCGTCCATGCGCCCGCGCAGCGTCGGCAACCCACTTGCAGAGCGGGCGAGCGCGCTTCTGATAGGCCTGGATCGCAATCCCGAACCCGCCCCAGCCGTTCGCGAACAGTTCGTCATCGGCAAGCAGCAGCTCGAACACGTCCATCTGCAGCTCGAGCCGGTCGGCTTCCTCGGCATCGATGGTGAAATGTACGTCGGCCTTCGAGGCCTTCAGCGCCAGCTCCCGCGCAACCGGCAGAACGGCTGCGACGGCTTCCTCCGCATGAGTATATTCGTAGCGCGGGTGAAGCGCCGTCAGCTTCACCGAGATCCCCGGCGATTTGCGGAAGCCGCCCTTCGCCTCCTTTGCGATGCGATCGAGCGCGCCGCGATAGGCGTCGGCGTACCGCTCCGCATCCGCGAAGGTCTTGGCAGCTTCGCCAAGCATGTCGAAGCTATGGCTGAGCCCGCGGCGGCGCTCCGGAGCCGCGCGCTCCAGGGCCTCGCCGATGGTGCGGCCGAACACGAAGTTCCGCCCGAGGATCTTCATCGCTTCGCGAACCGCGGTACGGACGACCGGCTCTCCCAGGCGACCGACGGCCCGGCCAAGCGCGCCCTTCCAATTTTCGGATCGGTCCTGAGCACCTTCCAGCACCTTGCCGGTAAGGAGCAGCGAGAAGGTCGCGGCGTTGACGAACGCCGAATCCGACGTGCCGAGCTTTTCCGACCAGTCCGGCCCAGCGAGCTTGTCGGCGATCAGCTCGTCGGCGGTATGTGCGTCGGGGATTCGCAGCAAAGCCTCCGCAAGGCACATCATCGCGATGCCCTCGTCCGAGCCGAGGTCGTATGCGTGCAGGAACGCGTCGATGCCGGACGGCTTGTGCGAGCGGACGCCTTTTACCAGCGACCGTGCGGTCGCGATGGCGTCTCCGAGAGCCGGCGGATCGAGCCGAGCCTGCCCAAGGCGCTCGATCACGACCTGTTCTTCGTCAGGCCGGTAGGCGCGCCTTACCTCGGTCCGGTCGACAGGCCCCACGGAGGCGGCCGCGCGCCCTACGCGAGCTGCCCGTGGCAATGTTTGTACTTCTTGCCCGAGCCGCACGGACAGGGCGCGTTACGGCTGATCGGCGCCTCGACCACGCCGCCCTCTCCGTCGCGCTGCGGGAGCGGCGGCTGCGGGATGTTCATCAAAGGCGGAACGCCGGCCATCAGCCCGCGCGCCCCGGCGTCGATGTCGGATGTATCGTCGTCGGCGGAGAACGGGTCGAGGTGCTGGGTGATGAAGTCCGGTAGCTCGGGCGGCGTTTCTTCCAGGCGGAATTGCGCGCGCATAAGGACCCGGGTCACTTCCTCGCGGATCGCCACAAGCAGCCGCTCGAACAACAGGAAGGCTTCCTGCTTATATTCGTCGATCGGCTTCTTCTGGGCGTAGCTCCTGAGGTGAATGACCTGGCGGAGCGCATCGAGGGTCGCCAGATGCTCCTTCCAATGGTGGTCGAGCGTCTGGAGCAGGATCTGCTTTTCGACCGACTTCAGGCTCTCCGGATCAAGGTCGGCGGCTTTGGCTCCCATCGACTCATCGGCCAGCTTCTGCAGTCGTTCGACAATGAGCTCGGGCTCAACCGCTTCTTCCTGGAGCCATGCGTCGATCGGCGGCTGAAGCCCGAAAATGGCATCGACGCTTTCCTTCAGATCCTCGACGTTCCACTGCTCGGGATAGGTGCCCTCGGGGCAGTTGACGGCGACGATCGACTGTACCGTTTCGGCGCGCATGTCGGTGATGACGTCGCCGACGCTTTCGGCATCCATGATGTCGGAGCGCTGTTCGTAGATAACCTTGCGCTGGTCGTTCATCACGTCGTCGAATTCGACGACCTGCTTGCGGATGTCGTAGTTGCGGGCCTCGACCTTTTTCTGCGCGGTCTCGATCGCCTTGCTGATCCAGGGGGAGATGATCGCCTCGCCGTCGGCGAGGTTCTTGTTCATCATCCGAGCGAACAGGGTCTGCGGACCGAAGATGCGCAGCAGATCGTCGTCGAGGCTGAGATAGAATTTCGATAGGCCCGGATCCCCCTGCCGGCCCGAACGGCCGCGCAGCTGATTGTCGATCCGCCGGCTCTCATGGCGCTCCGTGCCGAGGACGTAGAGGCCGCCGGCTTCGAGCACCTTGGCTTTCTCGACGGCGACTTCCTCGCGGATGCGCGCGATCGCCTTGTCGCGCTTCGGTCCTTCCTCGACTTCGCTCAGCTCGTCCTGGATCCGGAAATCCACATTGCCGCCGAGCTGGATGTCGGTGCCGCGGCCGGCCATGTTGGTCGAGACCGTGACCATTCCCATCCGGCCGGCCTGAGCGACGATATGCGCTTCCTGCTCGTGGAAGCGGGCATTCAGCACCGAATGCTGGATTCCGCCCTTCTCGAGAAATTCCGACAGCATTTCGGATTTCTCGATCGAGATCGTTCCGACCAGGACCGGCTGCCCGATCTTCTGCTTGGCCTTGATCTCCTGGGTGATCGCCTCGAATTTCTCGGCCATCGTCTTGTAGAATTCATCGTCCTCGTCGGCGCGGCAGACCGGCATGTTGGTTGGGATCGCGACCACGTTCATCTTGTAGATGTCGAAGAATTCGGGGGCCTCGGTCATCGCCGTTCCGGTCATCCCCGAGAGCTTCGGATACATTCGGAAATAGTTCTGGAAGGTGATCGAGGCGAGCGTCTGGTTCTCCGGCTCGATGTCGACGCCTTCCTTGGCCTCGACGGCCTGGTGGAGGCCGTCGGACCAGCGCCGCCCCTCCATCATTCGGCCGGTGAACTCGTCGATGATGACGACCTTCCCGTCCTTCACGATATAGTCGATGTCCTTCTTGAACATGACGTTGGCTTTCAGCGCCTGGTTCAAGTGGTGGACGGCCTGGGTGTTGACGATGTCGTAGAGATTGCGGCCCTCGATCAGCCCGTCGGCCTCGAACACGCGCTCGGCCTTCTCGGTCCCGACTTCGGTCAGAACGACGCTCTTCTGCTTTTCGTCCTTTTCGTAATCGCTCTCTGTGAAGGTTTTTACGATCCGGTCGGCGGAGATGTAGAGATCCGACTTGTCGTCGGTTGGGCCGGAAATGATCAGCGGAGTCCGGGCCTCGTCGATCAGAATCGAATCTACCTCGTCGACGATCGCGAAATGGAACGCCCGCTGGACCATCGCGTCGCGCGAATATTTCATATTGTCGCGCAGATAGTCGAAGCCGAGCTCGTTGTTCGTGCCGTAGGTGATGTCGGAATTGTAGGCGTCGCGCCGTTCCTGGTCGGAAAGGTTCGGAACGATGACCCCGACCGTCATTCCAAGGAACCTGTAGATTTGGCCCATCCAGTCGGCGTCGCGGCGGGCAAGGTAATCGTTGACGGTGACGACGTGGACGCCGCGGCCGCTGAGTGCGTTCAGATAGACGGCGAGCGTCGCGACGAGCGTCTTGCCCTCGCCCGTCTTCATCTCGGCGATTTCGCCGCGATGAAGCGCGATTCCGCCGATCAGCTGGACGTCATAGTGGCGCTGGCCGAGGGTACGGATCGCCGCCTCCCGAACCGTGGCGAAGGCCTCTGGAAGGAGATCGTCCGGGCTTTCGCCCTTGGCGAGGCGTTGACGGAAGAGGTCCGTCTGCCCGCGCAGTTCATCGTCCGTCAGCGCCTGGATATTGGGCTCAAGCGCGTTGATGGCGTCGACATATTTGCCAAGTCCCCGCACGTAGCGGTCGTTGGCCGATCCGAAGATACTCTTTGCCAGTCCGGCGATCACATGAATTCCCTTAAAAACCCGCGCGTTCCGGAAAAGGCGAAATGCTCCCGCCGACGCTGGGGAAACCGTGGCGGGCGATGTAAGGAGCGCCCTAGCGGTAGTCAATTAAGGCAGAATGTATGGGCCTCATCAGCGCTTGGGTTGTGGCGCGGGCTGGCTCAGTGTCACCACGCCCAGCTCGATCAGCGGCCGCCAGCTCGCGTCTTCGGGTGCATTGGCGAGGATCCGCTTCCAGATCGCTATCGCTCCTGCCCGGTCCCCCGATCGGGCCAGCGCGAGGCCGTAGAAAAATGGTGCGGCGGGATGGCCGGGGGCGAGCTCAGCGGCGCGCTTATAGGCGAATTCGGCCGGCGGAGTGAGGCCATGAGCATGGTCGACGAGCGCATTGCCGAGCCCAATCCACAGCTGGGCATCCCCGGGATATTTGCCGACGGCATTCTGAAGCAGGCCAACGGCGTCCTCGGTGTTCCCGCCGCGCGCGAGACCGTCGGACAAAGCGAGCCAGGATTCTTCGGGACTGAAATTGCCGAAAAAAGCGTGGCGCGCTGCGCTAAGCGGTATGACTTCGCGTCCCTCTGAGCCTTGCGCCGGAGCATCGGGCAGGCCGGGGCTCCCCTGCACGGCATAACCGGCGGCGCCGAATATGAGACTCGCCATCGCAGCTGTCAGCAGTCCTCCCCGCACCTTGAAAAGCCACAAAGCGGCGACGCTCGAGGCCACGAGCAGCAGCAGGATGAACCAGCCCATCATGCCCTGGTCCCCAGCCGAATCCGCCGCCGTATCAGGAACCCGCCGACGAGAATCAGCACGAGCGGCGCTAGCCACAGCGGCCAGGCAGCGGGTTCGGCCGTCGGCTTGTAGCTGATCCAGCTGCCGTAGCGCTGAACCAGCCACGCCCGAATCTCAGTCGGTTTCTGGCCCGCGGCGATCCGACGGCGCACAAGATCGCGCATGTCGCCAGCCAGTTCGGCGTTGCTGTCCGATATCGATTGGCCCTGGCAGACGAGACAGCGCAGCTCCGCCATCAAGGCCTGCGCCTCAGCTTCCTGTTTCGGGTCGGGCAGCTGGCGGTCGGACCAATAGGCGGGCGGCAGGTTGCTGTCGGCGAGGGCCGGAGCGGCGAAGGTTAGCGCCAGAGCAACCAGGGCCGTTCGCGCCGAGGTCATTTCGCCTTCTCCAACGTCCGCAGGATCATCGGGACTTCGTTCGCCTCGATCGGGCCGATATGCTGGTACCGGATGACCCCGCGGCCATCGACGACGAAGCTTTCGGGCACTCCGGAGGACCCGAGGGAGATCTGCACCTGGCTTTGAGGATCGCTTCCGATGCGCTCATAGGGGTCGCCATTGCGCGCGAGGAAATCCGCGACGTCTTCGGACCGATCCCGAACCGCAATTCCGTCGATCGTCACCCCGCGGGCTTTGAGCTGCTGGAGCACCTTCACCTCGGTGATGCACGGCACGCACCAGCTGGCGAAGATGTTCACGAGGCGCGGACGCCCGGTCGCGAGATCCGACGAGCTGAGCGCCGGCTTGGTCGGCAGCGCAGCTCCCAGAATGAAGACCGGGACCGGCTGATCCTTGAGCTTGGAACTGACATTCGTGTCCGCCGGGGTCGCAAGGCGCCAGATCAGGCCTGCGAGCAGCACCAGCAGTAGCGCAAGCGGCGCGAAGCGGACGGCGCGGCTCATGCGTAGCGCTCCATCCGCCATTCGGCCTCTCGTGATCGCGATCGGCGCCGCCGCAGGCGCAGAAGCCGCCCGATGAGCGCCAGCGCACCCCCGAGCGCGATCAGTGCGCCCCCGGCCCATATCAGGGTCACGAACGGCTTCCACCAGAGCCTCAGCTGCCAGCCTCCCTCGCCGTCCGCCTTCCCCACGACGGTGTAGAGCTGGCCGTTCCAGAAGGTCTCGATCGCCGCTTCGTTGGTCTCGGTCGGAGGGTTCGAATAATATCGGGTCTGCGGTTTCAGAGTGACCAGTCCCTGCCCGCGCGTCGCCCTCAGCTCACCCTCGACGGCGGTCCAGTTCTTGCCGGCGGTCGGGGTTACCCCGGCAAATTCGACCAGCCAGGGCCCGACACTCAGCCGGTCGCCGGTCCTCGCCACGGCAAGTCTCTCCTCGGTGAAGGCGGCATTCATGGCCATTCCGGCGAGCGCAACCGCGATCCCGAAATGCGCGAGGACCATGCCCCAGGTCGCGACCGGCGCGCGAAGCGGATTGCGCCCCACTAGCGGCATGATCGAAGCAGCGGCCAGATAGCTCGCCACGACAAGGCCCGATCGCGGGAGGATCCCGATGCCGGGCGCAACGATGAAGCTAATCACCAGCGCCGTCACGCCCAGCAGTGCCGGCACTCTCAGCGCCTTGAACACCGGCCGGCGCTCGCGCCGCCAGGCGAGCAAAGGGCCGATTCCGACCAGCACGGCGAGGATCAAAGCCAATGGCCCGGCGACCGCATTGAAGTAGGGGGCACCGACCGACAATTTCTCGCCGCTCACCGCCTCGACGAACAGGGGATAGAGGGTGCCGACGAAGACGATCCCCAGGATCACGCTCAGAAGCAGGTTGTTGATCACCAGCCCGGTCTCGCGGCTGACCAATTCGAACGGCGCGCCTTCCTTCAGCGTCGCGCCGCGAAACGCGAACAGGACGAAGGCAGCCCCGACGTAAATGGCGAGAAGAGCCAGCAGGAACGTGCCCCGCTCCGGATCGATGGCGAACGCGTGGACCGACGTCAACACGCCCGAGCGGACCAGGAACGTCCCGACCATCGACATCGAGAAGGCGATCACGGCGAGCATCATGGTCCACGCCTTCAGCGCGCCGCGCGCCGCCAGCACGTTGATCGAATGGAGCAGCGCGGTCGCCGCGAGCCACGGCATGAGCGAGGCGTTCTCGACCGGGTCCCAGAACCACCAGCCGCCCCAGCCGAGCTCGTAATAGGCCCAGTAGCTTCCCGCTGTGATACCGAGCGTCAGCATGATCCACGCCGCCAAAATCCACGGGCGCATGGCCTGGGCGAGCCTGGAATCCACCTCGTTCGTTAGCAAGGCGCCAACCGCGAGGCTGAACGCGACCGAGAGTCCGACATAGCCGAAGTAGAGGGTCGGCGGGTGGAAGGCGAGGCCAGGATCCTGAAGAAGGGGGTTGAGCCCCTGCCCCTCCGCGGCCGGTGGATTCAGCCGCGCGAACGGATTCGAGGCAATGAGCAAGAAAGCGTAGAATCCGAGCGCCAAGGCCGCCTGCGCCCCGAGCGCGGCGACAAGTGTCCGGGCGCTCGTTCGTCGTGAGAAAATGGCAACGGAGGCCCCGGCCGCCGCAAGGATCGTCACCCACATCAACATCGAGCCTTCGTGGTTCCCCCACGCCCCGGCGACCTTGTAGATGAACGGCTTGGCGCTGTGGCTGTTCTCGAACACCAAAGCGACCGACAAGTCCGTGGTTGCGAATACCTGCAGCAGCATTGCAAACGCGATCAGGGTCAGCGCGCCTTGCACCACGGCGATCGAGCGCATGGCGTGTCCGACCTCGATGTTCGAGCGAAGCGCCGTGATCATCAGCACGAGCTGAAGCGCGGCGAGCCCGGCTGCGAGCCACAGCGCGGCAAGCCCGGCCTCGGCCATCATCGCTCGAGCGTCTTCCCGGCCTTGTGCTCCGCCGAGAGGTTGCCGAGCTCGGGCGGCATGTAGCGCTCGTCGTGCTTGGCGAGGATCGTGTCGGCGGTGAACGCGCCGTTCTGCAACCGGCCTTCAGCGACGGCACCGCTGCCCTCGCGAAACAGGTCGGGGACGATCCCCCGATAGACGACGGGCGTCTCGGCTTTGCCGTCAGTAAGGACGAAGCGGATCGTCACTCCGTCCGGCTGCCGAACGATCGATCCACGCTCGACCATCCCGCCAAGGCGCATGGACCGGCCTTGTACCGCATTGCCTGCGGCGACGTCCGCCGGAGTGTAGAAATAGGACGCCCGTTCGCGCAGCCCCCACATCGCCAGCAGCACCGCGACGAGGATCGCGAACATCGCGGCGCCGACCAGCACCAGCCGCTGGTTCTTGGGCTTCATTTCCGAGTGAGCGCGACTGCCGCCGCTTCGGCGCGGCGCATGGACGCAAAGGCCCAAATCACGAGCAGCGCGGTCAGCAGGACTGCGACCGAATAGGCGCCGACGACGAAGGGCCACGGATTCATTGGCTCATTCTCCGAATCCGAGCTTCGACTTTGGTCTCGGCAAGTTGCGCCCGGATCCGCATCAGGACCACAGCCCCAAACAGGCAGGTGAAGCCGATCATCGTCAGCGGCAAAGGCCAAAGAATGCTGTTGTCGATGGTCGAGCCCGTAAGCCCGATGCTTTCGCCCTGGTGGAGCGTCCGCCACCACAGGACCGAATAATGGATGATCGGCAAGTTGATCGCGCCGACGAGTCCGTAGATTGCGGCGATACGCCCTTCGCCGCCTCGCTCGCGCTCAGCGCCCGCCAATCCGATGTACCCGAGATAGAGGAAGAAAAGGACGAGCATTGAGGTCAGTCGTCCGTCCCATTCCCACCATGTTCCCCAGGTTGGGCGGCCCCAGATCGATCCGGAGATGAGGCAGATTGCGGCAAATGTTGCGCCCGCCGGAGCGATCGCCCGTCCCGCGACGGCCGCGAGCGGATGCCTCCAGACGAGCTGGCTGACCGACGCCGCGGCAATTCCGAGCCAGCCTGCCATTCCGAGCCAGGCCGACGGCACGTGGATGTAAAGGATCCGGACGGTCTCGCCCTGGAGATAATCGGGCGGGGTGAGCGTCAGTCCGGCCGCCATCCCACCGATCGCCAGCGCAAGACCGATCAGCAGCAGCCAATCCGTGGCCGGCTTTGCGATCCGGAGGAACCGGGTGGGGTTTGCTAATGCATGCATCGCTAGTGCTCCGTCATTGCGAGGAGCGGAGCGACGAAGCAATCCAAGATGTGCATTATTGGATTGCTTCGCTGCGCTCGCAATGACGTTTAACCTCTCCCGATGAGCTTCTGCGCCATCGCATCTGCAACAGCTGCCGGATCGCGGCCCGATGCCTTGCTCTCGGCCCAGATCTGCTCGAGCCGGACCGGGATTCCCTCGATCCGCTGGCGCACGAGGCTCGCGTCGCCGTCGCCGAGATATTCTGTGCACACGTTGATGATGCCGCCGGCGTTGATCACATAATCGGGCGTGTAGAGGATACCGCGGGCGTTCAGCCGTTCACCGTCTTCGGGCGTGGCGAGCTGGTTGTTGGCGCCGCCGGCGACGACCGGCACCTTCAGGGCCGCAATCGTCCGCTCGTCGAAGATTGCGCCGAGCGCATTGGGGCTCAGCACGTCGGCCTGGAGCCCGAGGATCTCGTCGGGCGACACGACCGTACCGTCGGTCGCGTCGGCGAGCTTCTTGGCCTTCGCCTGGTCGACGTCCGCGATCGACAGTTTCGCGCCCTCCGCGCAGGCATGGAGGGCGACGCCCGTCGCGACCGATCCAGCGCCCTGCAGAGCGATATGCAGGCCGGCGACGCTGTCCTTGCCCAAGGCATGCTTCACTGCCGCCTTGAGACCGAGGAACACGCCGAGCGAGGTGTGCGGACCGGGATCGCCGCCGACGTCCTTGCCCTCGGCTGGAAGTCCGGCCACGAACCTGGTCGAGCGCGCGACCTCGATCATGTCGGCAACGCTCATCCCGACGTCTTCAGCGGTGACGTAGCGGCCGCCGAGATGATCGACCGCCTTGCCGAACGCGTGGAGCATGTCGGGCGTCTTGGTCCGCGCCTCGTCGGCGAGAAGCACCGCCTTGCCGCCACCCAATGGGAGCCCCGCCATTGCGTTCTTGTAGCTCATCCCACGCGACAGCCGGAGCGCGTCCATCAGCGCATCGGCGTCCTTCGCATAATGCCAGAAACGGCAACCTCCCGCGGCCGGTCCGAGGTGCGTAGAATGGATCGCAATGATCGCCCGAAGTCCGCATTTTTCGTCGGTGACGAACTGGATTTCCTCGTGATCGTCGAAGTCCGGCAGTCCCCAAAGCGTGGTCATCGTCGTCGAATTTTCCGGTTCTAGTTTTCGAAAGGGGGCGGAATGTTAGAATGGGGCGATCGAGGGGACTTGAACCCCCGACCCCTGGTACCACAAACCAGTGCTCTAACCAGCTGAGCTACGATCGCCATAGAAACGCCTTCAGACACCGCCCTCTCCAGCGGTTTCCTTCGGCGCCGGCGCCACTTAGGGTTCGTCCCGATCGAACGCAAGCGAGGCCAGCCATGAATCCAACCATCCTCAGTTTCGCCTATCCGGACAGCCTCGTCCGCGAGTTCGAGCATTGGGTCACGCTCGTCCGCCCCGACCAGATCACGCTCGGTTCGCTGGTGCTCGCGGCGAAGAGCGATGCGACAGCGTATGGCGACCTGCCTACCGAAGCGTTCGCCGAGCAGGGCGAGATCGTGGCCGCGATCGAGCACGCTTTGCGAGCCTTTTGCGCGTACGAGAAGATCAATTACCTGATGCTGATGATGGTCGATCCGAACCCGCACTTCCACGTGATCCCGCGCTATTCGGAGGCGCGTAGCTGGTGCGGGATCGAGTTTCCCGACACGGGGTGGCCGCGGGCCCCACAGCTCGGCAAGGCCGTTGCGCTCTCGGCCGAACAGACTCGCGCGATGGCCGCGGAACTCATGGCTAACTTCCGGTAACTACTTTGCCGGTAACGATTGTTTAATAGCTTGCACGAT
>Ga0207689_10003521_pt1 | contig 14303 bp, 8 predicted proteins | sample KBSMisM52_FD_184312 | JGI IMG/M metagenome (GOLD analysis project Ga0207689, IMG submission 184312) | Miscanthus rhizosphere microbial communities from Kellogg Biological Station, Michigan, USA - KBS Miscanthus M5-2 (SPAdes) (version 2) | ecosystem: Host-associated > Plants > Roots > Rhizosphere... | reverse complement strand
GGAGTCGCTGGGTTCTTTTCGCTAAACGCGCCTTCGATACTCCAGTCGTGTGGCAGGTTCAGGACTCGCCAACTTGAATCGTTGAAATCGGGTGCCTGTCCGTTAGTTATGTCGCCGAGATTGAATCGCCAGTCTTCCCCGAAATTTGTTGTGTGTCCCGGTCGGGCATTCGCCAACACGTAGCTGCAAGTCACGAGCAACGTAACCGCCAGCAGGCAAATTGTTCTCAGTTTATTCATCGTAATGCCTCTTTACTGGGACCGCGGGCGCCCTCGCCCGCAAATGAGCGCGTACCGCGAATAGCCTACGCGTTCCAGGGTTGTGTCTTACTACACATCGCTTAAGTGATTCGATCGGTGCGTCGAACTACCTCGTCACCGTCAATCCCAGGGCCTTGACCACCTCGGTGTCTGGCGTCGCATGACCATTCTGTTTATTCACTACAGCAAAGCCACCCGCGTAGTCCCACATGGTCCAGCCGATGCCATGCTTTTCCAGCGCCGTGCGCATATCTTTGATCCAGACGGCCCGGTCGGCGGCCGGCGCAAAGTTGCGAAAGGCTCCGAATTCGTTACAGGTAAGCGGTACCTGATACTTTGCAGCCCAAGCGGCGGCTACCCCAATTTCACGGTCGATGCGGCTTGCGTTCCAACCATCTTCACCGTAACGAAGCAGGTTGTAACGCGCTGGTTCATCCTGAACTGTGTCCAGGATCTTGCCGACGCTTTCCGTAGTCGAGGGATACGGGACGTTCTTGTAGAAAGGTAGATTGGCGCCGGCCCAGGTTGCGCCCTGATGCGTGAATGTAAACGGCTCGTAGAAGTGGAAGTTGTATACGATGTTCCGGTCGGCATAGGGCACCAGGAACAACAACTCAGGAAGACCCGACCACCTGTGACCAGACGCAATTATCGTGTTTCTCGGCGCGCCTGAGCGAACCGCTGCAATGAGTTTCCCTTGCATGCCGTACCAACGATAGCCATCCTCCACCATCGGCTCATTGATGATTTCGAGAAAGACGCGTTCGGGATCACGGGTTGAAAGGTGCTCAGCCAGGGTGCGCCAGAACTTACCGAACGCTTCGATCTGGCGATCATTGCTGTTCAGCTTTAACTTAAATTGGTCGGAAGGATGAATATCAACGATCACGGCCAGTCCATTGGCTAGTATCATGTCGAGCGCATTGTCGAGATACTTCAGGTAATCGGGTTTTAGTCGGCCCGGATCGTCGTTATTGAAGAGCGGCGCGGGTTCGAGCGTGAGGCGAACGTGATCAAAGCCGATGCTTTTAATTAGCGCTATATCCTCCGCAGTGGTGTGAGATTCGAGATGAACTTTCGAATAATCAGCGGCCTGTGCAAACCAGTGACTGAGATTGATTCCATGACGCAGGCGGGCAAGTCTGGAAGCGGGGACTTCAGACTGCGCTCTAATGGTTGACACTGGTGCCAGAATCAAGATAGATACGGCGAGAATTGATAGTGAGATCCAACGTTTGAGCATGCCGATTCTTTTAGCAGTCATAGGAAAAGAATGCAAAGTAAAATCTTCTTTGCTGGTCATGCCTCTGAGCCTTTCACTACCTGATCACCGGGCTGAAGCCGCGGTGTTAATGAAAGCTAATTGATAGCCCAAACTGCGCCTCCTTTTAGAAAGTGAGCTACCGTGAATACTGCAAAATTGTTGATCGTGATTTTGGTAATGTTAACTTTGACCACCGTTTCTTCTCAATCTCAAACCAGACCGGGCAAAAAGAGCGGCGCGCGTGGCACAACATTCTTAGAAACTGGATGGCAGTTTCGCCAGGTTGGTAAAGACGTGTGGTATCCCGCAATTGTGCCGGGTTGTGTGCACACGGACTTGCTCAGCAATAAGCTAATTGAAGATCCTTTCTATCGCGACAACGAACAGCAGCTGCAATGGATTGGCAAGACCGACTGGGAGTATCAGACTACTTTTAAGATCACCCCTGACATTCTTAGTCACAGCAACATTGATTTGGTTTTCGCGGGCCTCGACACCTACGCCAACGTTTTTCTAAACGACGAACCCTTACTGAACACTGACAATATGTTTCGCACCTGGAGAACCGACGTTAAGCAGTTACTCAAAGCAGGCCCTAACACGTTGCGCATTCGCTTTCGTTCGCCGATAAATGAAGTGCTGCCGCTGATGGCGAAGATGAGCTATCAACTGCCGGCCGCCAACGATCAAGGGGAAAAGACGAGTCCGCACACACGCAAGGCGCCTTATCAGTTTGGCTGGGATTGGGGCCCGCGCTTTGTCACCAGCGGTATTTGGCGTCCGGTCTATCTTGAGTCCTGGGACCAGGCGCGCGTTGAGGATCTGCACATCCTGCCAAAACAGGTAACCGCTGCCGCCGCCAGCCTGACCGCTGAAGTTGAAGTTGTAGCCGACAAGAATGCCAGTGCAACTCTCATCATTGACAACCTTACTGACAAAAGAATCGTGGCAAACCGTGAAGTGAGCTTGACCGCCGGCTCAAATCGTGTGGCGCTCGACTTCGTCGTACCTCGCCCAGCGCTTTGGTGGCCCAACGGTCTTGGCGCTCAGCCACTTTATACGTTCAAGGCACGGCTGCAAATCAACGGCAAACCGATTGCTGAAAAGGTGACGCGAACAGGGTTGCGCTCACTGGAACTCAGGCAGCAGCCTGATGCGTCTGGCAAGAGTTTCACCTTTGTAGTTAATGGCGTTCCCGTATTTGCTAAAGGTGCCAACTGGATTCCGGCCGACAGTTTTCCGACCCGCATCAGTAAAGCTAAATACCGTCAATTGCTCGAGTCGGCGCGCGACACGAACATGAATATGTTGCGAGTCTGGGGTGGCGGCATTTACGAGCGCGACGATTTCTACGAGCTTTGCGACGAGCTGGGAATTCTTCTTTGGCAGGATTTTATGTTTGGTTGCAGCCTTTATCCCGGTGATCAGGCGTTTCTGGAAAGCGTGCGACACGAGGCCATCGATAACGTGAAGCGGCTGCGCAATCATCCGAGCATCGTGATATGGGTCGGCAATAACGAAATGGAGTCCGGCTGGTTTCACTGGGGCTGGAAAGACCAGCTGCCCGCAAGTCTCTGGGATGACTATTTGAAGGTCTTCTACGGCGTCCTGCCGGAAGTCTGTAGCTCGCTGGATCCATCGCGACCCTATTGGCCCAGTTCTCCCAGTTCGAAATTGGAAGACGACAACGAATCGCAGAAGATGGGAGATGTTCACTATTGGCAGGTCTGGCACGCGGCGCTACCGTTCAGCGAGTATGAAAAACAGTTCCCGCGTTTTATGAGCGAATACGGCTTTCAGTCGTTTCCGCAGCTCGAGACAGTGAATACCTACACGATGACCGCAGATCAAGAAATTAACTCGCCAGTAATGATGGCGCATCAGCGTCACCCGCGCGGTAACCAGCTAATAAAAGAATACATGCTGCGCGAATATCCCCAGCCAAAGGATTTCGAATCTTTCCTGTACGTGAGCCAGGTCTTGCAGGCGGAGGGTATCAAGATCGGTGCCGAGCATCTGCGGCGCATTATGCCGCACAACATGGGCTCACTTTTCTGGCAACTCGACGACTGCTGGCCCGTGGCTTCGTGGTCGAGCATTGATTACACCGGACGTTGGAAGGCGTTGCAGTACTACGCGCGCCGATTCTACGGCGAGATCCTGGTCAGTCCGCATGAAGAAAAGGGCAACCTCGAAGTCTTTGTCGTTTCTGATCGTTTGAGGCCTGTTGCCGGGCAACTGAGCCTCAACCTGCTCGACTTCGCAGGAAACAAGTTGTGGAGCCGGCAGGAGAATATTGAGGTGGCGTCTCTCAATAGCAAGGCCTACTTGACCATTCCCGTGAAAACTTTGCTGGCAGGGAAGGATCCCAAAACGGTTGTCCTTCTGACAGAGTTATTAGTAGACGGCAAGCGAGTCTCGAGTAATGAGCATTTCTTCGGAGCCTATAAGGATCTTAATTTGCCTGAACCGCAAATTAAGGCTGACGTATTGCCAGTTCGCGGTGGATTCAAGATCACGTTGTCTGCCGACAAGTTTGCGCGAGCGGTTTACCTGTCGGCGCCGAATTATGCCGGGTCCTTCACGGATAATTATTTTGATCTTATTCCCGGGCAGAAAGTTGGTGTCGAATTCCGCAATGCGAAGCCAGTTGCTCTGAGCGACTTTCGCAAGCAGCTAAAGATTCGTTCGATGACGGATGCGTTTTAACCTGCGATGCGGGTGGCAGCATAAAGCCTCGGGTGGAGCGAAGCGGAACCCCAGGATAACGACGGATACGAAACGGAGTCCACGAAGTGGGCGAAAGCGTTTTCAGAAAGGTTGATGCAAGGGTTTGAGATTTTTGGTAGAAGGTCAGTTTCAACGAAAAATGTCCGACAAACTTCTTTTTGTCGTAGCACCACGACAAGCTAAAGCTTGTCGGACATAGGCTTTGCGATCTGTCGCTTGGCTTCATCAATCAGCTCATTGTTTTGTTCATACGATAGCTCCGCCGGGGCATTCGTTTCACGATCGTTGCGCGGTGGATACTGATGACTTGAGTAAACCGGGTAGGCCTCGGTGCGCAGATGCGAGAGCATGTGATGACCGCGTCGGACCTCGCGCTCATGACGCAACGCCGAAATATCCACCGGCGCCACCACTATACGTTCGCCTGGCCCTGGACTGGCCTGGGCGAGTATTCGGCCATCGTAGTCGATTACCTGACTGCCACCGGGCCAGGAGTAGGGCGGATAATGTTTCAAGCTCGCACCCTGATCAGCGGCGACGACGTACGCAGTGTTCTCGAGGGCGCGACAGCGATTCACGATGGTCCACCAATCCATCGGCTCGGTAGCTCCCCATGGGTCCATGTACGCGGAAACGCGCACCAGAACCTCCGCGCCGTTTGCGGCTAACTGGCGGATGGCCTCGGGAAATATCCAGTCATAACAAATAGCGCACCCGATGCGACCAATTGGCGTGTCGGCGACCGGGAACATCGGCTCATCGTAGCCCTCAAGATCGTGAGGACTGGCATGAACTTCGAACGGAATCCATGGGTTGACCTTACGGTACTTGTAAAGAATTCCTGCCGGTCCAATCAGACACGTCGTATTGAAGACAACTCCCGGCCACTTGTTATCCACCTCCAGCATCGTGCCGCTTTGTATATAGATGTCGTGTTCGCGCGCCTTTTGTTCGAGCCGCTCGGTGTGTTCGTTTGGAATTTGCACCGCGAGCTTTTCGCGTAACTCCGCTACGGTGGCAAAGACCGGCGCTGCGTGAGCAAATTCAGGGAAGACGACCAGGCGCACCGGCAGAAATGGGGCGCTGCCGATTACTGCCGAATCAATCATCGACAGCATTCGGTCGGTGTTCGCACGCATTGCCAGGCGTTCAGTCGGATTTGGTAAATCTGTCTGACAGGCAGCTACTGAGTATCGAATGTGTTCCATGCTTTTCCCAACTGTGGAGCCGGGCCGGTGCAGTAGCCCGACAGTTATGGAGGGCTTGTTCGGGTGCGACATAGCCCTCCTTGACAGTCGGGCTACTGCACCGGCGCCTCCAACAGCTCACTAATCCTTCGTCGCACCTTTCGGCCACGATAGAAGTGTATCAATCGAGGAGATCTCAGTAGTAATAACACGCGTGTTGTATTTATCGTAGTAGGCGCGGCGGGCAACCGTCATGGGAAACTTCTCCGGATCCGCGTAGGGATACCGAGTCATGCCATGAAAAGGCAAGGGCGACACTTGATCCGGACTGGCGGAGTTTATGTCCATCTCCTTGCTGAAGCCATCCGCATAAAGCAGAAAAGTGCGCGTCCATCTGGCGCGTAAAGGCGGCAACTTGCGGGCGTCAAACGAAAGGCTGAGGTCGTCGCCTGGTAGCGAGATTACGAACATATCGTCTGCCCTGAGTAGCAACTCGCGCACATCACCCTCGCGCGTATATCGTCCCGGCATAACTTTCCAGGGAGAAGTAAACGTGACTTGCTCGTAGTCATAACCGAAAGGCTCACGGCCGTCGGGCGTGATTTCGCGGGAGAAGCCACGCCAGCGCAGGTTGGCGCTAATTGGGTCGAGCCGCATTGTTCGCAGCAGCGTTGGTTTAACTGACGTGTCCACCAGAATTTGATCCCAAAGGATTCGCATGCTGGTGACAATACGAACTTCACGACTTGAACTGAGGAACTTATTGGTGAGATCCACGGTCACAGTCTGCGGACGACCCACCGGAATGCCGATGTCTTCAATGATGGTGCGCCAGTTTCCTTCCGCATCCTTAACCTGAAGCGCGGGCAGCGTCATTTTCTTTCCCGCTTGCGCCGCCGCCACGTTGTCACTCGACCAGGCGTAATCGGTCCAGCCGGTAAGTAACAAAACTATCCGCTCGCTGGCTGGATGCTTGTGCGAAGCGTGCCTATTTTTACTGGGGCCCGCGGTCCGGGCAAATCCCGTCTCAGCATTTACCAGGTTCATCGTCAACGTATGCTCGGTGGCGTAACCACGAACAGCGTCGCGAGGGAAATCGTCGGGGTATTGCCGATCCATGCTGCGGATGCGCGAGAGCACATCGTTTCCATGATCGTCAATTGCGGTAAGTGGTGGCCGCGCGCCGCGTGTTACAAACAACTTGAAAGGACGAGGCGGATCCGTCATACCCTCGTTTGGGTAAACCTCGACGGCTTGCGGATGATCCACTGCGATTAGTTGAAAGCGGTCGGCAAAGACGGCTTCCTCAAGCTCGTTTGTCACCCGCAGCTCGAAACGTCCGTTGCGTTCTTTCAGTTGATCCCCGCGAATGCGAACGTATTCAACTGGATCAGGAGTGTTATAGCGGCCGGGTTCTTCCAGGTAGCCCATCTCCCCGCCGCCCATAAAATCGGTGATGAACTCAAAGCGTTCGCCGTTCCAGGTGTAGAGGTACGGACATGAGCTTGGCTTTCGATCGAGTTCAGTTACGTTCAGCGTTACCGACGAATTGCCGGGATTGGTAGTGTCGCCACCGGCCGCCCTGGCAATTTCGGTTTCCGCTTGAACAATGCCCGCAGGCCAGATCACACGCACCGCATCTGCAGTGGTGCGCTTGCCCAATCCGAAAATGAGATCTGCCGGCGCTGCTGCTGGACTAGCTGATGAAGTCTCAAGCTTCTGTATCAGGCTACCCGCTCGAGCCTCAATCTTGGCGCCGAGGCTACTGCGATTGCTTACTTTGCCGCTCAGCTTGACCCGTAATGAATGATTTCTGTTGCCACCGTCGTTACGTCCTACCCGCAAGCCTCCGGAAGGCGACAGCAACACGATATCTGTGTCTCCATCGTTGTCGCTGTCGCCTGCGGCAAACAGACGCCCAGCGGCGGCAAAACCGGCCCGCAAATCACGAGAGACAGCGGGTTCGCTTGCATCCATCCAGCCATCCCCAACATTTCGGAATACGCGCAGGCCTTTATCGGTGAGCAGCACGCAATCGAGCAGACCATCATTGTCGTAGTCGAGGAACTGTGCCGCGCGCGCTCCTTCCGAACCGGCAGGCGCGGCAGCCGTCTTAAATTTTTCCTTGCCGTCACTAATAACAAAGAGACCAGGTCCATCTGTCCGACCAAGAAAAAAATCCGTGAAACCATCCTTGTTCAGGTCTCCAGCCGCAGCGCAGCTCCAGTGTCCCTCGACATCGAGGCCGACATCTTTTGAGACATCGCGAAAGGTTCCGTCCCGTTGGTTGCTGTAAAGCGCCGGCGCCTTATCGTAATTGACCACTAGCAGATCCATGTCGCGCCGGTTGTTAAAGTCCGTCGGTATCACCGCGACCGCGTGCCCTACGGAATTCAACTTCGCCGCGGCGGTAATGTCGGTGAACTTCCCATTCCCATCATTGCGCAACAGCAAGTTGGGCGCGCCGGCGAAGTCGCTGGGAAACAGGGCTGCGCCTTTAGGGCCCTGAGAAAGATCCGCTGCGCCGGAGACGAAAATGTCCAGATCACCATCATGGTCCAGATCCACAAAGGCCACCGAGGATGGGAGAAACGGATACGCGGGTATGCCCGCTGCTCCGGTTACATCCGTGAACTTGCCGCCGCCGTCGTTGTGATAAAGCGAGAGGCTGCCGTCGCGTATGACGAACAGATCGGCCTTGCCGTCATTGTCATAGTCGCCAGCGACCGCGCCAACTGTGGTACCAGTGAACTTCGCCGCGAGAGCGCCCGACTGATTGGTAACTTCAGTGAATTTACCTCCGGCGCCGTGGAACAAATGCTGTGCGGAAGCGGTCGCCCAGAAGAGGTCCAAACTGCCGTCACCGTCCATATCAAAGAACGTTACGCTGCCACCGAAAGCGACGGCGACAGCCTGGCGGCTCGCATCGTTCCAATTACTCGACAGGAACGGCCGGCCAAAAACGGATGACGTGGTCGTTGTTGATCCAGGAGCGGTGTCTGCCGATCCTGACAAGGCGCCGGCGTTGCCATCCGCAAAAGTGACGGCTGGAATAGTTCGATCCACTAATTCCCGCTCAGCACCAGTGGAAGCAACGGCTTCAGCATAACGACCCTGCTCGAGATAGTTATTGCCCACGGTCGTGGCGCTCCCGCGTTCGCGTAACTGCCTAAAGCGTTCGGTAACACTTTGTCCCTCTTCACGCTGACCGGCGCGCATCAGGGCCTGACCCAGACTGTAGAGCGCCGTGGCGTTGTAGGGTTCAGCGGCCAGCGCCAGGCGAAAAGCGGCAATGGCTTCCGGATACTTGCGCTGCTGCGAATAGATCTGACCGACGTTTATATTTGTACCCACATCGCTTGGATCAAGTTTCAGTACTCGTTGAAAAGCGATTAGAGCATCGTCAGCTTTGCTTTGGAGTTTCGCAATCAGGCCGAGGATGTAGTAAGGCTGCGGTGCGTCAGGCACGAGAGCTGCGGCGGCTTGTGCTTCCCGCTGAGCGGCCGGCAGGTCGGGTAAATTAAACAGCGCAATGCTGAGATTGATATGAGCCAAATTCAGCTTCGGATCTATCTTCAAAGCATTCCTGAAGGCTTCGGCAGCTTCTTTATGTTTGAACTGCTCGAGCAGCGCGACGCCGATGTTATTGGCGCGGTAGGCGTCTTCGCGCGAGGCCAGCGCTGGAACGGAGGGTGTCTGGCGTTGGGCCTGCGATCCGTTGGGACGAAATCCTGAAAAGACCAGGCCGATTAAGAAAAGGCAAAATACAGAAGTGCGGACGATTTTCATGAATAAGATTTTCGGGAAAACATTGCGGCGTAGCAAGCTAAGTTCTCAGTTTTCTGGGGAGAGTCTCTGAACCAAATCGCTTAGTCCCGGAGGGACCGAATGTTTATAGACTGCTCTAGTCTATAAGTTTCTTCGCTCCAGCAGTGCGAAAGAATCTTCAAACCTGGAGACCTTGAAACTCTGCAACGTCGCGGCCCTACTGCCCGGTGTCAATATTCGCGGGCTTTATGTCGAGCGGAATAAATTGCCGGTCGATCAAGTCCTTCATAGCAATTGGTCTCTCCAGGATCCCCGCTTTGACGGCCATGTCGTTGATCTTCTGCAAGTCCTCATCAGTCGGCGTCAGCATGCGATAGCTAACGCGATCAGGCGGCTGGGTCAGGACGTAGCGAATAACTTTCTCATCCTGACGAAAATATGGTGCCACCACTTTTGCCGCCTCCAAACGATGACCTTCGGCCCATTCACCGCTCTCGGCAATGCCTCTTACGAGATCACGCACGACATCAGGTCGCTCGCGAATCAATTTCTCGGTGACGACCAGTACGCAGGAAATAAAATGCGGCCAAATGTCCTTAGCATGGTAGAGGACGCGGCCGCTGCCGTCGAGTTCCGCTTTAGCCGCATGCGGTTCACCTACGAAATAGGCGTCGATGGCTTTAGCGGCTAGTGCTCCCGGCATGTCCGGCGGCGGCAGTTCCACAAAACGGATTTCGTCGGGCTTGACGCCCTGATCGTCCATGAGTTTGCGAATCACGAGATACTGATTGCTGTACTTACTGGGAATGGCGAAGATCTTTCCGCGCAGATCGATCAGACTCTGCGCCGGTAAATCTTTGCGCACGATTACCGTCGAGCCGTCACGATGTCCCAGGTACACTATCTTGACGGGTACACCTTGTTCACGGAGCTTCATTGCCAGTGGCGCAATCATGAAGGTCGCGTCCAAACGACCTCCTTTGATTGACTCGACCACCGTGGGAAAGTCAGTAAACCGCTGTGAATTGAACCGATAGGAGGTACTGGTTCGCGTAGCGAAATCGGTGACGGGACAAGTCAGGTGACAGGTCACTGGCAAGTAGCCGACTTTCAATTCCTGTAACGAAGAGCTGGAGCGGTCCCCCATTTGGCGATGTTGCCAGGGCTTAAACCTCAACAAGCCAAGGATGACGATTACGGCAACGATGCCAACCAGCCAACGTGTGATGGGTGAGCGAAGCATAATTTTCCTGTTTGGTCTTTGGTCTTTGGGCTTTGGTTTTTGGTTTTTGAACTTTGTACTTTGAACTTTGTGTGGTTTGCCCTCAATGACCAAAGAGCAAAGCCCAAAGACCAAAGTCCAAAGAATCAACTTGTCGTCCTTACAGACTCGGCCGCCACTTTATCCTGTTCAAGTCCAAACTCAGCCAAAATCGCATGCACTGTTTCCACGACCTTTGGATGCGTCAGATCGCGGGGACGTGGGATCGAGACGCGCAACTCGCGGCAGATGCGGGCCGGCCGATCGGAAAGAACCAGAATCCGATCCGCGAGCTGAGCCGCTTCCTCAATATCATGCGTTACCAATACTACCGTGCGCGGCAGTTCCTCTAACATACGAACCAGTTCACGCCGCAAACGTAACCGTGCCAGGTAGTCCAACGATGAAAACGGCTCGTCCAACAGCAGGATATCAGTATTGCCGGCAAGTGCCCTGGCCAGTTCTACACGCTGGCGCATGCCGCCCGAGAGTTGATGCGGATAATGTGCGGCAAACTCCTCCAGCTTGATAAGGCGCAGCATCTCCTCGAGTTGTCGCTCGCGCTCTGCGTCACTACTCAGATCGCGAAGCCCCAAGGCTATGTTTTGTGCCGCAGTCTTCCAGGGCAGCAGGCTATCGTGCTGGTAAACCATGCGTACGCGGCCTGAGTAGGTAACGCTGCCTGAAGACGGTTTCAGAAATCCTGATAACACGTTGAGCAGAGTTGTCTTTCCACATCCGGAAGGACCCACCACCGCAACGAATTCACCTTGTGATATCTCCAGAGAGAGATCATGAAAGACTTCGGTCGCGCCGAAGTTAACAGAGACTTCCCTGGTACTGAGCGGCTTATCCGTCATATCCCCATCTAACACTCGGAATTCTTGTCAGTCTCAACAGTACACGGTCGATCACCATGCCAATAACGCCGATGACAATCATGCCGGCCACCAGGAGATCCATCCGCAAACCATTGCGGGCGTCCCAAATCGCAAAGCCCAGGCCGTCGCGCCCCGCAATCATTTCCGCAGCTACCACCACCAGCCAGGCGAGACCGGCAGTGACACGTAGGGAAGTGATGACCTGTGGCGCAATGGCCGGGAGGATTACTTTGGTCAGCAAATCCAAACCCTTAAAACCATAATCGTGCGCGACGCGAAAGTAGACCGAAGGGATACTGGCGACCGCAGCCAGCGTGCTGACAACAACCGGGAAGAAACAAGCCATGAAGATCAGGAAGACTGCCGGCAGGTCACCGATGCCGAACCATAGAATAGCGAACGGTATCCAGGCCAGCGGTGAAAGACTACGAAAGAAGTTGATCGCCGGAAGCAAGGCATAACGCGAGCGAGCATGGTGACCAAGCCACAATCCCGCCGGGACACCAAGCACGACCGCGAGCATAAAGCCCGTGGTGACGCGGAAGAGTGAGGCCACCATGTCGGTCGGCAGGCGGCCCGTTCGCAGCTCTTCGCCCAAACCTTTCGCTACCGCGACCGGGGAAGGAAAGACTGACTCCGGAAACACCCGCAATAGCCAGAGAGCCGACCAGATGGCAATGGCAACCACGAGCACCACCAGCGGCAACAGGCGCGTCTTTGAACCGAGTGGCTTTTCCGTCATGGTCTTTTGGAGTACGGTGACTTTCACCGCTTTGGTCGGTTGCGACCTGTCGCAACCCTGGTACACGGAATCTAATGCATCGAAGCGGCGACAAGTCGCCGAAGACCACAGCGGTGACAGGTCCACGCACACTCCAGAGAGGCGCAGCTCAACTGACACTCACTCTGGCACTTTGTCCTACTTGCCCAGTATCCGCTCCTGGTTGGCGAGAATTCGCTCCTGGTTAGCAACCACGGTGTCCAGTTTTCCCTGGTTCGAAATTATCGTTTGCTGGTTAGACATGATGGTCGCCTGGTTCGACAAGGCTTCGTTGAGTTTTGCCTGATTGGCCTTTATCTGCTCCTGGTTCTCAAGAATAGCTTTTTGGTTGGCAATGATAGTCTGCTGATTAGCTAGAACCTCGTCATTCGACATTTTGTTCTCCTCGCTTTTCTGATTCTTGTATTCGTAGACTGCGACGGGCAGTATCACTACGCGTCGGGATCTGACCGGCGATCAACTCGATTCGCATTTTTATTTGCGGAGCGAGCTGCATCGGCTACCGCCAGTTGGCACTGACTTTATGGCAAGCCCATGATCGTAGCTCTCATCGGTCTTTCCGAGGTCATACTTTAGTTGGAGATCAGTGTCAGCCAATAGATGCAGATCCGATTGGCGCTGGTGTGCTATCTTGGCGCTCCAACAAACGTTGTCGCTATCCCGTTAGCCATTCCCTACTGCTTTGCGATCCTTCTGAGGTGAGAATCAGATACCCCCACCATTCTAAGCCGGCTACGGTACTGTTAGCTGCGTTTCTGCTGCTGACGACGGCGTGCCGCCCGAATGCCAAGCTTCCGCCGAAATCCTCCCCACAATACACCGAAGTAGTAAAAGCGTTCTACGTAGGACTGGCCGCTCTGCAGGTTGGCGATGATGTGCGCGCGGACGCCAAGCTCGCCCAATTAACTCAACTCGTGCCAGCTGAACCGGCGGGTTGGGCCAACTGGGGACTGCTTGCCTTGCGACAGCGGAACTTCGAGGTGGCTGCAGAGAGACTAGAGCACGCGCGTTCACTGGCGCCGGAGAACGATCAGATCTACTACCTCCTGGGACTGCTCGAAAGCAGCCGCGGCCGCCCAGCAGAAGCGATCACCGCGTTGCGGAAAGCGATCGAGCTCAACCCGAAAAATCTGTTCGCCGCCAATAAACTGGCGGAAGAAATCGAGCGGCAGGGAAGTGGAGATAGCGACGCTGAGTCCCAGCAACTCATTCAAAAGATGCTGGAAGTGCAACCGGACAATTTGGCGATCTTGCTAGAACTGGGGCGCATCGCGGCCAAGCGCGGCGATGCCGAAACCTTTCATCGTGTAGTCGGAAAACTCGCCGAACACCGAGCGAGTTGGCCTGCTGAAGTGCAACAGCAAATGAGCGCCCTGGAAGCAGCCGCATCTGGCTCGGATACTCAAGCTGCAGCATCGCGCATCGCGTTTCTTCGCAACGTGTTGGTACGCGTTTCCGAATATCGCAACGATCTGGGTGCCATCAAACCGCCGCCCGGTGAAGAGGCCCAACCGTTCACTAATTTTATCAACCTGGAATCGCCGACTTTCGCAGCAGCGCCTGCAGATACGGCGATAAGCTTTTCGGCCGAGCCGGTACCAAATACTCCGGCGGGCAAGTGGAGTTGGATTGGCGCGATTTCGCTTAGCGGGGAAGGCACGCCGGCCATTGTGTTGGCTAACGAAAAAGAAGTGCGTACGGGAAATGCCGGTTATCCGTTTCCCTCTGGGCCGTCAAACATTCCACCGGCTCGCGAAGGCGTGGTCGCCCTCGATTTCAATTACGACTTCAAAACAGACCTCGTCCTCGCCGGAGCCGGCGGCGTTCGTCTGTTGAAACAAGAATCTGCAAACAAATTTACCGACGTTACCGCACAAACAAAGTTGCCGGCGACAATCCTGAATGCGAAGTACACCGGCACGTGGGCCGCTGATATTGATCTGGATGGCGACCTTGACGTCGTACTCGGCGCGGAGCAGGCGTTACCAGGCGTTCTGCGAAACAATGGCGACGGCTCGTTTGCCGAGATTCATCCGTTCGCTGGAATCTCCGGTATAGGTGGTTTTGTTTGGGCTGACATTGACGGTGATGGGGATCCTGATGCCGCGTTGATTGACGATAGCGACGAAAACATTCTGGAGCACAAACTTCATGTGTTTTCCAACGAAAGA
>Ga0207689_10003517_pt1 | contig 14317 bp, 19 predicted proteins | sample KBSMisM52_FD_184312 | JGI IMG/M metagenome (GOLD analysis project Ga0207689, IMG submission 184312) | Miscanthus rhizosphere microbial communities from Kellogg Biological Station, Michigan, USA - KBS Miscanthus M5-2 (SPAdes) (version 2) | ecosystem: Host-associated > Plants > Roots >... | reverse complement strand
CACCGCTGCCGCAGAACTGCGCCACCTCGAGCGGCGTCACCCAGTTCGAGCACGGCCCGCCGCTGTACGGCCCTGACAGCGTGAAGTCCAGCGGCGCGTGCGCGGCGACGTTGACGTTGAACTCGTTCGTATCGACCGGGACGCCGCCGATCGTGACCTGCCACCACGCGGCGTACTGCCCCGCGACGGCGGTGTCGCCGACGAGCATCTGGTAGCTGACGGTGCCGGCGGCGGGCGTCACGATCGTCGCGGCCGCGTCCACCGTCGTCACGGACGCGTTCGCGCGGCGCATCCGGAACCGCACCGTCGCGCCGGTCAGGTTCTTCACCGTGCCGTCGTCGTTCAGGATCGTGTCGGTGACGAGCGGGGCGTTCCCGACCCACGTGTCGATCGCCTCAGCCATGGTGAGATCCTACCCCCCGCGTCCCGACGTGAGGGTGCCGGCGCGGGGCCGCGACGCCAGGCCCGCCACAGGGCTGCTGTGCAGCTCCGTGGCGCGTGCGCGGCTGGACACCGCAGGGGTACCACCTCCGCCGGCCGGGCCGCAGTCGTAGCCGTCTGGCTGCAGTACCGGCGTGTTCGGCGACAGCAGCGGCGTGTTGGGCGCCAGCGGGCACAGCATCAGGCGTACTTCATGTACCAGACGAGGATGTTGGTCGAGGCCGTCAGCGACGCGACGGCGATCGTGTTCGGCAGCGGCGACGAGAACGAGCCGCGGTTGAAGTTCAGGCCGAGCATGTTCGTGCCGTCCGGGTCGGTGATGTATCCGGCGGGCAGCGTGATCTGGCCGTTGTTGACGGGGTTCGCCGGCCGGCCCCAGCTTGCGGTTGACGAGTCGGTGTGGACGCCGGCGAGCACGGTCTGCCCGCGCACCACCGGGATCGGCGTGTTGAACGTGAAGTCCGTCCACACGTTCGCGGCCGGGATCGCAGCGGTCGGCGAGTCGCCCAGCTTCGTGATGTTCGTCGCGGTCGGCGAGTAGACACCGAAGCAGTGGTTCTTCGCGGCGTCCGTCACCACCGTGTAGACGCACGCGCCGATCCACGAGCCGGTCACCTCGATCGTGTACCGCACGAGCCGGATCTGGTTCACGCCGATCGTCGAGCCGGTCGAGATCACGCCGCGCAGGTTCCCGGGCGGCTTCTGGACGTTCTGGTCGCCGCCGACCTGCTCCCACGCCGCGCCCGTCGAGCGCCACAGCGTCGCGTCCGTCGTGCGGCCGAACAACGCACCCGACGGGTACACGAGCGCCTGCGGCAACCCGGGCAGCGCCGCGCCCGAGTCGGTCGTGTACGCCGCGAGCTCCAGTTCGTCCGGCTCTCGATCGACGGTGGTGCCGTTGCGCCAGGCCATGCTGCCTCCACGGGCCGGCCGGCGCGCCCTCCGCGCCGGCCGGCCTGGTCAGGGGTTAGGTGGAGGTCGTCGAGTAACCGCAGTACGCGGCCGGGATCGTGTTGTCCCAGAAGAACGCGCCCTGCGTGCCGATCGTGCTCACGCCGGTCGGGAAGTCGATGTACGGGTTCGACCACGTGTTCTGCCGCGTGTAGCCCTTGAACTGCACCTGCAGGAACTCGTTCTCCAGCGTGGTGGTGTCCATCTGCCAGAACGTCATCGGGAAGATCCACCGCACGTACCGCGGGTTCGCGTTCTGCGCGTCGCCGACCCACAAGTCCTGCCACGCCTCCAGCGCGCTCGGAGGCTGCGTCGGGTTCGAGCACGACACCTGGATCGGGAACGACGCGCCGATCAGTTCCGTGGACGCGTTCGTGAGGATCGTGGCGCCGGTCAGCATTTCGTACAGCCCCGGCTCCAGCGCGGCCATCTGCAGCGTCAGGTTGTACCGCAGCAGCTTGTCCGGGCCGCGGTAGCTGGCCTGCACGCAGTCGCAGCCGCCGATCAGGTTCTTCTCCTCGCCCTCCTGCAGCGACGGGTCGATGGTGAGCATCATCGGCTTGTCGCTGACGTAGTGGTTCGAGGGTGGTGCGACGATCGATCCGGTGGCGCTGAGCCGCGTCAGGCGGATGCGGCACAGGTGGATCGGGGACGGGCAAAGGTTCGCCATGGCCTGTCAGCCTCCTACGGCGTGGTCTGGTTGCGGTCGATGCGGACGGCCGCTCGGAGGCACTGGTCGAACGCGACCACGTACTGCCGTTCGGCGTAGATCGTGAAGTTGTTCAGCGTGCGGTCGAGCGCTTCTGCGGCCGTGTTCGGCAGCAGCACTGCGGGCGAGCGGAAAATGCTCGGCTTCGTGGTGGCGTAGATCCACTCGACCGTGCCGGCGTTCGCGGCCTGGCCGGATGGCTCCTTGCCCGTGTACCCCGCGCCGGCCACCACGGGCGTCCCGAGCGGTGTGCGCAGCACCCCGTCTCCGTAGTCCCGCACCAGCCGCTGCGATGCCATCGCAGTGGCCATCCGCCGGCTCATGTGGATCACCGCGTCCCGGACGATCACGCCCTCCAGGATCGCGAGGCCGTTCACCAGGTTGGTGGTGGTCGCGGCGTTCGGCAGCGTCGGAGCGGACGTCGTGAGGTGAGGGTTGTTCGGCTGGATGCCGCCCTCCCAAAACTCCAGCTCCACCTGCTGCGGCTCGTACGCCTCGAACGCCACCATCGCGCGGCGGCGGTACTCCTCGTCGTCGTTGCCGATGCCGCGCATCGTGCACGTCGCTGCGAGGTACACCGTGAACGCCCCGAAGTCCGTCGGCGCGGTCTGCGTCGAGGTGGTCTTCGGGACGACCACGGTGGCGCACTGGTCGAACTTCTTCGCCGGCCCGCACGGGTACGCGTAGTACCCGACGCCGTTCTCGAACCGCACGTCCGTGAGCGGTTCGATCTGCGCGACGCTGAGCAGGTTGTACGGCAGAGCCGACGGCGCGACACCGTCGAACTGTGCGGGTGCACTGAAGACGGTCACTCAGTCCTCCAGTCGTGTCGTCGGCTCTGCCACGTCCGTTACCGCTACGGACCGACCGCGCAGCTGAGGGTGCGCGGCAGCGTGACCTCACCGGTCGCGCAGACCGGGCTGGTCACCTTCAGCGACTCGAACCCCAGGAACGCGACGTTCTCGAACGCCTCCCCGAAGATCTGGTAGTCGTTGGTCGAGTTGAGCGTCGAGTCGCGCACGATGCCCAGCTCCAGCACGCCGGCGTCGAGGTACATGAAGCTCCCCTCGGGGAACAGGTACCAGACCACGTTCGTCGGGAACCCGAGCAGCGCCGACGCGCCCTGGGTGCCGAAGATCTGCGACGCGCCGGTCTGACCGTCCTGGTAGAACGTCGCGGCGATCCCGCGCGCTCGCAGCCAGGCGACCAGGTCGTCCTTCGTCGCCTCGAACCGGTCGAACTGCTGGCGCAGCAGATCGACCAGCAGCAGGTCGAGCGACCAGGCCGGCAGCAGGCAGCGGAGCACCCGGTTCGGGTCCATCCGGTGCCGGTTCCGCTGGCCGGCCGCGGCCGTCAGGATCTGGCCGAGCAGCGTGTTCGCCGCGCCGCCGACCTGGGTGGCCGTGACCTGCGTGGACGCGGCGTTGATGCCGTCCAGCAGCGCGATCTCCGCGATGCGCGCGAACGCGGCCATCGTCAGGCCGGTGAACTGATCGACCTGCTCCGGCCATGCGCGGGTGCCGAGGTTGCCGAACCGCAGGCAGTGGAAGATGATCGCGACGTCCACCTCGGTCTGCGACGGGCACGCGACCGTCTGACACGACTTCGTGGCGCTCGTGCCGCCGATCCCGTCGTTCGCGGCGGTGATGCGGCCGACGCCGGTGGTGACCGCTGCGAGGCTCGGCGGCGCCATGAACCGGATGCCGCCACGATCCGCGTTGAACCGCGGCAGCGCGTCGCGCACCGGCCGGCCCGCCTCGGACTCCATCATCAGGTCGTAGTACGGCGTGACCGGTGCGCACAGACCACCGGACGCGACCAGCGCCTCCTCCCCGACGACAGCCTGGATCTTGTTCCAGTTGCCCACCGGGTCGTCCGGCGACAGCCGCCGCTCGGGCACGTCCGACCAGTCCGTGTGGATCGTCGCGAGGGTGTGCTTCTCCTCGACGACGCCCTCCGGGATGAACTGCCAGCTGCGCCGCTTGTTGATCATCGCGCGGCTGAGCTGGTCGCGGTTCATGGTCTCGCCCATCGGCACGCCGATGCCCTCGGCGCTCGCGACCATCGCGCCGACCGGGCGGCGCACCGGGGTGTTCTTCTTCGCGCGGGCCGGCGCGGGCCGGCGCATCGGGACGGGCGGCTGGCTCGCGCCGCCGGCCGCGACCGGCACTGGCTCCTCGACGACCTCGGCATCCTCGACCTCGACCACGGCCTCGGGGTCGGGCGCCGGCGCTTCCGGCTCGGGCTCGTCGGGGGCCGGCTCGGGCGTCGGCTCGTCGTCACCTTCGGCGTCCGCCGTCGGCTCGCCCACGGCGCGCGCTGCGAGCGCCGCCATCGACGCCTCGACCTCCGCCGCCGCCTCCTCGCGCTGCGTGATCTCGGCGCGGAGCGACTCGATCCCGACCACGGCCTGCTCGGTCGCGGCCAGCACCTCAGCCGCGGTCAGCTCGCCCGTGTCCGCCTCGCCCTTCGCGACGGCGTCCACCTGGCCGACGAGCTTGTCCAGGAGCGCCTGCAGCTCCTCGACCGACAGCGCCGCAATGTCCTCGGGCAGCTGCTCGTAGATTTCCATCAGGGGATCTCCCTACACGTACGGGTGAACTCCGAGACGGACTACGCCGCTCCCACGTGCCGGCGCTAGGGCCGGACCGACGGGCGGGACGCTATCAGATACGTCGGGCGACGACGAGGATCGCGACGACCAGCAGCACGAACACCAGGATCGCGAACAGGCTCATCGGCCGAACCGACCCATCACGACCAGCAGCAGGGTGATGCCGGTGATGACCAGGCTCAGGATCTCGAACGTGTGCAGCTCCATGCGCGCCTCCCTCGGTGCTCGCGTTATCCCCGCGGCGAGCGTTCGCTGAACTGCCCAGGTCGGCGGGAGCAGGCCGGTGCGCCACCGACCCGGGCGCCGACAGGCTACGTGACGGGGAAGATGAAGCTTTGGTTCCAGGGGGAGACAACGCGAAGCGGACGCGTGACTATACGTACATGGCCACCGCAGTCAACGCCCACCACCCCGAGGTCGCGAAGGCCCACCAGGCCGGCATTCGCCCCGCGATCTGGATCGTCGCGTGTGGCAAGGCGAAGCGGTCGCTGGTCAGCCGGGCGCGCGACCTCTACACCGGCCACCTGACGAGCCTGCAGATCCGCTTCGCGACCACCCGCGGCGGCGTGTTCGGCGGCACCGCGGCGGCGATGATCGCGTCCGCCCGGTACGGCCTGGTGGACATGGACACCGAGGTCGCCCCGTACGACGTCACGCTGAACGACTTCACCGCTGACCAGCTTGCACTGTGGGCGCAGCTGGTAGCCGCGCAGGCCGCCGAGCGCGGCATCGCCGGCGCCACCGTGTACGTGATGGGCGGCGCCCGCTACACCGACGCGCTGGCCGCCGCCGGGTTCGTCGTCGTCAACTTCGACACGCCGGCCGGCAACCCGTGGCTGACGCGGGCGAAGTTCATGGGCGAGCGGAAGGCCTCGCTGACCCGGCTGCTGGCCGCGTAACGCAGGCGGGGCGCCCACCCCCCCGGGAGGACGCCCCGCCGTCGCGCGGACCTTGGACCAGGAACGCCCCGGAGGTTACTCCTCGTCCAGGACGAGGTCGAGCACCTGCAGCACGTGCTGCTGCTCAAGCTCCCCGGTCGCCTCCCCACCGTTGCGCTTCGCCTTCTGCCGGCGCGAGTCGATGATGCCGGTCACGGTCAGTTCCATCGGCTTGCCCAGCCGCCACCGCTGCACCGCGCTGCGAGCGACACGGATGCGGCCGGTGACGATCACGTACTCGTCGGTGACGGGCATCCCGTCGATCTTCAGCTGCTTCCCGGCCGGCGGGTCGGCCGGCACGTCGGCGGCTTCGGCGGGCGGCTCGGCCACCGCTGCGAGGTCTGCCATCGGTTCGCTCCCTTCGTCGGGTTCCAGGTCGAGCATAGCGCCCGCACCCCCCCGTGCCGTCACGGTCGCAGGCCCACCACGTACGTCTTGTGGTCGCGGTAGGAGCCGTAGCCCTGCACCTGCGCGCCGGCGTCCACCAGGCCCGCCAGCAGCGCGCCGGCCTGGTCGCGATGGCACCGGATGCGAAGGGCCGGCAGTGGCGTCTCGGTGGCTCCGAGCGGGCCGTACGTGACGGCCTGCCGCCACCCCAGCGCGTACGCGGTCGCCTCCCGAGCGTTGAACCCCCACGCCGTCGCGACCTCGCTGATGTCCAGGAACGGCGTCGTCACGTCCACGGACTCGGGGTCGTGCTGTACTTCGGCCACGGGTGGCCTCCTCTCTGCCCCCGGAAGGGCGGTAGGTGTAGGGCCGGCGCCGAGAGCGATTATGGGAACCCGGTGGCGCCGACCCACCACCACGGTACACGACGCGGCTACAGGCCCCGCGTCCAGTCGATCAGCGCGGGCGAGTGCTCGCCGATGAAGCACGACGCGTACCGTGGTCGTCCCTCGCGGTGGCCGAGCAGCACGCTCGGAGCTTCCTCGTCGTGCTGCACCAGGTTCGGCACCGTCAGCCACACCTCCAGCCCGCGCCGGCGGCGCCAGTCGCCGACCACCTGGTCATCCGCGATCGGCCGGCCCACGTCCCCCTCGGGCGCCACCGCCAGGTCCGCTGCGAGGTCGCGCGGGTACGCGAGCGCCAGCGTCGGCACGAACGGCTCGCCGGGGTGCAGCGGCGACCACGCGCTGCACGTGGACGCGTTCGCGACCAGCGTGGTGGCGGACGCGTGCGCGAGGTCGTTCACGAAGAAGCTGATGATGCTGGTCGGCCGGTGCCGGATCGCTTCCACCACCGCCCACAGGAACCGCCGGCCCGGCAGCACGTCGTCCTGGAGGATCAGGTAGTGGGTGCACCACACCGGCAGCCGCTCCAGGCACGCGCGGTACGTGCGCCACGGCGACACGTTCATCGCGGTCATGATGGTGCCGTCGTGCGACCGGCGCGCCTTGTGCGTGTCCGGGTCGGGATCGGTCACCACGCGGATGTACCGGACGCGCGGGTCGGCGCCCATCGCCTGCAAGAGTCGCGGCGGCAGGTGCGGCCGCGACGGGTGGTGCATGATCGCGCCGGCGAGCTTCACGTGCCGGCGCGGCCACACGTCAGCCATGCGCGCGTGCGGCCAGCTGCGCCAGCGCGCCCGGCCCGAGCGCGCGGGCACGCAGGTCCGCCATCGCGCGGCTGTGCGCCGCGACGCGCTCCGGGGTGACGATGCCGGCCGCGACGAGCGCCAGCGTCTCGTACTCGCCCTCCCCGACACTCGCTGCGAGCGCGCGCTGGCGCGGCACCGGGAACCCCGGCACGTTCACCGCCAGCAGCCCGACCATCTCCAGGTGCCCGTTGATCGGGCGCCAGTCGCCCGACACCGGCGCCGCCGTCAACTCGCGCACGCGGCTCGCGTCCACGTCGCCGCGCAGCGCGCCGCACACCCACGGCCCGTGCCGCCCGTCGCGCGCTACCACGTCCGCGACGGCGGTGCCCGTGTTGTCGTAGTGCTCCAGCGTCTGCTGCCGGCTCGCTCGCAGGTCGGCGTGGCCGGTGCCGACGGTGATCTTCCCGCACGCCACGCGAGTCCCCTCCGCCGTCACCACCTCGCCGAGGTTGAAGTACGCGTACCCCGACTGCGACTTCGGTGGTGTCGTGCAGCCCGGCAGCCCGATGTGGCACGTGCCGAACAGCGCCGCGTGGCCGTACACCTGCCCATCGTCCGTGACCGTCAGCGGTGTCGGCTCGTCCGGCTCGGGCATCTCGAACCACGCCAGCGGCGGCGCGGCCGGCACCAGGCCGGCGCCTGCGGCCGTTACACCCTCCAGCGGGGGTAGGCCCGCCCCAGGTGCCGGAAGCTCCGCAGGCGCCGGTACAGGCGCCGTAGCGCCCGCGCTGGCCGCCACCGCCGCGTGCAGTGCCCGGGTGATGCGCAGGGTGAGCGGCTTCCCGGCCGCCGCAGCGACCGGCTCCACGTTCTGGATGGTGGCATCGTCGAACGCCTGGAACGGACAGATCGTCGCGCCCAGGATCGTGCCCTTCACCACCACCATCACGCCGAAGAACATCAGCTCCAACTCGTCCATCGGCGGGCCGTCATAGTCGGCCGGCTCCTCGAACTCGACCTCCTCCACCGCCAGGTCAACGCTGATCCCTCGCAGCGTCCCGTCGCCGACCATCGCCCGGATCTTCTGGCCGTACTCGCCCGCGTCGTACACGCCGCGCCCGACGATCTCGCCGGAGCTCATCCGCTCGATCTCGTCGATCCGGCCGGCGACCTCCGCACCGTCATGCCCAGGCGCGGTGACCGTCTGCGCCATCAGCGTCAACGGCAGGTCGCGCCAGTCGAGACTGTTCGGCGCCATCCGGCGCATGTCGGCCGTGTCCACGCCCTCAAGTACCAGCACCGCCTGCCACCGGCCCGGCCCTTCCGGGTCGTCGTCCACCGCTGCGAGCGGCTGCATGTCGCGCACCTGGAACTTCAGCTTGCCCATGGGGTTCGTCCCTCCTGCGATGAGGCCGCCGGCCTGCTCAGTGTACGTAACGGTGCAGCGGCAATGGATGACCTGGTCACCCGGGCCGCTCGGATCGCCGGGGTACTGCATCGACGAGCCGCCGACCGAGAACGGTGCGCTCAGCGCCACCGTCTGACCGTTCGCCGCCGCGTGCGCTGGCCGCGTCCGGTGATCCATCGTGGCGTACCACGTCTTGAAGATCCGCAGCGGGTCGTGGCCCTGCGTGTCCCTGCGCACCGACCCGTCGTCGTTCAGGCTGGTGCCGTTCAGCACCGACGCCAACCGCACGCTCGCGCCGTTCACCGCACCGATCATCTCGGTGCTCGCGATCATCGTGGAGCGGTACTTCGACACGCCCCCCATCGCCTTCGCCACGCGCCGGCTCGCCTTCGGGATCGACTCGCCGAAGTCGTACGCCTCCTGCAGCTGCACCATCACCTCGCGCCGCGTGGTCTCCACGATCGACGTGATGTGCTGGCCGCGGTCGGTCAGCACCTCCCGCACGAGCCGGTTGCGCACCGCGAAGCTGATGCCGGACTCGGCACCCATCTCGACCAGCAGCGCGTTGATCGCGTCCCAGTGCCGCGCGACGGCCGCTGCGATGATCGCGCGCTCCGTCGGCAGGTGCAGCACCTCGTCCTTGTCCGGCAGGAAGAACGGCGGCTCGGCCGCCGCCGCCAACCCGAGCGGCTGCACCCGCTGGAAGTTCCGGATCGCGTCGCGACTCATCCGCCGGATCTGGCCCTGCCAGAACCGCTCGAAGGTCGGCAGGTACTCCGTGCACGCGGCCGTCGCATCCGCCACGCTGGCGGTGAACGCCGCGAGCCGGCTCACGTCACGCCCATCTCCGCGACCGCCAGCAGCTTCGCCAGCTCGAGCGGAACCTCACCCGGCTCCGGGTCGAGCAGCGTGTCGCGGGCGTACTCCTCGCAGGCCCGCACGATCTGCTCCACCACCTGCGGCGGCACGCCCCACTTCGCGAGCCGCCCGGCGAAGCACTCCGCGCCGCCGGCGACGAGTTGGTCGGGGGTGCCGGCGACCGTCGGCAGGCTCCCGCTCAGCGCCACCTGCAGCGTGCACGCCACCTGCTCGTTCGGCACGTACCGGATCACGTCCGCGTACGTCGGGTGCTTCTGCAGCTTCGTGCGGATGCGCGAGCCGGCCAGCTGCCGGCACCGGTCCACCATCAGCGCCGCCGTCGCGCGGACACGCGTCGCGTTCTCCTCCGGGGTGCCCTGCCCGATCTTCGTGTCGCGCGGCACCGGCGCGTCCTGGCGTGGTGGTGTCTGCTGCGCACCTGGGCCGGTCGCGGCGGCGCGGGCGAGGCGCGCGTCGATCTCGGCCTGGTCGGGCTTGTCGTCCTCCGAGAACCCCGCCTCGTTCCGCAGCGTCTCACCCTTGAGCTCCAGCCGATCGTACAGCCGGATCGCGTCGCCCGACTTGTCGGGGCGGCGCACCACGTCGGACGGGTCGTACCCGATCAGGAACTGGTCCCAGTCGGCGACGCCGGCCTTCTGCAGGCTCGGGCGGTAGTACGCGCTGGAGAAGTCGGACACCATGTCGTCCGCGACCGGCTCCACGTGCGCCTTCCACGAGTCCTCATCGATCTGCCACGCCGTCCAGTGGTTCGCGTCGGTGACGCCGAGCAGCACCTCGGGCGGCAGGTCGAGGCCGAGCGCGATCCGCTCGATGCACTCGCGCCGCTCGGACTGCTGCATGCTGCGAAGGTCGGGCTTCGCGAGGGACAGGTGCCGCACCTTGTCCAGCAGGTCGGCCTGGCCGCGCACGATCATCGGCACCACCGCGGACGCGCTGCCCTCGTCGCCGATCGGTGCGGTCATCGACTCGGTGAGGTCGCGCATGAACGGGTCGTTCTGCGCGTTCTCGTCGGCCGGCGCGCCGGCGACTGGCAGCGGCGACAACTCGTCCGGCAGCAGGATGATGCCCGGCCCCGCCGCGCGGCTGCGCGCGTTCGACCGCACCGCCAGCGACAGCACGAGCAGTTCCTCGCACTCGTCCAGTACCGCCTTCATCGGGCCGTCGGCGAGGCCGCTGTACGCCGGGTGCTTCTTCCATAGCCGCCACGCGACGGCGGTCTGCTCATCGGTCGGCTCGAAGTCGTCCGCGCCGGCGTCCAGGTACTTCTCCGGCTGACGCTGATCCGGCTGACGCTTGCGCAGGTACGCCTGCCCGTCGAACTCCAACTCGAACGGCGACAGCATCTCCCACACCTCGACGCCGTCCACCAGGCTGCAGAACAGGTACCCCTCGCCGCACAGGAACCGCAGCCGGCCATAGCCGCCCTGTAGCTCCTCCCGGCCACCACCCGGGTCTTGCATCCGCTCCAGCAGCGACACCGCCAGCGGGTGGTCGGTGACCTCCGCGATCCCCTCATCGTTGTACCGCATCGGCTGCAAGCGGAGCTTCGCGAGGGTGCGGCTGTAGAACTGCGACGCGTACCAGATCTCGCCGAGCGAGTCGTAGTACCCCATCGCGTCCTTCTGCCACTGCGGACGCTTGCGCTTCCCGCCGGTGTTCTCACCTGCAGCTGCGAGCCGGATCTTCGCGGCCGACGCCAGCACAGCGCCGAGCACGCGGTTGCGCGCCACGTGCTACGCCTCGGACGCGGCAGGCTCAGGCTCGGGTGCCGGCGCCTCAGCGGGGCCGGTCCAGAACGTCGCCGGGTTGTCCAGCCCGCGCGGGCCGGACGAGTCCTGCGCGTCCTGCTGCACCCCGGGAGGGGGCGTTGGCGTCCACGTCGATCCACCGCATCCGCATCCCACCGAGGGTGCCTCCTACGCGTCGAGGTTCTTCACGATCAGCCCGACCGCGGCGTTGATCGCGAAGGGCGTACAGGCGATGAGCGTAGCATTCGGCCACCCCAGCCATGCGAGCCACACCGCGACGCTGATCCAGAACCCGAGGCACCAGGGACACGTCAGGAACAGCATCCACTCGGGCCGGTCGTGTCGCGACCCGACCCGGCGCCCCTGATTGCGATGGCTCCCGTGGTGGTGCCCTGTGAGGCGGGATCGGATCGGGTCGGTGATGGAGTCCCACCCGATCAGCCTGGTGAAACGCATCGCTGCGAGGGCCAGCAGCACAAACTCCCACGGCGCCGGCACGTTCGTCACCGGTTCGGCTCCGTGCGCGTCGCGGACGCCTGCGTGGTGACGTTCGACAGCGACCGGTGCGGCCCGCCATGGTTCGGTGCCAGGCAGCATCGCTGCGGCAGCTCCGTCACCAGCGCTGTCCGTCCGTCCGGGTACCGCACCCACTCGGCTCGGGCCAGCGGCGCCATCCACTCGAAGCCGCAGTTCACCAGTCCACCAGCCAGAACGTCACGAGCACCGCGAGCACCGCCGCGACGGCGAACACCCACAGCAGCCACTCCGGGATACGATCGAGCGGGTCACGCACGGCTGCGCTGCTTCTGCTTCCGCACCCGCATCCGGTGCACCCGGTCACGCTGGACACGCTTCGCCATCCCGAACGACTTGCCCGGGTCGCCGTTCGTCTTCACGAACTCGACCCACGTGGTGTAGAGCTTCCGCCGGCGCTGCCGGTTCCGCGCTCGGTGCTCATCCGACATGCGCGCCATCAGATCATGCCGGCGTCCGCCGGCCGGAAGTCGTCCGGGTGCGTCGCGTCCGGCAGGTCGTCCGTCGCCTGGCTGAAGCCGCCGGCGTCCGTCAGCACCGACCCGCCGTCACACCACCCGGTCAGACCCTCGTGCGGGTACGTGTGCGACGGGTGCTGCTGCAGCCGCCCGCACCGCCGCTCCACGAACGCCTCGCCGACAGGTCGCGGTTCGCCGGGCGGCGCCGCCTCCTGCGCGTCGAACGCGTCCAGCAGCGCCCGCACCTGGTCACGCTCCGACCTGTCCATCACCACGTGCACCACCGCCGTCGGGATCGGGATCACCTGCGGCCCCTGCGGCGTGCCGATCGGCAACCCGGCCACGCACGCCACCTCCAGCACCATCACGCCCTGACTCGCACCACCCTCCGGACCGACCGCACCGAGCTTGTACTGCTCACAGAGGATCTTGAACACGGGTTCCCTCCAGTCGTTCCTGCCACATCTCGAAGTCCGCAGCGATCACGGCCGGCAGGCCGTACCGCGGACACGGCACCCCCACCCTGCCGTCCCGCTCGAACAGGTCCACCTGGCCACGCCGCACGGCGTCCAGGTGCGCGTCCTCGTGCAGGTGCGGCGCGTCCATCTCCGGATGCGCCGCCTCCCGCAGCTTGTGCCGCATCGCATCAGCACCACCCATCCACGACAGGTGCCACCCGTAGTACGAAATGTCCTGGCCGGGCGGCACCTCGATCCGCATCCCCGGCATCCGCCGGATCGTCTCCGGGTCTTCACCACAGTGCCCGTGCCAGAACGTCCCGTCGCCGCAGTCGTGCATCGCGCCGCCGCGGTACAGCCGCGCGATCACGTGTAGCGGGAACGCCCACCGGTGCGTCAGCGACCCGACGTGCATCGTCAGCGGCGGCAGCGTCACCATGTCCCACCCCTCCGCCGAGTACCCGCCGATCAGCGCGCCGCGCACGATCTCGTCCAGGTCACTCAGGCACACCACGTCGTTCGTGCCGACGTCCTGCATCCCGTCCAGCAGGGCCGCGCGCTGCGCCTGCTCACGCGCCCACCTGGTCGGGTCGCCGAACCCCTGGAACGGCGTCGGGTACAGCTTCGTGCCGTCGTGCTCGACCACCCGGATCTCCGCGCCGGCGGCAGCCGCGTCGGCGACCAGCTGCTGGCCGCGCTCCGTGTCGGCGAGCCACGCTCGCAGCGTGTACGGCTTCGGCGTGCCCGCGTACGTGCGGTCCGACTCGGCGAAGACGAACACCTGCACCCATCGCATCTGCTCGCGCACCTTCACTTCCAGCACGTCGAACTCGTTGAAGAACGGGCTGACGCTCCACTTCCGGACGGGCGTCATGGCCGCGTCTCGATGTGCGCGTCGGCGCGTCCCAGCCAGTAGGCGCGGGCGGCGGGCGTCAACCCGTCCCAGTCGCCCCACCGCCATCCGCTCGGCATCCCGGCGAAGGCGAGTTGTCGGGCGACGATCTCGCGGTCAGTGGCGACGTTGATCGACCGGCCACGGCACGGCTCGCCGTTCGTGATGTGGACGAGGTTCCAGCCCTTCGTGGGAGCCTTGCACGTCGGGCACCACCAGGTGGTAGGCGACTCAGCCATCAGACGGCACCACCCACGGCAGGAACCGGCCACGGGCGTCGCGGGCCTCCACCTCGCCGCTGCCTCCGCACTTGCGGCACTCGTCAGGCGTCGAGTCGGGTCGCTCCTGGACTACGCCCCATCCACGGCACCACGAGCACGCTTCCCTCTGCGGCACCTTCGGCGTGGCGGTAGGCGACTCAGCCATCGTTGGCCTCCAGTGCAGCCGTGGCGATGTCGCGCATCTGCCAGATCATCTGCATGACCGACTCGTCCCGCACCGTGGGGATCTCGCGGAGTGCGGCTTCGAGGGTGGCTATCCGGTCGAGCGCGGCGTGGTGCTCGTTGACGAGCGCGTCCCACGCCGACGTGCCTTCGGGACCGCTCATCGCTCGAAGTTCCCCGCCGCCAGGCCGTGCGCCAACAGCCCACGGCACAGCAGGCACGCACCGTCGAACGTCGCATCCTCACCGCGGCACACCTGCTCGCGTGCCGACCCGAGCGGCCGCCACCGCACCCGCACCACCCACAG
>Ga0207689_10003514_pt1 | contig 14317 bp, 12 predicted proteins | sample KBSMisM52_FD_184312 | JGI IMG/M metagenome (GOLD analysis project Ga0207689, IMG submission 184312) | Miscanthus rhizosphere microbial communities from Kellogg Biological Station, Michigan, USA - KBS Miscanthus M5-2 (SPAdes) (version 2) | ecosystem: Host-associated > Plants > Roots >... | reverse complement strand
AGCGCGACGATTCGCGAGTTCTCCGTCTCCGCCGGCGACAGCGACAGGAATCGCGCAAACGCCTCGGTGCGAGCGGCAACCGTCTCGGAGTGGCGCTCCAGCTCGGGATACTTGGTGAAGTCAGGCTCGATCAGCGCCTCGGCCACGCGGGCGCGCAGGGCCTGCATGGCACCGCGCGACATCGAATGTTCGATGGCGATCTGGAGCTGTCCATGGAACGCCGACAGCAACTCGTGCGCGGAGCGGTCGGGTGCCGTCGGGAAAACGATGGTCAGATAAATCCCTTTGAGCGATCCCGCGGCGACCGGCGCGGTGAAGACTTTCTGGATCTGCGCCGCCGTGATCTGCGGCTCCGTATTTCCGAACGGCATGGTGATGTTCGTGCGTACGAAACCGCCGGCTTCGCCGCGTTTGGTCAGCCAGAGATTCAACTTCGACTGGAGGACGTTGATGGCCTCCTCGGCGAGCGTCGAGCGCGCGGCAATTTCCTGCACGCCGCCCATGTGTCCGTAGGCCGACACCGAGGCGATCACGGCGCCGGGGATCAGAAGCATGGCGCGCAGCATGTCGCGAATGGCCACCAGCTCGTTCTCGCCGATCGATTCCGGTGACTCGGGGACGGCGATCCGCTCAGCGTTGCTGCGCGCTTCGATGATGAGCGTGGCAAGCCGCGGCACGTTCGTCGCCGGCGGGCGCTCGGCGGGCCAGAGCGAGGCTTTCGGTTTCGCCGCGGGCTCCGCGGCCGGAGCAGCGGGGGCCTTGGCCTCGGCCACGGGAACGTTCGTGCCGATCACCATCGGCCGCTCCGGCGCCTCGGAGAGCGTGATGAAGCGCTGGCCGAAGACGTTCTTGTTAACGAACTGCTCGCCGATGCGATCGGCGATCTTCTGCGCTTTCGGCAGGTCGGTGGCGTCGAACAGCGCCTTGCCCGCCTTGTCGCGCATGTCGATGACACCGACGAGCGTGCCGCGGAAGTAGATCGGCGCGGCCAGCAGCCGGTCGCTGGCCGATTCGAACATCACGTGCGAGAAGCGCGGCTCCGCGTTGAGGCCGTTGACGAAGAACGGCGTCCTGCCGCGGCCGCAGCGATCGATGACCGGATCGGTCCGGTCGGCCGTGGCGCGGACGGCGCCGCGGAATCCGTACTCCGTGACCAGCTCGAACTTCCCCTCGGTGGTGACGAGATAGAGCGCCGACTTGGTGGCGCGAATCTCCACCGCGCAGTCATAGAGGATTTCCTTCAGTTTTGTCTGAAGCTCCTGAACCTCGGGATGCACGGGCGGAGTGTAACCGCGCTGAGGTGCGGGTTAAAACTCGACCAGCCTTAGAAACGGCAGTTATGACGCCTGTTGCAGCTCTTTCACCTTGTCGAGGATCTCGCGCTCCGTCGGAAACCGCCCCTGCTCCTTCTTGGAGAAGATGGCGTTCCCGTCGATGCTGACGACGAAGATCCCCCCGCTTCCGCGGACGACCTGGCTGTCGATCCCAAACTCCCGTTTGATTTCAGCCGCCAGACTGGCGGCTCTCGGCAGGTAGTTTCAAACGCCGCAATAGTCGATTCGAATATGCATGAGTAGTGGATTAGTAGATTAGTCGATTAGTAGATTAGTCGATTAGTGGATTAGGAGATCTGCGTGGATGGGTGGGTCTAATCTACTAATCTACTAATCCACTCATCTACTAATCCACTACGTCGTCTTCACCAGAATCGCGGTCACGTTGTCCAGTCCGCCGTGCTCGTTGGCGGTGTCGATCAGCTCGCGGCAGGCTTTCTCGAGGTCGTCGGCGTTGGCGGTGACCAGCTCGAGGATCTGTTCTTCGGGAACCATGCCAGTGAGGCCGTCGGAGCAGAGGAGATAGACGTCGCCCGGTTTGCTGTCGATCTCCGAGGCGTCCGGGTTGACGGCGAGCGCGCCGCCGAGGGCGCGCGTGATCACGTTGCGGAGCGGATGCTTTTCCGCTTCGGCCTCGGTGAGCATGCCGGCCTGCACCTGCTCGAAAACCCAGGAGTGATCGTTGGTGATGCGGGAGATCTTGCCGTTGCGGATCATGTAGGCGCGTGAGTCGCCCACGTGCGCCACCGACATCTTGCCGTCGTCGGCCATGCAGGCGACCACGGTTGTGCCCATGCCGCGGAGCTTGGCGTCTTTGCGCATCGCTTCGAGCACGCGCGTGTTGGCCATGCGCAGCGCGGCCATCAGGCGGTTGGTGGTGCGGGTGTATTGCTCGTCGTAGGCGTGCGGCCAGGTGCCGTCGTCTTCTTTCGTATGGACGATGAACTCGGAGATGGACTCGACGGCGATGCGCGAGGCGATCTCGCCGGCGGCGTGGCCACCCATCCCGTCAGCGACGAGGAAGAGCTTCGCCTCGTCAGCGACGAGGAACGAGTCTTCGTTGTGCTGGCGTTGCCGTCCGACATCTGTGAGGCCGTATGCCTTCACGTCCATCCCACTCAGCCCTTTTTGAAAAGGGTAAACCCCTTTCCACTTTCCTTGGCTTCGCCTCTCTGCCGCAATTCAGCCAGTGCCGTACGGATTTCAATATTGTCGGCGTCCCACTTTAACGCTTCATCGAGATATCGCTCCGCTTTCGCGACCAGGCCGGCGCGTTTGCAGATCATGCCGGCGTCCTTGAGGTACGCGGCATTCATCGGCTCCCGCTGGACGGCCGTCTCGATGGCCTGCACCGCCTGGCGGGCGTGACTGGGGATGCGCGTGGCCGCCAGGGCGAGGTGATGAAACGCTTTCGCATCGGCCGGGTTGTGCTTGGTGGCCATGTCGAAGTTGTCGTAGGCGGTGCGGAAATCTCCCTCGCGGTAGGCCTTGATCCCCTTCGACAGATACACCTTCCCGACCTGCGCGAGATCGGTGGCCCCGCCGGCGCCACGTGCGCCGGGCGCGGCGATCTCCACGTCGTGCTGCTTCCTGCGCGCCGGATTCGTCAGGACGTTGACCGCCTCGGTGAGGGTCTGAAACTTACTCTCCGCCGCCGTTTTGTCGGTGCCCTTGTAGCGATCCGGGTGCTGTTCCCGCGCGAGCTTGCGAAAGCGTTCGCGGATCTCCGGCTCGGAGGCGGAGCGATCGACTCCGAGCACTTCGTAGTAGTTGACCTTCATTCAGGATTTCTGACTGCGCTGTATGTAGAGCCGCCGGGCGACGGAACGGGCTGTCTCGCTCACACCCTTATCGTCCTTCAAGCCCTTCAAATCGCGCAAGGTTAATCGATTGATCAACGGCACGACAACCCCCACGGGACACTTCGGATTGCGGGCCAGCGCCACAAGAATAGAGTACTTCGCGATCCATTCGCGCTTCATGGTGATGAGGCGAAGGGCCTCCTCGGCGATATTGCGCATGGCGGCGATGGCCTCGACTTCGGATTCGGTCATTCGCGGATTGCGCATCACCGCGCTGCAGATCAGCCTGTTGTGATCGCGCACCAGGATCATCCGCTCGGTCTTGCCGCCTTTGAAAGCTAGCTTCACTTTCTCCGAGATGCTCATCAGCAGAATCTGGGAAAAGATGGAGAGCTTTTTCTCGTCCGTCTTCTCGCTTTCCACGAGTTGCGCCGGCGGCGCGTCTTCTTCCGGCTCCGCGATCGCCTTCTCCAGCAGATCGGCGATCGGCTCGTCGGAGAGGCTGAGCATGACCTCGTCTTCCCCGACCTCCTCGGCCATCTGCAGCGCGGCGATGCGTGCCTTTTTCTCGAAGAACTCCTCGCGATTCTCGAGCGCGCGGCGGCGCACTTCCGCACTGAGAAGCGGGTTGGCCAGGAGGGCGTCGAGGATCTCGGGGGCGCGAAGGATGCGAGCCTGGTTGATGACGATCACTTCCTGCACCGCGGCGTCGGCAACGGAGGCGAGCTCGGTCACGAGCTCGTCGGGCACGGCGCGATTCCGGATCAGCGCCTCGAGGATGAACGGATCTTCGCTGGCGCGCATGAGCATGGCCAGGTGCGCCGGCGGCGCGCTCTCGTTCGAGGCGAAGGAGTGGATGCTGCGCGACGGCACGTCGGCCAGCGACGTTCTGGCGGCGGCGGCGATCTCCGCATCCGGCGATCGCGTCAGGTAGGCCAGCACGGCGATCAGATCGTCCTGCGGCAGCGGCAGGAAGCCGCGGGCAATCGTCTCCACGACCTCGCGGGGGAATTGATTGGCATCGATCCGGCCGATGACGAGATCGCCGGATAGCTCGGCGGACGATGTGCTCATTGCTGGGTCTGGGACGGTGTCTGCAATTTCTGCAGCGCGGCGCGATCGAGGACGACGTCGTGCAGCACCTGCCCATCGCGCCCGAGGGCAGGCACGGGCAGATCGTTGAGGGTCAGAGAGATGCCGGCAGCGTTGCCGATGGTCTTGAAGCGGAAGGTGTCTTTCGCTTCGATGCTGCGATGGTAGCCGCGGCGCAGTTCGTCATTGATGACGCTCTCGCCATCCGCCTCCAACTTCACGAACGAGCGCTCGGTCACTTCGATGTTGAGGACCAGTTTGGCCGGAACGTTCGGGTCAGGCTGCGTTGACGTCGTCGCGGTCTGGGGTGGGATGACCGGCGGCGCAACGGGAGCGGGAGCTGATTTTGCCTCGACAGCAAGGCGCTCTTCGTTCGCCGCCCGGCTCTCGCGCCGGTGCTTGAGCGCCCAGTAGCTGACGCCGGCCAGTGCGATGACGACGACGATGAGGATGTAGACATTGCGATCGACGCGCGCATAGGCCGGCGGGATGCCCTTCGGCGGCGGCTTCTTGCCGGGCAGCGGCGGAGCCTGCGGCGTGGTCAGACGTTCGAGATGGGCCGACTGCTCGATACGGTCATCGCCGACGGCGGCGAAGTTGTAGCGGTTCACCATCTCTTCTGCATTCAGGCCGAGGTAGCGGGCGTATTCGCGGACGAACCCGCGGGTGAACACGGGAGCGGGCAGCGTTTTGTGATCGTTGCGCTCGATCGCTTCCAGAAAGCGTTTGCTGATCTTCGTGGCGTCGGCGATCTCTTTCAGCGAGATCCCTCGGATCTCGCGCTCGCGGCGAAGCTCCTCGCCAAATGACGCGAGCTCCGACAGTTGCGGCTGGGGATCCTGATCAGGCATGGGGTTGTGCGGCCGGTGACTTTGCGCATTCTAGTCCGCATTTCTCACAGTCTGAATGGAAGGGCCGGCACTCTGTTCCATCGAGAGTCCTTCAGTGGTCAGTTGCCAGTGGTCAGTGATCAGGAAAAACAAGCCCCCCTGGCGACTGACCACTGACTACTGACCACTCAAGCAGCTAGTCAATTCGTTCCGTCCCGCGCGGGAAAACGGACGGCGCCAGCCGCTCGATGCATCGGCGAAGGTAGGTCGAGGTCGCGGGATTGCCGTGGATGTAACGGAGGTCGCGCCGGGAGAGGTACCGCAGTTGCGACGCGGCGGCGGCGCGAGGGGTCGAAGGATGCAGCGCCAGCGCCCGCCGGATCGCGTAGCGGTACGACCACTTCGTGTCCGACGCCAAAAGTAGCAGCTTCTCCGGCGATGCGGTCTCCGAGTCGGTGAAAAGGAGCAAGTCCTCCTCGCGCAATCGCTGATTGATCAAGAGCGCGGCGAAGACTCTCTCATCGGGATCGAAGAGAAACTCCCGGATCAGCGCCGCGCTGCAGCGCTTTGCCGCCGCGATTTTCTCGCCGCGCGAGAGCTTGTCGAGACGAAGAAGAAGTTGCGTATCGATGGCGCGCCGCACCTGCGCCGGAACTTTGACGTCGATCGACAGCCGCACCAGATCGGGCCAGTGGAGGTAGTGAACCAGCTTGACGGAATACGTCAGCGGCGTGAGCCGGCTCTGCACCAGGTGCAGACGGACCGCGTAGAACGCCGTCAGCCGCAGGTTCTGCGCGAGGATCTGGCAAACCGCCGCGGTGCAGTGCGTGTTGTCAAGGATCGCCAGGGCCTCGTCTTCGAGCAGCGACGCCCCGTTGGCGGCGACGAAGGCGGCGATCTCTTTGGAGGAGAAGCGGCGGATGGCCTCGATGGTGGGAGAGGGAGCCATGTCGTCGGAGAAGCACGAATCCGCTGCCGGGCGGTGTGCGAGGCCCATGCTACTCTTCGCCGATGCGTGAGAGACGGCCCGCGACGCGCGAGAGAGCCGCTCGCTCGCGATACTGGCTCCTCGCCGCGATGGTGCTCGGAGCCGGCATCGTCCTGATCCCGATCCTCTACACCGGCGGCGCCATGGACGCCTTCCGCCTGCCGAAAGAGATGGTCTTTCGCGCCGAGGCAATCGCGCTGGCGCTGACGGGCGTGTTCGCCGTGACCGCGCCGCGCGCGTCGTGGCGCGAGGCGCTGGCGGCGCTGCCGCGGCGGGAGTGGTACCTCCTCGCCGCCATCGCCGTCTGGAGCGTCGTGACGACGCTGACGTCGACGAACCGTCCGCTGAGCGTCGAGAGTCTGGTCACTCTGGCCGCGGCGATCGTGATCTACGTCGCTACGCGTCTGGTCGCGCCCGGGACGTCCCTGCCGGTTCTTTTCGTGATCTTCACGGGCGCGCTGGCGAATGCGGTCGTGGTGACGCTTCAGGAGTTGCACATCTGGAATCCCTTCGTCTTTCCGCCCGAGGTTCAGGGGCACGTGCAGAGTGTCGGACTTGTCGGAAATCCGAACGATGTCGGCACGGTGCTGGCCGGTCCGGCGGTCGCCGCTCTCGCAGCCGCGGCGGCTCTGCGAGGCTGGAAGCAGCGCCTGTTCTTCGGATCGGTGGCCGGGGCTCTGTTCCTCGGCATCGCCATGAGCCGGACGCGGACGGCGATGATCGCCTTCGTGGCCGGAGCGATTGTCGTGGCGCTGTTGCGGCCGTGGCGACAAGCGCTTGCGGTCGCGGCTGTGCTGCTCATCGTCGCCGCGGTGGCGCTGCGGCCGTCGACCGGCATCGGCAGCAACTTCCGGCAGCTGATTCCGGCATTGCGAGAGCGCAACTATCCCATTCTCTTTTCTGAACGTCTCGTGCCGTTTCTCAGCGCGATCGAGATGATTCGGGCCCGGCCGGTCACCGGCGTTGGACCGGGCGCGTTCAAATACCACTTCATGCTGACGCGGCTGGCGTTGGAGAAGCGCTATCCACCGGCGTGGACGAAGGGCTGGCCGATGAATTTCGGCGAGACGCACAACGATCACCTTCAGGTCGCGGCGGAGACGGGACTTCCGGGTTACGTCCTGTTCGCGGCCGGGATCGCGCTGCTTGCGATTCCGGCGCGGCGGCGCGGCGACCGAAACGCGCCGCGAACGGCCGAGCAGATCGTTGGACACGCCATCCGCACGCCGCTTGCGGCGACGTTCTTCGTCATCGCCATCGCGCAGTTTCCGCTGCAGCTCGCCACCCCGCGGCTGATGTTCCTCACACTCGGCGCGCTGGCCATTTCCTGGGACCGAGGCGATGCGTAACGCACTCCTGCGCACAATCTGTCGTCTCGCGGCCATCGCCGCGGCGGCGCTGGCCGCCCATCACTACGCCTGGATGCCGGAGCACGCCGATCACGTGGTGAAGACGGTGACTGTCCGTACGCAGGCGGCGCTGCAGATGAACGGCGACCGCGCCAAGGTCATCGCCCGGGAGAATCTCGATCTTCTGCAGCCGGTCGCCGATACCTGCCGGCTCTCCGTCGATTACCACCTGGTCTACGCGGTGAACGCGCGCATCCTCGGGATCAATGACGAAGCCATTGCGCATTACACAGCCGCGCTGAAGGCCGACAACCGGCCGGAGATTTACTTCGACCGCGGCGTGACCTATCTGGAAGTCGGGAACCTCGATGCCGCCACCCCGGACATCGCTCTGGCGGCGCGTTTCGATCCCGCGTACCTCGAGGAGGTCGACGCCGGTATGCAGGCACGCGTCGCGGCGCTCAATAAGGGCGTACCGTATAATCCGCCGCCGCGCTGAGCGACGAGCTCGCGCGAGGGGAGATACATTGAGAGTTCTCATCACCGGAGGGTCCGGTTTCATCGGATCGCACCTCGCCGACCTTTACCTGAGCCGCGGAGATGAAGTCTCCATCATCGACGACCTGTCGACGGGAAGCATCGATAACATCGCCCACCTCAAGTCGCACCCCCGGTTCCACTACACGATCGACACGGTGCAGAACGTGCCGCTGGTGGCGGAGCTCGTCGATGCCTGCGACATCATCATCCATCTGGCCGCTGCCGTCGGCGTCAAGCTCATCGTGGAGAGTCCGGTGCGCACGATCGAGACCAACGTGCGCGGCACGGAGATCCTGCTCTCGGTGGCGAACAAGAAGAAAAAGCGCATCCTCATCGCATCGACCTCCGAGGTTTATGGGCTGAGCACCGACGTCCCTTTCCGGGAAGACGGCAATCTGGTGATGGGAGCAACCACCAAAGGCCGCTGGAGTTATGCCTGCTCCAAAGCCATCGACGAATTCCTCGCTCTCGCCTATTGGCGCGAGAAGAAACTGCCCACCACCGTCGTCCGGCTCTTCAACACCGTCGGTCCCCGGCAGACCGGCCAGTACGGAATGGTCATTCCCACCTTCGTCAAGCAGGCCTTGTCGGGCCGTCCGATCACGGTGTATGGCAGCGGCGAGCAGACGCGATGCTTCGGCTATGTCGGCGACATCGTCAAAGCGCTGGTGGCGTTGATGGATCATCCCGACGCCATAGGGAACGTCTACAACATCGGATCGAGCGAAGAGATCTCCATCAACGCACTAGCCGAGCGGGTGCGCGACCTGGCGAATTCACAGTCGGAGATCATGCACATTCCCTACGGCGAAGCGTACGAAGAAGGGTTCGAGGACATGCCGCGCCGCGTGCCCGATACGACCAAAGTGCACAAGCTGGTCGGCTTCCGCGCCGAGACCACGCTCGACGCAATTCTGAAAGAAGTCATCGCCTACTACTCCGGCCGCACGCAGTCGTGACATTTGCGCCTGCCGCAAATGCTTGCGGACTCTTCCGTTAAGACGTCACTTTGCGTTTGCGTTGGCGCGTCACATCGAATAACTTATGCGTTCCGAGCGATGATGGATCACTCTTTCGGCGCCGCCGCAGTCAGGACAGCCGTCTTCGGGCTTGCGCTCTGCGCCATCGCAACACTGGCAGTCCGGGCTCTGGCGCGGCGCTTCGGCATCGTGGCCGCGCCGAAGGCTGACCGCTGGCACAAGAAGCCGACCGCCATGATGGGCGGCGTTGCCATCTTCATCGCGGTGATGGCGGCAATTCTGCTGTTTGTACCGCAGACGCCCGCGAGCTGGGTGGTCCTTGGGGCGAGCACGCTGCTCTTCACCGTTGGTCTGGTCGACGACTTCCGGCACATCAAGCCCTATCAGAAGCTGATCGGGCAGATCATCGGCGCGGCCATCATCCTCAACTACGGCCTGGTCCTTCCCTGGACGGCGTCGCCAACGCTGAACATGTTCGTGACGTTCATCTGGCTGATCGGCATCACCAATGCCCTCAACATGCTGGACAACATGGATGGACTGGCGGCCGGCTCGGCGGCCCTGGCGGCGGCCTTCCTGGGCGCGAATTTCTTCCTCAACCATCAATTCAATGAAGCGATGATGCTCGAAGCGTTTGCGGGCGCACTCCTGGGCTTTCTCATCTTCAATCACAACCCGGCCTCGATTTTCATGGGCGACTGTGGCTCGCTCTTCATCGGGTTTTTCCTGGCCAGCTCGGCGCTGCTGAGCGGCAGCGGCGGCGGCCGCTCGCGCAGTGTGCTGGCGGTGTTGGCCGTGCCGGTGCTCGTCCTCTGTGTCCCGATCTTCGACACGACGTTTGTGACGGTGATGCGCAAGATGGCAGGGCGTGCCGCCTCGCAGGGCGGCCGCGATCACACGTCCCACCGGTTGGTGGCCCTCGGGCTTTCCGAGAAGCACGCGGTCTGGATGCTGTACGCGTTCTCCATCGCCGCCGGCTCGCTGGCGCTGCTGGCGCGGCGTGCCTCGCTCGACATGAGTCTGGCGGCCATCGCCGCCTTCATCGTCGTGCTGACCTTTCTCGGCATCTACCTCGGCCGGGTGCGCGTCTATTCGGAAGAGGAAGTGGCGAAAGCGCGCAGCAAACCGCTGGTGGCCTTCCTCTTCGACCTCTCGCACAAGCGGCGCATCTTCGAAGTGCTGCTCGACGTGCTGCTCATCTCCGGCGCCTATTACCTCGCCTACGCCATCAAGTTCGGTCCTCTCGACGGCGGCTCGCAGAACTGGCAATTGTTCCTGCAGACGCTGCCGCTCGTCGTTCTGGTCAAGCTTGTGGCGTTCCTGGTCAGCGGCATTTACCGCGGCATCTGGAAGTACGCGAGCCTCAGCAGCGTGACCGACTTCGCGCGCGCGGTTGCCCTCGGCTCATTGGGCGCGGTGCTGGTCATCGTCTTTACGTTTCGTTTCGACGGTTTTTCCCGCGCCGTTTTCGTGCTCGACGCGCTGGTGTTGTTCATGCTCATCGCGGCCAGCCGCTTTGCCTTCCGTTTCCTGCGGCGCATCTTCCCCGCGCATGCTCCCGGCGGCAGGCGCGTGCTGATCTACGGCGCGGGTGACGGCGGCGAGCTGGTGTTTCGCGAGCTGCTCAATAACCCTGAGCTGCGGTACGTCCCGGTAGCCTTCGCCGATGATGACGCGGCCAAGGCCGGACGCTTCATTCACGGCATTCCGGTCTATTCGACATCCACCTCATTCGCTGAGGTGCGCCGCCGGCTGCAGGTGGAAGAAGTGCTTATCTCGACCGCGAAGATCGCTGATGACCGGCTCAAGTCCATCGTCGGCGAATGCGCCGCGGCCGGTCTGATCGTGCGCCGTGTCTGCATGTCGTTCGAGCCGCTGGTACCGGGCGATTTCGGATGGGTGATCGCGGATATTGCCGCTCCTGCGCCCCTGGTCTCGCGGCAAGGCGATGTGAACCTGATCCACGACATTCACCGGCAGGTGAGCACGGACCACTGAATCGCCATCCTCTTTCTTGACAACCGGGGAACAGACGATATCTTTGCGGCCCTTTCCGGCGGCCATCACTGACGATGCCTGACATTACGAATGCTCTCACGATCGATTTCGAGGACTGGTACCAGGGTCTGGAGATCCCGCTGGCGCAGTGGGGGAAGTACGAGCACCGCATCGTCGCCAGCGGACGGCGATTGATCGAGATTCTCGGCGAGGCCGGCGTGAAGGCGACGTTCTTCGTCCTCGGCAAGGTGGCCGAAGACCATCCGGAGATCGTGCGCGAGATCGCCGCCGCCGGGCACGAGCTGGGGACGCACGGCTACTCCCACACGCTCATCTACACGCAGACACCGATGGTGTTCCGCGAGGAGATGAAGCGCGCGCTCGGCGCCGTGGAGCAGGCCGTGGGCGTCCGAGTGAACGGCCATCGCGCGCCGTACTTCTCGATCACCAAAAAATCGCTGTGGGCGCTGGACATCCTGGCGGAGCTGGGCGTCAAGTACGACACCAGCATCTTCCCGGTAATGAACTATCGCTACGGCATCGAGGACGCGCCGCGCTGGCCGTACGAAATCGAGTCCGGCGACGTCCGGTTGAAAGAGTTCCCGATCTCGACCTGGCGCATCCTCGGCAAGAACGTTCCCATCGCCGGCGGCGCGTACTTTCGGATTTTTCCCTATGCCGTCACGCGCGCCGGCTTCCGCAGCATCAACCGGCTCGGCCGTCCGGGCGTTTTCTATCTCCATCCGTGGGAGATCGATCCGCATCAGCCACGAATCCCGTTGCCGCGGCGCATCGCGGCCACGCACTATTTCAACCTCAAAGCGACGGCGGGACGATTGACCCGCCTCCTGCGCGATTTTCGATTCGCGCCGATGAAGGAGATCCTCGATGTCGACAGTTGATACGAAGGTTCAGAATCATTTTCACCTCGACGCCCAGCGCTTCGACGCCATCTATAACGACCGCAAGGGGCCGGTGGCGCGATTCATCGACAACGTCTGGCGCGGCGTCGTGCGCAAGCGTCTCGACCTCACCGTGCAGACGCTGGAACCGCTGAAGGGCAAGACCGTGCTCGACGTCGGCTGCGGCTCGGGGCGTTTCTGTTTCGCCTACGCGCAGCAAGGTGCCAGCCGCGTCGTCGGCGTCGACTTCGCCGAAGCGATGATCGACATCGCCAAACGCTACGCCGCGGAACTGCATGTCGAGAACGTCTGTGAGTTCCGCGCCGGCCGTTTTCCCGAAGCGGTTCCGGACGGGCCGTTCGACGCGTCGACGGCCATGGGATTCTTCGACTACATCGAGGATCCGGTGTCGATCGTGCGCGCCATGCGCGAGAAGACACGCCAGACGATGATCATGAGCTTTCCGAAGGCGTTCGAATGGCGAGTGCCTGTCCGCCGCGTGCGGTTCCTCTTCGCGGGCTGTCCGCTGTTCCTCTACACGAAGAGCCGCGTGGCCTCGATCCTCAAGGAGGCGGGGCTCGAGCGCTGCGACTGGATCGACCTCGGCCGCGACTACATCATCGTGGCGCATCTGGAAGGCTGATGCCCGAGGCTCGTCCCCTTCGCGTTCTCCACGTCATCACGCGCCTCATCGTCGGAGGCGCGCAGGAGAACACTCTGCTGACCGCGGCAGGACTCGACCGTATGCCGGAGTACGAGGTCACGCTGGCCACCGGCATCGATAACGGCCCCGAGGGAGACCTGCTCGAACAAGCGGAAAAGAGCGTGGCGCTGATCCTGGTGCCGGAGATGGAGCGGAGCGTCAACCCGCTTTCCGACATCAAGGCTCTCTGGTCGCTCTATCGCATCATCCGGCGCGGTCGTTATCACATCGTGCACACGCACTCGTCGAAAGCGGGTGTTCTCGGCCGCATCGCGGCCAAGCTCGCCGGCACGCCGATCATCGTCCATACGCTGCACAGTCTGGTCTTTCATGAATACCAGCCGTGGATCGTCAACCGCACCTGGCGTCTGGTGAAGAAGATCTGCGCGCCGATGACGGACCACTTTCTTTCTGTGTCGTCGATCATCATCGACAAAGCCGTCGCCGCTGGGATCGACGAGCGGGAGAAGTTCACCACCGTCTACAGCGGCATGGAGCTGGACTGGTTTCTCAACTCGAAGGCGGACGGCGCCGCGGTCCGCCGCGAGTTTGGCATCCCCGAGGATGCGCCGGTGGTGGGAAAGATCGCGCGTCTCTTCCCGCTCAAGGGTCACGACGAGTTGATGGACGCGGCACCGGAAATTGTGCGCCGCCAGCCGAACGTACGCTTCTTTCTCGTCGGCGACGGAATCCTCTATGAACACTTGTGCCAGCGCGCCGCCAAAGCCGGCATCCTGGAGAATTTCGTCTTCGCGGGCCTGATCCAGCGCGAGCGGATCCCTGAAATGCTCGCGGCGATGGATGTGGTCGTCCACACCTCGCTTCGCGAAGGGCTGGCCCGTGTGCTGCCGCAGGCGCTGGCGATGGGCAAACCGTGCGTGAGCTTCGACATCGATGGCGCCCCGGAAGCGGTCATCGACGGCGAGACCGGCTATCTCGTCCGCGCCTACGATTACCAAACGCTCGCCGACCGCATCGCCACCCTGCTCGCCGATCCCGCGCTTCGCGCGCGCATGGGCGCGAACGGCCGGCGTCACGTCGATCCCGCGTGGCGCACGGAGACGATGGTCGCCGAAACGGCGAAGGTCTACGCGATGCTGGCCCAACGTCTGCGCGGCCGCCTCGAGGCATTCGATGCGGAATCCAGCAGCGAAGAACGCGGCGTGATCGCCGCCGGCCGCACCTAGGCTGGCGCGTCCTTCACCGGATGTCCGCCGGATGCCGCCAGAGCCAGTGGCAGGAGCACCAGACCGGCGAGCAGCATGTCGCGGTGGCGGAACAGCGTCCCGAAGTTGCTCACCGTGTACACGAGCGCCAGACCGATCGCCGCCGTTACCAGTAGCGTCAGCCAGAACACCGGCGCACCGATCGTTCCGCGGCGCACAGCACCGGCCATGGAGAAAATCGCGAAGGCCAGCACGATGTCGAAGACGATCGTGTCGACTTCGACGAACAGCCATAGGCCGCGGCCTCCGCGAACGTCAACGATGCCCAGCCGCTGACCGAGCGCGTGCGGCAGCACGATCGCGGCCGTTCCCGTAAGGACACGCGCCACAAGCGATACCGGAAGCACCGGCGTCGGAGGCGGTTGCGTGCTGACTTTTCGAGGCGTCGGAGGTGGGGGCGTTGCCTGTACCGGTTGTGGAGTCACCACAGCCACGGAGGCAACGGGCGGAGGAGGAGCGGGCGCAGCTTGTGTCGGGCGGCCGGCGTGCTTTTTCCTCGCGGTGGCAATGCGATGTTCAGGGCGCTTCGTCACGTTCACGACTGGGATCGCCTTCGGGCGCGCCGGCGCTACG
>Ga0207689_10003509_pt1 | contig 14324 bp, 14 predicted proteins | sample KBSMisM52_FD_184312 | JGI IMG/M metagenome (GOLD analysis project Ga0207689, IMG submission 184312) | Miscanthus rhizosphere microbial communities from Kellogg Biological Station, Michigan, USA - KBS Miscanthus M5-2 (SPAdes) (version 2) | ecosystem: Host-associated > Plants > Roots >... | reverse complement strand
CTCACCACCGCCAGCGACCTGCTGTTCATCGGCCAGCCCGACGGCAACCTGCTCGCGCTCGACGCCCGCACCGGCCGGGAGCTGTGGCGGTTCCAGACCGGCGCGGCGATCAGCAGCAGCCCGATCAGCTACTCGATCGACGGTGAGCAGTACATCGCCGTGTACGCCGGCGGGACCGGCATCCCGTACGGCGACTCGGCACCGCGCGGGGACTTCCTGTGGGCGTTCAAGCTCGGCGGCACGACGCCGCCGGCGCCGACCCCGACGCCGCCCGTGGTGCGCCGTCCCGTGTCCGGCGGCCCGGTCGAGGGCAGCGCCGTCAACAACACGGTGGTCCTGGCCCGGACCTACAACGCCGCGACGGGCACGGTCGGCACCACGGAGTCGTCGGCTGTCAACGGCATGGCGCCGACGCACCTGCGCGTCCCGGTCGGCACGACGGTCACGTTCGTCAACCCCGCCGACAACGTCAACGTCCACGGCGCCACCCAGTTCTTCGAGGGCCTGTTCGACGTGCGGCTGCGCCCGGGCGAGTCGTACCGGTACACGTTCACGACGAAGGGCGAGTTCTTCTTCAACGACAGCTTCAGCCCACGACCGACCGGAAAGATCGAGGTCTACTGATGAGGACCAGACCGGTTCTGCTGTGTGCCATTGCCGCGCTGTCGTTGACGTTCCTGACCGGTCTGCCGACGTCCGCGCACGAGGACCGGGGCGATGACCGCGGGCGTGACCGCGGCGCGCAGCAACTCGGCAACCCCGAGTACGGCGTGTGCCGCGGCACCGACGAGCGCTGCTACCACGACTGGGGCAACTTCGACCCGGCGGCCGGCGTCAAGGTGCTCCTCTACACCCGCACCGCCGGCCCGCGCCACCAGAACCTCGGGCCGGCGCTGGCCGCCGGGCTCAACCCGCCGCTGACGGCAGCCAACGTCGTCCACAATGGAGTGATCGCGCTCGGGCAGGCGAACGGCTTCGCGGTCGACTACACCGAGGACCTCGCCCAGATCTCGTCGCCCAACCAGCTGTTCCGCTACAACGCCGTCGTCTTCTACAGCACGTCGCGGGACACGCTCGACGACGCCGCGCAGACCGCGCTGCGCCAGTACATCCGCGGCGGCGGCGGGTTCGTCGGCATCCACAACGCGTTCGGCACCGAGTACAACTGGCCGTGGTACGAGGGTCTCCTGGGCGGCGCCAACTACTACGACCACGGGCCGAACCAGCCCGCGACGGTGCAGACGGTCGACCGCCGCGACGTGTCGACGGCCGGTCTGCCGGAGCGGTGGAACTTCACCGACGAGTGGTACAACCTCGTGCCGTACCCGTCGAACGTCCGTGTCCTGCTGACCGTCGACGAGCGGACGATGGCCCAGGGCGTCGAGGGACCCATGGGCCATCCGGGGCACGGATCCGTCCACCCGGTGGCCTGGTGCCAGTACTACGACGGCGGGCGGGCCTTCCTCACCACGCTCGGCCACGACGCGAAGGATTTCGCCACCGACGGATCGTTCGCCGGCGCCGCCGAGTTCCAGAAGCTCATCGTCGGCGGCATCCAGTCCGCCGCGGGCATGAAGCCCTTCTGCAGGTAGCGGTTCGACCCCATGATCGCGTTGATCTTGCAGTTGTGGTGCCGTACAAAGCGCCATGAACCACGGCGTATCCTGGCACCACAACTGCAAGATCAGCGCGGTCGCGCCGTTGCGGCTAGGCGCTGGTATCTGTGCGCGGCCATGCGCACCGGGGCGTTGACGTCGCCGAAGCCGCCGTAGCCGCCGCGCCGTTGCAGGATCTCGAAGAACACCCGCCCGCCGTAGATCGGCGTGTACAGGTGCAGCAGTTCGCCGCCGTGCGCGTCGCGGTCGTAGAGAATGCCGTGGCGGTGCAGGACCTCCACCTCGCCGTCGTCGAGCCCGAACCGGGCGGCGAGGTCGGCGTAGTAGTTGTCGGACACCGTGAGCGTGGCGGCCCCCAGGGCGTCGAGCGCCCGTGCCGTGGCGACGATGTCGACAGTGCCGAACGCCACGTGCTGGGGTTCGGCCACCGCCGGCGCCCACTCGCCGCGGCGCAGCAGCGCGACGGTGAGCGCCAGCCGGACCCGACCGTCCACAGTGGAGAAGGCCCGGGACCGCATCAACCCGAACGGTGCGGCGTACTCCTCGGTCGCCAGCCCGGTCAGCCCGAGCACCGAGTGATAGAACAGGCCTGCCTCGTCGAAATGGTCGAACGGCTGGGTCAGCCCGACGTGGTCGACGCCGTCGAGGCCAGCGCCGCTGGTGGCCGCGTCGCCGGTCGGCAGGAAGTCGGCCCGCCATTCCTCGTCGCGTCGGGTGAAGAACACCGAGATCCCGTCTGGTGCCTCGATCGCCGTCAGGTCGACCTCGCGGGGGCCGTGCACCCGCGGGAGGGCGGGCGCGCACAGCGCCTTCGCGCGCACGGCCGACTGGCCAGGCTCGGCCGATGCGAGACCGAACGCGCTGAGGCTCGCGGTGCCGGTCGCCCGCGGACGGGTGACGGCGCTGTTGAGGATGACCCGGCAGGTGCCCTGCTCCCACAGCTGGACCGGCTTGGTGCGGTGCTGCCCGGTATGGGTGAACCCGAGGCCGCGCAGGGCGTCCTGCAGGGACCCGCCGGACTCGGCGTCGACGGAGAACTCCGTGAAGGCGTAGCCGGACAGCGCCGGCGCGGCGGGCAACCGGTGACCGAGGCCGTCCTCCAGCGCCACGAGCGAACGCATCGCGTCGACCGCGGTGCGGAGCGGATCGGACTGCCGGAACACGTCGTTGAAGACCTCCAGCGACAGTGGTCCGTCGTATCCGGCGGCCAGCACCCGACGGACGAAGCCGACCAGGTCGAACGAGCCCTGACCCGGGAACAGGCGGTGGTGGCGGCTCCACTGCAGGACATCCATCCGCAGGTGCGGCGCGTCGGCGAGTTGCAGGAAGAAGACCCGACCCGGGTCGATGTCGGCGATGGCGTCGACGCCGACCTCGCGGGAGAGCACGTGGAACGAGTCGAGGCACAGGCCAAGCGCGGGGTGGTCCGCGGTTCGGACGATCCGCCACGCGTGGTCCCAGGTGGACACGTACCGCCCCCACGCGAGCGCCTCGTAGGCCACCCGGATGTTCCGGTCGGCGGCCCGGCCCGCGAGGAGGGCGAGTTGTTCGGCGGCGAGCTCGTCGTCGTCGATCGCCGCGTCGGCGACCGACGAGCACACGAGGATCGTGTCGACGCCGAGCTCGGCCATCAGGTCGAACTTGCGTTCCGCCCGGGCGAGGTTGGCGACCAGCCGGTCGGCCGGCACCGCTTCGAAGTCCCGGAACGGTTGGTAGAGGTCGATGCCGAGGCCGAGGTCGGCACAGCGCCGCCGGACGTCCCGGGGCGACCACGGCGCGACGATCAGGTCGTTCTCGAACAGCTCGATGCCGTCGAAGCCCGCGGCCGCTGCGGCGGCGAGCTTGTCGTCGAGGGTGCCGGACAGACAGACGGTCGCGATGGAGCGGCGGAATCTCATCGGGCGGCCCCCACCTCGTCGGCTTAACTAACGTACTGGTTCGTACATTAGCGACGCCGCTCCCGCAAGCGCGAACGTGCCCGCGGGATCGAGGATGCGTACTAACTCTCGAACGGCGCGGCGGCGACGAGCGCCGTGAAGTTGTACCGCTCGACGTGGCGGGCGATCCGCGACCGCGGCTTGAGCTCGACCTGCCGGGCGATCGCCGCGATCAGCATCGCCTTCAGTTCGAGCCGGGGATACCTCTCGAGCACCTCGGCGACGAGCGCGGCGGGCAGGTCGGACAGGCGCAGGCCGAGGACGTCGACGCCGGCACCGATGCTCACTCCGGCCACCTCCGGACGCGGGTCGTCGGCCGCCGACGCCTCCAGGTGGAGCGCGATCGCCTCGTGCACCAGGTCCGCGGTCTCCGGCGGGGCACCCTCGGCGAGCAGGGCACCGCGTGCCGCGTCGGCACCGATCGTCTCGAACGGGGTGACGCCGTCCTCGAACTCGTCGGTGAGGCCGAGGTCGTGCAGCATCGCGGCGATGTAGAGCAGTTCGGCGTCGAAGGTGCGCCGCTGCTGGTGCAGCAGGGCCGCGCCGAAGGCGTACGTGCGCCGGCAATGGCCGACGAGTTCGGGCGGCGACACGCGCACGGTCAGCGCCTCGGCGGCAGCCGCGAGTTTGGTGTCGGGGATCGGGGCGATGTCGGGCAGCATGGATCCACGCTCCTTGCAGATCAGGATCATCCGGCCTCGGTGAGCCGGAAGCGGCGGCGGTAGTCGCTCGGTGTGGCGCCGAGTCGGCGGCGGAACGTGCGGTAGAGGGTCTCGACGGAGCCGAACCCGCACCGGGCCGCGACCACCTCGACCGGGTCGTCGCGGTGCTCCAGCCACATGCGGGCCGCCTCGACGCGGCTGTGCTCGACGTAGGCGGCCGGGGTCAGGCCGGTCTCGCGGAGGAACACGCGGGCCAGGTGGCGCTCGCTCATGTGCGCGCGCTCGGCCAGGGCCGGCACGGACAGGTCGGCGGCCGGCCGCTCGGCGATCCACGCCAGCAGGTCGCGGATCCGTTCGGTCCGCGGCGCGGGGACCGACAGCGGCACGCTGAACTGGCTCTGCCCACCCGGCCGGCGCAGGTACATGACGAGCCAGCGCGCGACGGTGCGGGCGTGCTCCTCGCCGTGGTCGTCGGCCACCAGGGCGAGGGCGAGGTCCATGCCGGCCGTGACGCCGGCGCTCGTCCAGATCGGACCGTCGCGGATGAAGATCGGATCGGGGTCGACGGTGACAGCCGGATACCGCCCAGCGAAGTCCTCGGCGGCGTACCAGTGTGTGGTGGCCCGCCGCCCGTCGAGCAGCCCCGCCTCGGCGAGCAGGTACGCGCCCGTGCACACGGACGCGATCCGGCGCCAGTGCGGCGCTCCCCGCGCCACCCAGCGCACGACGTCGGGCAGGTCCAGGGGCCGCGGACCGTCGCCGGTGATCTGGATCGCGCCGGGCAGCAGGACGGTGTCCGCGGTCGCCGCCACCTCGGCCAGGGTCGCGTCCGCCACGATCTGCACGCCCGTCGACGTGCGCACCGGTCCTTTCGCGCTCGCCGCGATGCGGATGCGGTAGCCGTTGCCGCGGCGGCCCAGCAGCTTGGACGCCGCCGAGAAGACCGACGCCGGCCCGGTGACGTCGAGCACCTCGACGCCGTCGAAGACCGCGATCACCACCTGCCTGACGTCCGACACGTGCTCAGCATGTCGACCGGCCAGCGTGGCGGCAATGACACAACTATGTCAGATTCCGCCATCGTCGGGCGGGTGGTCCCGGACCCAGTTCGTCGCGCCCTCGTACGCCTTCGCGAGGCTCAGCACCTCGGCGTCGGCCCGGGGTCGGCCGACGAGTTGGAGGCCGGCCGGCAGGCCCCGGTCGTCGAAGCCGGCCGGCATGCCCAGGATGGGCAGGCCGGTCATCGACCACGGCGCCACCGTCTCCATCCAGCGGTGGTAGCTGTCCATGGGGCGCCCGTCGATCTCGGCGGGCCAGTGCAGGGTGTGCGGGAACGGGAACACCTGGGTGCTCGGCGCGACCACGAAGTCGTACGTGTCGAGGAAGCGGAGGACGGCGTCGTACCACTCGATGCGCTCCACCTCCACGCGGGCGACGTCGAGCGCGGTGAGTGTCAGGCCGCGCTCGATCTCCCAGACGACCTCGGGCTTCAACTCGGCCCGGGTGACCGGATCGGCGTAGAGGTCGTGCCGCTTCAGCACGCTCCACCAGCGCCAGGTGAGCACCGTCGACCAGATCCGCTCCGGCGGATGGTCGGGCAACGCCTCGTCGACCCGGCAGCCGAGGTACTCGAAGACGGTCAGGGCCTTGCGGCACACGTCGAGCAGACCCGGTTCGGTGGCCAGGTGGCCGCCGAAGTCACCGACCCACGCGATCCGGGTGCCACGCCAGTCCCGTTCGGGCATCGGCGATGGTGGCGCGTCGAGGCCGAGCGGGGCGCCGTCGTCCGGCCCGGCGAGGACACCGAGCAGCGCGGCCACGTCGTCGACCGTGCGCCCCATCGGCCCGACCACCGACGGGTGCGCCACGAACCCCGGCACGGGAACGCGTCCGAACGACGGCCGGAACCCGAGCACGTTGCAGAACGCGGCCGGATTGCGCAGCGAGCCGAGGTAGTCGCTGCCGTCGGCCACCGGCAACAGGCGCAGGGCCAGAGCCGCGGCGGCACCGCCGCTGCTGCCGCCGGCCGTGCGGGCGGTGTCGTACGGCGTCGCCGTCGCGCCGTAGACCCGGTTGTAGGTCTGCGAGCCGAGGCCGAACTCGGGAACGTTCGTCTTGCCGACCACGATCGCACCGGCCGCCTTGATGCGCCGCACGAACAGCTCGTCGACGTCGGCGACCCGGTCCGCGTAGATCGGTGAGCCCTCCGTCCACAGTAGACCTGCGGCGGCGGCCAGATCCTTGACGGCGAACGGAAACCCGTGCAGCCACCCGAGATACTCCCCGCGGGCGAGCTGCTCGTCGCGTCCCGCCGCGGCGCCCATCAGCTCGTCGCGGTCGCGCATGGCGACGATCGCGTTCACCCGTGGGTTGAGCGCCTCGATCCGGCTGAGATACGCGCTCATCACCTCGACGCAGGACACCTGCCGGCGTCGGATGCTGTCGGCCAGTTCGACGGCGCTGAACCACGGCATGGCTATGCACGCTCCGCCGGCTCGTCGAAGGTGATGATCAGGGTGCTGCGGTAGCCGACGCTGTTCGGCTGCGGCTCGAGCCGCGTCAGGTCCGGTTCGACGCCGTCCGGCCACACCGTGATTGCCCGGTACCGGAAGCCGTCCTGGTTGGCCTCCTCGGCGAGGTACGACACCCGCTGCCCGGGCGCCAGCATCCGGCAGCCGTCCATCGCGATCGCCGAGAAGTGCACCCAGCACCCGCCGGGGACGTCGGGCCCGTCGACGACGCCCCACCCCGCCTCGGCATGGAACTCCCGCACGACACCCACGCTGACCATGCCGACAGTCTGGCGCAGCTTCGCGATCGGGGCCGCGAGGGGCGGCGGACGAACCGGACGAAAGCCCGACTACGCAGAGGAGTGGGAGGTTAGGAACATCAAAAGCGCTTGTTGATGTTCCTAACCTCCCACTCCTCTCCGTTATCAAGCCACGACTTACGGTAAGTCGGCGTTTCCGCAGGTCACCTGGCGGCAACGGCGCCACCCTGCCGCGCTTGGCTCAGAGTGTCAGACCGTCGACCTTTGACCCGTACCAGTACAGCGAGAACGGTGTCCCCTTCGCGGGCACCACCGGGAAGATCGCGTAGCTGTCGCCGGAGTCGTTGGCGGCGAGCGGCACCGGTTTCCCGCCGGCCGCGTTCTTGGTGCACCATGTCTCCACCGGGAAGACGGCGCGCCCCTCGACCTTCAGGTAGGACGACTGGAGATCCTCGGCGGCCGACGGGCACACCAGCCCCCACGGCTCGGAGTCGCGGTTGACGTAGCGCAGGTTGACCCGCAGCCGGTTCGAGGTCACCTTGATGCCGGTCAACGTGATGCTGTGTTGGCCGTCCGCGAGCACCGAGCGGTTCATGTCCACCGTCTGCCCGTTGCGCAGGTAGGTGACGAGGGCGACCGCGCCGATCGCCACGACCAGCACCACCGCGGCAACGATCGCGATCAGGCGCGTGCGCCGCGGCCGCTCGGGCCGCTGCGGCGTCGCCGGCACTTGCGGCCCTGCCTGCGACGGCACCGGCGGCTGAACTGGCAGCGACGCCATCGGTTGATACGACGGCTGGGCCGGGGCCGACATCGGCTGGACCGGCGGTGTGCTCACCGGGAAAGGCACACTCGCGGCCGGCGGCGGCGAAACCGGCGGCGCGAACGCCGGCGGCGATGAAACCGGCGGCGGGACCGCGACGGACTCCACCGGCCCGCCGGCCGCCCGCAGGCCGCCCTCGGCGACCACCAGTTCCGGCTGCTCGGTGATCGTCGGCGGCCGGCCGAGCGCCTGCTGGAGCAGCGTCGCCACCAGCGGGATCCGGCTGCCACCACCGACGAGGAAGATGCCGGCGACGTCGCCCGGCGCCACCCGGGCACCGTTCAGCGCGGCCCGGGTAGCGTTGATCGTGGCGTCGAGGATGGGCCGGGCCAGGTGCTCGAACTGGGCTCGGCTGAGCGGCACGTCGACTCCGACCATCGGGACGTGGATGTGCGTGTGGTCGGCGCGCGACAGCAGTTCCTTCGCCTGGCGCACGTCCTCCCACAGCAGGCGGTTCGCGCGTCGCTCCTCCGACGTGGTCGGGTTCAGCAGCCGGGTCCACGCCGCGCCGTCGTGCCCGGCGCCCATCGCGCCGAGATAGCCGACGATCGCCGCGTCGATGTCCAGGCCGCCGCCCTGGCTCAGGCCCTCGGCCGCGACCACCTCGAACCCGTTCGGGCCGCGCCGGACGACCGACGCGTCGAACGTGCCGGCGCCGAGGTCGTAGACGACCACTCCGGAGCCGGCCGGAACGGTGCCGCCGGAGACCGCGAGGAACGTGTCGGCCGCCGCGGACGGCTCGGGCACCAGCGTCGTCGGCGGGATGCCGGCCCGCTCGGCCGCCTCCACGAGGATCTGCCGGCGGGTGTGCGCCCACGCCGCGGGATGGGTCAGCGTGACCGACGACAGGCCGCCACCGGCCACCCGGCGCGCCTCGGTCGCCACCCGCAGCAGGACCGCGGCGATGAGGTCGGTCACCGCCAGCTCGGTGCCGCCCAGCAGCACCGTGCGCTCGTCGATGCGCCGCTTCGGGTTCGGCTCGTACCGGTCCGGGGCGGTGCGGGCCGTGTGCTCGGCGTCGCGGCCGACGAGCAGACCGCCGGACGGGTCGAGGAACACCGCCGAGGGCAGCGTCGGTGAGCCGTCGAACAGCAACGTGCGGACCCGGCCGTCCGGGTACCCGAGCGCGGCGACGGTGTTGGACGTGCCGAAGTCGACGCTCAGCCGGACGGGTTGCTGGGACACGCCGTCAATATACGAATTCGCACCCCGTCTCCGGAGCGGCCGGCCGGTCCGGACCACCCGGCCGAGTGGTTGCCGCGGCTGTCAACAGGTCAGTGATATGTGTACCTCGGACATCGCGACGAGGGAGGCGGGATGAACACACGCGACGCGGCCCGGCGCTGGGCGGGCACGTGGGCCACGGGTTGGCCGGCCCAGGACGTCGAAGGGATCGTCGGCCTGCAGGCCGAAGACGGCGACCACTGGGCATCGATGTTCCGCCACTACCGCGGGCGAGCGGGGCTTCGCACCTATGTCAGCGAATGCTTTGCCGAAGAGACCCGCCCGGCCGAGGTCTGGTTCGGCGAACCGCGCGTCGACGGCGACACGGCGGCCGTCGAGTACTGGGCGGTCACCTATCCGAACAACGAGCCGCTCACGATCTCGGGCTGCACCGTGGTGCGGTTCGAGGAGCACGGCCTGGTCGCCGACGCGCGCGACTACTCGCACGTCAAGGAGGGGCGAATCCTGCCGCCCGCCGGCCTGTTCGAGTAGGACCGACGGCCCAGGTCCGGCCACCGGGCGGCGACCCGCGAACCTAGGACAGGGCCTTCTCCAACTGGGCCTTCGTCATGCTGGACCGGCCCTTGATGTTGCGCTTCTTGGCCTCGTTGTACAGCTGCTCCTTGGTACGGCCCTGGGCGCCGGTGTGCGAGCGCTTGCCGCCCCGGTGTCCGGACGACACGTCCTTGATCGACGAGCGGCTCGCCGTCTTCGACTCGCCGGCCCGGGCGCGCTCCTTGTTCACCGTGCGGGCCGCGATCTCCTCGGCCCGGTCGGTCGAGACGCCCCGCTTCTTCGCGCTGGCCTTGATGTGCTCGTACTGCCGTTCCCGTTTCGGGCTCGAACCTGCGGGCATGACGCTCCTCCAAAGATCCGTCCGACCCTGTCAACGTTCCCCGGCATGACGGCTCGAAACGGTGCTCAGTCGAGAAGATCCAGAACCTGCGCCTCCGGGTCGGGGGCGTCGGCATCGATGGTGCGGCCGCGTTCGTAGGCCTTGACGACCTGCGGGTCCACATAGGCACTGCGGGCCACGGACGGTGTGTTGCCGAGCAGGTCGGCGACCTCGCGCATGGCCTTCGCCTCGGCCCTGCGCCGCCCGGTCTTGGTCTTCTCGGGACCGGCTTCGGCGAGGGCCTCGGCCGCCTTGACGGTGCCGTGCCAGGTCCGGAAGTCCTTCGCCGTCATCTGCCGCCCGCTGATCTCGCGCAGGTAGTCGTTGATGTCAGCCGCGTCGACCTCGTGCCAGCGCCGCGCCGACGGGTCCCAGTAGGCGAACAGCCGCTCCTCGTGCCGGCGGCGGTTCTTGAGATCACGCAGGACCATGGACACGTCGCCGTCCTCGATGCAACCGGTGTGCTCGACCCCGGACTTGCCGGGAAACCGCAGGTCGACACAGCGGCCGCGAGCCGTCAGGTGGTCGGGGCGCAGCGTCGACAGCCCGAAGGACGGGTCCTCGTCGCGGTCGGCGTACTGGGCGCTGCCGATGCGGAACATGCCGGTGTCGAGCAGGTGGACGATCGTCGCGAGGACGCGGGCGCGGTTCAACCCGCGGCCGTGGGTGAGGTCGTGCTGCAGCCGGTCGCGGATGCGGGGCAGCCGCCTGGCCACCTCGCGGGCGTGGGCGAACTTGGCCCGGTCCCGGCGCACACGCCAGTCCGGGTGGTAGAGGTACTGGGTGCGGCCGGCCGCGTCCTTGCCGGTGGCCTGGATGTGCCCGTTGGGGTCGGTGCAGATCCAGACGTCCGTCCACGCCGGTGGGATCACCAACGCCTTGATCCGCTCCCGTTCGGCGGGATCGGTGAGCTTGCGGCCGTCCGGGCGGAGGTAGGTGAAACCTCGGCCGGCACCCCGGCGCCGGTAACCGGGCCGGTCGAGGTTGCTTCGCTTCAGCCGCATGGCGGGCGGGCGTCAGGCGGGCGGGTAGGGGGCGTCGGCCAGCAGCCGGGCCGCGTGGGCCGCGTTCGCCGCGAGCGTCCTGGTGGCCCTGCCGGTGGTGTCCGGCGGTGGGCCGGCGTCGACGTAGTCCTTGCCCTGCATGGCTTCCCCGACCCAGTAGGTGCTGCCCGACGCGGGCACCGTGAACCCGACGTCGTGAGCGCCTGCATCACCTCCGCGGTGACGTGGTGCGCGCCGTCCTCGTTGCCGACCACGGCGACCGTCGCGACCTTGCCGTAGGTCAGCATCCGGCCCCGATCGTCGGTCTCGGACAGCTCGGCGTCGAGGCGTTCCAGCACCATCTTGCACACCGACGACGGCTGGCCGAGCCAGATCGGCGTCGCCATCACGAGGATGTGCGAGTCGAGCAGCTTGCGGCGCCCAACTGCTCGGAACTCGACGGTGCACGCGGAGGGTAGCCATGGGTGTGACATGCCCTGGGGTGCCGAGATCAAACGCGAGGATTGGCGGATGCCGACGGGCGGGTATGTGCCGGCCCGTGAAGCGGTTTCTCGCTGTCGCGCTCGGGATCCTGACCGCGATCGGGGGCTTCGTCGACATCGGCGACATCGTCGCCAACGCCGAGGCCGGCGCACGCTTCGGCATCGCGCACGCCTGGGTGCTGCTGGTGGGCGTCATCGGGATCTGTTCGTACGCCGAGATGAGCGGGCGCGTCGCGGCCGTCAGCGGGCGTCCGGTGTTCGACCTCGTGCGCGAGCGCCTCGGGCCGCGGATGGCGCTGGCGAACCTGGCCGGCTCCCTGCTCGTCACCGTGCTCACGCTCGGCGCCGAGATCGGCGGCGTCGGCCTGGCCCTGCAACTGGCGACGAGCGTGGACTACCTGCTGTGGGTGCCGGTGATCGCGGTCGTCCTGTGGGTGGTGCTGTGGCGGGCCAAGTTCGACACGCTGGAGAACGTGTTCGGCCTGACCGGCCTCGTGCTCGTGGTGTTCGTCATCGCCGCGTTCCGGCTCGGCGGCGACTACGGCCAGCTCTGGCAGCAGGCCAGCCACCCCGGGCCGCCGCACGGCGAGGACTGGGGCACCTACTGGTTCATGGCGGTGGCCCTGTTCGCGTCGGCGATGACACCATACGAGGTGTTCTTCTTCTCCTCCGGCGCGGTCGAGGAACGGTGGACCACCAAGGACCTGCTGACCTCGCGGATCAACGTGTTCCTCGGCTTCCCGCTCGGCGGCCTGCTGGCGTTCGCCCTGATGGTCTGCTCGGCGCTGGTGTTCCACCCGCACGGCGTGTCGGTGGACTCGCTGTCCCAGGCGGCCATGCCGGCGGCGATCGCGCTGGGCAAGCTCGGCCTCGCCGCGGCGATCCTGGGCTTCTTCGCGGCCACGTTCGGCGCCGCCATGGAGACCGGGCTGTCCAGCGCCTACACCGTCGCGCAGTACTTCGGCTGGGCCTGGGGGAAGCTGCGCCGCCCGCGCGAGGCGGCCCGCTTCCACACGGTGCTCATCGTGTCGATCCTGGTAGGGATGCTGGTGCTCCTGACCACGATCGACCCGATCCAGCTCACCGAGTACACGCTTGTCTTCAGCGCCGTCGTGCTGCCGTTGACCTACCTGCCGATCCTCGTCGTCGCCAACGACCGCGGGTATCTCGGCAAGCGCGCCAACGGCCGGTTCGCCAACGCCGTCGGCGTGCTGTTCCTGCTGATCGTCGTGGCCGCCGCGGTGGCCGCGATCCCGTTGATGGCAACGACCCGGATGGGGGCCGGTTGACATGCTGATCGGCTACGACCTGCTGGACCGCCAGATCCTCGACCGCGACGGCGAACCCGTCGGCAAGGTCGACGACGTCGAACTGGACGCCGATGCCGACGGGGTGCCGTACGTGTCGGCCCTGCTCGTCGGCCAGCGGGCGCTCGGTGACCGGATCGGTGGCCGGCTCGGCCGGTGGATCGGCGGCGTCGCGCGGCGGCTGGCGCCGTCGGTCGAGGATCCCCCGACCCGCATCCCGTTCGATCTCGTCGGGGAGGTCGCCAGTGCGGTCACCCTGACCGTGTCCCGCGAGCGCCTGCCCGACCCGCCACTGGAGGCGTGGCTGCGCGAGCACGTCGTCGACCGCATCCCGGGAGCCGGCGATGCGGGCTGACCGCCTGGATGCGCCGCTGCGGGTCAGCGAGATCGTCCGTCGCGCGGTGACCGACCGCGACGGCCGCGACCTCGGCCGGGTCGCCGACATCGAGACCACTCGCGACGCCGACGGCCGCGAACGCGTGGTCGCGCTGGTGGTCACCGCCGGACGCTGGGGCCGCCTGCTCGGCTACGAACGCGACGAGTCCAACGGCCCCTGGATCCTGGAGGCACTCGCCCGCCGGGTGCTTCGCCGGCACACCGTCCGGGTCTCCTGGGAGGACCTCGCCGAGTTCCGCGACCGGTAAACCGGCGGGCAGCCCGCGGCGGCGTCGGTACAGTGCGGCCTCATGAGATCGCCGCTGGAGATGCCGGTCGTGGAGCTGGCACGGCGGATCGGCGCGCGCGAACTGTCCGCGCGCGAGGTCGTCGGGGCGCATCTGGACCGAATCGCCGAGGTCGATCCGGTCCTGAACGCGCTGGTGCAGGTCCGTGCGGAGGCCGCGCTGGCCGACGCGGACGCCGCCGACCGCGACCTGGCGCGCGGGCGGTCGCGGGGCCCGCTGCACGGGGTGCCGTTCACCGTCAAGGACTGGATCGACGCGACGGGTCTGCGCTGCGCCGGCGGGCAGAAGGCGCACCGCGACCGGGTACCGGCCCGCGACGCGACGGCGGTGGCCCGGCTGCGGGCCGCCGGCGGCATCCTGCTCGGCAAGACGACGGTTGGCCCGGACAACTCGCTCTACGGCCGCACGAACAACCCGTACGACGCCCAGTTCGGCCCGGCCGGCAGCTCCAGCGGCGAGGCCGCGATCGTCGGCGCCGGCGGGTCGCCGCTCGGGCTGGGCAGCGACTCCGGTGGCAGCATCCGGCAGCCCGCGCACTGCTGCGGCGTCGCCGGGCTCAAGCCCACCGCGGGTCGGGTCCCGCTGACCGGGCACTTCCCGTTCATCAGCCCGACCGCCGACCCGCGCACCGTCATCGGACCGCTGGCGCGCTACGTCGACGATCTGGCGCTTGCCTTGCGACTCATCGCCGGACCGGACGGCGCGGATCCCAGCGCGGTACCCGTGCCTCTCGGCGAACCGGCGGAGGCAGCGCTCGCCGGCGTGCGGGTGGCGTCCTATGTGGACCATCCCGGCACCGCGCCGGACCCGGCGATGGTGGCGGCCACCGAAGCGGCAGCCGCGGCGTTGCGCGATGCCGGCCTGGCGGTGGAGCCGGCGACCCCGCCCGGCCTGGACCGGGTGTACCCGCTCACGCTGGAC
>Ga0207689_10003503_pt1 | contig 14338 bp, 9 predicted proteins | sample KBSMisM52_FD_184312 | JGI IMG/M metagenome (GOLD analysis project Ga0207689, IMG submission 184312) | Miscanthus rhizosphere microbial communities from Kellogg Biological Station, Michigan, USA - KBS Miscanthus M5-2 (SPAdes) (version 2) | ecosystem: Host-associated > Plants > Roots > Rhizosphere... | reverse complement strand
ATTTCGGATCGCGCGTCGACGGGCGTTTATGCGGACCAGGGACTGCCGGGCTTGACGGCGTGGTTCGAAGCGACGCTGACCACGCCGCATCGCTTCGAGACGCGGCTCGTCCCCGACGATCAGCCGACGATCGAGCGCACGCTGATCGATCTCGTCGACCGCGTCGGTTGCGATCTGGTGCTGACCACGGGCGGCACCGGACCCGCGCCGCGCGACGTGACGCCCGAGGCCACGCTCGCCGTCGCGCACAAGGTTCTGCCCGGATTCGGCGAACAGATGCGGCAGGTCAGCCTGCGCTACGTGCCGACGGCGATCCTGTCGCGCCAGGTGGGCGTGGTGCGCGGGCGCGCGCTGATCCTGAATCTGCCGGGACAACCGAAGGCGATCAAGGAAACGCTCGACGGCGTGTTCCCCGCGGTTCCGTATTGCCTCGACCTGATCGGCGGGCCTTACGTCGAGACGCACGACGCGATCTGCAAGGTGTTCCGACCCAAATCCGCGATTCGCCCGCGTTCGGGCTGAAGCCTTCCTCGTCGGCCACGGCACAAGGGTCGCCCAGGCCGCGGATGAAGGACGAGCTACCGTACGAGCGCGCGATCGACTCCTCTGGACGACATGGACTTTCCGAACCAGCCGCTGCCGTTCGAAGGCTTCAACCTCTTCGACGCCGACGCCGCGTTGCAGCAGGCGGTGGCGCGCGATGCGGCGCAAGGGTCGGTGACACAATTGCGCGCATGGGGCGAGACACTCGGCCGGCCCGACACGTACGCGCTTGCCGACGCCGCGAATCGCAACGGCCCCTCGCTGCACACGTACGATCGCCGCGGCGAGCGGATCGACGAGATCGAGTTTCATCCGGCCTGGCATGCGCTGATGCAACTTGCGACGCGTAACGGCGAGCATTGCGGGCCGTGGCGCACGGAGCGCGACGGCGCGCAGGTGGCCCGCGCAGCGAGCTACTACCTGCATGCGCAAGTCGAAAACGGCACCCAGTGCCCGCTGACGATGACGTACGCCAGCGTGCCGGTGCTGCGGCGGCACGCACCCGCTGGCATCGACACCTGGATGTCGCGAATCCTCGCGGACGACTACGATCCGCGCGCGCTGGCCATCGGCGAGAAGCGGGCTGCGCTGATCGGCATGGGGATGACCGAGCGCCAGGGCGGATCCGACGTCCGCGCCAACGTCACGCGCGCGGAGCCCGATGCCGGCGGTGCGTGGCGCATCACCGGCCACAAATGGTTCTTCTCCGCACCCCAATGCGATGCGCACCTGGTGCTGGCACAAACGCAGCGCGGCCTCGGCTGCTTCCTCATGCCGCGCGTGAACCCGGACGGTCAGCGGAATTCGATCCGCATCAATCGGCTGAAGGACAAGCTCGGCAACCGCTCGAACGCGTCCGCCGAGGTCGAGTTCGATCGTGCGCTGGCGTTCGCCGTGGGTGCCGAAGATCGCGGCATCGCAACCATCCTCGAGATGGTGCAATACACGCGGCTCGATTGCGTGATCGGCAGCGCGGGCATCATCCGCGCAGCATTCACGTCGGCATTGCATCACGCGCGCCAGCGAACGACGTTCGGCAGGCGCCTCGTCGAGCACCCGCTGATGGCGAACGTGCTCGCCGACGTCGCACTCGAAAGCGAGGCGGCGCTGCTGCTCGCGTTGCTGCTCGCGCGCGCGGCCGAAACGAACGCCGCGCCGTCGCTGCGCGCCGCGGCGCGCATTGTCACGCCCGCAGCCAAGTACTGGATCTGCAAACGCGCGATCGCCGTAACGGCCGAGGCGATGGAAGCGCTCGGCGGCAACGGCTACATCGAGGAATGTCCGCTGCCGCGGCTTTATCGCGAGGCGCCGGTCAACTCGATCTGGGAGGGTTCCGGCAACATCGTGTGCCTCGACGTCGAACGGGCGATCAAGCGCGAGCCCGATGCCGTCGATGCGCTTGTCGCGCTGCTCGCGACGGCGCGGGGTGTGAACGCGCAATACGATCGCCGCGTGACGGCGCTCGAGACGGCGCTGAAGTTACCTGCCGGCGACGGCGCCGGCGGCCGCAGGATCGCTCAGGCCGTGGCATTGACCGTCTGCGCTGCGCAACTGATCGCGCACGCACCGGGTGTCGTCGCCGATGCGTTCTGCAATTCGCGGCTGGCCGACGACGCGTTCGCCGGCGCCGCGTTCGGAACGCTGCCCGATTCGACCCGCGCAACGCAACTGCTGAGTCGCGCGCTCGCGTGACGCGGGTTCAGGCAGCCGCGTTGCCGCCGAGCCCGATATCGACCGTCATCTCGTTGGCCAGCGCGTCGAGCGAATGACGCAGCGTCTCGTTCGGCAGCGATTCGGGCACGACCAGCAGCGCCTTCATCTTGAAGAGGTGCTCGCCCGACGGACCGTCGTTGACGATCTCGGTGTGCAGATCGTCGATGCTCACACCCACTTCCGCAAGCGTGCGCGACAACTGGCGGACGATGCCGGGACGGTCCAGTCCCGTGAGTTCCAGCTTGACCATCCGCCGTCCCGCCGGCGCCGGCGGCGCCTCGACCTTCTCGATGACGACACGCAATCCAGACGACTCGAGGCTTCGCAGCGCCTGCATCAGCGGCTCGGCGTTCTGCTTCGGAACCTCGAAATGAACCATGCCCGCGAACTGACCCGCCAGGTTCGCCATCCGGCTGCCGGCCCAATTCGCGCCGAAGCCCTGTGCGCGGTCCGACAGCAGGCTGACGATCCCGGGGCGGTCGCTCCCGATCGCCGTGACGATCAGCGACGTGCCGACCGATTTGCCTTCCTCCGTCAGGGACACGGTGCGACGGATCATCGGCGCCTTCGTTGCAAACCGCTCGTCCTGCGGCTTCGAAGGGAGCGCGCCGTGCTCGGCCGCGTGGCGGACGACGCGCTTCAGGAGATCGAGCCCCATTGGCGCGAGCGCGCGTTCCCACAGCTCGCGCGCCGTCTCGCCCTTGCCGACGAAGCACCAGTCCTGCGCCGCGATCGCGCCTGCATCCCAGCCGTCGGCCAGGTGATAGACGGATCCGCCCGCAATCGGATCGCCTTCGAGGATCGTCCATTCGACGGCGGCGATGCCCCGGTGCCGCGGCAGCAGCGACGGGTGATAGCCGATGCCGCGCAGCCGCGAGCGCGCGAGCGCCTCGTCGCTGACGCGCGCATGCGTGTGCGCGGCGACGATCAGGTCGGTTCCGTCCGGTATCGCGGCTCCCGGAACGATCTTCGGATTCTCGAGGACGTGCACCGGCACGCCGGCCGCCTGCCCCGCCAGCGCGAGACGGTCGTCGGCGGCGGGCGCCACGACCTGGGCGACGTCGACACCGTCCTTCATCAGCGCATCGAATACGAGCGCGCCGAAATATCGCGATCCGACCAGCGTGCATTTCATGAAAGTGACCGTCCCTTCGAGTTCGTCGACGGGCGCAAGAATACGCCACAATCATCGCAGCGAACCGCGGCCTCGACCGCGCAGCCCCGGCCGCGGCACCGTCAGCGCGCTCGCGACGCGGGATCCTGCCGATAGAAGCGCGCGAACTGGCGATACACGTCCGGATAGTCGTCGCGCAACAGCAGCGGATCGGCGAAGAATACTTCCGACAGCACCGCAAAGAATTCACCGGGGTTCTCGGCCGCGTACGGATCGATCGCCGTGTCCTCGTTCGCATCGACGCGCGCGCAGAAATCGGCATATGCGGCGCGCATCACGCGCTGCCAGTCGCGCCGAGCCACGTCGTCGGGCAGCGGCGGACAGCCATTGGCGTCGCCGTCGTGCATGTCGATCTTGTGCGCGAACTCGTGAATGACGAGGTTCATCTGCGATTCGTCCCAGTCCGCCGAAGCCGCGACGTCCGGCCACGACAAGATCACCGGACCGCCGCGCATCGCCTCGCCTGCGAGCGCGTCGTCCTGCCGATGGACGACGCCGTACTCGTCCTCGTACTCCCAGCCGGGCACGAACTCGCCCGGATACACGACGACGTTCTCGAAGCCATCGAACAGCGCGATATCAAGCTCGAGCACGAGCACACACGCCTGGATAGCGATGATCGTTCGCTGCAACGGCGTTACGTCGTGGCCTTGCGCGCCGACGATGCTCTTCGCGTCGAGGAACAGCACGACGAGGTCGCGCAACCGCGCAAGCTCCTTCGCGTCGTACTGCGCAAGGAAAGGCAGCGCGGCGCACGCGTCGCGCCACAGCGGATCGGGCAGCGCCGCCGTGCGCAGCACCCGTTTCTGCCGATAGCGGCGGAGCGCGTCGAACACGGCGGTCAGCCTTTCTGCCTAGCGCGATCAGTGCGGCGGCGGCATCAGCGACGGCACGTCTGTATCCGTGTCGTCGTCGACATCGACATCGACGAGCCGGCTGCCTTCGGCCGTCAGCAAGCGATCGGCCTCATCCTCGGGCAGCGCTTCGACGTCGCGCAGCTTGCGCGCAATCGTCGTGCTCTTGCGACTCGCGTCGTCGAGGGTGCGTCCGACCTGGTCGAGCTTGTCCTTCGTCTTCGCGAGCAATGCGCCGAAGCGTCCGAACTCCGTCTTGACGGCACCGAGCACCCGCCAGACCTCGGTCGAGCGGTTCTCGATGGCAAGCGTCCGGAAGCCGAGTTGCAGGCTGTTCAGCATCGCGGCGAGGTTGGTCGGCCCGGCGAGCGTCACACGGAACTCGCGCTGCAACGTGTCGGCAAGACCGGGGCGCGACATCGCCTCGGCGAAGAGACCTTCCGTCGGGACGAACAAGATCGCGAAATCGGTCGTGTGCGGCGTCTCGACGTACTTGTCGCGGATCATCCGAGCCTGCACCTTGAAGAACTGGTCGAGCGCGCGGCGGCTTGCATCGACGGCGGCGGCGTCCGCGCGCTCGATTGCATCCTGCAGCCGCTGCCAGTCGTCGAGCGGAAACTTGGCGTCGATCGGCAGCCAGCACGGCGCACCGTCGTCGCTGCGGCCCGGAAAGCGGACCGCGTATTCGACGCGCTCCTTCGAGCCTGGCCGCGTAGCGACGTTCTGCGCGTATTGGCCGGGTTGAAGCAGGTCGGTGAGCAGTGCACCGAGCTGCACCTCGCCCCAGGTTCCGCGCGACTTGACGTTCGTCAACACGCGCTTCAGATCGCCGACGCCGGTGGCGAGCGACTGCATCTCGCCAAGCCCGCGATGCACCTGTTCCAGACGCTCCGACACCTGCCTGAACGATGCGCCGAGCCGCTGCTCGAGCGTCGCCTGCAGCTTCTCGTCGACGGTCGAGCGCATCTGCTCGAGCTTCTGCGCGTTCTCAGCGCGCAGCATGTCGAGACGCTCCTCGAGCGTACGGCGCAGCGCGTCGAGCCTCGTCTCCGACGCCTGGGCCACCTGCGCCAAGCGATCGCCGAATGCCTTCAACTCGCCTGCTTGCGAATGCGCGGCCGCTGCGTGCAGCTGAGCATTGGATTCGGCAAAGCGCGCCATCACGTCGCCCAACTCCTGCCGCAGCGCCGTACCCGCGTTCGCTGCCTCGTTACGCGCAATCGCCAGATCCTGGCGAACGTCGCGCTCGTGGTCGGCGACACTTCGCCCGATCGCCTCGAGCCGACCGCGAACCTCGGCGGCGTCGCGCGCCGACGTGTCGCGCTCCCGCGCAAGCGCGACCAGTCGCACGAGCGTCATCGCCGACAGCGCGATGAGCACGACGACCGCGACGAACGCGACGACCGCGACGATCCAGCCGATGTCACTCATTGGTCGAGTTTAGCAAGCGGCATCGAGCGCAAGTGCTGCAAATGACGCGAGCCAGTGTGCACCGGCGAAATCGTCGCTGGCCACGCCCGTCCAGCCGGCGACAAGATGGGTGTCCGCCGCGCGACGAGCGACTGCCCTGCGAGCATCGTCCGGCGCAAGTGCTGCCGCCATATCGTGGAAGCACCAGGCGCGCGACAGGTTGAGACCATCGAGATGCACGAGCTGGCCGTCGGTGCGATCGTCGACGGTGACCGGTTCGAACAGCGTGGTGGGCGTCGCATTGTCGAACCCCGGCAGCGCGGCCCGAAGCCAGCCGCCGAACGCGCCGCCGTCGACGACGCGTCGCATCACGCTCGCCTCCATCAACGAAGGCGACAGGAAGTCGGCCCCCGACGGTTCCCATTGCGCCGGCAGGTCGCGGTCGTCCGCGAAGAACGCGAGCGCCTTGGCAACGCATGCGGTTTCGAGCGCAGGGTCACCCGCATGGCGCGCGTAGTCGATGGCCAGCGCGAGCGCAAAGGCGCTGTTCGAATGCACGCCGTGGCGTACGGGATAACGCGCACGGGGGAGAAATGCTTTCAAGCGCGCCGCGAACGTATCGGCGAGTGGCTGCAACGCGATCGACCAGCGGGCACCCGGCCCGCCCAGCAACCGCAGCTCGATGGCGAGCTTCAGCAACCACGCCCATCCGTACGGCCGCTCGAAGGCCGTACTGGATGGCCGGGCCGCGTATGCGAGCTCGGCGGCGATTGCGTGAGCTGCAAGGTTGCGGTCCAACGCGGCTTCGATCGACGCACACACGGGCAGGCTCGGAAACCCGCGCAGGATCCGCGCGAGCAGCCAGTGCATATGCACGCACGAATGCCAGTCGAAGCTGCCGTGGAACGCCGGATGCAGGTCGCGGGGCGCGACGACATCGCCGTCGCAATCGATGACATGGTCAAGCTTGTGCGGGTAGTCGCACGCGATGTTGGACAGTGCGATTCCGGCGAACCGTGCTGCCGTCGCGGCATCGAAGCGGGTCGGATGCTCGCGGGTCATCGCGGTGCTGTGCGAGGGGTCACGCCCGGTCGATGATGACGCTCGCGATGCGTCGGCGCGGGCCGGTCCTGCGTAGCGTCAAGCGGCTTCGCGTGATGCGCGCTTGCGCTCGTGTTCCTTCAGGTGGCGCTTGCGGATGCGAATCGACTTTGGCGTGATCTCGACGAGCTCGTCGTCCGCGATGAATTCGACGGCGTATTCGAGCGTGAGACCGATTGGCGGCGTCAGCAGAATCGCGTCATCCTTGCCGGACGCGCGGACATTCGTCAGCTGCTTGCCCTTGATTGGGTTGACGACGAGATCGTTGTCGCGGCTATGGATGCCGATCACCATGCCCTCGTACAGCTTCTCGCCGGGCGAGACGAACATCCGCCCGCGCTCCTGCAGCTTCCACAGCGCATAAGCGACGGCGTCGCCTTCCTCCTGCGAGATCAGCACACCATTGCGGCGTTCCGGAATGTCGCCCTTCACCGGCGCAAATTCCTCGAACACGTGGCTCATCAGGCCCGTGCCGCGCGTGAGGTTCATGAACTCGCCCTGGAAGCCGATCAGGCCCCGCGCGGGAATTCGATAGTCCAGCCGCGTGCGTCCGAGTGCGTCGGATTCCATGTTGACGAGCTCGCCACGGCGCACGCCGAGCGCTTCCATCACCGCACCCTGGTGATGCTCCTCGACGTCGACCGACAACGCTTCATACGGCTCATGGCTTTCGCCCGCAACGTCCTTCAGCACGACGCGCGGCCGTGACACCGCAAGCTCGTAGCCTTCGCGGCGCATGTTCTCGAGCAGGATGGTGAGATGCAGCTCGCCGCGACCCGACACGAGAAACGCGTCGGTGTCGCCGGTTTCGTCGACGCGCAGCGCCATGTTCGTCAGCAGCTCGCGGTTCAGGCGATCGCGCAGGTTGCGCGACGTCACATACTTGCCCTCGCGGCCCGCGAGCGGCGACGTGTTGACCTGAAAATACATCGACAGCGTCGGCTCGTCGACCGAGATCCCGGGCAACGCGTGAGGCGCCTCGACCGCGGCGAGCGTCGTGCCGATCGTCAGGTCGTCGATGCCCGTGACGAGCACGATGTCGCCGGCTTCCGCGTGCTCGACGGGAACGCGGTTCAGTCCCTCGAACATGAAGACCTGACCGATGCGGCCGCGCGCGGGCAATTCGCCTTCGGCCAGCGGGTGATTCAGGACCGCCACTTCCTGCCCGGGCAGCATGCTGCCACGGCGGATGCGTCCGATGCCCAGCCGGCCGACGTAACTCGAATAATCGAGCGCGCTCACCTGGAACTGCAGCGGCGCATCGACCTCGCCCGCCGGTGCCGGCACGTACGAAATGATCGTCTCGAACAGCGGCCGCATGTCGGCAGCGTCGTCGTCGATCGAAACTGCCCTTGCCGCCCCGCCGGCGTCCTCGGCATCCTCGCGCTTACGCGACGCCGCCTTGGCGACGTTCACATCGAGCGTCGCCCAGCCATTCAGCGCCGACGCATAGACGACAGGGAAGTCCAGTTGCGCATCAGTGGCACCCAGGCGATCGAACAGCTCGAACGTCTGGTTGACGGCCCATTCGGGCCGCGCACCGGGACGGTCTACCTTGTTGACGACGACGATCGGCCGCAGCCCCTGTTTAAGCGCCTTCAGCGTGACAAACCGCGTCTGCGGCATCGGTCCTTCCACGGCGTCGACGAGCAACAGCACGCCGTCGACCATGCCCAGCACACGCTCGACCTCGCCGCCGAAATCCGCGTGGCCCGGCGTGTCGACGATGTTGATGTGAACGATCTTGTCCTCACGGACGTAACGGACCGCGCAGTTTTTCGCGAAGATCGTGATGCCGCGCTCGCGCTCGATGTCGTTGCTGTCCATCATCCGCTCGCCAACGTGGAAGTGCTTGGCGAAAGTGCCCGCCTGCACCAGCAGCTTGTCAACCAGCGTGGTCTTGCCGTGGTCGACGTGCGCGATGATCGCGATGTTCCGAAGGTCGTTGCGAAGCTTGGACATGAGAGCGTTTCGAAGCCGGATCTCGGGTGGCGCCGGCAAAACAGTCGATTATAGCCGGCCGAGCGACCTCTCCACGAGAATATTTTGAAAAATCCGTCAGTTAGCCTATAATCCTGCTTCGGGCGGCCGTTCCGGTCACCGCCCACACGCGCAGCGCCCCGGACTGTTCCGGCGCTGAAGCCATCTTCGCAACGCTATCTCGCTGCCTGGACCGGAAACCGCCGAAGCGGTAGGCCGCGCCCCAGGAGCACTACATGCACGCAACGAGCTTTGCCGAGCTCGGGTTGCGGCCCGAAATCCTTCGGGCCATCACCGAGTCCGGCTATACGACGCCCACGCCGATCCAGGCGCAGGCGATTCCGGAGATACTCGCCGGCCACGACATCATGGGCGGCGCCCAGACCGGTACCGGCAAGACGGCGGGCTTCGGCTTGCCGATCCTGCAAAAACTGTTGCCGTACGCGAACACGAGTCCCTCGCCCGCCCGCCATCACGTCCGCGCGCTGATCATCGCGCCGACGCGCGAGCTCGCGATCCAGGTCGAGGAGCAGATCAAGGAATACGGCAAGCACACGAACCTGCGCTCGACATGCGTGTTCGGCGGCGTCGACATCCGCCAGCAGCTGGCGATCGTTCGCGCCGGCGTCGAGATCCTCGTCGCCACGCCGGGCCGGCTGCTCGATCACGTCGAGCAGAAGAGCGTCAATCTCGGCCAGGTCGAGATCCTCGTCCTGGACGAAGCCGACCGAATGCTCGACATGGGCTTCATTCCCGACATCAAGCGGATCATGTCGCTCCTGCCGAAGAAACGGCAGAACCTGCTCTTTTCCGCAACGTTCTCCAACGAGATCAAGCGCCTCGCCGACGAGTTGCTCAACGCGCCGCGGCTGATCGAAGTTGCGCGGCGGAACACCGCGGCGGAAACCGTTTCGCAAACCGCGTACAAGCTGTCGCAGGATGCGAAGCGGCCGCTGCTCGTGCACCTCGTGAAATCGCGTGCCGTGTGGCAGGTGCTCTGTTTCGTGCGCACGAAGCACGGCGCGTCGCGCCTCGCGCGGCAGCTCGAGAAGGACGGCCTCGCGACGTCGGCGATCCACGGCGACAAGACGCAGGCGGCGCGCCTGGAAGCGCTGTCCCAGTTCAAGGAAGGCAAGCTGCAGGTGCTGGTCGCGACCGACGTCGCGGCACGCGGCCTCGACATCGACGACATGCCGCTCGTCGTCAACTATGAGCTGCCGCACGTACCGGAGGACTACATCCACCGGATCGGCCGCACGGGCCGCGCCGGCGCGACCGGTGAAGCGATTTCGTTCGTGGCACCGGAAGAGGAAAAATACCTGGCCGAAATCGAGAAGCTGCTGAAAAAGAAGGTCACCATTGTCGCAGCGGATGGATTCGACGTTTCCGCCGCGCAGGAGCGCCCGTCGCGCCGCACGAGTTCGGAGCGACCCGGTCGCGAGCGGACCTCCCAAGGCGACGGACGTCGCGACGGTGGTGCGAGCACCGAGCACCGGCGCGAGCGCACGCTGAACGGCTCGTCGGGACGCGATTCCGCGAGCAGCGAACCGCGGGAGCGCGCGACCAACGGCACGACGCGCCGCGACCACGCATCCACGGGCGACACGCGGCGTGCCGAACGCGAGGCGGCGTACGCCAAGAATCCCGACCAGCCGCTCGTCAAGCGCGCGCAGCCTGCCAGCGGACCGAACGTGCCGCACCCACATGCGCACATGCACGCCGCGCGCCGGTCGCGGCCCGTACCGGCGCTGCTGCAGAAGCGCCGCACGCCCGAGCCGGAGAAGGTCTAGCGGTTCCTAACGACTGCTAACATGGGTGCGTGCCCGAGTCGCGCGCCCCTGTCCTGACCGTCGACCGGCTGACGGTCGAGTTCGCCACGGCGGACCGCGTCGTCAACGCGGTACGCAACCTCTCGTTCCACATCGGTCGCGGCGAGACGATCGCCGTCGTCGGTGAATCAGGTTCCGGCAAATCGGTGACCGCGCTGTCCGTGATGCGCTTGGTCGAACACGGCGGCGGTCGCATCGTCGGCGGCCGCATGACGTTTGCGCGACCCGGCGGAAGCCACGTCGATCTCGCAGCGGCGAAAGCGCATACGATGCGTGAGATCCGCGGCGCCGAGATCGCAATGATCTTCCAGGAGCCGATGACGTCGCTGAACCCGGTATTCCCCGTCGGCGAGCAGATCGCCGAATCGATCCGGCTCCATCAGCGCAAAGACACCCGCGCGGCGCGCGCCGAAGCGTTGCGGATGCTCGAGCAAGTCCGCATTCCCGAAGCGCGTTCCGTTCTCGACCGCTTCCCCCATCAGCTTTCCGGCGGCATGCGACAGCGCGTGATGATCGCGATGGCGCTGTCGTGCCGTCCGTCGCTGTTGATCGCCGACGAGCCGACGACGGCGCTCGACGTGACGATCCAGGCGCAGATCCTCACACTCGTCCGCTTGCTGCAGGACGAGATGCACATGGCGGTGATGTTCATCACCCACGACATGGGAGTGGTCGCCGAAGTGGCCGATCGCGTCGTCGTCATGTACCGCGGCGAGAAGGTCGAGGAAGGCACGGCGGAAACGATCTTCAAGTCGCCGACACAACCGTACACGCGCGCGTTGCTCGCGGCCGTGCCGAAGCTCGGTGCGCTGAGCAACGAGGATTTGCCGCGGAAGTTTCCGCTGCCGGGGGCGGCGCCGCTACCCGCGGAGAGCGCCCCCGCGACGGCGCGCGACGGGCGTCGCGTCGGTGCACCGCTGCTGCGCGTGCGCCGGCTGACGACACGTTTCGACGTCAGGTCCGGCTTCTTCGGTCGCGTGCGCCGGCGCGTGCACGCCGTCGAGCAGGTGAGCTTCGATCTCGCGGCGGGCGAGACGCTGGCGCTCGTCGGCGAATCGGGTTGCGGCAAGTCGACGACGGGTCGATCGCTGTTGCGCCTCGTCGACATCGCCGGCGGCAGCATCGAGTTCGAGGGCAAGGACATCGCCGCACTGCCTGCCAATGCACTGCGGCCGGTGCGCCGCGACATCCAGATGATCTTCCAGGATCCGTTCGCGTCGCTGGATCCGCGGCTCACCATCGGGTTCTCGATCGCCGAACCGTTGTACGTCCACGGTGTGGCGAGCGGACGCGAAGCCGAGGAGCGCGTAGCGTGGCTGCTCGAGCACGTCGGGCTTGCCGGCGAGCACGCGCGTCGCTACCCGCACGAATTCTCCGGCGGCCAGCGGCAGCGGATTGCAATCGCGCGCGCACTTGCGTTGCAGCCACGGATCATCGTCGCCGACGAAGCGGTGTCCGCGCTCGACGTGTCGATCCAGGCACAGATCGTCAACCTGTTGCTCGACCTGCAGGCGGAGTTCGGAGTTGCCTATCTGTTCATTTCGCACGACATGGCCGTCGTCGAGCGCGTCAGTCACCGCGTCGCCGTGATGTACCTCGGGCAGATCGTCGAGATCGGGCCGCGGCGCGCGGTGTTCGACGATCCGCAGCATCCCTACACGCGCAAGCTCATGGCGGCGGTGCCGGTTGCCGATCCCGCGCGAAGACGCCGTGAAAGAGCGCTATCATCCGACGAAATCCCGAGTCCGATCCGCTCTGTGGGCGATGAACCGCAAACAGCGCCGTTGACGGAAGTGGCGCCGGGCCACTTCGTCGCAATGCACCGTGTCGGCGGCGCGTACTAGGGACTGACAAAGTCTTGCGGCCCGCAGGGTCGCTTCATCTCACGAGGAGTCTACGATGAAACCGTTCCATCGCATGCTCACCGCGACGCTGCTGGCAATCGCCGCAGCGACGCCCGCGTACGCCGCGAAGGACGTCGTGTTCGCCGTGGCGTCGACGTTCACGACCACCGATCCCTACGACGCGAACGACACGCTGTCGCAGGCGATGGCGAAGTCGTTCTACGAAGGCCTGTACGGCTTCGACAAGGACATGAAGATGGTCCCGGTGCTCGCCGAAAGCTATGAAGCGAGCAAGGACGGGCTCGTCTACACCGTCAAGCTGCGCAAGGGCGTCAAGTTTCATGACGGCACCGATTTCAAGGCGGACGCCGTCAAGGTCAACCTGGACCGCGTGACTAATCCCGACAACAAGCTGAAGCGTTACGGCCTCTACAACGACAACATCGCGAAGACGGAAGTCGTCGACGACTACACGGTTCGCTTCACGCTGAAGACCGCGTTCTCGCCATTCATCGCGCAACTCGCGCACCCGTCGACGGTGATGATCAGTCCCGCTGCACTGAAGCAGTGGGGCAACAAGGACATCGCCTTCCATCCGGTCGGCACCGGACCGTTCAAGTTCGTCGAGTGGAAGGCCACCGACTACCTGAAGGTCGCGAAGTTCGATGACTATTGGCGCAAGGGCTATCCGAAGGTCGACACGATCACGTGGAAGCCCGTCGTGGACAACAACTCGCGCGCGGCACTGATGCAGACCGGCGAAGCGCATTTCACGTTCCCCGTGCCCTACGAAGTGGCGGAAGTGCTGAAGGCGAAGCCCGACCTCGAAGTGGTCGCCGCGCCTTCGATCGTGCTGCGCTACCTGTCGATGAACACGCAGCAGAAACCATTCGACAACCCGAAGGTCCGGCAGGCGATTGCCTACGCGATCAACAAGGATGCACTCGCCAAGGTGGCGTTCAGCGGTTATGCAACGCCGGCAGCGGGCGTGGCACCCCAGGGTGTCGAATACGCCGTCAAGATCGGCCCGTGGCCGTACGACGTCGCGAAGGCGAAGCAGTTGCTGACGGAGGCCGGTTACCCGAACGGATTCGAGACGGAATTGTGGTCCGCCTATAACCACACGACGGCACAGAAGGTCACGCAATTCATCCAGCAGCAGCTGCAGCAGATCGGTATCAAGACGAAGATCACGCTGCTCGAGGCTGGACAGCGCGTCGAGAAAGTCGAAAGCTGGCAGGATCCGAAGACCGCGCCCGTTCGCCTCTACTACGTCGGCTGGTCGACGTCGACCGGTGAAGCCGACTGGGCGTTGCGCCCGCTGCTGTACGGCGAATCGTGGCCGCCGCGCCTGTTCAACACGGCCTACTACAAGAACGAGAAGGTGGACGGCGACATCAAGAAGGCCCAGCTGACGACGGATTCGGCCGAGAAGGCGAAGCTCTACAAGGATGCGCAGGAAACGATCTGGAACGATGCGCCGTGGGCGCCGCTCGTCGTCGAGCAGTTGCTGTCGGCGCACAACAAGAAGCTGTCGGGCGTGTACGTGATTCCCGATGCGTCGTTCAACTTCAACGAGATCGACTTGCGATGAACCGGGCAAAGTTTCGCTCGCTGCGCTCGCACGATACTTTGCTCGGGTAGAGTCAACGCGGAAGGCTCGGGACGGCCCTTCGCTTTCCGCGTAACCACCGACGCAAGCCCGAGCGCTCACGCGGTCGGCAGCGATGACTCAATACTTAGCCAAGCGCCTGCTCGGGCTGCTGCCGACGCTGCTCCTCGTCGGCTTCCTCGTATTCCTGTTCGTGCACCTCTTGCCGGGCGATCCGGCGCGGCTCGCCGCCGGACCAGATGCCAATCCGGAAACGGTCGAGCTCGTCCGCAAGGATC
>Ga0207689_10003501_pt1 | contig 14347 bp, 8 predicted proteins | sample KBSMisM52_FD_184312 | JGI IMG/M metagenome (GOLD analysis project Ga0207689, IMG submission 184312) | Miscanthus rhizosphere microbial communities from Kellogg Biological Station, Michigan, USA - KBS Miscanthus M5-2 (SPAdes) (version 2) | ecosystem: Host-associated > Plants > Roots > Rhizosphere... | reverse complement strand
AGGCCGTGGAGGGTGCGCCAGCATCCGCCGGAGCTGCGCTGCTGGACTTTGACGGGGCGGATGGTGCGCTCGGCTTCGTTGTTGGTGAAGATGTCCAGGCCGGGGCGGGTGGCGAAGCAGAGGATCATGTCCTCGTATAGCTCGAAGCGGCGGGACAGGCTGCGGGCAGCGCGGCCGTTCGCGGTGTTGTGCCGGTACCGGTTGGTGGCGCGGCCCTGGGCGGTGATGGCGTGGTAGCGGGTGATCAGCGCGGTCAGGATGTCCGGATCGAGCCGGTCGTTCCCGGCTGCCCGGGCGGCAGCTGCGGCGTCGCGGGCGTCCAGCAGCAGCAGTCCCATGTCAGCGGCCCATTGCTGCAGGCGCGGCTCGGTGTCGTAGACGGCGGCCAGGTCGCGGAGCAGGTGCGCGCCGCACCAGGCGTGCAGCGCGGTGGTGAGGTGAGAGTAGCCGCCGTACCCGTCGCGGACGATGATCCCGGTATAGCCGGGCAGCACCTCGCCGGCATCGATAGCGGCCGCGGACCGGTCCCCGGTATGCATCAGCGTGAGGTACCGGGTGCAGGCCACATGCAGGTACCGCAGCGTCCCGGCGGCGCGGGCCGGGGTCTCGTCGGCGTGCAGCGCCGGCGCGGACCGCAGCAGGTCCCGCACCCGCCCGGGGAACCCGCTGGCCCCGATCAGCGCGGCGGCCTTGCTGCGGACCGCGGCCATCCACCCGGTCGAGACGGTGATGCCGGCCAGCTGGGCCAGCAGCCGCACCGCCCGCCCGACGGGCAGGTAATGGCCGCTGACCAGGTTCGCGGCCTGTGCATGCACCTCCGGCCCGTAACTGGCCCTGGCCCGCACATGCGGCGGCAGCACCGGCTCGCTCACCGTCCCGCAGCACGGGCACCGCTTCGACTCAGCCACGTACTCGGTGACCTTCGGCGGCGGAGACCGGATCTCGGTGACCTGGTAACGGCGCTGCGCCAGCACCGGCTCGCCGGCCAGGCCCGCCCCGCAGCCCCGGCAGCAGGCCGGCGCGTACCCGACCCGCTCATCCGGGTCATCCACGAGCTCCATGGTGGTGCCTGGCTCGCCGGGCTGCTTGCCCGGCCGCCGCTTCCCCCGCTCCCGCAGCGACCGGTCCCGCGGCTTCTTCTTATACGGGCTGTCCGACGACGGCGGCCGCGAGGAATTCGAGGAATCCCCGCGGACCTGCCGCTCCAGCTCCTCCATCCGCGCCTGCAGCCGCTGCGCCTGGCCGGTCAGCTCCGCGATCAGCTGATACGCCCCCGCCAGCCGCTCCGCCAGCTCGGCATGCGGCAGCGCGGACAGCTCATCCGCAGACGGCATACCAGGCACATCGGGCACAGCACCCCAACCTGCACCACAGCCGGCCGGCAGTCAACAATCAGCCACGGTATGTCGCCACCCACCTGAATAGCTACGATTTAACGTGGTTGATTGGGGCTTGGCGGTTGATCGGGGGGCCTATCGTGCACCCGATCAACCGCCAAGCCCTTTTCCACCACGATCTTTCCTGAGTTCCCGTGACGAAGGCAGCGTTGCGAGGCGCGTGAGTTCGGTGCTGCAGATGTTAAACAGCACCGTCCTGGGCAGAAGGCGTATCGGCGGCGCCGGATGATTCGGGCCCCGGCGCCTCCGGTGCACCTGGTGCCTCCGGTGCACCAGAAGTCACCGGGACCGGTGAGGGCTGCGAGGAGGTCTGTGCGCTCGTGCTGTTCGGAGCGGCTGGGGTTCCTGAGGTGTCCGCTGGGGTGGCCGGGGCCGCAGCGGCGGCGGGCTTGCGGCGGCGGCGGCGACCGCTGGAGCGCGCGGGCGCGGGCTCGGTGTCCGGGACCTGGCCGTTGGCCAGCTGGGCGGCGTTCGGGTCGGCGCTGTCTGGCGAGGCCGGGACCAGGGCCGAAGCCGCAGCCGCAGCCGGGGCCGGGGCGCCAGTGGCGTCCGCCGCGGGCGCGTCGGCGGGGGCGCTGGCCGAGGGCTCGGCGGGCGCAGAGGGCTCGCCGGAGCGGGCGCGGGCGGCAACCAGGGCCGGGCTGGGTCCGCGGCCGCCGTTGCCGTGACCGCCGTTGCCGTGACCACCGTTGCCGTGACCGCCGTTGCCGTGACCGCGGGAGTGCGTGTGCTGCGTGGCGTGGCCGTCGGAGTCGGGATCGAAGGTGAGGATGACGCCGCGGCCGTTGCAGCACTCGCACGGCGTGGAGAAGGCCTCGAGCAGGCCGGCGCCGACGCGTTTCCTGGTCATCTGGACCAGGCCGAGCGAGGTCACCTCGGCGACCTGGTGCTTGGTCCGGTCCCGGGACAGGCACTCCAGCAGCCGCCGGAGGACTAGTTCCCTGTTGCTCTCCAGCACCATGTCGATGAAGTCGATGACGACGATGCCGCCCACGTCGCGCAGCCGGAGCTGGCGGACGATCTCCTCGGCGGCCTCGAGGTTGTTCCTGGTGACGGTCTCTTCCAGGTTCCCGCCCTGGCCGGTGAACTTGCCCGTGTTGACGTCGACCACGGTCATGGCCTCGGTCTTGTCGATGACCAGCGAACCGCCGCTGGGCAGCCAGACCTTGCGCTCGAGCGCCTTGGCCAGCTGCTCGTCGATGCGGTACTCGGCGAATGCATCGCGGTCGCCCTGCCAGCGGGTGACCCGGTCGGCCAGGTGCGGGGCGACGTACCTGACGTACTCGTCGACCACGTCCCAGGCTTCCTCGCCGGACACCACCAGCTTGCTGAAGTCCTCGTTGAACACGTCCCTGATCACGCGGATGGTCAGGTCGGGCTCGCCGTAGAGCATCGCGGGGGCGCTGGCCGTCTTGGACTTCTTCTCGATCGCCTCCCACTGGGCGGCGAGCCGGGAAACGTCCCGGGACAGCTCCTCCTCGGCGGCCCCCTCGGCCGCGGTGCGCACGATGACGCCCGCGTTCTCCGGCATCACCTTCTTGAGGATCTGCTTGAGGCGGTTGCGTTCGGTGTCGGGCAGCTTGCGGCTGATGCCGGTCATCGACGCGCCGGGCACGTAGACCAGGTAGCGCCCTGGGAGGCTGATCTGGCTGGTCAGCCGGGCCCCCTTGTGACCGACCGGGTCCTTGGTGACCTGCACGATCACCGACTGGCCCGCCTTGAGTGCCGACTCGATGCGCTTGGGCTGGCCCTCGAGGCCGCTGACGTCGAAGTTCACCTCGCCGGCGTAGAGCACCGCGTTGCGGCCCTTGCCGACGTCCACGAAGGCGGCCTCCATCGACGGCAGCACGTTCTGGACCTTGCCCAGGTAGACGTTGCCGACGTAGGACTGGTGGCTGGACCGGTTCACGTAGTGCTCGACCAGCACGCCGTCCTCGAGCACCGCGATCTGGGTGCGGTCGTTGCGCTGGCGGACCACCATGGACCGCTCGACCGACTCGCGGCGGGCGAGGAACTCGGACTCGGTGATGATCGGCGGCCGGCGGCGGCCGGTCTCCCGGCCCTCGCGGCGGCGCTGCTTCTTGGCCTCGAGCCTGGTGGAACCCTTGACCGAGCGGACGTCGTCGCTCCCGTTCGGCTCACGCACGTGCACGACGGTGTCCGGCGGGTCGTCCGAGCCGGGAGCGTCGGGGCCGTCCCCGGCCGAACCCCGGCGGCGCTTGCGCCGCCGGCGCCGGCCGCTGCCCCCGGCGTCGCCGTCGGCGTCGGCCGACACGGCGTCGCCGTCGGCGCTGTCGTCAGCCGGAGCCTCGGCCGCCGATGTGTCCGTCTGGGCGTCCGTCCCGTCCCCGCCGGCGCCGCTCTTGGCGGTCCTGCGGCTGCGGCTACGGGAAGACGACCGCCGGCTCTCGCCCTGGCCGCCGTCGGTGCTGCTACCTGAGCCGGCTGCGCCGGCGGGGCTGCCCGAGCCGGCTGCGCCGGCGGAGGCGTCCTGGCCTGGCTCGCTGTCCTGCGATTCCGGCGCTGCGTCGGTGCCCTCGGCCGCGGTGTCCTGGTCGCCGGTCCGGCCGCGGGTGCGGCTCGAACGCCGCCTGCGGCGCCGTCCCGTGCCGGTGCCGTCGTCATCGTCGCCGGCGCCATCGCCGTTGCCGACCGGGCCCGCGGGTCCCGCCCGGTCCGCGGATCCCGCATGGCCTGCGGTTTCCGGCCGACCCGCGGTATCCGGCCGGGCCGGAGGCGCGGACTCGGACTTCGCCGCGGACTCGGGACGCGCCGCGGGCGGCTGGAACACCACCTGTGGCGGCTGGAACACCGCCGCGGGCACCGCCGGGGCCGGGTTTACGTCGCCGGCACCAGGGCTGCCTGTCGTGTTGTCATGTGATTCTCTGTCGTGCAGCTCGCTGTCGAGCATCCGGGCAATCTCCAGTCAGGCTCCCGGGCGCGCGGTACCGCGCACCGCACGGGAGCTCCTTGTCAACGTAGGCCCTGGCGGGACCGCGTGAGCGGTCCTGAGCGCGCGCGGTCACCACGCGGGCTCGGCAGCACCGGGCCGTTATCTCTGTCTCTGAATTCAGGGGTACGGCGCCCCGGTACGTCCGTGTCGCGCTCATGACGTGCCCTTACCGGCCAGCAGGGCTCGCGGGCCCTGGGCCAGGCGGGTGGTCATGGACGGCGACGACGGCGCGATGCCGTCCTGTCCGCACAGCGCGGTCACTACATCCTCGGGCCGCACGGCAGGTGCCGTATGTAGAACAACCATTCGAAGAATGGCACAATCCTCATTACCTATTGCGGCGGCGTGCTCGCTGACATACATCTCGAGCACGGCCGCGCGGGCGTCAAGCCGTCGGACGCCCTTGTCCGTGAGGCGCTCCACCGGCGCCTCGTCCCGGGCCAGGAAGGCCGCGACGGCTAGCCCCGCCGCCGCCGGTTCCACACCGGGCAAAACTACTTCCCACTCCGAGGCTTCCAGATGACCGAAGGTCGTTCCGGCCCCGGGGGACGCTCCCCCGGAAGCCCCCTCCAGTTCGGTCACGTCGATCACATCAATCCCATCAGGCAGTGCCGCGTTCAGCCGCTGGCACACCTGCGCCTCCGCCTGCCGGGCAGTCAGCGCGAGGCTCAGGTACTCGGCCTCGCTCGCCACGCAGGTCGGCGCACCACCCGGGTACGAAATCTTCGGGTGCGGCGTGAACCCGGCAGAATAGGCGATCGGCAGCCCTGCCGTGCGCACTCCCCGCTCGAAGGCGCGCGCCACGTCCCTGTGGCTGGCAAAACGCATCTTCCCGCGCTTAGCATACCGGACCACCAGATACTGCACCGCAGGCCTGGTGGGTGCCGGGCCCGTGTTGGCCGACGTTGCGCTGGCCGACACTGTGCTGGCCGACACTGGCACGCTACCTCCCGCCGACCACGGGAAGCAGCCGCCTCCCGTCGAGACGCTCTCCGGTGGGGCCAACCTGGATCTCGGTGCCCATGGCCGGACAGACCCCGCATTCATAACACGGCGTCCAGCGACAATCTTCCACCTCGCCCGCGCCCTCGGGCGCGATGGAATCCTGCCAGTCCTGCCACAGCCAGTCGCGGTCAAGGCCCGCGTCCAGGTGATCCCACGGGAGCACCTCGCTGTAATCACGTTCGCGCGTAGTATACCATGCAAGATCCACCGGCTCCCCGGCCAGCGCCTCGTCCGCGCATCGCTGCCAGCGCTCGAACGAGAAGTACTCGCTCCAGCCGTCGAACCGCGCGCCATCCCGCCATGCCGCCAGGATCACGGCGCCCACCCGGCGGTCGCCGCGGGACAGCAGCCCCTCGATCAGGCCGGGCTGCCCGTCGTGGTAGCGGTACCCGATCGACTTGCCGTAGCCGCGGTCCGCGCGCAGCGCGCCGCCGAGCGCGCGCAGCCGTGCGTCCACGACCTCCGCCGGGCACTGCGCCGCCCACTGGAACGGCGTGTGCGGCTTGGGCACGAACCCGCCGATCGACACCGTGCACCTGATATCGCGCCGCCCGGTCGCCTCCCGCCCGGCCGCGATGACCTTGCGCGCCAGCTGCGCGATCGCCATCACGTCGGCGTCGGTCTCGGTCGGCAGGCCGCACATGAAGTACAGCTTCACCTGGCGCCAGCCGCTGGCGTAGGCGGTGGTGACGGTCCTGATCAGGTCCTCTTCGGTGACCATCTTGTTGATCACCTTGCGCATCCGCTCCGAACCGCCCTCGGGAGCGAACGTCAGCCCGGACCGGCGCCCGTTACGGCTCAGCTCGTTGGCCAGCGTGATGTTGAAGGCGTCCACCCGGGTGGATGGCAGCGACAGCCCGACGTTGGTCCCCTCGTAGCAGTCGGCCAGGTCGACGGCGATCTCGTTGATCTCGCTGTGGTCGGCGCTGGACAGCGAGAGCAGCCCGACCTCGCTGAACCCGCTGGCCGCCACGCCCTGGGCGACCATCGAGCCGATCGTGCCGATGGACCGCTCGCGCACCGGACGGGTGATCATCCCGGCCTGGCAGAACCGGCAGCCGCGGGTGCAGCCGCGGAAGATCTCCACGCTGTACCGCTCGTGCACGGTCTCCGCGACCGGCACGATGGGCTTGCGCGGGTACGGCCACGCGTCCAGGTCCATCACGGTGTGCTTCGAAACTGTGGGCGATACGCCGGGGCGATTCGGAGTTATGTTTGAAATCCTGCCGTCGGCGTGATAGGTTACGTCGTAGAAGCGGGGAACGTAGACGATTCCAGATAGCCGCAGCAGCAGACCGTCCCGGCCGCCGGGGCGCCCGGCCCGCTTCCAGTCACGGATCACATCGGTAATGGCCAGCACGGCCTGCTCGCCGTCGCCGAGCACCACCGCGTCCAGGAAGTCCGCCACCGGCTCGGGGTTGAACGCCGCGTGGCCCCCGGCTATCACGAGGGGGTGAGACCCGGCCCGTTCGGAAGAAGAAAGAGGGATGCCCGCCAGGTCGAGCACGGTCAGCAGGTTGGTGTACGCCATCTCGGTAGCGAAGCTCAGCCCGAGCACGTCGAAGGCGCCGACGGGCCGGTGGCTGTCCACCGTGAACTGCGGCACGCCGTGCTCGCGCATCAGCGCCTCGAGGTCGGGCCAGACCGTGTAGGTGCGCTCGGCGAGCACCCCGTCGCGCTCGTTCAGCACCTCGTAGAGGATCTGGACGCCCTGGTTGGGCAGGCCGACCTCGTAGGCGTCCGGATAGCACAGGGCCCACCGGACGTCGGCGCCGTCCCAGTCCTTGACCACCGAGCCAACCTCGCCGCCGACGTACTGGATCGGCTTGCGCACGCGCGGCAGCAGCGGCTCAAGGTCGGGGTACACCGATTCGGCGGGCATCAAAACAGAGTAGCCGAACGGGCCGGGTTGACCGCGGTCGCGTCGGACCGAGCCCGGCCGTGTCAAGATCGCCCGATGTCGCCGACCTGCGACACAATCGCGACACGCCCGGAATGACACCCCTCTAGGTTTAGCGCCTGCACGTCCTCCCCCTCACTCAGGCGCCTGCTAAGGAAGCCCATGAATACGTACCGCTCTGCCGCGGTGGCCCTGGCCGCGTGCGCGGCCAGCCTGTCGCTGACGGCGTGCACCGCCGGGACCACGACGGCCAGCACGGCCGCGACGAGCCCCGCGGCTCGTAACTCGTCTTCGGCCTCGGCCTCGGCCTTGGCCTCGGTGAGCCAAGCGGGTCCGGCCCTAGCCGGCCGCACGATCAAGGTGAGCGGTGAGTCCGGCAGCTTCCCGATTCCGGCCAGGGCGAAAGTGGTCGAGAACGTCTCCAGCGACCCGGGGGCCATTGTCTTCTTCGACCGGGTGACCCCGGCCAAGGTGTCGAGCTTCTACGCCCAGGCGCTGCCGCGGGCCGGTTATACGATCACCGTCAACTCGGTGATCAGCCAGTCCGGCGGCACCGTGGCGTTTATCCAGTTCACCGGCCACGGCGTCAAGGGCACCATCGACGCGCTGTCCAAGTTCACCGACTCCTCCGTCAGCATCGCCGGGCTGGGCCACAAGAACGTGACCACGATCTCGATCAGGCCGAAGTAGGGCGACCGGCGCCGGGCGGGGCGCCGGGTTACTCGAACACGGTGCGGCGGCGATGCACCGACTGGAGCAGGCCGATCGCGATCATGTCGGCGAAGATGGCGGAGCCGCCGTAGGAGACGAACGGAAGCGGGAGCCCGGTGATCGGCATGATGCCGATCGTCATGCCGATGTTCACGAACGACTGGAACGCGAACCACATCGCGACCCCGGACGCGACGAGCAGGCCGAACAGGTCGTCCGCCCGGGTGGCGATGCGCAGCGCGCGCAGGATCACCACGCCCAGCAGGAACACGATCACGATCGTGCCGACGAAGCCGAGTTCCTCGCCGGCCACGGTGAAGATGAAGTCGGTCTGCTGGGACGGGACGAAGTTGCCCGCCACCAGCTGGCCGTGGAACAGGCCCTGGCCGAACATCCCGCCGGAGCCGACCGCGATCTTGGCCTGGGCCGCGTTGTAACCGGCGCCGGCCAGGTCCTGGGACGGGTGCAGGAACGAGGTGAACCGGGTGAGCTGGTAATCCTTCAGCAGGTCCAGGCCGCCCGCCGCGGCGATGATCACCGCCACCACGGCGGTGAGGGCGGCGATCACGCGCAGTCGCAGGCCAGACAGGACGATCATGGTGGCGGTCACCACCACGAGCACCAGGGCGACGCCCAGGGCCGGCTCGACCACCACCAGGCCGATCAGCGGCGCGGCGCAGGCCAGCGCGATGAATAGCGACCGGACGCGGGGGCCGCCCGAGGCGGTGGGGTGGCTCTGGCTGAAGATCATCGCGGTGATCAGGATCAGCGCGATCTTGCCGAACTCGTTCGGCTCGACCTGGAAGCCGCCCGGCAGGGAGAACCAGGCCTGCGCGCCGTTGACCACCGAGCCGAGCGGGGTCAGCACGGCCAGCAGGGCGAGCACGGTGCCGCCGTAGAAGAACGGCGCCCAGGTCCGCAGCTGCCTGGTGTCGATCAGGCTGACCCCGATCATGAGGACCAACCCGATCGCGACGTTGAGCAGCTGCTTCTTCAGGTACGTCCGCGGGTCCTGGCCCGCCGCGTCCAGGCCGGGCTCGGTGGCCGACCAGACCAGCAGGGTGCCGATCGCGGTCAGCCCCAGCACCACCACGACCAGGATCCAGTCCATGTGCCGCAGCGGGGAGTTCCTGGCAAAGGCGCGGGCCAGCAGGGAGCGCGGCCGTCGGGCGGCGAACGCGCCCGGGCGCGGCGTGGTCAGACCGCGCGGGCTGTAGCTTGTCGGACGGCCCAGCATTACTTCCCCCCGCCCGACTGGGCGTAACCGGACGGCGGCTTGATCGTCCCGGTCGTGGTGATCTGTGGCAGCGCGGACGGCACCAGGCCACCGGCCACCGCGGCCTTCTTACCCTCGAGCCCGTAGATGCCATCCCAGATCTGCCGCACCGCGGGCGCGGCCACGTCGGCGCCGTAGCCCGAGTCCGGGACCATGACCAGCACCACGTACTTGGGGTGGTCGCAGGGCGCGAACGAGGCGAACACCGAGGTCGCGTTCTTGCCGAAGAGCTGGGCGGTTCCGGTCTTGCCCGCCACGCACACCTTGTCCAGCGGGAAGCCGCCGAAGGCGCCCGCCGCGGTGCCCTGGGTCACCACCCCGGCCAGCGCGTGGCGGATGTACGCCAGCGTCCGGCCGGAGACCGGCAGGTGCCTGATCACCGGCGGGTTGATCTTCTGGACGACCTTGCCGGTGGTCGGTGACACCAGTGCCTTGCCGATCCGCGGGCTGTACAGCGTGCCCCCGTTGGCCAGGGCGGCGTAGGCGTTGGCCAGCTGAAGCGGCGTGGAGGTGATGTAGCCCTGGCCGATCGCGGCGATGGCCGCCTGGCCGGGCTCCCACTGCCACCCGCTCTGGCAGTCCTGCCACTCGATCTGCTGCACGTAGCTGCCGAACTGCTTGCCGTTCTTGCACCAGTTCTGGCCGGTGTGGGCGTTGTCCTTCCACAGGTTGTACAGCCACTGCCGGGTCGGGATGGTGCCGGTGGACTCCTCGGGCAGGTCGACGCCGGTGGTCTTGCCGAAGCCCCAGTCCAGCTCCATCTTCTGCATCTTCTGTATGGGGGCGTTCGGCGACGCCTTGCTGTTGGCCTTCGGATTGTCCCTGAGGTACATGTCGTATCCCAGGTTGTAGTACACGGTGTCGCAGGACTGGATGAGCGCCTCGTTGAAGGTCATGTCGCCCAGGCTCGGCTCGCCGTCGTTGCCGAAGGTGTGCCCGGCGATGGTGACCGAGCCGGGGCAGCCGTACAGGCCGTACAGCGAGTACCCGTCGGCTACCGCGGCGGCGGTCGAGGTGACCTTGAAGGTGGAGCCGGGCGCGTACTGGCCCTGGGTGGTCCAGTTGATGATCGGCTGCCCTCCGGACTTGCCGAACAGCGCATTGAACTGCCGCTGGGAGATGCCACCGGTCCACACGCTGGGGTCGTAGTCCGGGTAGCTGGCCATGGCGACCACCCGGCCTGTGGTCGTCATGACCACCGCCGCGCCCTGGTTCGCGGCGTTCCCTGACGCCCGCGACCGCGCGATGGCGCCGTCGAGCGCATTCTGCGCCACCGTCTGGACCTGAGCGTTCAGGCTGGTCACGAGGTCGTCGCCGTTGGCGGGCGCGGTCTGGCTGACGGTGCCGGTGACGTCACCGGCGGCGTTGACCGATACCACCTGGGTCCCGGCCTTGCCGCGCAACTGGCTGTCGTACTCGGCTTCCAGGCCGGCCTGGCCGACCAGGTCCACGCCGGAGAACCCGGTCACCGGCAGGTGCCGGCTCTTGACCTGCTCCGGGGTGATGGGCTGCAGGTAGCCGAGCACCTGAGCCGGGTTGGCCCCGCCCGGCATCGGGTACTGGACCACCGGCTGGACCTGCGCGGTCACCCCGGGGAACGTCTTATGCTGCTCCATCACCTGCAGCGCGATCCGGGGCGAGACGTTCTGCGCCACCGGGATGGGCTGGTAGGGCGAGCCCGCCCAGCACGGTTGCGGGACGCCCTTGGTGCACAGCCGGGTCTTGTCCGACAGCAGCTGGTAGGACATGCCGAGCAGGGGCGCCAGCCGGTGCAGCACCGGCGTGGCGCCGCCGGGCTGCTGGGACAGGTTCATCATGTCCACCGAGACGACCAGGGCGGTCTTGTTGGTGACCAGGCGGTTGCCTACGTCGTCCAGGATCTGGCCGCGGACCGCGGGCACGATCACGTTCCTGGTCTGGTTCGCCGCGGCTAGCTTGGTGAAGGCGGTGGTGTTCATCACCTGCAGGTACCAGAGCCTGCCGCCGAGCGAGATCAGCATGGCGGCCGCGACCGCGTAGAGCACGAGCAGCCGACGCCGCGACGCCAGGTTCATCGGTATCCTCCCGAGCGCCATCTCCGCCTGGACTTCGGCCGCGGCATGCGCAGCCGTGCTGAGCCCGCGTGGCCGAGCCCGCGGCCGCCCAGCCCGCGGCCGGTTAGCCCGCGGCCGGTTAGGCTACGGCCACCCAAGTTGCCGCCCGCCAGGCTGCGGCCGGCTGGGTTGCGGCCGATCCGGCGGCTGCCGAAGGCGCGGCGGCCCATAGATGCGCCGCCTAGCGAGCCGCTTCCTAGTGAGCCGCTTCGTACTGAGTTGCGGCGTGAGAAAGCGCCGCGCGAGGAGACGCCGCGCAGCCAGCCCCGGCCCGGTGACTTCGGCCCGCCCGACCGGCGCAGGGCACTGGTGAGCCTGGTCAGCGGGCTGCCCCGGGAAAACCGGGGGGCATGCCCGGTCAGGCCGCCGCCCGCCAGGTTGCCCCGGTGCCGGAACGGTGAGGCCAGGCCGAGGGATGGGGACCGGCCGAAAACAGCCGGCCGGCTCAGCGGGGAGGAGGACTTGCGGCTGAACACCGATCCGCCGAGCAGAGACCGGCCCATATTCGAACCGCTGAACCCGGAGATGCCCAGCCTGCTGGAGCCGAGCCTGCTGGAGCCGAGCCCGGTGGAGCCGAGCCGCGCCGAACCGCTGCGGCCCGCGGATCGCGAGCCGCCGAGCAGCGAGCCGCCGAGCACGCCCTGGCGGCGGCGGCCGCCGAACCTGACCCTGGCCGTGCCCGCGCCGAGCCCGGCCGGGGCGAACGCCGCGCCCAGGCTGGCCGGGGACCGATGTCCGGGCCGCCCCAGCTTGAGCTGGGGCTCGCGCCGGGCGGTCGGCCGCATGGCACCCGGGCCGCGCAGCCCGCCGATCGAGCCCGGCCCTCTGTCACGCTCGGACAGCCGCAGCCGCGGCGTGTTTCCGCCGGCCAGCTGCCTGATCGCGCCCTGGCTCGCGCCCGAGGCCGGCGTCCTGGCCTGGCTGGGCGACCATCCGGCCCGCCGGCTCTCGCCGCGCGCGCCGCCAAGGCGCAGCGCAGCCGCGACCGCGTAGAGCACGAACGGGCACAGCAGCACGTTGTAGGCCACGGCGGCGGGGAGCACGTTGGTGATGGCCGGCCAGGTGACCCGCGGGTCGCTGAGCATCACGCCGAGCAGGGCCAGCAGGGCCTCGCCGCAGACCGCGCCGGCCGCCACCACGACGATCTCGAACAGTGCCGTGTGCCCCTGCTCCGCGTCGCCCGAGCCGTCGTCGGCCAGCAGCCCGCAGAAGTACCCGACCAGGCAGAACACCAGCGCGTACTGGCCGGTGAAGTGGCTGCCCGGCGGCGCGACGTCCAGGGCGAGGCCGGCCAGGAAACCGGTCAGCACGCCGGCCATCGGCCCGCCGGCCAGCGCCAGCGCCGCCACCACCAGCAGCACCAGGTCGGGACCTGCGCCGCCGGGAAAGGCGATCCGGTTCACGATGGTCAGCTGGAGCACCACCGTGACCGCGACCACGACGACGGAGATGACTGCGCGCACCTCAGTGACCGCCCGGAGCAGACGAGGAGGCGGGCGGCGTCGCGGGTGCAGTGGCGGAGGAGGACGGGGACACGGTGCCCGGTGGGCTCGGCGTCGCAGTGACGGTGACCGTGGGGGCCGGCCGCGGCAGGATCGAGATCCTGGCGCCGTGCCGCGGCACCTGCACCACCACGCCGACCACGCCGAGGGAGGTGAAGCGGACCGCAGGCCGTACGATCGCGGTCTGGGTGAGCGCGCCCGCGTTATTGCTCACCGAGACGATCGTGCCGACAGGCACGCCGGGCACCTGGGGCTTGTTGCCCACCGAGGCATAGCTGACGACCTGCTGGCCGGGGTGCAGCACGGCGTTCGCGTCGAACAGGCTCAGCCGCAGCATGGCCGAGCCGGACAGGGACTTGCCCGTCCCGGTCACCGCGCCGATCTCACCGCTGCCCGCCAGCTGCACTCCCACTACCGACGAGGCGTCACTGGCCAGCAGGACGGTCGAGGTATTCGCGCTCACCTGGGTGACCAGGCCGACGAAACCCGAGCCGTTGAGCACGGTCTCGTCGGCCTTGATGCCGTCGTCGCTGCCCACGTCCAGCGTCACCGTGTCGGAGAAGCCGCCGCCGGCCGCGATGACGTTGGCAGTCACGATCCGGTAGCCGCCGGCGTCGAGCTGCAGTAGCTGGGCGAGTTGCTTCCGGGCGGACTTGTTCAGCTGGGCCGCGCTGAGCTCGGCGCGGAGTTCGGCGTTCTGGCGCTGCAGGGAGGTGATGGTGCCCTGCTCCGACGGACCGCCGGTGATCGAGTCGAAGACGCTGGCCACCGGGTCGGTGACGTCGTGGGTGACTCGCTCGATCGGGCCGAAGATATTCGCGCCCACGCCTCGGACCGGTGAGGCGCCGCCGTCCTTGAAGTCCAGGGTAATCAGCGTGATCGCGATGATCAGGAGCACGCCAAGAACGAGGCGGGTACGCCGGTTGTCGTGCACAGCCGCTCCTCGTCCGCCCGCCGTGACCGGACGGCGGGTTGTTACGGGGTGGCGCTGGTCTCAGCGCCTGGTGTCGGGCACCAGTACCTGACGCAGGGTCTCGAAGTCCTCGACGCACTTGCCGGTGCCCAGCACCACGGAGTCGAGCGGGTTGTCCGCCACCTGCACGGGCATCCCGGTCTCCTCCCGGATTCGTGACTCTAGTCCGCGCAGCAGGGCACCGCCGCCGGTCAGCGCGATCCCCCGGTCCATGACGTCGCCCGCCAGTTCGGGCGGGCACTTATCCAGGGTGTTCTTGACCGCGTCGACGACCAGGTTGACCGGCTCCTCGATCGCCTTGCGCACCTCGGCCGCGGAGATCACCACGGTCTTCGGCAGGCCGCTGACCAGGTCGCGGCCCCTGATCTCGGCGTGCGGCTCGTCCTCGGCGGGAAACGCGGAGCCGATCGCCATCTTGATCTCTTCGGCGGTGCGCTCGCCCAGCATCAGCGAGTACTCCTTCTTGCCGAAGGTGATGATCGCCTGGTCGAGCTCGTCCCCGCCGACCCTGATGGACTGGGAGGTGACGATGCCGCC
>Ga0207689_10003500_pt1 | contig 14349 bp, 12 predicted proteins | sample KBSMisM52_FD_184312 | JGI IMG/M metagenome (GOLD analysis project Ga0207689, IMG submission 184312) | Miscanthus rhizosphere microbial communities from Kellogg Biological Station, Michigan, USA - KBS Miscanthus M5-2 (SPAdes) (version 2) | ecosystem: Host-associated > Plants > Roots >... | reverse complement strand
GGCGGGGGCCGTGGCGGGGGGCGACGATCACCGGGCAGCTCGACCGGCGCAGGACCCGGAGGGTCGCGCCGCCGAGCAGGCGGGTGGCCAGTTCCCCGCGGCGCGGGCTGCCCAGGACGATGAGGTCGGCGCCGAAGGCCTCGGCCTCCGCCAGTATCGCCTCGGCGACCCGGTCGACGATCGCGGGCCGGACGTTCCCGGCCGCCGCGATGCCGGCCATGCGCAGCTCGAAGACCGCCGCCTCGATGAGGTAGCCGGCCTCGCGGCCGCTCTCCCGGGCGTACCAGATCGGGCCGGAGAGCTCTCGCTCGCGCAGGTGCAGGACCTGGACCTCGGTCACTCCCTCGGTGGCAAGCTGCTGGACGAGGTCCAGGGCGCCCTGGTCGGGTGCCTGGACCGCCACCACGATCCTGCTGAACATAACCTCACGCGGCCTTATAGTCGGGACGCCGGGTACGGCGCCTTTCCTCATCTTCCCGCGGCGACCCGGATCTAACGGGTCGGCCCGTTAGGGTCATGTTAGGAAATGCGCGCGCCTGGTCCGACCAGTTCGAGCGTTGCTCCGGCACCCAGCCTGCGGCGCACGGTAGCGGTCACGGTGCCCTCGGTGACGCGCCTCACCCCACTCGGGGCGGAGTCGTCCATCACCACGTAGCGGACCCGGCGCCGCCGGGCCACCTTCGCGATCGTCCGGCCCGCACTGCGGGTGGCGGCGATCTGGCCGTCCGCCGTCCCGCCCCGCCGCTCCACCGCGGCGATGGCCCGCCGGACGATCGTGTACTGCTCCTCACGCTCGCGCCGAGTCGGCAGCAGGCCCGGGTTCGGCAGCCCGAACGACGAGCCGTAGACCTTCAGGATCGTCAGCACCGCGACGGGCTCGCCGGCCGCCAGCTCGCACGCGCGGCGGACGGCCGCGCCGCTGAACGGCGTGCCCGGCGAGGCCAGCAGCACCCCGGCCGGCTCCGCAGGCGCCTTGTCCCATTTACGCCGTCCGAACAGCACGCCGTGACCTACCGGACCGCCGGCGGCTCGCCCGCCGAGGGTTCGGCCTCCGTCACGGTATTGCCGGGAGTACCGAGAACCCCGTCTCCGGTGACCGCGGCCGCCGGAGCGGTCACGAGCCGGCCGGACGCCGCCAGCTTGCGGTCCTGCCATGCCCGCCACCAGTACAGCGGCGCGTACAAGGCGACGATCAGCAGGCCGAGCAGGTACAGCCCGGGACCCTGGTGCGGGTCGGCCAGGACGATCTTCGGCGAGTTCCAGCCGCCGAAGAAGTAGATGGCCATCCAGACCACGAAGATCAGCAGGGCGATCCACTTGGCGAAGTTCGGCAGCCGGAACGGCCGCGGTGTGTCCGGGCGCAGCTGCCGGTAGATGAAATACCCGGCCAGGGCGAGTGAGCAGGACAGCAGGTAGCCACCGTTGGAGATGATGTAGATCCGCAGCGGCGAGCCGAGCAGAACCAGGATCGCGGAGCACACCACGTTGAAGGCCATCGCCTGGCCCGGTACGCCGTGCCGGTTCTTCTTCTGGAACCAGCGCGGCAACTGCCCGTCCTCGGCCGCCTGGTACAGCGACCGGCCGCAGCCCATGATGGCGTTCAGCACCGACAGGGCCAGCGCCGCGATCAGCGGCAGCCCGACGAACCACTTCTCCCACGAGCCGGGCCCGAAGATGTGGTTGGTGTAGGTGAGGTAGAGGGTCAGCGGGTCGGCGGTGGTCAGCGCCACGCCGAGGACGGCGACGAACATCAGCGGCGTCGCGATGTAGATGAACACCCCGAACAGGCCCTCGGCGGTGAGCGCGATCTTGGCGTCCCGGGCGCCGCCGCGGCACTCCCCGACGTAGCAGGCCGCCGCCTCCATGGCGATGACGTTCCACAGGATCGGGAAGAACCAGGCGAAGATGAACGTCACGGTGACGGCCACGTGCGGCGGGGCGTGGAAGCCGGCCACGTTGCTCCAGTGGATCGAGCCCGGCTTGAAGAACGGCAGGAAGATCATCGCGGTGAGCGGCAGCATGGACAGGATGCCGAGCACCGTGGCAAAGGCTGCGCCGAGCCTGATCCCGAACCAGGCCGGGATGAAGATGATCAGCAGCAGCGCGAGGCAGACGAGGACGATCGTCACCCCGATCGGGGTGCCCCAGGTGGTCCCGACCGGCGAGATCAGGTGGCCCGGGCTGAAGTTGAACAGCACCGCCAGGTAGGACGCGGTCAGGATCACGTTGATGGGCGCGACCGGGAACCAGCCGAGCCAGTAGGCCCAGCCGGAGACGCCGCCGATGTGCCGGGCCGCGGTATTGCCGACCAGCGGCCGGAACGACTCGGTGGCGTACCCGGGGATGCCGCCGGTACGGTCCGGCCACATCGTGGCCAGCTCGGCCAGGCACAGGCACAGGAAGCAGCCGGCCAGCGTCATCACGCCGATCAGGATGATGCCCAATGCGCCAGTGCCCTGGACCACGTACGGGGCGATGCCGGTGACCAGGATGGTCCCGGCCAGGCCGATCACGAAGGCGCCCCACCAGTTGGTGTCCTTGCGCAGGCCGGTCTCGGGAAGCGTGCCGTCGGTAGTGGCCACGATCCCTCCTTACGTCTGTTGCGGGACAGTTCCTCTCATCGGTGCGGGCCGGTCAGAAGAGCGTGAGGTAGCGCTCGACTTCCCAGTCGCTCACCCCGGAGTGCCAGGCGCGGAACTCGTCCCGCTTGACCTGGGCGTAGTAGTCGATGTAGTCCCCGTCTGGTGTCTTGCCCAGCGCCTCGCGGAGCACGTCGTCGGTGACCAGTTCGTCGGCGGCGTGCAGCAGGGTCGGCGGCAGCGCCCGGATACCGCGGGCGGCGACGGCCTCGGCCGGCAGCACGTGCAGGTTGTCACGGTTGGGCTCGCCCGGGTCCAGGCCGCGGTCGATGCCGTCGAGCCCGGCGGCCAGCTGGACCGCCATAGCCAGGTACGGGTTGGCCGAGCCGTCACAGGCCCGGTTCTCCACCCGGCCGCCGTCGGGAACGCGGAGCATCTGGGTCCGGTTGTTCCCGCCGTAGGTGGCGTAGGCCGGGGCCCAGGTGGCACCGGAATTCGGCGCGCCGACCCCGAAGCGCTTGTAGGAGTTGACGGTCGGGCAGGTCACGGCGGCCATGGCCGGCCCGTGCTCGATCAGGCCGCCGATGTAGTGGTAGGCGAGCTCGGAGAGGCCGAGCCCGCGGGGGTCGGCGGGGTCCGCGAACAGTTCGGCGCCGGTCTGCGCGTCCCACAGGCTGGAGTGCAGGTGCAGTCCGGAACCGGTCAGGTTCCCGAACGGCTTCGGCATGAAGGTGGCGGCCAGGCCCGCGTTGTGCGCCAGCGTGTGGATCATGTAGCGGTAGAAGATGAGCCGGTCGGCGCTGGTCAGCGCGTCGGAGTAGGCGAAGTTCTGCTCGAACTGGCCGTTCGCGTCCTCGTGGTCGTTGGCGTAGTTGGCCCAGCCGAGCTGGTTCATGTACGTCGACACCGTGGACAGGTGGCCGAACATCCTGGTCAGGCCCTTGGCGTCGTAGCAGGGCGCCTCGGCTGTGTCCAGCGGGTCGGCGAGCTCCACGCCGCCGCCGTCGCGGCGGCGGACGAGGAAGTACTCCGCCTCGCAGCCGACGTTGTAGACCAGGCCGCGGTCGCGGACCTTGTCCAGTATCCGCTTCAGGATCAGCCGGGGGGTATAGGGCCAGGGCTGGCCCTCGACGTGGATGTCGCACTGCAGGACGGCCAGCTCCGGCTGCCACGGCGTGAGCGTGTACGAGGCCAGGTCCGGGACGGCGATCATGTCCGGATCGGCGGGGCTCTGCCCCATCGGACCGGCCGCGAACCCCGCGAAGCCCGCACCGCCGCCGGTCAGCACGTCGACCGCCTCGACCGGGATCATCTTGGCGCACGGCTTGCCATGCATGTCCACGAACATGGCGAAGAAGAACCGCACCCCGTCGGACTCCGCGCGTTCCCGCAGCTGGGCCTCGGCGTCTGACATGTGCACGCTCCGTTAGGTCGTCTCGATCGCTCCGCGGTGATCAGGTGGTCGCGCTTCGTGCGCGTCGCCGGCCGTGCGGCCGACGGTGCTGGCTGTTGGGGACGGCTTTAAGCAGAGTGGACAATGTTTACTAACACGACACTTTAGGTTGAGAGTACGACGTACCCGCGGAGTTGGGAAGATGTGGTTTGCCGCCGTTTTTGCGCCGTCAGATCTTGTCCTGGCGGCCGGGAATCCATTCGGTACCGGCCAGGGGGACCTGGGCCATGGCGGCCGCCTCCACGGTGAGCGCCACGAGGTCGTTCGGCTCGAGGTTGTGCACGTCGGATTTGCCGCAGGCGCGGGCCAGCGCCGCGGTCTCCATGGCCATCGCCTTGAGGTAGTTCGTGACCTGACGCGCGCCGCGGTCGGCGTCGAGCCGTTTTTCCAGTTCGGCGTCCTGAGTGGTGACGCCGACCGGGCAGCGGCCGGTGTGGCAGTGGTGACAGTAACCGGCCTCGGTGCCCAGCGCCTGGTAGCCGTCGGAGGCGTCGTGATCGCTCCCGTCCTGCCAGTAGGTGGGGCTGTTGCAGCCGAGGGCGATGAGCGGGGCCACCCCGACCGAGACCGCGTCCGCGCCGAGCGCGAGCGCCTTGGCCACGTCGGCGCCGGTACGGATGCCGCCGGAGGCGATCAGCTGCACGGTGTCCTCCATGCCGATGTCGCGCAGCGCCTCCGCGGCCAGCCGGACCGCGGCCAGGGTGGGGATGCCGGTGTGCTCGATGAAGAAGTCCTGGGTGGCCGCGGTCCCGCCCTGCATGCCGTCGACCACCACGACGTCCGCGCCCGCCTCGACCGCGAGCTTGACGTCGTTGACGACACGGGTGGCGCCGAACTTCACGTAGACCGGCTTCTCCCACCGCGTGGCCTCGCGCAGCTCCTCGATCTTGATCCGCAGGTCGTCGGGTCCTACCCAGTCGGGGTGGCGGGAGGCGGAGCGCTGGTCGACGCCGGCCGGCAGGGTCCGCATGCCGGCCACCCGGTCGGTCACCTTCTGCCCGAGCAGCAGCCCGCCGCCGCCCGGCTTGGCGCCCTGGCCGATGACGATCTCGATGGCGTCGGCCTGGCGCAGGTCGTCGACGTTGAACCCGTAGCGCGACGGCAGGCACTGGTACACCAGCAGCCGGGAGGCGGCCCGCTCCTCGGCGATCATGCCGCCGTCGCCGGTGGTGGTGGACGTCCCCACCGCGCTCGCCGCCCGGCCCAGCGCCACCTTGGCGGTGGCCGACAGGGCGCCGAAGCTCATGCCCGCGATCGTGACCGGGATGGCGAGCTGCAGCGGCTTGCTGGCGTACCTGGTGCCCAGGACGGTGCTGGTGTCGCACTTCTCCCGGTACCCCTCGAGCGGGTACCTGGTCAGCGAGGCGGTCAGGAACAGCAGGTCGTCGAAGGTGGGCAGGTCGCGCTTGGCGCCCCAGCCCCTGATCTCGTAGTGACCCTCGGTCGCGGTGCGCTGGATCTGCGCGATCACCTCGGGCGGGAAGGCGCCGCTGCGGCGGTGTGCGTCCATCGGCAGATTCATTGGCTGGGGCTGGTCCATCTGCGCGTTAGGCCCTTCAGTATTTCTGGTCTTTGAGGGCGTCGAAGTTGTACAGGCCGCGGGCCGACGCCACCCGCGTGACGTTCTCGGGCTGGACGTGGCCGAAGCTGGCGCCGCCCAGCTCGGCCAGCGCCTTGACGGCTCGCACGTCCGACTCGGTCAGCTCCTCGATCCTGGCGTCCGAGCCGAGCGAGGCGATCGTCCCGGCCACGTAGATGACCGCCTCGTAGAGCGAGTCGCCGAGCGCGTCGCCGGCGTCACCGCCGATCAGCATCACGCCGGCCTGGGCCATGAACCCGCTCATGTGGCCGACGTTCCCGCCGACCAGGATCGTCCCGCCCTTCAGCGAGATCCCGGCCCGGGACGACGCGTCGCCCTCGATGACGATCGTCCCGCCGCGACTGGACGCACCCGCGCATTCCGAGGCGTTGCCCTCCACGCGGACCGACCCGGCCTGCAGGTTCTCGCCGACCGACCAGCCGGTGAAGCCGTGCACCACCACGTCGGGCCCGTCGCCGAGGCCGCCGATGAAGTACCCGGCGTTGCCCTCGATGTCGATCCGCGCCCGGTTGCTCAGGCCGACGGCGAGGTTATGGCGGCCCCGGGGCTCGAGCACCCGGGCGGACGCGCCGTCGGGCAGGGCGGCCAGCGCGGCGTTGATCTCGCGGGTGGACAGCTCCGCGCAGCTCAGGATCACCGGCTCCATACGTGGATCTCCTCGGGCATCGGCTCGAAGACCCGGGCGCCGGTGATCCCGGGCAGCCCGGCGAGGGCGTGGTACTCGGACGCCATGGCGACGTAGTCGGGGGTCTCCGCGATCACGGCCGGCTTGCAGGCGAAGGAGTCGCGAATCACCGCGAACTGCGTCCTGGTCGTCACGAGAAGGGTGAAGAACCCGTCCATCTCCTTGAGCACGGCGCGCAGGCCGTCGGCCAGGTCCGCCCCTTCCGCCATGCGGGCGGCCACGAGCCGCGCGGCGACCTCGGAGTCGTTGTCGGTGTCGCAGCGGATGCCCTGGCGGGCCAGCCGGCCGCGGACGGTCGCGTAGTTCGAGAACGACCCGTTGTGCACCAGGGCCAGATCGGCCGCGGGGGCGAAGGGATGGGAGTGGGCGGTGGTCACGGCCGATTCCGTGGCCATCCGGGTGTGGCCGATGCCCTGGTAACCGCCCCAGCCGGGGATGCCGTACCGGGCGCAGATGGCGGCGGGCGCGCCGACGTCCTTGACCACAACCATGGACCGGCCGAAACCCGGCACGGTCACCTGGGGCGCGGCCCGGCGGACGGCAGCCAGGAACGACGTTTCCGCCGCGGACGAGACGAACACGGCGGAGTCGGACCCGAGCGGCTCGACCCGGAGATCCCGGCCCGTCTCGGCGGCGATCCGCTTGGCCAGCAGGTCCCAGTCGATGGTCTCGTCCGAGCGCAGCGAGTAGCGCAGCTCCTGGCCCGGCTGGCTGTGCTGGCCGGGCTGGCCCGGGCCGGGGCCGGCCTCATTCCCGGCGGGCGCTGGATCGCGGTCGGCGTAGACGGCGATGCCGGCCGAGTCCGGGCCCCTGGTCGTCATCGCCTCGAGCATCTGGGTCAGCAGCTCACCCAGGCGCGGCTGGAGGTCAGGGTTCTTGAGATGGAGACCGACGATTCCGCACATCCGTCGCCCACGCTCCTCCGCATTGACGATCAGAGTTTATGCACAAGAGACATCGTTTCACTACATGGGCATTGTCGGCCGCGACGCCGCTCCCGGTCAACAGCCCGTCACGGCCGGGCCGGGGCAAGGCCCGCGGTCCTGCCCCCGGCTGGGCTCGCGGCGTGCCCGCGGTGGTGCGCGGCGGGACGGCGCACAGCCTGCGGGCTGGCCGTTTGTACCGGCGCGGATAGCCGGCTCACGGTCGGGTACTAATCTGGGAACTGCCCGTAGGTGCGTCCCGCGGGAGACATGTGTCAAAGTGCCGGGCGCGCCCGGGCCCCGACAGGACCCGGACCCCCGACAAGAGGGAGCAGCGTGGTGGCGCGCATCGCAGACCTGGCCGAGCACTCCCGGACCCGGCCGGTCCCTGATCTGGGTAACCGCGGCCCCGGAAGCGGTCAGGGCCTGGAAGAGGCGCTGGGGACCGCGATCGCCGCCCGGGTCAGGGAGTTCCGCCTGCAGCTGGGGTGGACGGTGGGACAACTCGCCGCCCAGAGCGGTTTGTCCAAGGGCATGCTGTCGAAGATCGAGAACGCCCAGGCGTCGCCCAGCCTGGCCACGCTCGCCCGGCTTTCCGAGGCGCTCCAGGTCCCGGTGACCGCGTTCTTCCGCGGCCTGAACGAAGAGCAGGACGTCATGTTCGTCAAGGCGGGCCGGGGCCTCAACATCGAGCACAAGGGCTCGGGGGCCGGCCATCGCTACGAATCGCTCGGCATCATGCGCGCGCCCAGCAACACCCTCGAGCCGCTGCGGGTCACCCTGACCGAACGGAGCAACACCTTCCCGCTCTACCAGCACGCGGGCACCGAGTTGATCTACATGCTGTCGGGCCGGATGGAGTACGGCTACGGCAGCTCCCGCTACCTGCTGGAGTCGGGCGACGTGCTGCAGTTCATCGGCGGCGTGCCGCACGGCCCCGCGGCCCTGGTGGAACTGCCGATCCAGTTCCTCTCGATCAAATCGATAACGCCCTCCACCTGACCGGCGAGTGCCTGGGACCGCCTTTGTTTCCTGGTAGTGAACAGAGTTTCCTTGTGACTCTGGGGCGGTGCCGTTCGGGCCTGGACAAGAACCGATGGTGCCAGGTAGGCATGTGGGTGGAGTGGGCCCAGTGCATAGGGCCCTCGTGAAGAGCGTCAGTGAATGAGCCCGCTAAGGGCCCGAGGAGCCATGATCACCCGGACACCGGATCCTGCGGTGCCGTATTTCGACGTCGCCGATCCGGCCTTCTGCGTCACCTCGGCCGAGGTCCGGCGGGCACGGGAGGCCGGCTGGTACGCGCGGACCAGCTACGGCCTGGCGGTACTGCGGTACGACCAGGTGTCCCGGCTGATCAGGCACCCGGACCTGCGCCAGGGCAGCAGGTTGTGGCCCGCCCATCACGGCATCACCTCCGGGCCGTTCGCGGACTGGTGGGCCAGCTGGGTTCTCAACCTGGAGGGCGAGGCGCATCACAGAATGCGGCGCCTGCTCAGTCCGGCTTTCTCCCGCCGGATCGTCGAGGCCCTGCGCCCCCGCTTCGGCGATCTGGCCGGGGAGCTGGCGGATTCGTTCGCGGGAGCGGGCCGGTGCGAGTTCATGGCCGATTTCGCCGAACCCTACGCGGCCCGGGTCATCGCGATCATGCTCGGCATCGCCGAGGCCGAGTGGCCCACGATCGCGGCCGAGTCGGCGACGGTAGGGCTGGCCATGGGGGTGCGGATCCGCGAGCACCTGCCCCGGATCGAGGCGGCGCTCGCCGCACTCTACGACTACGCCGACGCGGTGATCGCCGCGCGCCGGCGCGAGCCGCGCGGCGACCTGGTGACTCACCTGGTGAAGTCCCAGGCAGACGAGGGCGGTGTGGCCGGGGACGGCCTGACGGGGGACGGACTGACCGGGGCCGAGCTGCGTGACGCGCTCGTGCTGCTGATCTTCGGCGGTTTCGACACCACCAGGAACCAGCTCGGCCTGGCCATGCAGGTCTTCCTGGAGCACACCGCCCAGTGGCGGCTGCTCGGCGAGCATCCCGAACTCGGGGCCGCCGCGGTCGAGGAGGTCATGCGGGTCCGGCCCACCACGACCTGGGTCACCCGGGAAGCCCTGGCCGACTTCACCTTCGACGGTCTCGACATCAAGGCCGGGACCACGATCCACCTGTTCTGCGAATCGGCGGGAACCGACACCGCGCAGGCAGGCAGCGGGGAATTCGACATCACCGCGACCGGGCGGCCGCCCCACTTCGGGTTCGGCGGCGGAATTCACTACTGCCTCGGGCATTACGTAGCGCGGGCCGACATGGCCACAGCCCTGACCGTGCTGGCCGGCCGGCTCGGTGACCCGCGTCCCGCGGGAAAGGCAGTCTGGCTTCCCGATAGCGGAAATACCGGGCCCGTTCGGCTGCCCATCTCCTTCACCGGCCGGCCAGCCTAATCCCCGCGGCCGTACTGGAACCGGGCTTCCACGGCGTCAGTACGCACTGGATCCGGGGTTTCATGGCGTTCCGGCTGACGGGCGCGGCGGCGGCGGGCGGGCGCGGGGTGGCGCGGGGGTTTCACGGAGATGAACGGGACTGAGGTTGGGTCACTCGGGGTGCAGTTGCCACCTTTGCAGGTTCCTGGCCTGCAGTCTGACCCGACGTCGCCATCTGGGCATGTAGAACAGGAACCAGAAGCTCATCACGACCGGCAGGAGGATCAGGATCCTGATGCCGGCCACGGCCGTCAGGATCAGGATCGGGATGATCATGCCCAGCGCGGTGGCCAGCACGTTGATGCGCATCCGGCGCATGTCGCGCATGATCCCCCAGTACTCCTCGGCCGGGATCTGGCCCGTGTTCCAGCGACGATGGCAGGTGGGGCATTCCCACCGCTCACCGTACGGAACGTATCCGATCCCGCCGCAGTCACAGCGGACGGTGATCAAGGCACCGCGCACGCTCGCATTGTAGATCGTCCCGGACGGCTGGGACAGGCCCCGGCGAGAGCGGGAAGCCAGCCGGTCCCTGGGCCTGCGCCGGGAGCGCGGCCGGGCAGCGCGCGGTAGCCGGGCAGATACGCAGGCACGATGGATATAGACACGGCTGGCCGTTCGGTGCTACACAGAGTTTACCTGTGGTGGACGGAGGTGCCCCAGATGGCTGAGGCTTTCGTTGAAGAACGGCACCTGCTCAAATCGCTGCGCTGGTGGGACGGGTTCGTCATAGCCCTGTGCAACCCGGGCTTCCTGATCGCGTCCCTCGGGTTCTCGATGGGCGCGCTCGGCACCTGGGGCGCGGTGGTGCTGTGGGCCATCTCGGCCGCGATCGGCATGCTCCAGGCCTGGGTCTACGCCGAGCCCGCGTCCATGTTCCCGGACAAGCCAGGCGGCATCTCGCTGTACGCGCACGAGGGCTGGCGCGGGCGGTTCTCGCTGGTCGGGCCCCTCGGGGCGTACGGCTACTGGATCGGCTGGTCCGTGGTCCTGTCGATCTTCGGCGTGCTGATCGGCACGCTGATCCAGGCGCAGTGGTTCCCGAGCAGCACCTGGTCGGTGTACGACGGAGTGGTACACCTGGGCCTGCCCCAGTTCATCGCGCTCGCCTGCATCGTCGCGGTCTGGGCGCTGAACGTCTTCGGGATCCGCCCGGCCGTGTGGTTCTCCTATGTCGCCGGGGCCGGGCTCATGGTGCCGCTGGTGATCTTCATCGTGGTGCCGTACTTCACCGGGGACTGGCACAGCTCCAACATGACCTGGGCGATCCCAAGCGGCTGGGGCGGCTTCAAGCTGGCCATGGTCTACCTGTTCCTGATGGCCTGGTCCTCGTACGCGGCCGAGGTGTGCGCGACGTTTGCCCCGGAGTACCACGACACCAGGCGGGACACCACCTTGGCGCTCCGTTCGGCTGGCGTGTTCACACTTCTGGTGTTCCTGCTGTTCCCGCTGGGCCTCGGCGGGGTCTCCGGCGCGCCGAGCACCGCCACGGCGGCCGGCGAGTTCTACGTCCCGGCCCTGGCCAAGATCGTGGGCAGCGGCCCGGCCGGAGTCATCCTCGTGCTGCTCATCGGCAGCCTGTTCCTGTCGATGATCTCCTCGACGGCGGACGGGTCCCGGGCCCTGTACGGGATCGCCCGGGACGACATGACGATCAAGCAGCTCTATCACCTGAACCGCTTCCACGTTCCGGCCCGGGCCATGACCGTCGACCTGGTGGTGAACGTGCTGCTGGTGCTGTTCATCTCCAGCAACCTAGCCATCTTGTACCTGAGCAACATCGGGTACGTGCTGGCGCACGTGTTCGCGCTGAGCGGCTTCCTGCTGCTGCGCAAGGACCGGCCGAACTGGCCGCGGCCGATCAAGGTGGGGTCGGCCTGGCTCTGGATCGCCGGCGTGCTGGCCGTGTTCAACCTGGCGCTGGTCATCTTCGGCATCCTCAACCCGACCCTGACCGGCTACGGGACCTGGACCGACATGTTCATCGGCGTGGGCGTGCTGATCGCCTCGGTGCTGCTGTACTTCTACCGGCGGATCGTGCAGGACAAGAGCAAGGTGACGTTCCGCGAGGACGTGCCGCAGATGCCGTCGGCGGAGCAGATGGCGCTGCTGCGCGAGGAAGAGGCGGTCGTAGCCGACTGACGCGCTAGCTTGTGCGGGCTGGGCCGGGGTCGGCCCAGCCCAGCCCGGCCCGGTCAGCTCCAGGGGAAGGGTGAGTTGCTGGTCGGGTGCAGGTGGCCGGTGCGGTACCGGCTGAACCGGAACGGCGCCAGCAGCGGCTGCTGCTCGCCGAGCAGTTCCCTGGCGACCAGCGCGCCGACGCCGATCATCTTGTACCCGTGGTTGGAGTCGGCGATGACGTAGGAGTTCTGCCGGAACACGTCGAAGACCGGGAAGCTGTCCGGGGTGAAGGCGCCGATCCCGCCGGTGGACTCGTGCCGGTACAGGTCGCGCTTGCCCTCGAACCGCTTGTGGCAGTGCGCCAGGGCGGAGGTCCACATCCGGATGAAATCCTCGGTCACCGTGTACTCGGGGCTGGCCGGGCCGTACGGGTCCACGGCCACCTGGCCCGCCGGGCGGTCGACGACATAGGGCGAGGTCCCGCCCTGGACCCCGCCGAAGTCGAAGTCGGGCTTGTAGTAGATCCCCCACATCCGGTCGGTGATGAGGTCGCCCGTGACGTCGTCGTAGAGCGGCGCGCTGGAATCGACGTGCAGGACCGGCGGACGTCCACCCTGGTTGTCAGTGAACTCGCCCGGGTCCACGGCCAGCGTCCCCTCCTGCAGGGCCCAGTAGGTCCACATCGGCCGGGACCCTTGAGTCTGTTCGGGCTCGGTAGCCGGACCGCCGGGGCGGGTGACCGGGATCTGGGCGGGCAGGTCCAGCATCGCCCACAGGTCGCGGATCCACGGCCCGGCCGCGATGACGAGCTGATCGCATCGCACCCGGCCCCGGTCGGTGTCCACCGCGGTGACCGCGCCGCCGCTGGTATCCAGGCCGGTGACCCGGACGTTCGGCATGATCCGAACGCCCTCGGCCGCTGCCTTCGCGGCCAGGCCCTTCAGTGACCTGACGTTGTTGGCGTAGCCGCCCTTCTCCTCGTGCAGGATCACGGAGATGCCGCGGGCCTGCCAGTCGCCGAACATGTCGAGCAGGTAGGCGCGGCAGTCGCGCTCCCCCTCGATGAGCGCGGACGGGTAGCCGATCGCCTGCTGCTCGGCGAAGATCTTCGCGACGTCGTGGTGCATTTCCTCCGGCGCGATCTGCATGTAGCCGACGGGGCTATACGCGAACGCCTCGGGGTCCGACTCCCAGACCGAGACCGAGTGCGCCATCAGCTCGCGCATGGCGGGCTGGAAGTAGTTGTTGCGGATGACGCCGCACGCGATGCCGGACGCGCCCGCGCCGACGCCGGTCTTGTCCAGGATGACGATGTCTTCGCCGCCGCCGAGGCCGCGGCGGCGGAGTTCGGTGGCGAGATGCCACCCGGTCGAGAGCCCGTGGATGCCCGCGCCGATGATCACGTACCTGCTGTGCGCCGGGACCGTCACGTCTGTGTCCATCGTCGGGGCCTCCTCCGGTATAATTGCCGTATAGGAAATACCATTTCCCTTCTGGAGAAATCATAACGTGGCCAGAACCGGTCAGCCAGCCACCCGCCAGGTCGCCGTGGTGCAGCGAGCGGTGACCATACTCGGCGAGCTCGCGGACGCCCGGACCGAACTGGGCACGAACGAGATCGCCCGCCGCACCGGCATCAACGTGAGCACGATTTCCCGCATCCTGGCCACGCTGGTCGGCGGCGGGCTGGTCGAGCACGTGGCCGCCACCGGACGCTACCGGCTCGGCCTCGGGATCGTCCGGCTGGCGAGCGCGGTGCACGAGCGCCTCGATATCCGCATCCTGGCCCGGCCGCACCTGGCGGAACTGGCCAGCCGGACCAGGGAGACGGCCACGCTGTCGGTCCCGGGCGAGCACGAGGCGACCACGCTGGACTTCGTGCAGAGCCCGCTGTCCGTGCGCAGCGTGGCCGAGGTGGGCCGGACCAGCGCCGCGCACGCGACCGCGGTGGGCAAGGTCTTCCTCGCCCACGGCGGAACGCCGCCGACCGGGAGCCTGGCCGCTTATACCGACCGCACGATCGTGGACCCTGCCGCGCTCGAGGTCGAGGTGGCCCGGGCCAGGGACCAGGGCTGGGCCGAAGCGGCCGGCGAGCGCGAGGAGGACCTCAACGCGATCGCCGCGCCGGTGCTGAGCCCGGCGGGCACGCTGGTCGCGATCCTCGGCGTGCAGGGCCCGGCGGTGCGGTTCCACCCGCAGGCCATGCGCAGCGCCGCCGAGCTTGTGCTGGAGCGGACCGCGCTGATCTCGGCGACCTTGTAAGACCCGGAACGCAATGAAACTGGGCCTTCACGGCCCGGATGGCCAGCCGACGTTCGCGAGGGCACCACACATCATCTGGCCCGTGGATCCCCCACGCCCCGTCAGCCCCGCCCCCGCCGCCGGGATCTGCGCCCGCGACCACGGCGATGTGACATGGGTGTGGCTCTTGTGGAGTGAGTTGCCGCGGTTGTGGCGTGGCTGGGTGTTAGTGAGGCTTCCGTTCCGTAGTGTCCTGAAGTTGCGAAGTCCGGGAC
>Ga0207689_10003499_pt1 | contig 14351 bp, 20 predicted proteins | sample KBSMisM52_FD_184312 | JGI IMG/M metagenome (GOLD analysis project Ga0207689, IMG submission 184312) | Miscanthus rhizosphere microbial communities from Kellogg Biological Station, Michigan, USA - KBS Miscanthus M5-2 (SPAdes) (version 2) | ecosystem: Host-associated > Plants > Roots >... | reverse complement strand
CTGCCTACCACTACGATGTTCTGATGCTCAGCGCGCACCTTGTCAAACAGTAGCACCGCATCGGCGACCAGCGCTGCTTCGGAAGGCTTGCCCGAACTTCCTCCGTAACCCCGGTAGTGCAGCAAATAGATGGCGTAGCCAGAGAACCCGGTTGAAAGGCTGGCAAGACTATACGAGACGTCCTCAGCGTTGCCCCCGAAGTACAGCAGAGCATCTGGTCCGCTGCGCTGGCGTGCCGTAACCAGAAGTTGAGCGCCATCTGCCTGTAGCGTGAACGTGGTTGCGCCGGTCCCGGGGGATCGAGGTTGTGGGAAGTAGATCAGGTCGCGCTGGTAAAGGAAGAGGATGACGCACAGCGCGAGATAGACGAGCACCACGACGGCAACAAATGTCATCATGCTGCGCGGCATAGGGCTGACAACTAGTCGACCCGATCTCAGGTTTTCAGTTCGACCAGCACCTCGTGGTAGCGATGGTCATCCACATTGCGCGCCGCGTGGGTGTCGCCACCTTTGCGGAAGTAGACTTCGCCTGCGTTCAGAGTCAGTTGGGTGATGCCGCTGGTGCGGGTAACCTCGAGAGTAGCGCCCTCGATCGGATAGAAGAAGTAGTCGTGGTCGTGGCGATGCGCCTCAATACTCTCGCCGGGCTGCAGCGTGAATTCCCAGACGCGAACGCGCTCGTTCTCGAAAACTAGCTTGGTTCCAACTTCCGGCATGGTGGTCACCTTCGATACGGAGGAATTAATTGGGGGGACTTCCCTTAGACCGTAATGCTTTAGGGTGCAACGATATCAGCAAATACCGTGATGGCGTGGCTGTTGCAGGACCAACCGCTCCTACCCGGAACGGCCGAAGAAGTAATAGGCGAGGAGTGCCAGTGCGGCAAGCGCAACAACCAGCCAGATGCCGATGCCCGACTTGGGCACCTCTCCCGGTGAGAGCCTTCCTGGTTCGGTCCGGTCCCCGCTCTGAAACGAGTCGATAGCATCCTTTGCCTCTTTGAGCCCAAGCCCTGTCGCCTGACGCAGCAGACGAATCGCTTCGATCTTGTTGCCCTGATGCAATGCTGCGAGCACGGCAGAGGGCAGGGAACCTGGCGAGATGATGGTGGCCGACGGTGTGGTTCGACCGCTGAGGTGTTCGTCGATGCGATCCTTTGCGTCCTTCAAGCCCAGCCCTGTCGATTCGCGCAGGAGCTTGATTGCTTCAATGATATTTCCGCGCTGCAGCGCTGCAAGCACGTTGTCGGGCAGGGGATCGGTTGGTGGCGGCATGTGGCGATCGACTCGTTGCTATTGTAAGTGCTGTTCTGCGACCAGCTTGACGAGCAGGGTTAAGTTCATCGCCGCGCACTTGCTCATTTCGCTCGGAAGACCCCTCGGACAAAGCGCACCTGGCCTTCCTCCAGGCTGCGTCGCGCGTTCGCGACCTTCTGTGCGAGATTGTCGACGAATACCGCCAAGCTCAGTTGGTCCGGCGCGGTAGGCAGGGCGTTCGTGGTACCCCTGCTCAACTGAACATCGCTGGCATCTTCCAGGAGTCCAGTAATGAATCCCCGCTCGCCGAGGAGCGATCGCATCTCTTCGACAGTGACAAGAAAGCTGTCGGCCGGGTCGCTGGCCCACGGAACGGGAAAGTAGGACGTTGCTGTCTTTCCCGCTGCTATCTCCTGGAAAGCGTAGCGGCCGCCCGGCTTGAGGACGCGGTAGATCTCCCCATAGAGCTTGCGCTTGTCCGCGATGTTCATGCCGACATTTTGCATCCACACGACATCGAACGAATCGTCGGGAAAGGGCAGCTCGAGGGCGCTGCCTTGGTGTATTTCGATTCGGCCGTCGAGGCCGGTCAGTCGATTGAGCAGTGCCGCGCCTACGCAATAGTCCGGCGACATCTCGAGGCAGTCGACGCGGCAGCCTATCTCGGAAGCGAGCATCCGGGCCGGCCCGGCCAGTCCGGCTCCGATGTCGAGAACGCGATCTTCGGCCCCGATCTTCGCCAACTCCAGCAACTCGCGTGAAGCGCGAAGTCCGCCCGTGTGGAAATGATCAAGCGCTGCCAGGTCGTCGGGCGACAGGCGCCGTTCGGGGTTCAAGCCTGCCGCGCGGATCGCAGCCAGGATTCGTGCCTCGATGTCGCTGGCCGAATAGTGCGCTTGCAGAGTTGCCATGATCGACTCCCCCTCCAAGATCCGGGGTTTGATGATGATTCAATGAAAAGGCACGGACTCAACAAACCCTTGCGCTTTCATCATATCCTCGCGCCAAGCTCTGTGCCGGTGCAACTGAATACTGGTTGTCATGCGCTTCGCATCAGTTATCAGCGCGGCAGAACTGTTGTGTCGGTCTGGCGACCAAGCTCGACGATCCGCAGGCCGTCGCTCACCACTTCGACGCAAGTGATTGAGGCGTGATCGGGACGGAAACACACGACATCCTCGCGCGAGTGCGCAGCCCCAACCACGACATTGATGGCAATGAAGTGAGAGAAGATGACGCTATCGCGGGGTATGCGAGCCAGCGAATCCAACAGCGTTTGTCGCCATGCGAGATAGTCGGGCGAGCCGGGCGGGGCGAGATCGTTCACCTCCCGCCATGTTCCGAGCATTGCCTGCTTGAGCCATTCTTGCCGTGCCCGAAGATCGATGGGCGGCGAGGGAAGTTCGGCGACCGAGTCAAAGACTTCCGCCGACCGCTGCCACAGCAACTCGAGCGGGTGTGCCGTTTCGCGGCAACGGCGCAACGGACTCGTATAGATTGGCATCCGATCCAGCGTCTGTTCGAGCGTCCGCGCCGCTGCTCCGGCTTGCTCTTGGCCGGTCGCGTCAAGACCTGGATCCGTCTCTTCGCCCCAACTTGCTGCTGGGCGGGCGTGGCGTACGAAATAGAGTTTGGGCATGCTCTGGGCTCACCGTTCTGCGTCCTTCATTTTAGGGACAGTTCCTCAAGACCCGGGTCGGCTTTTTCGGCACATTTCCATTGGGTATTCCACTGCGTCATCCCAGAATCGCAGTTGTCGGGAGTGCTTGCCCGGCGATAGCAGAGCCTGTCCGGTTTCGTGATCGACCAACCCTTTATTACGTCGGTATAGGTTTCAACCGGCGCGTTCGGAGCATCGGGTCCTGAAGTGACCTCCACGCGACAGATCATGTCCATGGTGTCGGACACCAGCTTGACGTCGCCGGCGCAGGCCTCAGCTATGCAGGCCAGAGCCAACAGGCAAGCGGAAATACCGGGAACCAAACTGGTCTTCTTCAGCATGGTAGCTACCTTCGTGTGCTTATGAGCGGGCCACGCTAGCACTGCCGTCGGCGGGTTCACTTCTTGGCCTTCCCGGCGGCGGCCTCAGCCAGCATCTCCCCGCACAGATCCTCGCTTCCGCGGACGCGGTCCAGCAGCCCCTGCCCAAGCAGAGAGAGGCCGCCGGTTGCCACAGCAGCGACGCCTGACACGGCCGCCTTGGTCCCTACTCCCATCCTCGGGCTCGCCAGTGTGCCGGCTACCTCGATGAACGGGTTGGTAAACATCCCGGCGCTCACGCCGACGCCGGTGCGCGGACGGGTATTGAACTGGAAGTCGAGTGCTTCGGTGCCAAGCTCAATCTTGCCCCCGGCGACGATGGTCACCTTATCGGACTGCATGAGCACCGGGCTGACCGTTACGTGACCGTCTACGATATCGACCCGCACCACAGTGCATTCCAGCTGAAGGTACGGGTCCTGCGCGGCGAACGGGTTCAGCTTGGCGAAGAGTTCGCGCAGCAGATCGCCGGCGAACGCGCCGAGGACACCGCTCTTCAGTTTGCCCGGCCCCTGCGTTACCAAGACCCGCCCGTTGGCGAGCGACGCCATTTGTCGCGCCGAGGCACCTTTCACCAAAAGGCTCGCCTCCACGTTCGTCGGCGGAGCGTCCTTGGGGTTGATCTCAGGGAGGCTAGGGTGCACGTTCGCGACGGAGACGCTCACGTCGATCGCGGTGGCGCCGCCGTCTGCGGGCGTGAGCTTGACGATTCCGCCAACGGTGCCTTCGAGACTATCGCGCAAGCGGCCCTCGAGGGCAAAATTGGCCCCGTCCACGCGTAGCGTGGCGTCGACGTCTCGCAAGACTTCCGTGTCGATCCTGACTTCGGCCAAGGTGAGATGCAGCTTGGCGTCAAGGGGCGCCGGCTTGATGACGGGCAGGGGCGTGTCATCGAAGACGAATTTGGGCTTCGCTTTTTTCGGCTGCGCCTTCGGTTTTGAATGCGCGTCGTCGGCCGATTTGGCTTCGGTCTTCTTGGGTAGGAACGGTGTGAGATCCAGGCGCGGTGAGGCGAAGTCGGCATCGACCCGCTTCCTGCCGGTCCCGGCCATCGACACTTGTCCCGAGATCTCGGTCTCGCCGATTTTACCCTTGAGATTATTCACCTCGAGCTTGTCGCGACTCCCGGCGTAGTTGCCGCTCATGGACAATGAGAGCTCCGGAAGCGCCGGCACCAGCTTGCGCAGGTTCTCGGCGGCGACCTCGAAGCGCAGTTCGGCGCTCGGTTCGCGGGCGAGGCGGACTATTCCGTTCGCCCGCGCCGTCGCGCCGGCGAATTTCGCGCTCCCCTTGTCGAGTTTTATTTCCTTCGATGCGAACACAAAGCGGCCTCCAACCTCGAGTGGGCCGGCCGGCAAACCGGTCACGTCGAACGCCGCTGCCAGGCGGGCGGCATCCGCGACAGCGACTTCAATCTGCAGGTCCGATCCGGGCAAGCCGAGCGTGCGAAGTGTCCCTCCTACCTTGACCGTGATGTCGCTGAGCTTGGCAGCGAGGTCGAGCCGGGTTAGGTCTCCGGCGTCTTTCAGCTGCACGTCGCCGCGCAGAGGTCCGGTCAATACGACTGGGAGCTGGAGCTTCTTGAGCATCGTGCCGATATCCGGGTGCTCGACCTTCACGGTGAGATCGGCGCCGTCCAAGGGATCGAGCCGGCCGATGCCACCTTTGACATCGACTTGCAGATCGCCCACCGCTGCCTGGAGTGTCGTACGGATGTTTCGCCCGGAGATGAGGGCATCCAGCGGCCCTAGCTCGCCGTTCACTGCAACCGGGAGCTCGTTCAGTCTGCCTTTACTGGAGATCGCGAGCAGGCCGTCGGAACCGGGGCCGATGCTGAGCGTCTCGATTAGCGCTACCTGGTCCGACTTGCCTCGCTCGCGATAGGTGATCCGCACATTGCTGAGCTTAGCGCTCTCGATGACGAGAGGTACCGAGGTGGCGCTCTCGGCGGACGGTTTCGGAACTTGCGCGGGCCCAGGCGCCTCGCCGAATACCCAGTTGCCCTTGCCGTCGGCGTTCGTCTCGAGCAGGACCGAGACGTCTCTCAATTCGAATGAGCGGAGGTCGACCGGTCCCGAGACCAGCGACCAGAGGCCGATCTGCACCGACACGTGGCCGACCTCGACCATCTGTGGCCGCGAGCCCCAGTCCGCGTTTCCTAGGCGGACACGCTCGGCAACCACCGAGATCGAGGGTAGCACTTGCAGCTTGAATGTCCCGTCGATCGCGAAAGGTCGCCCGAGCACCTTCGTCACGAGGCCCTCGATGCGGCCCTTGTGCTGGCTCAGGTCGCCGAAGGCGAGGTAAAGGACGACGGCGAGGACGACCGCGACGAGCAGGGCCGCTGTGGCGGAAAGGACGATGACGGCGAGGCGGCGAAGTGACATGGCTTCTCGAACCCGATATCAGAGCTGCAGAACGTGCTGCGCGTTGTCGTGGAGCACTTTCGTGCCGTCTTCAGCGCTGAGCAGAATACTCCGATCTGCGCGCATCTGTTGACGCCGACCATGATTGACCGCGCTGGCGTCCCTCTTGAAACAGGACAGACGCATAGGGCTTCAGATTAGATGCCGTAGCTAATGCCGCGCTGGATCCCCTTGTCCACAAAGTAGAAGGTCTTGTTGTAAGGTACTCGAATGACCCGCCGTGCAATCATCCGATCGAGATCGCCGGTCCGCGGCGTCATCACCTCTTCGGGCGCGAGGGTGAGTCGCTCACGCTGCGGTGTTGCGGGTGATGGCCTTGCTTGATTTACGGGAGAAGAACCCAGAGCAAACGGCCCGCAACCAATATGAGCATGGCGACGGAAGGGTAGAACGTCAAGGCGAACCCCAGAGCGCGAGCGGATGCACCATGAACGTAGCCACGCCAGAACAGCACGCGACCGACGAAGAAGAGAATCGCCGCAGCAGGAACGGCAGCCTGCCAACTTTGCGGCATTGCCACTGCCCAGACGATGTGTATCGACAGCCCCAGGACGGTTTGTTCGAGCGTGTTTTGCAGGGTGGATTGGAGTACTTGGGCCTGTGGCGTGCCCTTGGTCAGGCCGCCGCCATCGATGTCCTCCGGAGTGAAGAATCGGTGTCGCGCTAACAGGCCGATGTTCACCGTGAGAGAGACAACGAGAAGCACGTCCCATTTCAGGGCATGAGCTAACGCTGCCGCATAACCCACCTCCGGTGTGAGCGCAGTCGGATGCACGCCGATCGCGAGGCCCAAAGCCAGCAACGTAACGACAACACCCGCGACCATCCCGCGAAGCACGCCTTGCTGTTTTCCAGTAAGCATCTTGTTAGGCAGCTCTTCAGAGACTGCCAGCTCTCTGCATATCCACCTTATACGATCCGACGGACATTCACGACGAATGTACTTATCGCACGACAGAAGTTGCTCAGATCGTTTACCGCTTCACGACTCTCAGGTGAGGCAAGCGACGCCTTCGAGGCCTCGTCATTGTCGAAGCTGAGCTCGGCGATGCCGTCGGGTTGTGCGGCGGTCGAAGTGGCGCCTCCCAGCAGCCCGAGCACGGCGGTTACATCCTGCTGCACGTAGCTACGCAACCCAGGCATGCGACTCGCGATTGGCGCGTGCACCTCTCGCCAGTGCTTCCGAAAGGCATCCAGGCTCATTCCCTCTTTCCGGTACAGCAACGAGATCCGTGTGACCATTGTCGAGGCTCCCTTGTCGAAGTTGGTAGCAGGTTGTCGCTTTTCGCTCATCACCCGCGCTCTCAAGCATCCATGTCGCCTGGGATGGAGTTACCAGAAAGCGTCGTCTTCCCGTTCACGCAACTCCCTCAGACTGTACTCAGCGATCTTGCGAACCAGATCCGCTGGCAGGGGCTTGTTGTACGGAATCTGAAGGAAGCGCTTAGTAGTTTTATGCGTTTCCAGTTCCTTGCGAAACGCTTCCAGTGCCGCCGCTGTTGGCGCGAAGTTGCAGTGTGCCTTGTGCGCGGAGAAAGCGAACAGGAATCGGGGCTCCACGAAGAAGGGAGTTCCCCACTTGATTCCCTCCTCGGCCTCTGGCGCGACACTCTTGAGGATCGCGTACAGCCGGCGCAAATGCGGCTGGCCCTCGCGCGGGGCTGCCCGGATATACTCAGCAATCGTAGTCGGACGCTTGCTTGCCATCTCTCCTGCACCGATTACGGACGCATGTTGCCGCGCATTGAGCTGCGGGTGCGAGCGCAGCTCGATCAGCCCTTGGCGCGGGACGCGTTCAGCGTTACAGCAGCGCGAATAAGAGCCTTCAACGCCTCTTCGTCAATCTTCTCGCCCTCGTGAACGTCGATGGCACGCCTGGTGTTGCCCTCCAGGCTGGAGTTGAAAAGACGTGATGGGTCCTCGAGCGAGGCCCCTTTCGCAAAGGTCATCTTCACGACGTTCCTGTACGTCTCGCCGGTGCAGATCAATCCGTCGTGAGACCACACAGGAACGCCTCTCCACTTCCACTCCTCGACCACCTCAGGGTCGGCTTGCTTGATCAGTTTACGGAGTTTGGAGAGCATCTTGCCCCGCCAGTCCCCCAGCTCTTTGATCCTCGCGTCTATCAACTGAGAAGGAGATTTGCTTGTCTGCGACTCGCTCTTCTTCATGCTTGTTTCTCCTCCTTAGTCCCGAGGTTTTGATAGATGAGAATCACCGCCACCGTGCCGATTCTACCTGGAGCTGCTAACCAAGAGCGCGCTTACGTGTCCTGCTGACCATCCCCTAACGGCAACTCGACGTGACACGTTCGGCCTACGGATATGGAGTGCCATCCTTGTGTACGAACCTACCATCGATATTGGAACTCATCATGTCGATGTCCGAACAAGTGGTGAGGTCGTTGGGATCGCGCGAGCCGACTTCCAGATAGACGGCCACGACTGAAGACTGGTTCTTCAGATGGTGACCATTGCCTGTGCCCTTTGGAAAAGCCGCGCACTCTCCGACGCGAAGCAGCGTCTCGCCGTTGTCTTCGACGAGCGTTAACTCCCCTTCAAAGCACATAAACGAACTCGTCCTCGTCGCTGTGCCAGTGGCGCTGACTGACCAGCCGCCGGGGGGCAAAGTCATCAGATTGACGCCAAAGTCACAAAGCCCACCCGCGTCGGCCAGGCGGCGACGAGTGCGTTCCGCGCACGGAGCGCGGAACGGAGCCGGGTAACCCGAACCCTTGTGCGCAGCGATGGCGGCGAGGTCGATCTTGGGCATTCGTTTACTCCCTTCTGCACCACTGCTGCTCACACGGAACACCATCGTTGTTTCCATCCATCTTCACGCCGGGGCAGTTTTTTAAAAAGAAAGTCGCCTCTGCGCATGACGTCATCTGCGAACAATATGTCCTTCCGTCGCAGCTAAAAGATGCCGACGCAGCGATTTCTTGCGATGAAGTTGATGGTTCGATGACGGGGATGACCACGGCCTCTTGCATCGGATGGCGTCGTTGATATTGGGTATATGCCTGCCAACCAATCAATGCCACGAAAACGAATGCAGCGAGTCGCTTCATGTGGATGCTGAAATCCCCGAAGTTCTAACGTTCCAGTTCAGCCGCCTGCGTAGGTGGAGCGAGCCGTAGCAGGTCGGTGCAAGGGGTTAGACCAGATCACGTGGCGCCGCGCTCTGCTCAAAGGTGGGAGAAGTACGCGGGAGGTGCAAACCTGTCGTGCAGACCGTCAACGTACGTGACCGGAATGCGCGACAGTTCTTCCTCCGATACTTCCTCGAGGCACCCCAGATTGACTCCGTACATCACTCCGATGGGCGTCTCGGTGCCGACACCAAACGCTCGCACGCCGCAGTGCTTGCAGAAGTAGTGCTGGTTCTTCATGGTGTGGAACAGGTACTGCGTCAACTCTGCTTCTCCTGACAAGAGGCGGAAGCCTTCGGATTTGGCGACTGCGGGCCAGAAGCGCGTTCTGCGGCAGATCGAACAGTTGCAGCGATAGGAACTTTGAGTGAGATCGAGATCCGCCTCGAACTTGACGGCGCCGCAGTGGCAACTTCCTCGGTAGGTCTTCAGCATCGGTTACCTTTCAGAGCGAGCGGTGTTCATTTGGAAGGGGGCTGTTGATGCTCCGTGCAACTGGATACTATGCGGCGACTGTTTGTAGTGCCATTCGATTGTCAGCCTTCGACCCTGGGTCGCTTCGTTGAAACCAAACGGCTTCGCAATTCGCGCTCTGTTGCAACGGCAAGTACGAAAGCCTCCTCTTTGCATCGCCGAGGCCTCCGATCAAACCGACTCTTCCCCGAAGAACGCGAGCAGCTGCTCGACCACCCACTCGGGACGCTCTTCGGGTATCCAGTGACCGCAGTTCTCGACAACACCTCCGCGGACGTCGGTTGCCACACGGCGCCATGATTCGATGGCCGACATGCCGCGGCCTCGGCCGTGCGCTCCGCCGTAGCATAAGACCGGCATATTCAGTTTTCCCTCAGCGATGAACGCCTCGTTGTCCAAAACGTCCTGGCGCATTGCGCGATAGAGATTGAAGCCAGCCCGCATCGCTCCTGGCCGACGATAGGCGCGTAAGTATTCGCGCTGAGCCTCTTTCGATATGGCGTCGGGGCGGGCACCCCAGGTGCGATAGAAGAAGCCGAGATAGATGTCCTCGCGTCCCGCCGTGAGTTCCTCGGGGAGATCGGTCTCCCAATGCAGCCCGTGGTGCCAGCGGTTGTTGAAGAAGACCGACGTTCCGTCTCCAGGGACCGGCACATCGAAGATAGCTACCCGACGCACAGCCTCACGATGTTGGGCGGCCAAGGCGAACGCTGTCGGTCCGCCCCAATCGTGGCCAACCACGAATAGCCGTTGCTCGTGCAGGACGTCGTGTACCAGGCGCCAGACGTCCTGTGAGAGCGTTTTCTTATCGTATCCGTGTGGCGGCCCTGACGAGTCGCCGAGGCCTCGAAGATCGGGAGCAATGACGCGGTACCGCGTTGCCAGTCCTGGGATGATGTCTCGCCACATGTACCAGGTCTGGGGCCAGCCGTGCAGCAGAACGACAGCCGGTCCCTGACCCATGGTCACGTAGTGCAATCGCGCGTTTCCGATGTCGGCGTAGGCATGCTCGAACGATTCAGGTATGGCCATTTTCTCGTACGTATAGGTCTGTTAGATCATTTGGAGGTTTACTTCAGGCACTGACGTTGCCGTTTAGTACCCCCCTCGAGCGACGGGTTGGGCATGCTGACCGAAGGAATAGTCATGAGCATAGCTCAGACTTCCAGAATGGGTGAAGTGAGTTGACCGCACTCATGGGTGGTCGATGACTTGGATTGATTAGGTTTATGCGTCGTGTCGCTGTATTGACCGGCGATAGTAAATCCCGAGATGAATGGCGACGTTGCGGGTTAGACCAGCCTACGATGAAGTCGAGCACCGGTTTCCACCTCGGTGTGATTCTTGAAGCGACGTTGATCGAGCGGCTCGCATTTCGAGTGTGTATCCAGCGATAGCTATTTAAAAGTTGATTGGTCTCTTGTGAACCTTCCTGCAGCAGTGCACTATGCCTACTCGATCGTCGTCCTAGGGGTACGTCATGTTCCGGAACACAGCAAACTCAGTCGCGGCATATGTTAAAAATAGTTACAGCGAGCTCGTGAGTCTGCGCGCATCTTTTCTGCTGTCTGCTGTGCTGCTAGTGATCGCACATCCCTCGCATGCCGCGTCTACTAGTGCATCGTCTTCGGTGGCATATGACGATGAGCCGGGACGAGCAAGCCTCCAGGTCGTCAATGGTCCCGTTGGGACCGCGGGATCTCCAAGCGCAGCTAGCTTCACCAGCAGCATCACGCCCGGTTTGGCCTCAGAAGGTTTCGGGGATGTGGCTTTTGGTGCACTGCATGCCAGCGCCGCCGCATTTGCGTTGGGCGACCTTGCACAAACGCGCGGGGCAGGCGGAGCGGTTTGGGTCGACCAGGTCACATACACAAGCACCACGCTGAGTGGAGCTGCAATTGCTCGTGCTTCCTTTTCGTTGTCCGGCGGCTTGTTTTCCATCTCCGACGCCAACGACGTTGGCGCAGCAGGCAATTCGACGATTGCGGCCGTGGTGACAGTTGGTGGCACTCAGGTGTTCTCAACCACGGGTCAACTGATATCGCGCAACGGCGTCATCACGACAAACGATATAAAGGTCAATGGCGTAAACGTTGCCGGGCCCAGCAACAGCTTGACTGGAGTATTCTTCTTCGACATCCCGTTTGTGTTCAATACTCCATTCCAGTTGCGAGCGACTCTGGACGCATTCGTTCAGGCGCAAACGACCGCTGCGGGTGACCAAGCGAGTGCTACAAGTAATTTCGGCTCGTCGGGGCTTTGGGGCGGAATTAGCGAAGTGCATCGGGCGGATGGCACTGTGCTCACCGGCTACAGCCTCACTTCCGATTCAGCCTATGACTGGAGCAAAGCGTATGCGGCTCCGGTTCCCGAGCCTGCCTCCTCGGTGCTGTTCACCATCGCTCTGGTTGGCTTGGCCGCCGTAATTCGTCGACGCAACTCAGTCTGATTCAGCGATGTGGGTCGGTTCCCTGTCGGGGTGCGAGCAGCATGCTCGACCACGATCGGGAACTCGTCATATCGTGGGGCTCCTGCGCCTTTCTAGAACATAGAGTTGCCGTTCGCCGATTGAGCTGGCACCACCTGAAGTACGTCCCAGTGCTCGACCACCTTACCCTCAGCATCGACACGGAAGATGTCGATCCCGGCCCAATCCTTGTTTTCGTCTGTGGGCCACTCTTGATGACAGTGCAGAACCACGAAATCTGCTTCGGCTAACACCCGCTTGAAGCGCACACTTTTTCCAGGATACTCACGAGCCATCCGCTCGAAGTAACTAATGAAGGCCTCCTTGCCATCGGCAACATGGGGATTGTGCTGAGTGTAGGTGGCGCCTGCGTACTGTTGAATGGCTTCGACGGGCTTGCACTGATTGAACATCAAATCGTAGAACGCGACGACGTTTCGCTTGTTACGTTCTAAGGTTTCACTACTCATGCTCGCCTCCAAGCTACGGTTGGGCACAACCTAGGGGTGGCACCAAACGTTCCATATAACCTGCTGCCGTCACGCGAAGCTCTTCGGCGAACCGGTTAGGCCCCTAATTGTTTGATGGCCCGTTCCAGGTTCGCTCTCGCCTGTGTCTCATAAACCTCACGGAACCTTCGGGTGCTGTATATCGAAGGGCGCGCCAAGAACCCCCGCAGAATCTCTCGGCGCTTCGCCCGAAACACGATGCCGGGAACCCAAGCATACTCTTGCCTTATTTGGTTCTCGTATTCATCGAATCTCTCCGGCTCCGCGCCGAGAATGGAGAGGTCTACGTCGACGAGCACTTCCTCGTCCATTCCGTGCGGTTCAGCGTCGTGGCGGGTGACCATGATGAGTCGATGCGCCCTTTCCGCCGCGTCAGACGACAGATTTTGGGCGCGCGCCGTTTCGCGCGCCCATTCAGCGCTTTTCGATTCGTTGTCTTGGCGCTTCGTGTCGTAGATGGCGTCGTGGAACCACAGCGCAAATTCGACTTCTTCGGGATAGCGTGCTTCGGTTCTGATCTCTTCCAACTTGGTGAAGCATTCGTTGAGGTGCTGGAGCGTGTGGTACTTCCGGTGCGGCTCGGAGTAGGCAGCGATGAGCCGTTCGAACACTGTGGTGTCCGGTGCGGCCACATCCCACCGTGCCCACATCTGATTCCACCGACCGAGACTTGGCATATGGTTGGGGCCTAACGACCGGGGTCAGGCGTGCCGGGAAAACGCCAGCAAAGCAACAGCACGCCGATCGGCGTCACGTGCTGAGAGTTATGTCTCTGCATGGTGGTAGACAGCCTCAACTTTGTTCCCCTCCGGATCCAACAGGAATGCCGCATAGTACTGCGCGTGATAGCTTCGCAAGCCAGGCGCACCCGCATCGCTCCCACCTGCAACCAATCCAGCCGCGTGAAAGGCTTCGACTTGGTCTTTCGACTGCGCACGGAAACACCAGTGGCGTCTTGCGTCAGATATTGCGTGCGGCGACTGATAGATGCTGAGGTAGGTGTGTCCGTCATCGTTCGGACGGTTTCGCTCGCCAAAGCCGATCGCGTCATCTCGCTCAGAGACTACCGCGGCGCCGAGTGCAGAGAGGATTGCGGTGTAGAAGCACTTGGCACGTCCAATGTCCTGAACGGAGATCGAAACGTGATCGAGTAGCTGCATGACGAGCGGACAGAGGCCTAACGACTCGCATCACCCGCTACTGCAAAACGCGGCGACAGGGAACCCGGCAGCGGTGCTGCTGGGTGGTCAGGTGCATGCGAGGGTTACGGCACAGTTGGGAAGCCATTTTTTTTCGCGGTAAAGCTTGAGCGCCCTAATGACTAGAGATAGACGGGCAGTCGCCCGAAATCCAACGTACGTGGCAGCAACGCCCAGGAGAGGCATAAGAATCTCCCAGATCATGAATCGACCTGCATCCCCTGAAACCGCCTCATGCGATGCCGCGTCAAAGAACAAAGTGGTAACAAGATACATGATCACAGCCAAGACATGAATTAACAACCCTGCGACCACGCTAATGTAGGCGAGAGCAAGAAACTGCGGATTTTCGGCCAGCACGCGAACAACATTTTCGCGAACTTCTGCTCTGGCTGAAGCCCAAGACTCGTAGCGTGACGATAAGGAAGAAAATAGTTTCTCGATTTTCTCTTTCAGAAAACCGGATGCCACGCCTGCAATGATGGTGACGAAAAGAGCTGTAAACCACCAGCTTGGATCCCGCAGATTGCTCAGTATCGCGTTCATGGTTTGGGCGCCTCTAACGTTCGACGCCGCAGGGACCTGGGTGCGCGTCCCGCGGCGTCCTTTCTCACTCCTTGCTACGCGAGCTTTGCCCCCAGCACATCAACCGGGTCGATCTGCGGCGGCTTGCTCAGCAGCTCCGGCGCGTTAGCCATCAACGCCTGCGCGATAGGGCCGTTGAGGTGGGCTTGGCGGCCGTCCTCATCGGCGAAGGCGTCGAACACGCCGAAGGTCGAAGGTCCCAGCTTCAGCGCGAACCACACCGTGGTGCGCGCTTCCTGGTC
>Ga0207689_10003498_pt1 | contig 14353 bp, 17 predicted proteins | sample KBSMisM52_FD_184312 | JGI IMG/M metagenome (GOLD analysis project Ga0207689, IMG submission 184312) | Miscanthus rhizosphere microbial communities from Kellogg Biological Station, Michigan, USA - KBS Miscanthus M5-2 (SPAdes) (version 2) | ecosystem: Host-associated > Plants > Roots >... | reverse complement strand
CACGTCCTTCTTCCCCAACGGGGGCGGCGAGCGCCACATCCGGCTGGCCTTCAGCTTCGAGTCCCCCGAGCGCTGCTACGAAGGCGCGCGGCTGATCGCCCAGGCCATTCTCGACGCGCGGAGCTAGCGTGGCGCGGCACCGTATCCTCGTCGTGGACGACGAGGACAACCTGCGTGACGTGCTGATGGAGGTCCTGAAGCGCGACGGCCACGAGGTGGACAGCGCGGTGGACGGGGCCGAGGGCCGCCAGCGGGCCGAGGAGCACCGCTACGACCTCGTCGTCACGGATCTCCGCATGCCGAACCTCGAGGGGCCGGAGCTCTACCGCGCGATCCGCGCGCGCTATCCCGACGACCCGCCCCGCTTCATCTTCATGAGCGCCAACACCGGCATCGAGGAGTACGCCGCCTTTCTCTCCGAGACCGGCGCGCCCGCGCTCGAGAAGCCCTTCAACCTGGCCGACATGCGCCAGGTCGTCCTCCAGGTCCTCGCGCAGAAGCCTCGCGCCTAGATCGGGGTCAGGTCTTGCATTCCGACATTCCGGAGTGCCGAGATCTGGCGACCGAGTAGAAATGTCGGAATGCAAGACCTGACCCCACCTTGACGGGGGGGCCAGGCGCTGTTAGCGTTCCGGCGTGACGATCGCCAGCCCCGCCCTCCTGGACCCTGCGCGCTCCACCCCCGATGTGTCGGAGCAGCGCGCGCGCATCCGCGCGATCGTCGCGCCCCGCACCGGCGAGCGCGGGCTCGACGTCGGCTGCGGCTTCGGCCTCCTCTCGTGCGAGCTGGCCCGCGACGTGGGTCCCACCGGTCGGATCATGGGCGTGGACGCGGTGCCGGACATGATCATCGCCTGCGAGGAGAGGGCCCGGCACGACGCGGTCACCGGCCGCACCGAGTTCCGGCAGGCCGATCCCGAAGCGGTGCCCGCCCCCTCGGGCAGCTTCGACTTCGTGACCGCCATGCAGGTCTACGAGTACATGGCCGACGTGGAGCGCGGACTCGCCGAGGCCTACCGCGTGCTCAAGCCCGGCGGCCGGTTGGCCGTGCTCGACACCGACTGGGAGTCCTGCGTCTGGCACGCGAGCGACCGCGAGCGCACCGCCCGAATTCTGAAAGCCTGGGAGCAGCGATTCGCGCACCCCCACCTGCCCGCGCGTCTGCCCGAGCTCCTGCGCCGGAGCGGGTTCTCGCTCCGGACCGTGACGATGATCCCGGTCGTCAACGTCGAGTTGAGCGAGCAGACCTACAGCCCTGGCATGATCGACGTGGTCGCGCGGTTCGTGGCCAGCCGGGGCGGGGTCGGCGAGGAGGAGGCCGCCGGCTGGGCCGACGACGTGCGCAGCCAGGCCGCGCGGGGCGAGTACTTCTTCAGCCTGTCCCGTTACCTCTTCCTGGCCGAACGGGCGCGCACCTCGCGGGGAGGCGCGGCATGAGGATCGAGGTCGAGATGATCCAGGAAGAGGGCGGGATCTTCCGGGCCACCGCGGTCTCCTACCCGGACGTGAGCGTGACCGGGCGCACCGAGAAGGAAGCGCTCGGGCTGCTGCTGGAAGCGGTCGGCAAGTACCTCAAGACCCACTCCGAGCGCACCTAGCTCGGAGGTCCGCCCGCTCGCGCGCGCCGGCTCAGGGGCGGCGGGCGGATCCCTGCGTCGGCATCGCCTCCGCGCCCGGCGGAGCGCTCGGCGCCGGCACCGCGTTCGCCTGCGAGGGCATCCGGTCCTCGGCTGGCGCCGGGGCGGTGGCGGGCGGGCGCGCCGCGCGGGGGGCCGGCGCGAGCGGCGCGGTCGCCTCCGCAGTCCCCTTGGCGCGGGCGGGAGGCGGCGGCGAGGACCGCGGGGCCGGGATCGGCGCGACGGGAGCCGACGGCTCGGGAGCCGGCGCGGCCGGCACGACGGCTCGCGGGGCGGCCGGCGTGCTCCAGGAGGGGAAGTCGGGGAACCCTCCCTGGTAGACGAGGTACCCGCCCGCCACCGCCGCTGCCAGGATGACCGCCATCGCCGCCCCGGTCATCACGGTCGCACGGAGGTGGGTGGCCCGGGCCCGCACGCCCGCCACCGCGCGCAGCCGGTCGACCTCCTTCCGGCACTCGGCGCACTCGGGCAGGTGCCCCTGGATGATGGCCCACTCGGTGAGGGCGAGCTGCCCGTCGACGAAAAGGGGCAGCGTGCGCCGCACGTCCTGGCACTTCATCAGTCTCCATCTTCCACATCTCGCGCCCGGAGTAAAGCGCTAGCATGTGACCATGCTGCCACCCGGCGATGGCAATCCCTTCCTGCACGAGACCGCGGGCGGCATGCTCGCGACGATGGCCGCTCGTGCGGGCGAGCGCGAGGCTATCGTCGCGCCGGACCGGCGCATCACGTACGCCCAGCTCCTTCGCGAGGCGCAGCGGATCGCCTGCGGGCTGCTCGCCCTGGGCGTCAAGAAGGACGACAAGGTCGCGCTCTGGCTGCCCGCGCGGCCCGAGTGGCTCTTCGCCCAGTACGGCTGCGCGATGATCGGCGCGGTGGTGGTGGCGCTGAACACGCGCTACAAGGCCCACGAGCTGCGCTACATCCTGCGCCAGTCGGACGCGACCACGCTCCTCTGCGCCGATCACTCGGGACCGGTGGACTACCTGGAGACCCTCGGCGAGGTGCTCCCGGCCCTCGCCGAATCCGTGCCGGGCGAGCTCCTGGTGGAGGACTTCCCGCGGCTCCGTCGCGTGATCGTGGACGCCGACGATCCCTACCCGGGGTGCCTGCGCCTGCGTGACGTGCAGGACGACGGAAGCGCGCCCGAGGGGGCGGGCGCGCTCGGCGACGCCGCCGAGCCGGTCGGACCCGACGATCCGTTCACCATTCTCTACACGTCGGGCACGACCTCGTTCCCGAAGGGCGCGGTGATCACCCATCGCAACTGCGTGCCGCACGGCTGGTGGTGCGGCGAGGTCATGCGCCTGACCCCGGACGATCGGGTGCTCCACGCCCTGCCGCTCTCCGGCACGTGGGGCGGGCTCTGCGTCCCGCTCGCCGCGCTCAGCCACGGCGCCGCCCTGATCCTGATGGAGACCTTCGAGCCCGCGGTGGCGCTCCGCCTCATGGAGACCGAGCGCGTGACGGTGTGGAACGGGGTGGACGCGATGGCGATCCCGATGCTCGAGCACCCGGACCTCGCGCGGCGCGATCGCTCGCGTCTGCGGACCGGCGGCTTCGCGGCCACCGGCGGCGGCGTGCAGGGCCTCTTCGAGGCGGTGGTGGAGCGGCTCGGCGTGCGCCGGGCGTTCCAGCCCTACGGCATGACCGAGGTCAACGCGATGGCGCTGGTGCACGACCTCGACGAGCCGCTCGAGAGCCGCGCGCGCGCCGGGATCTGGCCCGCCGACGGCATCGAGGCGCGCGTGGTGGACCCGGAGACCGGGCGGGACCAGCCTGCGGACCAGGAAGGCGAGCTGTGGCTGCGCGGCCGGCTGGTGACCCGGGGCTACTACGAGAAGCCGGAGGAGACCGCGAAGGCGTTCACCCCCGACGGCTGGTTCAAGACCGGCGACCTGGCGGTGCGCGACGGCGCCGGGCGCGTCGTCTTCATCGGGCGGCTCCGCGAGGTGCTGCGCATCAGCCACTTCATGGTGGCGCCGGGCGAGATCGAGGACTACCTGCAGACGCACCCGAAGGTGCTGCAGGCCTTCGTCATCGGGGTGCCCGACCCGCGCACCAACGAGGCGGCGGTGGCCTACGTGATCCCACGGCCGGGAGCGAGCGTCACCGAGGAGGAGGTCATCGCCCACTGCCGGGGTCGCATCGCCTCGTTCAAGGTGCCGCGCCACGTGCGCGTGGTGGCCGACGTCCCCCGCACGCCGGGCCCGCACGGTGACAAGGTGCAGAAGGCGCGGCTACGCGCGCTGTTCCTCGGCGAGCGCTAGGCGCGCGGCCGCGATCTCCCGCTGCACCGCGGCCGGGCCCGGGAACTCGCGGGTGGTGCGGCGGTACCAGTAGCGCGCGTTGTCGAGATCGCCCTCCAGCGTGTGCACGATGCCGTGCAGCCACGCGGCCAACTCCGACTTGTCCTCCTGCACGATCTCGTGGGCGCGCTGCCACTCCCCCGCGTCAAGGAACTCCAGGGCCCGGGTGAGCGACTCCTGCCGCGACGGGGTCTTCTCGCTCATCGGCCGAAGTCTACCGCAGTGGTGTTGCCTCCGCTAACCACTACCCCGACCCGCTCCCCCGGCTCGGGCGCGTAGGCTCCGCTCGAGAGCGCCGAGAAGGCGGCGGCGCCGCCGGGCTCGGCCACCACCCGGAGCGTGTCCCAGAGCGCGTCCTGCGCCAGGCGGATGGCCGCGTCGCTCACCAGGAGAACGCGGGTGACGTGGGCCCGCGCGATCGGGAACATCAGCTCGCCGACCCGGCGCGGCGCCAGCGAGTCCGCCGCGATCCCGCCCGCGGGGGCGTCCACCGGCTTGCCGGCCTCGAGCGCCCGGCTGAGCGTGGGCGCGTCCGCGGGCTCGACGCCGATCACCCGCGGCCGCCCGCCGCACCACGCCGCGATCCCCCCGATGAGGCCGCCCCCGCCCACCGCGACCAGCAGGGTGTCGAGACCCGGCGCCTGGCGGTCGAGCTCCAGCGCGAGCGTGCCCTGGCCGAGCAGGGTCTCCTCCTGGTCGAAGGCGTGCACGGGCAGCGCGCCCGACCCGGCGGTCCACTCCTGGCTCGCCGCGAGCGCGTCGGCGTAGCGATCGCCGGTCACCACGAGGTCGGCCCCGTAGCTCTGGATGCGCGCGATCTTGGCCGGCGAGGACACGGTGGGCACGAAGATGCGCGCCTTCACGCCGAGGCGCATCGCCGCGTAGGCCACCGCGGCGCCGTGATTGCCGCCGGAAGCCGCCACCACCCCGGCGGCCGGGATCGTCCGGGTGAGCAGGTTGCTGAAGGCGCCGCGGGTCTTGAAGGAGCCCGCGTGCTGGAACAGCTCGAGCTTGAAGACGAGCGGAACGGTGGTTAGCCCGAAGTCGGCCCCGTTCGTCTCCACCACCGGCGTCACGCGGAGGTAGGGCGCGATCAGGCCATACGCTCGCTCGATCGCGGCACGATTGATCCTGGTGGTCACGGGCGGTCATGGTAGCATCCTCTTCCCATGGCCCGTATTCTCGTCGTGGACGACGAGCCCGACGTGCGCGAGCTGGTCGAGGTGCTGCTGGCCGCCCCCGACCGACAGATCGACGGGGCCGATGGCGGGCGCGCGGCCCTCGATCGTCTCGCCGCCCATTCCTACGATCTGGTCGTGTCCGATCTCCGGATGCCCGAGGTCGACGGGATCCAGATCTACCGGGCGATCCAGGAGCGGCCCGCCCCGCGGCCCGCCCTCCTCTTCATGTCGGGCTTCACCAACGCGGCCGAGTTCGTGCCGTTCCTGCGCGAGGCGGGCACCCCGGTGGTCGCGAAGCCGTTCGACGTGCCGGAGCTTCGGCGGTCGGTCGCGCGCCTGCTCGGCGAGGCCTGAGCCGGCCCTACGCGCCGGGCGCCTCGGGCGCGGTGGCCTCCGCCGGCGCGAAGTCGGCGTGCTCCTTCATCGCGTCCACGTGCGGGTGGCCGCGCAGGATCGCGCCGAGCTGGCGGGCGTCCTTGATGGGACCGTGCTCGGACCGGAACCGCACGATCGCCGCGGCTCCCGCCTCGCCCAGTCCGGGCAGCTCGAGAAGCTCCTGCTCGTTGGCGAGATTGACTCGCACCTTTCGCGTCGCGTTCATGGAAGGCCCTCCGGATCTCGACTGACGCAAGGCGCATGCCGCCCCGCTAAGTGCGCGCGGCTCCGTGGCTCGTGACGAGCAAACCGGATCGAGCGGTAAGAGTTTCCGGGTCCGGCTTACCGGATGTGGTTCAGCGGCGCCTCGCCGCGGGCCGCGCGGTGGATGTTCTCGGCGATGACGCCGGCCCGCGCGTCCATCATGCCCTCCGTCCATCCCGACACGTGCGGCGTCATCAGCACGTTGGGCAGCGCGTGGAACGGGCGATGTCCCGGTTCGGTCGGGACGTCGCCGGTCGGGTAGCGGTACCAGACGTCGAGGGCGGCCCCCGCGATGGTGCCGCGATGGAGCGCGTCGTAGAGGGCGTCCTCGTCCACCACCTCGCCGCGCGCCACGTTGATCAGCACCGCGGTGGCCTTCATCCGGGCGAGCTCCCGCGCCCCGATCAGTCCACGCGTGTCCGGGGTCAGCGCGAGCGTGATCGCGACGTAGTCGGCGCGCGCGAGCACCTCGTCGAGCGCGGCCGGGCCGCGGAGGAACGCGAGGCGGTGGGGATCGGGTCGCGCGGCGTCGCGCCGGATCCCCAGCACCTCCATGTCGAAGGCGAGCGCCCGCCGCGCGACCGCCTGCCCGATGCGACCGTAGCCCAGGATGCCCAACGTCTTGCCGGCCAGCTCCGGCCAGAGCGGCACCGCCGCGCCCGACCACACGCTGTCCCACCGGCCGCGGCGCAGGTCGGCGTCGATCCGGCAGAAGCTCCGGCTGATCGCGAGCATCGCGCCAAGCACGTACTCCGCGATGCCGACGTCGTGGCCATAGGCGTTGGCCAGCGCGGTGCCCGGGGCGAGCGCGCTCCGATCGATGCGATCGAGGCCCGCGCCCGGTACCTGCACCAGGCGCAGGCGCGGAGCGGCCGCCGCCATCTCGCGGGTGAAGGCCATGCTCACCAGCACGTCCACGTCACCGAGCCGCGCCACGATGTCGCGGTCGTCGGCCAGCGTCACCTCGCACGGGATGCGCAGGCGCGTCCTGACCCGGTCGGCGACGTGGCCCGCGAAGACTCCTGCGAAGGCGATCTTCACATGAGCACCATCTGGGTCTGCGTCGTCAGGGAGAGGAGACGCCCCGACTCGTCGGTGACCCGCGTCTGCCACACCTGCGTGCGCTTGCCCCGGTGCAGCGGGGTCGCCTCCGCGCGCACCACCCCGGAGCGGCCGGCCGCGAAGAAGTTGGTCTTCGACTCGAGCGTGGTCGTGCCCGCGCCCGGGGGCAGGTTCACGATGGTGGCCGCCGCGCCCACCGTGTCGGCCAGCGCCATCAGGGTGCCGCCGTGCAGCGCGCCCCCGACCGTGCGCAGCTCGTCGCGGATCGTCAGCTCCGCCACCACGCGCTCGGCGCTCGCCTCCACGATGCGCAGCCCCAGCAGGGTGCTCAGGGTTCCGGCCATCCGCTCGTTGAACGGGGTGGGATCGATGTCCATGGGTGCCCTCCGGCCGCCATCCTCACCGAAAGCGGGAGCCAGTTCAATTACCTCGCAGGTAATGGCGCTCGGTCCCGCCCTGCGTATACTGCCGCCATGGCCACGACCAACATCCCCACCAGAGCCCACCCGGACGCGGGCCGGACATCCGGCACGTTCGGCCGCCTGCTCAAGCAGTGGCGAGAGCGGCGGCGCCTGAGCCAGCTCGCCCTCGCGGTCGACGCGGAGATCTCCTCGCGCCATCTGAGCTTCATCGAGACGGGCCGCGCCCAGCCGAGCCGCGACATGGTCCTGCTGTTGAGCCGGGTGCTCGAGGTCCCGCCGCGCGGCCGCAACGACCTGCTCACCGCTGCCGGGTACGCGCCGGTCTACCGGGAGACCGGCCTCGAGGCCCCCGAGATGGCCGACGTTCGCCGCGCCCTCGATTTCATGATGCGCCAGCAGGAGCCCTACCCCGGCCTGGTCATCGACGGCCACTGGAACATCCTGATGACGAACGCGGGGGCCCGGCGCCTGATGAGCCTGATCCTCGACCCCGACGCGGTGGCGGCGGTCGGCGGGCCGCCCAACGCGATGCGTCTCTTCTACCATCCGCGCGGCATGCGCCCGTTCATCGTCAACTGGGAAGCCACCGCGGCCGGGCTCATCCAGTGGCTGCATCGCGACCTGGCCCGCGGCATCGGCGACGCCGAGACGAGCCGGCTCCTCGAGGAGCTGCTCTCCTACCCGGATGTCCCTCGGAAGTGGCGCACGCTCGACCTCGACGCCGCCCCGGTGCCGTTCCTGGGCGTGGAGCTGCGCCGGGGCAAGACGCACCTCACGTTCTTCTCCACGCTGACCACGCTCGGCGTCCCCTACGACATCACGCTGCACGAGCTGCGCGTGGAGTGCTTCTTCCCCGCCGATCGGGAGAGCGAGGCCCTGCTGCGCTCCCTGGGAGATTCCGCATGAGCGCCTCCGCGCGTCCGACCCAGTTCGGGAGAATCCACCATCCGGACGAGGCCTGGCTGGCCAAGCAGCCGCCCGAGCCCATCCTCGAGCCAGAGCTGCCGATCGTCGACACGCATCACCACCTGTGGGACCGCGAGGGCCACCGCTACCTTTTGCCGGAGTTCCTCGCGGACGCGGCGACCGGCCACCACCTGGTCGCCACCGTGTTCCTCGAGTGCCACTCGATGTACCGGGCGAGCGGACCCGCGGAGATGCGCCCGGTGGGCGAGACCGAGTTCGTGGCCGGCCAGGCCGCGATGAGCGCGAGCGGCATGTACGGCCCCACCCGCGTCGCGGCCGGCATCGTGGGCTTCGCCGATCTCACCCTGGGCGACCGCGTGGAGCCGGTGCTGCAGGCGCACCTGGGCGCCGGCGGCGGGCGCTTCCGCGGGGTGCGGCACTCGGCGGCGTGGGACGCCAGCGACGTCATCGGCAACAGCGCGGTGGCCGGCGGGCCGCACGTCTACCGGCAGCCGGACTTCCGCGCGGGCCTCGCCGTGCTCACCCGCCTCGGGCTCTCACTCGACGCCTGGGTGTTCCATCCGCAGCTCGCGGACGTGGTGGACCTGGCCCGCGCGTTCCCGGACACGACCATCATCCTCGGCCACGTGGGCGGCGTGCTCGGCTATGGCCCCTATGCCGGGAAGCAGAAGGAAGTGTTCGCGGCCTGGAAGCCCCAGATGACCGAGCTCGCGCGCTGCCCCAACGTGGTCGTCAAGCTCGGCGGCATGATGATGCGACTGGCCGCCTTCGACTACCGGACCCAGCCGAAGCCGCCCACGTCCACCGAGCTGGCCGCGCTGTGGCGCCCGTACATGGAGACGTGCATCGAGCTCTTCGGCGCGGAGCGCTGTCTCTTCGAGAGCAATTTCCCGGTGGACAAGATGGGCATCGGCTGGGCGGGGCTCTGGAACGCGCTGAAGCGCATCGCGGGGGCCGCCTCGGCCGCCGAGAAGCACGCCATGTTCAGCGGCACCGCCCGGCGGGTCTACCGGCTGGACCCGTAGACCGTGGACGAGTACCGCGAGGCCAACCGCTCGCTCTGGAACGCCTGGACGCGGATCAACCTCCGGTCCGAGATGTACGACGTCGAGGCGTTCGCGGCGGGCCACGGCCGCGACCTCCGCCCCATCGACCGCGCCGGGCCGGGAGACGTCCGGGGCAAGTCGCTGCTCCATCTGCAGTGCCACTTCGGGATGGACACCATCCGCTGGGCGGGGTACGGCGCGACGGTCACCGGCGTGGACTTCTCCGAGGAAGCGGTGACCGCCGCGCGGGCGCTCGCGGCCCGGATGGGAGTGCCCGCCACTTTCGTGCAGTGCGACGTCTACGACCTGCCCCGGCATCTCACCGGCCGCTTCGACGTCGTCTTCACCTCGCACGGTGTGCTGGGCTGGCTGCCCGACCTGGATCGCTGGGCCCAGATGATCGCCCATTTCCTGGCCCCGGGCGGTGTCTTCTACATCGTCGAGGCGCATCCCCTGCTCCAGATCTTCGACGATCGCGTGGCCGAGCCGGCCCTGCGGCTCCTCTACCCGTACTTCCACGGACGGGAGCCCATCCGCGAGGAGCATCCGGGCTGCTACAGCACGCCGGACGCGCCGATCACGAGCGTCGAGCACATCTGGCTGCACACGGTCTCGGATCTCATCAACGCCCTCGCCCGCGCCGGGCTCCGCATCGAGACCTTCGACGAGTACCCGTTCCTCGGGTGGCGGTTCTTCCCGTGGATGGAGCGGGACGCCGACGGCTGGTGGCGGCTGCCGGACGACCCGCGCCTGCCGCAGGGCCGCGGCAGCCTGCCGCTCATGTTCTCCCTGAAGGCGACCGGGCCCGCCCGCGACGCCTGACCGCGTGCGGTTCTTCGCGGCCCTGCTCGTGAACGGTCTGCTCGCGGGCGCCATCTACGCTCTCCTCGCGCTCGCCTTCGTCGTGGTGTACAAAGCGTCCGGCACGATCAATTTCGCGCTTGGGGAGCTGGCGGTGCTGGGCTCCCGGCTCGTCGCGACCGGGATCCACGCGATGGGGCTCGGCCTCGCGGGGGCGGGCGTGGGGGCGGGCGCGACGATGGCCGCGATCGGTGTCGGCTTCAACCGGCTGGTCCTGCGACACCTGCTCGGCCGGCCGCTGATCGCCTCCATCATGGTCACCCTCGGGCTGGGAGCCCTGATCCGCGGGACGGTTCCGCTCGTGCTCGGCGCGATCCCGGGAAGCATCCCCCTGCCGCTCCCGCCGGATCCGTTCGACGTGCTCGGGGTGCTGATCGCGGCCGAGAAGGTGCTCGCGGCCGTCGTCGCGGTGCTGTGCATGGCGGGCGTCGCCGCGTTCTTTCGATTCACGCGAACCGGGCTGGCCCTCCGGGCCATCGCGGACGACCAGCAGGTCGCGCTCGCGATGGGGATCGACGTGCCCGGTCATCTCGCGATCACGTGGGCGATGGCCGGCGTCCTGTCCGTCGTCACCGGCGTCCTGTGGACGTTCAGCGCGGGAGGCGGCCCGAGCGTGCTCATCATCGGGCTCAAGGTGTTCCCCATCCTCGTGATCGGGGGCCTCGACAGCGCGCCCGGCACCATGGTCGGCGCCGCGCTCATCGGCGTGCTGGAGAGCCTGGCCGCCGGCTACCTCGATCCCCTCCTGGGCGCGGGCTTCAGCAGCGTGCTGCCCTACCTCCTGCTGCTCGCGGTGCTGTTCCTCCGGCCCCACGGGATCTTCGGCAGCGCCCGGATCGAGCGCGTGTAGCGCGCGTGTTAGGATAGAGGTACGTTCGATCATCTCTCGTCGGGCAGCGAGGCCCCATGACAGTCGCCAACGGTCGACAGTTCCTCAGCATCCCCGGTCCCACCAATATCCCGGACGCCGTGCTCCAGGCGATGCACCGCCCGGCGATCGACATCTACTCGGGCGACATGGTCGAGCTGACCCGCACCCTGCTCGAGGACCTCCCCAAGCTCTTCCGCACGTCCGGACGGACCTTCATCTACGCGGCCAACGGCCACGGCGGGTGGGAGGCGGCGGTCAGCAATGTCCTGTCGCGCGGAGAGACGGTGCTGGTGCTCGAGTCCGGCGTGTTCGCGGTCGGCTGGGGCGACATGGCGCGGATGATGGGCATCAAAGTCGAGGTGCTGAAGGGCGACTGGCGGCGCGCGGTGGATCCGGCCGCGGTGGCCCAGCGCCTGGCCGCCGACACCGCCCACGAGATCAAGGCGATCCTCGTCGTGCAGATCGACACCGCCTCGTCGGTCGTCAACGACATCGCGGCCATCCGCCGGGCCGTCGACTCGGCCAATCACCCGGCCCTGCTGATGGTCGACTGCGTCGCCTCACTGGGCTGCATGCCGTTCGAGATGGATGGCTGGAAGGTGGACGTCGCCATGTCGGGCTCCCAGAAGGGGCTGATGACCCCGCCCGGCCTGGCCTTCGTCGCGGCGAACGAGCGGGCGCTGGGCGCCCACCAGAAATCCGACCTGCGCACGCGGTACTGGGACTGGACGTTCCGCATGGGCGAGGTGCACTACCAGAAGTACGGAGGCACGCCGCCGCAGCACCTGCTCTTCGCCCTGCGCAAGGCGATGGACATGCTCCTCGCCGAGGGGCTGGACCGGGCGACCCACCGCCACGCGCTCCTCGCGGAAGCCACGCGCCGGGCCGTCGGCAAGTGGGCGCAGGGCGGCGCGCTGGCCCTCAACATCACCGAGCCGGCGGAGCGCAGCAACTCGGTCACGACCGTCCTCATGCCCGGCCGCGAGCCGAAGCCGCTGCTGGACTACTGCCGCGCGCACTGCGGGGTGGTGGTGGGCGTGGGCATCGGCGAGCTCTCGGGCAAGGCCTTCCGCATCGCCCACATGGGCCACATCAACGCGCCCATGCTGTTCGGCGTCCTCGGCGCCATCGAGATGGGGCTCGCCGCGCTCGGGATCCCGCACGGGTCCGGGGGCGTGCAGGCCGCGATCGACTACCTCGCGCGCGAGGTCCGGCCCTAGCCCCGAGCCGACCCGGCCCGCCGCTCAGGGCCGGACCGCGGGCGCCTCGAAGAGCATCCCCCGCGCGCGCCACATCAGGTAGAGCTCGAGCTGGACGAGCTCCGGCGCGCCGAACTCGTAGGGCTCGGCGCGGATTCCCACCAGGCAGTTGCGCAGCCGCCGCTGGAGCGAGCCGAGCCCCTGCCATTCCAGGCGGTAGAGCGGATAGCCGGTCGGGTGCGCCTGTGGGATGACGTTGCCCGCGAGCTGCCGGCCCCAGTTGTCGTCGTGACACTGGCTGCACGCGAGGTTGAGCTGGCCCTGGCGCCGATCCCAGGTGGCGCGCCCGGCGTCGAGGAACGGCTGCGTGCGCGGGTCGATCGCGATGTCGATCGGCATGCCGCGCGACTGGCGCGCCACGTGGGCGGTGAGCGCCAGGAGCTCGCGGCTCTCCCAGGCGAGGGCCGGCGCCTGCTGCCGTTCGACGCGGCACTGATTGATGCGCTGCTCGAGGGTGATCGGCCGTCCCTTGGCGGCGTCGAACGCCGGATGGCGCGCGGCCACGCCCTTCATGCTCGTCCGGGCATCGCCGTGGCAGTCGGCGCAGGCGCGGCCGGCGGCGCCGGCCTTCCGGCTCCACAGCGTCTCGCCCTCGAGCACCCAGAGCAGGCCGGGATTGGCGGTGTCGTCGTCCTGCATCGCGCGCGTCTCGCGGCTCATGAAATCGTAGCCGGATTTGCGATCGGCAGGCGGATCCTCAGCGGCGAAGGCCGACGCCGCCATCGCCATCGCCCCCAGCACGGCCCAGAACCGCCACACCTAGGAGCCCGTCGGAGCAACCCGGCTAGAGCGATGAGAAGGGTCCAGCTGCGAGGCGGCGCCCGAAGGCTGCACGCGAGGCGTAGTCTCTCTACGTTGAGCGTGCAGCCGAGGGCGCCAACGAAGCAGATGGTCCCTTCTCATCGCTCTAGTGCGCGTGCCCGGCGGGCGGGCGGTGATACTCGATCGCGAATCGATACATGGCATAGAGCGTCCACAGCCCGCCCACCACGACCTGGACCATGCTCACCAGGAGGCCGGAGAGCATGACGAGCAGGCCGAACGCCAGGATCAGCGGCCAGTACGACGGTGGCGGCATGTGGATGGCGGCGATCTCGGCCGCCGTCACCGGGCTCGGCTTGGGCCGCGGCGCCCCGCCATGGCTGCTGCCGTACTTCTCGGCCCAGAAGTCGTCGCGCTCGTGAATCGTGGGAACCCGCGAGAAGTTGTAGACGGGCGGCGGCGAGGGGATGGTCCACTCCGACGTGCGCGCGTCCCAGGGATCGGGTCCCGCGACCGCGCCGGAGCGCGTCGTCTTGATCACGTTGGCGATGAAGACGACGAACGACAGCGCGATGATGAAGGCCCCCACGGTCGACACGAAGTTCCAGAAGTTCCAGTTGAGGTCGGGCGCGTACGTGTAGATCCGCCGCGGCATGCCGATCAGCCCGAGGAAATGCTGGGGGAAGAACGTCACGTTGAAGCCGATGAGCATGAGCCAGAAGTGCAGCTTGCCCAGCCGCTCGTCGAGCAGCCGCCCGTTGATCTTCGGCCACCAGTAATAGATGCCCGAGAAGAGGCCGAAGATGGAGCCGCCGAAGAGCACGTAGTGGAAGTGCGCCACGACGAAGTACGTGTCGGTCTGCTGCAGGTCGACCGGCGGCGACGCGTGCATGACGCCCGACAGGCCGCCCATGGTGAACATCGCGATGAAGCCGAGCGAGAAGTAGAGCGCCGAGGTGAAGCGGATGCTGCCGCCCCAGAGCGTGGAGATCCAGTTCAGGATCTTCACCCCGGTGGGCACCGCGATGAGCATGGTCGCGATGGAGAAGGCCGAGTCCGCGACCGGTCCCATGCCCACGGAGAACATGTGATGGCTCCACACGCCGAATCCGAAGAAGCCGATCATGATGCCCGAGTAGATCACCACGGGAGCGCCGAAGAGCGGCTTCCGCGCGAAGGTCGGGAGCACCTCCGAGACGATGCCCATGGCGGGCAGGATCAGGATATAGACCTCGGGATGCCCGAAGATCCAGAACAGGTGCTGCCACAGGAGCGGGTCGCCCCCCGCCGAGGGCACGTAGAACAGGGTGCCGAAGAAGCGATCGAACATCAGCAGGATGAGGGCGACGGTGATGGCGGGGAAGGCGAGGACGATCA
>Ga0207689_10003497_pt1 | contig 14356 bp, 9 predicted proteins | sample KBSMisM52_FD_184312 | JGI IMG/M metagenome (GOLD analysis project Ga0207689, IMG submission 184312) | Miscanthus rhizosphere microbial communities from Kellogg Biological Station, Michigan, USA - KBS Miscanthus M5-2 (SPAdes) (version 2) | ecosystem: Host-associated > Plants > Roots > Rhizosphere... | reverse complement strand
TCTTTCCACTTATGGCCTCCGATCTGCTTAACTAATGCCTGGTGTTCTTTTTTACTCTCATTTCCCAACTCTGCCATTGATCCCAGGATCAAAACTTTGTCACCTGGCATTTTTGAAAAATTTTCAATGGCTAATTGCATACTGCTGGGATTAGCATTATAAGCGTCGAGTATGATCTTATTGTCTCCTTTTTGAATGAGCTGTGAACGGCTGTTCGATGGAGTGTAATTTTCAATGGCAGACTTAATTTTTGGGTCAGGCACCTTGAAAAAGTTTCCTATTGTTACTGCTGCCAGAACATTTGGCAGATTATATTCCCCTACCAATTGTGTTTTTATTTCTTTTTCATCAAGACCTTGTAAAATTTCTACTTCAAGCAAGGGGTCACTTTTCAAAACCCTGCCAATGATGTGCGCATCGCCCCCTGTTCCATATTTAATGATACCACTTATTCCTTTGCTCATTTTTTGCAGATAGTCATAATCCCACATCACAAACGCGTAGCCATGCGTTAATGTTCTTAAATAGTCAAATAGCTCTCCCTTTGCTTTTCGAACTCCTTCTTCGCTGCCGAAGCCCTCAAGATGCGCCTTACCGCAATTAGTGATCAATCCGTGCGCAGGAAGGGCTATCTCACAATAAGAGGCAATTTCACCAATATGATTGGCCCCCATTTCGATCACGGCCATTTCCGCATCATCTTTTATTTTTAAAAGGGTAAGAGGGATCCCGATATGATTATTGAGATTCCCTTCAGTAGTATAAGTGATATATGTAGTGGAAAGAACCGCGTGAATTAATTCTTTTGTAGTGGTCTTTCCGTTACTTCCTGTTATTGCAATAAAAGGAATGGTAAATTGCTTGCGATGATGACTTGCTAATTGCTGAAGTGCAATTAATGCATCTTCTACTAATATTGTTTTACCGGGGATCTCAAATTTTTTTTCATCGATGACTGCATAAGATGCTCCTTCTTTAATTGCTTGTTGCGCAAACTCATTTCCGTTGAAATTAGCGCCTTTCAGGGCGAAGAAAATATCGTCTTTTTTTATTTTGCGGGTATCGGTTTGTACGGAAGGGTATTTTTTATAGATCTCATACAATTCAGAAATTTTCATGGCGCAAAGGTAGGATGATGCTAAAATAAAAAATCCCGGCATTGCTGCCGGGACCTTGTTTGTTCTATATTCAAATTATTTCTTTCGCGTATTTTGGCGCTTGCTCTTCCACCAGTTACCGGTTTTCCTCTTATTACCTTCAGGGCTACCCATACGGTCCATAGCGCAACGGAAACCTAAGGTACTCATAGACTGATCTTCTTCAAGAAAACGGCGCGTGCCGGGGCTTAACCAATAAGGACGATCGTTCCAGCTACCTCCTTTGTAAACCCTTGAATGATCACTAATCAGTGTTGTGATCCCGTAACCGTATGAGGATTGAGATAAACTATCACCATCGAGATAGTTTATCACGTTTCCACGCTGATAATTGCGGCGGCTCCTGCTTTCCGAATCGCTAACATCACGCATTTTCACCTGGCCAATGCTGTCAATTTCAGCTTCACCATTTTGATTTTTATATAATGTTTGATATTTATTACCGCGGAAAGGATTTGTTTCGTCTTCTGAAGAAAGATCCATTGTTGTCATTGGACGATATACATCACGTACCCACTCACTTACATTACCGGCCATATTATACAAACCAAATGAATTAGGATAGAATGATTTTACTTCTGAAGTATAGAAGGCGCGGTCATTCAAACCACCGGCCACGCCGGCAACGTCACCAGAGCCACGTTTGAAGTTTGCAAGAAATGAACCCTGCCAGCTTCCATGGCGTGTGTCGCGTAAGCCATACACGTTTTGTGACCAGGGATAAATTTGTTTATTCATGGCAAGCTCTTCACCTCTTTTTCCTTCTTTAGTACTCGGTCTTGGGTTTTGATCGATCAAACCATAGGCTGCATATTCCCATTCAGCTTCACTTGGAAGCCGGTAATTGGGAAGTAATAAACCATCTTCAAAACTCACAGCGGTACGGGGAGTCCCTTGTGGAGTTTTAAGGGGATTCTTTTTTGAGGCAGCAGTTTTGCCCGGTTGTGCCTGGTACAGGCCTAACAAATATGATTTTGTGGTGAAATTATTTTCCTGTTGTTCACCCTGTATGGATTGTTTGGCCACATAACCTTTATTGATCAAAATACCTTCATTCACGCGGTCGCTGCGCCACAAACAATAGTCTGAGGCTTGTCTCCAGGTTACACCCACTACGGGGTAATTATTAAATCCCGGGTGGCGAAAATAGTATTCAACCAAAGGTTCGTTGTAACTTAACTCACTTCTCCAACAGAGGGTATCAGGCACTGCACCATTGATGATCTTTTGGTTGTTTGGATCGGCAGAAGGATCAAATACTTTATTCAGCCAATATAAATATTCACGATAGTGAAGATTGGTCACCTCTGTTTTGTCCATATAAAATGAGGCAACGGAGACACGGCGGGGAACATTATTCCAGTCACCCATTACGTCTTCATCCACCTGGCCCATGGTGAAGGTGCCTCCCTGTACAAACACAAGACCGGGGCCGAGGCCCTGTTCATTCGCTTTGGCGACCTGGAAACCACCCATGTTTTTATCATTGTAGTTCCAGCCTGTGGCTTCCGATTTATCGTATTTCTTTTTCCCGAAAAGCCCACCGTTTTTACACGAAGCAAGAACAGCTCCGCAACAAAGGAGGATTAATAGATTTTTCAATGTCGTAGTTTTTTGCATAAACCTGTGAATTGGAATAATTTTAACGCTGATCAGGGTAAAAATATTGCTACGAAGAATAATTTTTCCCGTCGCAATTGCGAATATAAATACTTTAAATTACTGCGGGTAGGGGCAACTACTTTTTTTAGGACGTGGATTTCCTATAGTTTAATATTTTCAGGCTACGTGAAACATGTTTTATTGATATTGACTGTTTTTATTGGCTTTTTTGTTCAATCTCAGCGTGTTTATAAAGCTAATTCTGTATTAGCCACAGGAAATTGGTATAAAATCGCCGTCAAAGAGGCTGGGGTCTACAAGATCGACATCCCTTTCCTTTCTGAGCTCGGAATAAACGCCGCCAATCTTTCGTCTGGTTCCATCCGTTTATTTGGTAATGGAGGCGACATGTTATCAGAGGCTAACAATACTCCCAGGCTGGATGATCTTGAAGAGAATGCGATCATGGTTGTGGATGGCGGGGATGGAGTTTTGAACGGGGCAGATTATATTTTATTTTTTTCAAACGGGGTCGATCATTGGATAAAGGATTCCGTCAACAAACGCTTCACTCATAAAAAAAATCTTTATAGTGATAAGGCATATTATTACTTAACGGTTGGAGCGAATGGAATGCGGATCGGGGATTCGCCAGGCAGTTTTGTTCCAAACGTTGTTGTCAACTCCTTTGATGATCGTTTATTCCATGAGCTCGATACAATAAATTTTTTAGGAAGTGGCAAGGAGTGGTATGGTGAAGAGTTTTCGAATACGCCGGGGCACTCGCTTACCCGGAATTTCTCTTTTAATGTTCCGGATATTCAAACCTCTTTTCCTGTAACGGTGGTGACTGATTGCCTGGCAAGATCAGTAAGCACTGCAAGCCGGTTTGATGTTTCTCTTAATAATCAGCCTTTGCAGCAAATAACTATTTCTCCGGTGGGTGGAGGTCAATATGATGCCGTAGCCCAGGAAACGAAAGCGCAGGCGAGTACGAATACTTCGCAGGGAAATCTTTCGATCAATTACAATTACGTTCCGGGAAGTTTCAATTCACAGGGATGGTTGAATTGGTTTGAAATATTTGACCGCCGCAACTTATCGTTGAATGGCATCAGCCAGTTATTGTTTCGCGATTGGGCCAGCGTGGGAAACAATGTTGCTGAATTTGATATTACCAATGCAAATCAAGGTACACAAGTTTGGGATGTTACGGATCCCTTCATCCCCGTAAAAACGCAAGCAGTTCTGCAGGGAACTGATCTCAGGTTTGCAAATAGTTGTGCGCAACTGAGAGAATATGTTGCATTCAATTCATCAAATTTTCTCCGACCAACTGCAATAGGAAAAATTCCAAACCAGGATCTGCATGGGCTGGCACCTGTGGATTTTATTATAGTGACAACACAAGCTCTGTTACCCCAGGCACAACGATTGGCGGATTTTCATCGCGCTAAAAATAATCTGAAGTATGTGATAGCTACAACTGAGCAGGTGTACAATGAATTTTCCTCTGGTCTGCCCGATCCTTCCGCCATCCGCGACCTGGTAAAAATGTTTTATGATCGTTCGGCTTCTTCTCCGTCTAACCGGCCGAAATATCTTTTGCTTTTTGGCGATGCTTCTTTTGATTACAAGGACCGGATAAATAACAACACGAATCTTGTACCTGCTTATGAAAACGGTAATTCCTTAGATCCCCTGGCCAGTTATACATCGGATGATTTCTTTGGTTTTTTGGATGATAATGAAGATATCAATTCCACGATCATCATTAATCAACTTGATATTGGCATCGGAAGGGTCCCGGCAAAAAATGCTGATGAAGCAAAAAATTATGTAGACAAAATAGAAACATACTATAATAAAGAAAGCCTCGGCCCCTGGAGAAACAATCAATTATTCATTGCCGATGATGAAGATTTTAATTTGCATTTGCAGGATGCCGAGGTGTTAACGACAACTTCTCAAACCACGGCGCCCGTCTTCAATATCACAAAAGTTTACCTGGATGCTTTTAAACAGGAGAGCGGAGCCGGTGGAAGTCGCTATCCACAGGCAAACCAGATCATCAACAACCAGGTATACAACGGAACACTCATCTGGAACTACAGCGGGCATGGAGGATCAAGCAGGTTGGCCGAGGAAGTGATCCTTGATCAGGATATTGTCAACAACTGGAACAATCCGAATAAGCTTCCTTTATTCGTTACTGCTACCTGCGATTTTGCGCCATATGATAACCCTACCATTAATTCATTGGGTGAAAACATTCTGCTCCGGGCAAAAACAGGAGGCATCGCATTAATGACAACAACGAGGGTCGTTTTTTCTTTTAGTAATCGGGTTATTAATAATAATTACCTTCAGTTTGCCCTGAAAAGAGACAGCAGCGGGTCATACAAAAGCCTCGGCGAATCAATACTGGCTGCAAAGAATTATACCTATCAAACTTCGACGGACATTGCCAATAACCGAAAATTCACTTTGCTTGGAGATCCTGCACTAACCATTGCATATCCTTCTCTGAAGGTCCGCGCTACGAAGGTGAATAATATCCCGGTTTCACAGGCGGATACGATCCGCGCGACCGACAAAGTTGTTATGGAAGGGGAGGTCACTGATTTAGCGGATGTCCTTTTACCAGGTTTTAATGGCACGGTTTATCCCGTCGTCTTTGACAAGATGCAAACCATAAATACCCTGGCAAATGATCCTGCCAGCCAGGTTATATCTTTCCAGGCTCAAAACAACATCTTATATAAAGGCAAAGCGTCGGTTGTAAATGGAAAATTTTCTTTCAGCTTTAAAGTTCCTAAGGATATCAATTATCAATTCGGTAATGGAAAGCTAAGTTTGTACGCCGAAAATGGAAGCAATGATGCGAATGGTTATTTCACAAATTTCATTATTGGAGGCGCTGGAAATAATGTGGATAATGACAAAGAAGGTCCGGTGATAAAGGCATATCTGAATGATGAAAAATTTGTAAGCGGAAGCATTACTAACGAAAACCCTGTCCTTATTGTCAAGCTTAGTGATTCATCGGGAATTAATACGGCTGGTACGGGCATAGGCCATGATATTGTTGCTACTTTGGATAATGATAATCGTCAATATTTTACCCTGAATGACTTTTATGAAGCCGATCTGAATAGTTACCAGCAGGGCACTATTCACTTTCAATTACCAACATTGACTGCCGGAAATCATTCTTTAAAAATTAAGGCATGGGATGTGCTGGATAATTCTTCGGAATATATCTTGGAATTTAACGTGTCCAGGGATGAAGAACTTGTTTTAAATCATGTTCTGAATTATCCTAACCCGTTTACCACTAAAACTCAGTTCTGGTTTGAGCATAACAAACCGAATCAAAACTTGCAGGTTAAGGTCCAGATCTTTACACTGACCGGCAAAGTCGTAAAAACTATAAAACAGACAATAAACGACGCTGGAAATCGTTCTACAGAAGTTGACTGGGACGGGCGTGATGAATTTGGCGATAAACTGGGTCGGGGTGTTTACTTATACCGGCTTACAGTGATCTCAATTGACGGCAAAAAGAAAGAAAAACTGGAGAAATTGGTTATTCTTTAATTGCTTATCCCCGGATTCCAATATTTTAAGATAAAACTTTAAAGCCGCTATATTTGCGCACCAATTTTAAATTCACTGATGATGAGATATACTGCTTCGAAGCTTAGTTTAGGAATTGTATTCGTATTCTTTTTTGCGGCAATAGTGTCTGCTCAACAGACAAACAAGTTGAATGTAGTTACTACAGCCGTTCCCTTTTTAAGAATTTCTCCGGATGCAAGAACAGGTGGAATGGGTGACCTTTCAGTGGCCACATCGCCGGATGCAAATTCTGGTTTTTATAATCTTGCTAAAATTCCGTTTAATACGTCACAGGCAGGCGTGGGTGTTACTTACACTCCATGGTTAAAAGACCTCGGGTTGAACGACGTATATCTTGCCTCGTTGGCAGGTTATTATAAATTTGATGAGCTCCAGGCGATCAATGCGTCTGTTCGTTATTTCAGTCTTGGAAATATCCAGTTCACAGATAATTTAGGGAACGATCTTAATTCATTTCGTCCGAAGGAATTCGGAATTGACGTGGGTTATTCGCGCAAATTGTCGGACAAAGTAGGCATTGGGGTAGGACTAAAATACATCTACTCGAATCTTGCCGGAGGTGCAGCTACAAACGGTTCCAATTACAAAGCAGGTACTGCAGTAGCAGGTGATCTTGGTTTTTATTACGAAGGGAAAAATGAAATAGGTACAGGATGGGCTTTTGGTGTTGCATTGACTAACCTCGGTTCTAAGATCGCTTATACAGATAATGCAGATCAAAAAGATTTTATCCCGGCAAACCTTGGGTTTGGTACGACTTACACAAAGGTCTTTGACGAGCAAAACAAAATATCATTTGGTGTTGATGTAAATAAATTATTGGTGCCAACGCCCCCTGAGGAAGGTAACCAGGCCGCTCTGGACGATTATCGCAAGCAAGGTGTGGTAGGCAGTTGGTTCAGCTCGTTTAGTGATGCACCCGGGGGTGCTAGTGAAGAGATAAAAGAATTTCAATTTTCTATAGGTAGTGAATATTGGTATAATAACCAGTTTGCTTTGCGTGCAGGTTATTTTTGGGAAGACGCAACAAAAGGAAATCGCAAATATTTCACAATGGGTATTGGAATTAAGTACAATATTTTTGGTTTGAACTTCTCATACCTGATCCCTTCAGGTAGCGGTGTGAATCGAAATCCATTATCAAACACACTTCGTTTCTCCTTGTTGTTTGATTTGGATGGACAAAATAGCACCACTACAAGCAGCGACCAATAATAGCGCAAACGAATTCTGTCATGTCCCGCCCAGGCGGGACTTTTTTGTTATAAGTGCATCGTCGAAATGTGCCACAGTTTTAAGAGGTTCCTTCGGATCTATCATAATTTTTTAACTGTGGCACATTTATATACACTGCTATATTTGCTCAATAAATAATAACATGTCTTACAGGATCGGATTTGGGATTGATTTTCATCAATTGGTTGCGGCAAGAGAATTATGGATAGGAGGAGTAAAAGTTCCCCACCACAAGGGAGCCATTGGTCATAGTGATGCTGATGTATTACTGCACGCTATATGTGACGCTTTGTTAGGTGCAGCCTGTCTCGGAGACATCGGGTTGCATTTTCCCAATACTTCAAAGGAATTTGAAAATATTGACAGTAAAATTCTTTTGAAAAGAACGTTTGAATTGGTGAAAAAAGAAAATTACAAAATAATCAATATTGACAGCACGATCTGCCTCGAAGAGCCAAAGATCAGACCTCACGTATCCGAAATGCGAAGGATAATTGCAGAAATTATTGATGTTTCTGTTGGTGACATTTCAATTAAAGCAACCACGACAGAAAAAATGGGTTTTATTGGTCGCGAAGAAGGAATAGCTGCCTATGCCACTGTTTTACTCGAAAAGATCTAATTGTTTAATTGCTTATAGCGAAGCTGGTTATACCAACGGGCAATTGCTTATTGGCGACCCTTACGTTTGAGTCTTTGAACCTTGAGTCTTGAACCTTGAGCCTTGTCACTTATCTTTGTCCGCATGTCATTGATCCATGTTAAGATCATAAATAGATCTAATAATGCTTTGCCTGAATATGCAACGGCTGATTCTTCGGGAATGGATATACGAGCTGATCTTAACGAAACGGTTACTATCAAACCGCTTGAAAGGGTTTTGATCCCAACAGGCTTATTCATCGAATTGCCCCATGGCTATGAAGCGCAGATACGTCCCAGGAGTGGCCTGGCAATAAAATTTGGTATTACATGTTTGAATACACCCGGAACGATCGACGCAGATTATCGTGGCGAGATCAAGATCATTCTTATCAATCTTTCCCAGGAACAGCAGTCCATTCAACCCGGCGACAGGATCGCACAAATGATCATTCAGAAAGTTGAAAAAGCATTCCTGGTGCCGGTGATCGAATTAAATGAAACTGAACGAAACGCCGGTGGATTTGGCCATACCGGTAAGCAATAAAAATATGACACGCATTTTTTTTATCTTGATCATTTCTATTCTTGCACTCACATCCTGCAAGCCAACAAAAAAGATACAGACAGCGATCAACACAAGAAAGGATACCGTCACTGTTGCCGTGGTTGATCATGCAAAAGAAGATTCGGTCCGCTTCATTAAAGATACCTATCACAGTATCATGGCCAATCAAATAAATTATACAACCTTTTCGGCCAAGATGAATGTGGATTATATCGATGCTGACGATAAGAAATATAATGTGAATGCAAATCTCAGGATGTATAAAGACAGTACGATCTGGGTGTCCGTCAATGCCATTTTTGGCATCGAAGGCCTCAGGGCGCTGATCACAAGGGATTCAGTAAAAATCCTGGATAAGCAAAATAAGCTGTATACGGCAAGAAGCATTGGATACCTGCAGGAGGTAAGTGCATTGCCTGTTAATCTTTCCACTTTACAGGACCTGATCATTGGAAATGCTGTTTTTGTAGACAGTAATATTATTTCTTATTCGAAATTTGATAACTCTATTTCATTATTAAGCATTGGGAAGCTCTTTAAGAACCTGGTTACGTTGAACGAAAATAAATTACTGCTGCGTATGAAACTGGATGACCTGGATGAGCTGCGTAACAGGACCGGCGACCTGACCTACAGTGATTACGAGGATAAACGTGGCGTGAACTTTTCCAAGATCCGCAAGATCACGTTTGCCGAAAAAAAGAAACTGGATGTGCGGCTCGAATTCAAGCAGTACAATTTTAATGAGGACTTAACATTTCCGTTCTCAATTCCTAAAAATTATAAAACAAATTAAATTGATAAAATTTAATTTAAGGGGGGTCGTTATAAATCTTACCACCGTTGATGGCTAAATAAATTTTTTATGAAGAGATTATTTTTTCTTTTTGTTTTTGTCTTTATAGGTGCAGGATTCATTTATGCACAGGACGATAAAGCGCAAATGGAAAAAGAACGGCAGGAAATTCAGCAGGAGCTCGCTGATCTTCAAAAAAATTATAACCAGATCAAAGGACAGAGGAGTGCCACATTGGGGCAATTAAGTGTTTTAAAAAGAAAGATCCAGGTGCAGGAACGTTACCTGAATAACATCAACAGGGAAATACGATACCTCAATGATGATATTTATAGCAGCACACTGGAAATAATAAAAATGAGGAAACAGCTCGATACGCTGAAAGCGCAATATGCCCGCAGTGTTGTGTATGCGTACAAGAACAGGAGCAATTATGATTTTCTGAATTTTATTTTTTCGGCGACCAATTTTAACGATGCGCTTAAGAGGATCACTTACCTGAAATCATACAGGTCTTACCGTGAGCAGCAGGTAAACAGTATAATTGAAACGCAACAGCAAATTGAGAAAAGAAAGCAATTGCAGATCGGCCAGATGAATGAAAAGAAGATGGCCATCCAGAACCAGGCGAAACAGGTAGAGGTGCTACAGGGCCAGAAAAAGGAAAAGGATGAAGCGGTGAATGAACTGAGATCGCAGGAGAAGGAATTGAAAAAACAAATAGCGTCAAAACAGAAAAGAGACCGGGATCTCAAAAGTGCCATCCTGGCGATCGTAAGAAGGGAGGCAAAAAAAGCAGAAGAGGAAGCAAAGGCTAAGGCAAAAGCAAAGGAAAGCACAACTACTACAGACGTGAGTGCAGCAAACACTAACACAAGGACGGCAACACCAACAGCCAAACCAAAAAGCTATCTTGATTTAAACGCAGAAGATGTTAAGTTAAATGCAAGCTTTGAAAGCAACAGGGGCAAACTTCCCTGGCCTGTTGACAATGGTGTTGTAAGCATTCATTTCGGCCCTTACGAAGTTGAAGGGACTAAACTAAGGGGAGACAATCCCGGAATTACGATCGCTACACCCTCTGCCGGTATGGCTGTTAAATCAGTATTTAACGGAGAGGTCGCCGGTGTTTATAATATGGGAGATGGTATGGCAGTAACCATACGGCATGGGAAATATTTTACAACCTATAGCAATCTTACCTCTGTGACTGTGGGTAAAGGAATGGATGTTGCAACCGGACAGGCAATCGGGAAGGTGGGTCAATCAGATGACGGAAGTGGCGGGCAGATAGATTTTATCCTGATGATAGAAACTAAAAATGTAAATCCCGAGCCGTGGTTGAGAAGAAGATGAGTAATGAGTGATCAGTAATGAGTAATGCCTGCAAATCATTTCAAAAATCTTTGGTACAGTTTTTCATACTCCGGGACAATATTTTGAATGTCGTATTTCTTAGCGTGAGTCGCTGCTCTTTTTTTAAAGGCCTTCAAGACATCATCATTTCGCAGGATCTCTAATGACTGCTGCGTCATGGACTCGATATCTTTCACATTACTCATATAGCCTGTTACTCCGGGGATGATTATCTCGCTTAGCCCTCCGGCGTTGGATGCAACTACAGGAACACCAGCTGCCATCGCTTCAAGAGCGGCCAGGCCAAAGCTTTCATATTCCGAGGGAAGCAGAAAGAGATCGGCAATCGCAAGAATATCTTCCATCTGCTCCTGCTTTCCTACAAACTGAACTTCGTCGCAGACATTTAACTTACGACACAGTTCTTCTGCCGTTTGTCGTTCGGGCCCGTCGCCGACAAATAAAAGTTTTGATGGTAGTTCTTTGTGGACGTTGTAAAATATTTGCACCACATCCTGCACCCTCTTTATCTTCCTGAAATTAGACGCATGTAATAAGATCCTTTCACCATTCGGAGCAATGACTCTTCTGAAAGCATCGATCGGCTTGCGGGTGAAGCGTTGCACATCCACAAAGTTGAAAATAACCTGGATCTCCTTTTCGATCTTGAAGATCTTGTAAGTCTCATCACGAAGATTATTTGATACAGCGGTTATCGCATCGCTTTGATTGATCGAAAAGGCGACAACAGGTGCATACATCTTATCTCTTCCTACCAATGTTATATCTGTTCCGTGCAATGTCGTGATGACAGGAATATTTTTATTTTCCTTTTTCAGGATCTGTTTGGCAACATAGGCCGCCGAAGCATGAGGGATCGCATAATGTACATGCAGCAGGTCAAGATTGTTGTTTCTTATTACATCAACCATTGTACTTGCCAGTGCTGTTTCGTAAGGAGGATAATCAAACAGTGGATAAGTGGGGACCTGTACTTCATGGTAAAATATATTCGGAATGAAACCATTCAACCGCACCGGCTGCTGGTAAGTAATAAAATGTACCTGGTGATCTTTTTGTGCTAACGCCTTTCCTAGTTCCGTTGCCAATACACCACTACCTCCAAATGTGGGATAGCATACAATTCCTATTCTCATATTTTTTCGAAATGCTTTACGAAGTTAAATACTATAAACAACCTAATCCGTCCTTTCATATCAATATTATTTCATTCCTCAAATATTTTGCGTCGAATAACCGGTTTGATTTATTTTAGCCGGATTGAAATGATGTAATTTATGAGAAAACTTTTTATTAACCTTTTTGCTTTTTTTATTTGTACCTGTTCTTTTGCCCAAAACGATGATTCAATAATGATCCGTCGCATTGCTGACGAAATACTTTTACATAGTAAAGCTTATGATAATCTTCATGATCTCACGAAAAATATCGGCAGCCGTTTGTCTGGTTCAGCTGGATTTTATAAAGCAGAACAATGGGGATTAAAAGTTTTGCAACAGTCAGGTGCAGACAAAGCATGGTTGCAGGAATGTATGATCCCTCATTGGGTAAGAGGCGGAAAAGATGAAGCAACGGCAAACATTGTTTCAAAGAAAAAAAACCTTGATGTTATCGCATTGGGCAACTCAGTCGGGACAGGATCAAAAGGAATTTCAGCAAATGTTGTTGAAGTGAGATCATTTGAGGACCTGGAAAAGGAAAAAGATTCGATAAAAGGAAAGATCGTTTTTTATAATTATAAATTCAATCCAACTTTTGTCAGCACTTTCCAGGCTTATGGTGATGCGGTAAGATACAGGGGAGCAGGTGCCAGCCGCGCTTCAAAATATGGGGCGTTGGCCGTGATCGTAAGAAGTATGACTGAAAGTACAGACAATAATCCTCATACTGGCGCTCTGCGCTATGATACTACACTTCCTAAAATTCCGGCTGTGGCCATTGGCTTAAAAGATGCAGACCTGTTGGATTCTGCTCTCAGGCAAAAAGCAGTCACTGTATTATTAAAAACAAACGGACACTTTCTTCCTGATACGATTGGCCATAATGTGATCGGGGAATTAACCGGGACAGAATTTCCTGGTGAGTACATTACTGTTGGTGGTCATCTCGACAGTTGGGATCCTGCCGAAGGTGCTCACGATGATGGCGCCGGTATCGTACACACCATAGAAGTTCTTCGTGCGTTCAAGGCACTTGGGTATAAACCAAAACACACAATTCGTTTTGTGTTATTTGCCAATGAAGAAAACGGTTTACGTGGTGGAGCAAAATATGCTGACGTGGCGAAGGCAAAAAATGAAAAACACATTTTTGCCCTGGAAAGTGATGCTGGTGGATTCTCTCCCCGTGGTTATAGTTTCGGAGGCCCGGCTGAACAATTGAAAAAAATTCAGAGTTGGATCCCATTATTAATTTGGTACGGAGTATATCAAATTGTAGGTGGAGGCGGTGGCGCTGATGTTAGTCCGTTGAATGCAAATTTGGGAACGCCTGTGGCAGAGCTTGCACCTGATACACAACGCTACTTCGATTATCATCATGCCCGCAATGATGTGTTTGAAAACGTAAATAAGAGGGAATTGGAATTGGGCGCCGTGAATATGGCTGCGTTGATCTACCTCGTTGACAAATACGGATTGTGAGACCTGTTGAGTAATCATTTTAATAGATCTGATATTGCCGATCGAACAGACGCAAAGGGAAATGAATTGACCACTTTCTGCATTTGTTTTTTTATTTCTTCATTGCAAAGATTCCCAATGCTTCCTTCATGAAGCCCCCTCCCAACCTCTCCCAGGGGGGGAGGAGTGAATGAACCATCTTCAACGTTTTGACCGACTATTTTGTAGGCATCCCGAAATGGCATGCCTTGCATTACGAGTTTATTTACTTCATCAACAGTAAACAGGTATTTATATTTTTCGTCGGCAAGGATATTTTTTTTGACCTCTATATTCGATAACATCAATCCTGCCATTTCAATACAATCCTTTAATATTTTAAACACGGGGAATAAATGTTCTTTCAACAATTGCAGATCACGATGGTAGCCCGAAGGCAGGTTCGTTGTCATCAGCATAATTTCATTGGGAAGAGCTCTGACCTGGTTGCAATAAGAACGGATCAATTCAAATACGTCAGGATTCTTTTTATGCGGCATAATACTGCTGCCTGTTGTTAATTCTGCGGGAAAAGAAATAAAATCAAAATTCTGATTTAAAAACAAGCAGGCATCCATAGAAAGCTTGCTGAGTGTGTCTGCGACATTTGCCAAAGCCATTGCCACTATTCTTTCCGTTTTCCCCCTGCCCATCTGTGCATACACCACATTATAGT
>Ga0207689_10003490_pt1 | contig 14363 bp, 12 predicted proteins | sample KBSMisM52_FD_184312 | JGI IMG/M metagenome (GOLD analysis project Ga0207689, IMG submission 184312) | Miscanthus rhizosphere microbial communities from Kellogg Biological Station, Michigan, USA - KBS Miscanthus M5-2 (SPAdes) (version 2) | ecosystem: Host-associated > Plants > Roots >... | reverse complement strand
TGCCACGGTGCCCAGCTACACCGGCACAGTCCACTTCACCAGTTCCTCGGCAGGGACATTGCCCGCCGATTTCACCTTCACCGGCGCCGACAGCGGCACGCACACCTTCAGCGTCTCGCTGACCACGACCGGCGCGCAGTCGATCACTGCTACTGACGGCGGCATCACCGGCAGCGCCAACACCACCGTCGCCCCGCCGCCGGCCACGCACTTCAGCGTCACCGCTCCGGCCAACGTCACCAGCGGCGCTTCGTTTAACGTCACCGTCACCGCGCTCGACGCCTCGAATGCGACGGTTCCCACCTACACCGGCACGGTCCACTTCACCAGCTCCTCGGCGGGCACACTGCCGGCCGATTTCACCTTCACCGGAGCCGACAGCGGCACGCACAATTTCAGTGTCACCCTGACCACGACCGGCGCGCAGTCGATCACTGCTACTGACGGCGGCATCACCGGCAGCGCCAACACAACCGTCGCACCGCCGCCCGCGACGCACTTCAGCGTCACCGCTCCGGCCAACGTCGGCAACGGCACGCCGTTCAACGTGACCGTTACCGCGCTCGATGCCTCGAATGCCACGGTGCCCAGCTACACCGGCACAGTCCACTTCACCAGTTCCTCGGCCGGAACATTGCCCGCCGATTTCACCTTCACCGGGGCCGACAGCGGCACGCACACCTTCAGCGTCTCGCTGACCACGACCGGCGCGCAGTCGATCACCGCCGCCGACGGCGGCATTACCGGCAGTGCCAACACCACCGTGGCCCCGCCCCCGGCCACGCACTTCAGCGTCAGCGCGCCAGACCCTGTCGACTCGTTCAGTCTCTTCAGCGTCACCGTCACGGCGCTCAATGCTTCGAACGGGACCGTGACCGGCTACACCGGCACCGTTCATTTCACCAGCTCCTCGGCCGGTACGCTGCCCGCGGACTACACCTTCGTCGCCGGCGACAACGGCACGCACACCTTCAACGTGATATTGACGACAACCGGTACGCAGACGATCACCGCTACGGACACGTCCAACGCCTCGATCACCGGCACGGCCTCGATGACCGTGCTCTGCCCGCCGGGACCGGCACCATCGGCCAGCGCGACGAACAGCGGCCCGGCCTGCGCCGGCGGATCGGTCAATCTCTTCGCCTCCGGCACCGGAACGGTCTTCTCCTGGACCGGCCCGGGAGGCTTCACGTCATCGCAGCAGAACCCGACCGGCATCACCGTGGCAGGCATCTATATCGTGACCGTCAGTTCGCCCGGTCCTTGCGGCAGTAGCGCCCAGGCTGGAACCAACGTCGTCATCAACCCGATCCCGTCGGCCACGATCACCACCGGCAGCTCCACCTGCGCGCTCTCGGCCGGCAACGTCGCCAGCGTGCCAAACGCCGGCGCCGGCGCGACCTACAACTGGTCGATCACAAACGGCACGATTACCGGCGGTACCGGAACGCCCAGCATCACCTTCACCGCCGGTGGCAGCGGCAGCGTGCACCTCGGTGTCACCGTCTCGGCGAGCGGGTGCGGCGCCAGCGGCACGGCCGACGTCGCCACCAACGGCCCGTCGATCGCACTGCCTTCGTCGATCGACGCCTGCGGCTCAGGCGTGGTCACCATTCCGTTCACGCTCGGCGGTACCGGACCCTGGACCGTTCTCTGGTCGGATGGACAGACCCAGAGCGGCATCGCTTCGTCTCCGGCCTCGCGGACCTATAACGCCACGGCATCGGTCACGCTCACCGTGGTGAGCATCACCGATGCAAACTGCACCGGCCCCGGCCCCGTCGCCGGTGTGCACATCAGCATCACCGCCCCGCCGGCGATCACCACCCAACCAACGGGCCAGATCGTCGCCCCGGGCCATGACGCTACGTTCACCGTCGTCGCGACCGGCGGCGTCCTGCACTATCAGTGGTTCGTGAGGCGGCCAAGCGCTGCTACGCAGCCTGTCGGTACCGACAGCCCGACCTTCACCACGCATGCCGAAGGCAACTCAACCTGGTTCGTCCGCGTCAGCAACGATTGCGGCAGCGTCGATTCCGTCGAAGTTACCGCGGACATCATGACGCCGCGCCGTCACCCCTCGCACTAGAAACGCCATCGTGAGCCGGAGCCATCTGGCTCCGGCTCACGATCAGCGCGTACGCGCTTGCGGCATTGCCTCGAGCACCGCCGCCGGCTGCGGCGCCGGATAGCAGAGCGCGTAGACGCGCAGCTGGAACATCGACAGCCAGGTGGCGGCGAAGATCGCCAGCAGCACGATCATGCCGGTCTGATTCGTCCGCGACTCGACCAGCGCCGGGACGATGGCGAAGAGCGCCAGGATCAGCGGCGTGGCCAGCATCACGTCGAACAGATACGGATGCAGCGCCACCGCCTGGCTGAAGACCGCCGCATACAGCAGCCACGAACCGATCAGCGCGATCAACGCCACCACCGCAATGCGCGGAACGTGCCCGCGGATGTGCGCGGCCAGCGTAGCCAGCACCGCGGCGATGCCGCAGAGGAAGAGCCATTCCCATCGAAAGAGGTGCGGGGAACGGCCGCCGCGCACGACGTCGCGCCCGAATGCGATGTCGAGATGATCGCCATAGAACATGGCATCGCCATCGAGCCCGCTTCGATACGAAAAATCGGAGCCGGTGAGCTTCGCCCCCGTCTGTTTGCTCACATGCCGGACGCCGAGCAGCTCGATGCCGTAGAGGGCGAATGCGCAGACCCACGGCAGAAGCAGCATCGCGGCCATGCGCTTGATCGGCGGGCGATCGCCGCGAAGCAGAAAGATGGCGGCGACGTACGAGACGATGAACATCGTGCCGACCACGTATTCGATGTAAGTCAGCGCGAAGATGGCCAGCGCCTGCAGCGCCGTCAGAAGGCGCGTCCGGCCTCCGTCCAGCGCCCGCTCTTCGAGCAGCAGAAAAACGATGGCCGGCAACAGGCACCACGTCTGTTCCGACAGAAGCCAGTAGCCGGACAGACTCTCGGGAAAGGTGAACCAGACCATCTGCGCGGCGACGGCGAGGATGAAGGCGTGAATGGGATCGGCACCGAGCCGGCGTGCGAGACGAAACGCCAGCAGCGCCAGGAGCGACGCGATCAGCAGCAGCACCACCTCGTTGTGCAGCGCCAGCAGACGCCAGCCGTAGTGGCCCGTCATCGCCATCCAGACTTTCTCCACCAGAAAGCCGCTGACCATGAACGCGCCAGTCCCCGACCGGTAGATAAACTTCTCGTCCGGCGTCGGCCAGAGCATTCCGTACGAAGCGAAGAAACCGTGATTCGTCCAGTGGGTGATGATGGCGCGCGTGCGGATCGGGTCATCCGCGCCCGACAGCGCCGCCAGCGAGCGGCGATGCACCGTCATCCACGCGTATCCGAACGCGATCAGGCCGATGGCGAAGAACAGCGCCAGAAGTTTGAGGCTGCGCGGACGAGGCTCACTGCTCATCGCGCCGCCTTCCGCTGCATGAACAGCCACGTCCACAGTGCTTCATCGCCGTAAGCGCGATCCCAGGCGTTGTGACCGGCCCCCGGAAATTCGACGTACTTCACATCAGCCCCCTCGGTCTTCAGCGCTTCCGCCATCCGCCGCGACTCGGAGACCGGAATCACCGTGTCGGCATCGCCATGAAAGAGGCGGATCGGAAGATGGCGCAGCGCGTGGGCCGTGAAATCGTATGGATCCGGCGCATCTTTCGTCAGCGGCGACTGCTGCACGGCGATCGTCGTCTCGTGCGGCAGCAGACCGCCGCAAACGACCACCAGCGCCGCGAACGTATTCTGATGAGCCAGGGCCAGGTGATAGACGCCGTATCCCCCCATCGACAGGCCGGTGACGTAGAGGCGCGATCGATCACCATGAAACTCGGCGATGCTCTTCTCCAGCGCGGCCATAGCCGCCTCGGCCGGCTCACCCAGCCAGCGCGAATCGTGCGGCGCCTGCGGGAAGACGGCGATTGCCGGAACCCGCTCGGGATTGGCGCGAATCGCCGCCGCCACACCGATCTGCGTCGAGCGAAGACCGTCCATTCCACGCTCGCCCGCACCGTGAAGAAAAAGAATCACCGGCCACGATTTCGATTCATCGAACCCGAGCGGAACGTAGACCGAGTACGGATAGGTCGTTCCGTTGACGACGACCGTACGGATCAGAAAACCGGTTTCGCGCGGACGCATCGTGCCGCAGGAGAGTAACGCGACAGACAGAAGCAGCGACAGTACGATCCTCACGACCATCGAGGATACATCGTCAACCGTCGCGCATTCGCGGCACGGGCGACTCCTTTGCTTTACAATCACCGGCGATGGTCGTGAAACGGGAGAAAGCATTCAACACAGCCTGCCAGGAAGAGGTCTACCGGCAGGTCAAGGCGTATCTCGATGAGCTGGTCGACGAGCACTTCGACGACGCCGAGCATTGCGACTTCTATCTGAAGTACGGCTCAACGGTGCTGGAGATCTCCATCGACCCGTATCAGGAAGACGACGCCGTCATCGAGGTGCTGGCCTTCTGCGTCCAGGGTGTCGAGCCATCCTTCGAGTTGATGCAGGAGCTCCTGCGTGTGAACGCCGAGGTTCCCCTCGGGGCGTTCAGCATGGTCGGCGAGCATGTTTTTTTCTCGCACTCATTCCTCGGCCGGCGCCTCCGTCCCGAGCAGCTCATCGCTTCGCTCGACATCGTGGCCAACGTCTCCGATGAATACGATGAGAAGCTCGTGGCGAAATATGGCGGCGAGACCGCCATCGATCGTCTGCGCAGCGGCGGGATGCAGCCACCTGTCCAGCTCGCCGCGCGAAAGGCGGACAGTAATTGAAACGTGCGGCATACCGCTTGCTGTTTAGTGGCGATATGACCAATGCTTTGGGCACGGCAGCCGCGGCGATCCTCATCTGCGCCGGACTGCTGACCGGATGCACCGGCGGCCAGGAGAGCCACACCGCTGAAGAGCAGACACCGAAGAAGAACGGCATCCCCGCGGCGGCCACCGTGCCTCCACCGCAGCCGCAAGTCGATGCCAAAGCGGCGCTCAAGTCGATCAGCGCGGCCATCCCCATTTACGCCGGCGCGAAATACCGCGACGATCTCACCCGCCGCGACTCGGTGATGATCAAGAATCAGTACGGTCCCACCGCCGAGGTCTACACGCTGGCGACGGATGACTCGTTCCCGCAGGTCTACCACTACTACACCACCTACCTGGCCCAGTTCCGCGCTTTCCCCGCGCAGTCGCCGTATCCGGCTCCGCAGACGTGGCGCACACTGGAAGTGCAGCTCAATCAGGCCATGCAGGACCCGTTCATCCCCGGCGACATGCTGAAACCGGGCGCCAAGCAGGTCACCCTGCAGGTTGCCGAAACCGAGGCCGAGCCGAAGACCGTCATCCGATACGTCATCACCCAGCAGCCGATCATCGCCAGCGAAGTGCAGACTCCGAAGGCGGCAGCTTCAACGAATGCGTTGGATCGGGAGTAGTGGTTCACGGTGGTCGGTGCTCGGTTGTCTGGTGATCAAGTAGATAGTTGACCTGATTCCGAGCACCGAGCACAAACAACAACATGTACCCTTGGCGCCGCATCGTGATCCCGACCGATTTTTCGACGGCCGCGGAATGGTCGTTCGATTCGGCGGTGCGAATGGCTGGCTCGACCGGCGCGGAGCTGGTCATTCTTCACGTCCGGGCTACGCGACCCTCGAATCCTGACGAGCTCCGATTCCCCGCCGACGATTCGCTCTATGCCTACGCCGAGGAGCACGAGCTCGAGAAACTGCGCGACCACGCCCGGCGAGCGAACGCCACGGTGCAGACGCGCCTGGTCATCCAGCGCGCTCCCGATCCCGGCGCGGCCATCTGCAAGACGGCGGAAGACGAGAACGCCGACCTGATCGTCATCTCGACGCACGCCCGGCATCACGTCGCCCACCTCATCATCGGCTCGACGACGCTCAACGTGCTCTCCGGGGCTCCGGTGCCGGTGCTGGCGATTCGCTATGGGATCCGCGCGCGGCGCGGATTTCAACGGATCCTGGTCCCGGTCCACCTCAAGCAACGGTCGACGGCCGCGGCGGCGCTGGCGGCCTCGATCGCGCGGCGGGAGAAGTCCGAGGTTCACCTCATAATCGTCTGCGAGGCTCCCGAGCAGCCTGCGGCCGAGGGGCTGCTGGCGGAGATGCAAGGCCTGTTTGATGGAGTCGACACCAAGCCCATCCTGCTGAAAGGAAAGGACGTTGACGCCGAGCTGGTGCGCTACGTCCGAGGGGCCGATGCCGATGCCCTCTTCCTCAACGCCGGGGCGCACGAGATCAGCACGCTGAAGCAGGACATCATCCGGCAGGTGGACACCCCGGTGATGCTCGTCCCGGCCGGCGCGGCCTCCCTCTCCTGACCCTAAAAAACTTTTTTTGGCGGGTGGGTAGGGATTTGCCGGTTCCCAGACACTCCTACTGTGGAACCGGTAATGAAACTAGCGTCGACGAATAAAAGTGTCGCCGGGCAGGACCCGGCGACAGAGACCATTTTCCTCTCGCAACGGCATGCTTCGTTTTTGGCAAAGATGTCGGACGAGATAAACCCCGCGATGCCAAAGGCATTCGGGTGGCCTCATGCGATCCGCACGATTCTCGACCGCATCGAGGAGAGCAAGATCGATCTCACTGTTGCGAGCAGTGAGTATGAGATTGCTCAACTCGCGGCAGGCGAACTGCGCGCGAAAGGCCGGAGGCGAACAGCATCCCGCTGACTAGCGGGTTTTCCGATTCTTCATCGGCGATCCGGTCAGAAGCTCCACAAGCGTCCCGATCGAATCAGCCTGCGAAAGATCGACGTTGCTCTGGAAAGCAGCTTCGATCAAACCTCGGATGATTTCCGCGCGACTGATTGCCTTGCCATGCTTCAGACGAATGTCGATGGCAAGACGATCAAGGTACGCGACATGCCGATCCAACAGGACGACTGTAATCTTCGCCCAGGGCTCGGTGTGAACAATGGGTCTACCGCGATTGCTCTTTGCTGGTGTCACACGTTCTCCTCTCATACGGCTATTGGTTGGACAAACCACGGACAGTGTATGCCGTCCGCACATCGGAGTCCATCAGTATTTAAAGACTGAACAGCTTATTTGGACGATGCTGGGGCGATGGGGAGTCGCCCTGAAAGCTTACGCGCAAGATCCGGCCAGGACAAGGGGTGTCAACTCATTGCCCGCTTATCGAAGGCTCTCAGCCCCATCCACATGAAAATCACGGTCAGCACGACCAGCGCGGCCAGAATCAGCGAAACCGGCATGTGCGGCACCGACGGCGTCAGCGCGGCCCTCATCCCTTCAGAGACGTAGACCAGAGGGTTGATCAGCACCGCCCACTTCATCAGCGGCACATGGGTGAGCCCCGCCCACGGGTAGTACGTGCATCCGAACATGATCATCGGCGCCACGATCACGCTGAACATCAGCCCGATCTGCTGCGGCGCGATGCCGGTCCCGAGGTAAAGGCCCATCGCCGAGAAAGCCGCCCCGCCGAGAATCGTTACCGCGAGCAGGAGAGGCGCGTTGGCGAAACTGAGGCCGGGAATCGGCCCCATGATCAGCCGCGCCACCGGCAGCACGAAGAGCGCCGCCACAATCCCCTGCAGAACACCGGCGAAGACCTTCTCCACCGCCACGAGCTGAATCGGCACCGGCGAGAGCAGCCGGTCTTCGATCTCCTTCGTGAAGCCGAAGTCCTGCATCATCGGCAGGGCCACCGACTGAATCGCCGAAAGCGTCAGGCTCAGCGCGACCACGCCGGGCAGCATCGTCGTCGAGTATCCGGCCGGAATCATCCCCATCTTCGGCAGGAGGAAGCCGAACACGATCACGAACAGGATCGGTTGGAGCGCCGTCCGGACCAGAAAGTACGGCAGCTCGCGCCGGGCCACGGTGAGATCACGCAGCAGGATGGCCATGAAAACGCGTGACGGTGCGACGGGAGCGAGCGATTCGGCGGTCATGTCAGTTTTCTCCCTGTCAGCGAGATGAAGAGCGTCTCCAGGCTGGGCCGCGAGAGATGGATGTCGCGCACGACCCGGCCATGCGCTTCGCCGGCATCGATGAGGGCCGGGATCAGCTCCCCTCCCCGTTTGCTGAAGACGCGCAGCAGCGTCCCGCGCGCCTCGGCGTTCGAAACCCCATCCATCGCCCGCGCTGCCTCGGCGGCAACGGTCGCATCGCCGTCGAACGTCACTTCGACCAGCGTGTCGCCCGGGGCCTGAAGCTTGAGCGCGGCGGGCGTGTCGAGCGCGAGCAGTTTTCCCTGGTCGATGATGGCCAGCCGGTCGCAAAGCTGATCGGCTTCTTCCATGTAGTGCGTCGACATCACGATCGTCCGCCCCTGCCCGTGCAGCTCGCGCAGGATCTCCCACAACGAGAGCCGCGCCTGTGGATCGAGGCCGACGGTCGGCTCGTCGAGGAAAACGACGCGCGGATCGTGAGAGAGAGCGCGGGCGATCATCAGCCGCTGCTGCTGACCGCCGGAGAGCTGGTCGACCTTGGCGTTCATCTTGTCGGCGATGCCGAGCCGATCGAGCAGTTCCTGACCGCGGCGATGCGCGTCGGCGCGAGCGATGCCGAAGTACGTGGCGTGGAAGACCAGATTCTCGATGACGCTGAGACTGCGATCGGGATTCGGACGCTGCGGGACGACGCCGATGCGCCGCCGGACGTCGGCCGGCTGCGTGGCGACATTGGCACCGGCGACGACCGCTTCACCCGAGGTGATGCGAACCCGCGTGGTGAGAATGCCGATCAACGTGGTCTTCCCTGCTCCGTTCGGGCCCAGCACTCCGAAGAATTCACCTTCGGCGACGGCGAGATCAAGCGAATCGATGGCCACGATCCCGCCTGCCGATAGCGTGGGAGGAGCGGGAACACCGCGCCGCCTCTTGACCGCCGGCGCCGGATAGACCTTGCGCAGACTGCGCGTTTCGATGGCGTTCATTCGTGAATGCGAAGGATATCCGAACCAATCTGTAACGTTTCGACGCCCGTAATCACTACGAAAGTGAGGTGAGAGAGATGTTCGCCCAACTGCAATGGAACTTCGCGATCGACGAATCGGGCTGCGCGCGGCTGATGCGGACAAGCGCACCGGCCGATGTCGAGACCATCACGCCAGGTGAGTACCTCGTCACACTACCCATGATGACCGCCCGCGAATTCGGCCTCACCGCCGATGTCGACGGCGCGGCCGGCTTCATCGCCGCAACGCCAGGCGACGACGCTGGCAACAAGCCGAACACCGTCCGCGTGCTGACCGTGCGCCCCGACAACACCTTCGGACCCCGTCCGTTCCGGCTCGTGCTCCGCACGATCTAGAGAGTAGCGCTGGCGGCCCGCCGGCTGGACCGCCAGCGGCTCGCTGGCGCTTCTCAAACATGCCGCCGAGCCGGCGGCGGTACAGCCAGCGAGCCGCTGGCGCTACGCTTATCGGCTCATGAAGCGCTCGATGTCCTCCGCTCGCCGCGGCGAGTTGGAGGACAGCAGCTTCGCGCCGCTTTCGGTGATCAGGACGTTGTCCTCGATCCGCACGCCGATTCCGTCGTAGCGATCGAGCGCCTTGGCGATCGATGCCTGCTCTTCTTTCGGGAGCTTCGCGTAGACGGGACTGGCCAGGACATCGCCCTTGCGAATGTAGATCCCCGGTTCGACGGCGAAAACCATGTTCGGCTCGATTTTGCGATCGCGATCGGTGACGTCGTGCGTGTCGAGACCGATGTGATGGCCGGGGACGTGGCGAAAATACATGTAGACCTGCCGCGGCTCGTTCTTTGAGATCAGGCCGAGTCGCGCCAGCTCGCGGCCGATCACGGCAATCGCAGCGTGATCGGCATCGCGAAAATGGCCGCCGGGCTTCAGCGCGCCGATGGCAGCTTCCTGGGCGTCGAAAACAGCCTGGTGAATCGCCCGCTGGTCGGCCGAGAACTTTCCGCTCGCAGGATAGGTGCGCGTCACATCGGCCGAGTAGCCGCGGTACTCCGCGCCGAGGTCGGTGAGGAAAAGCGCGGCGCGATCGATCGGACCGTTGTTGGCCATGTAGTGCAGCGTCGTCGTGTTCGCGCCCGAGGCCACGATCGAAGGGAAAGCCCAGCAGCACGTACCCTGATCCTTGTACGTGAAGTCGACCACGGCATCGACCTGATTCTCGCTCGTGGCTGTCCGCACGCGCTTCATGGCCGCCTTCTGCGCGATTTCCGTGATGTCGACGGCGCGCTGGATCACTGCGATCTCGGCCGGGCTCTTCACCTCGCGCATGTGGACGAGTAGCGGCTGCGCGTCGCGAACGATGAGCGCAGGGAAATGGTCTCGAAGTTCCCTGACGAACAACAGCTCCTCGGTCAACGGTGAGCTCGGACCAAAACCTCGCTCTTCGTTCACGGTCCAGAGCTCCGCGCGGCCCGACGTGACGGCGTTGTAGAAATTCGGCATCGCCCGCGGCGACAGGCGCTCGGTCGACTCCGCCGCCGGCCACTGGTTGCCCGATAGCGCCGCCGCAATCAGTGCGCGCCAGCGGCCCGACGACTCGACATGTTTGATCCCGCTGATCTTCGTGATCTCGTCGTGCGGCGGAATGCGCCCGGTCCAAACTTCCTGCTGCGGGTTGCGGTCGCGCACGAAAAGCACCTCGGCGAAATCGGGATCGCCGGGAACCATCACCAGCGTCGTCTCCTCCTCATCGATGCCGGTGAGATACAGCAGCGCATCGCTCTGGCGGAATGGCCACTCCTGATCGCCGCTGCGGATCTGCTGCTTCGGCGAGAAGGCCACGAGGATCGCGTTCGGCCCGATCTCCTTCGCCAGCCGCGTGCGCCGCGCAGCGTACTCCGAGGCGTCGATGGTGGGCTTCGTCTGCCCGAATGCGAAACCAGCGGCGAGAATGGCGATGAGAAGAAAAATCAGTCTGCGCATCCGGTTATCGTAGACCGCGTGAACTATCTGGCGCATCTCTTCCTCGCCGGGAGCACGGCGGAGTCGCTGATCGGCAACCTCGCCGGCGACTTCGTCAAGGGACGGATCGGCGACAACTTCCCGCCGGGCATCGCCGAGGGGATCCGCCAGCATCGGCGCATCGACGCCTTCACCGATTCCCATCCCTCGGTCGCCGCGTTCCGCCGCGTGCTCATCCCCGAGCATGGCCACTACGCACGCGTCATCGCCGACATGTTCTTCGATCACTTTCTGGCTGTCGATTTCGCCCGCTATTCGTCCGAGCCGCTCGATGCCTTCCTCTTGCGCGTTTACGCCGCCATCGATCCGCATATCGATCGGTTGCCGGGACATCTGCAGTTCATCTATCCACGGATGCGCGACGAGGGATGGCTGCCGTCGTATCAGTCGATCGAAGGGATTCGACAGGCCCTCGGCGGAATCGCGCACCGGCTGTCGCGGCGTCCGCGGCTCGCGCCCGCCGTGCATTTCCTCACCGATCGCGATACGCGCGCGGAGCTCGAGCGCCTCTTCCACGAATTCTTTCCCGACGTGATGGCGCTATCATCGGCGCCGTGACCGAGAAGAGCATTCAGGAAACGTGGGCTCCTCAAAACCGCTGCTTCGGATGCGGCCCGGCCAACGAGAAGGGGCTCCGCATCCGCAGCTTTCGCGAGAACGACGAATTCGTCTGCGACTGGACGCCGGAACCACATCACGCCGCGTTCGACAATGTCCTGAACGGCGGCATCATCGGCGCCCTGCTCGACTGCCATAGCAACTGGGCCGCGACGATGGTGCTGATGGAGCGAAACGGAAGCGCCACGCCGCCCTGCACCGTCACCTCCGACTTCCACGTCTTCCTGAAACGCCCCACACCGATGGCGCCGCTGCGTGTCCGCGCGCGCGTCGTTGAAGTCACGGATGATCGCGCGGTCGTGGAAGCATCGATCGAATCGAACGGCAAGGTCACCGACACCTGCCGCGGCACGTTCGTGGCGGTGAAGGAAGGGCATCCGGCGTACCATCGCTGGTAACCCGATGACCGTCGAACGCGATCGCCTCGCCGGCGCTCCGCACGAGATCGCCCACTGGCGCAAGTGGGGGCCCTACCTCGCCGACCGCGCCTGGGGCACGGTCCGCGAGGACTACAGCGCGAACGGCAATGCCTGGTCGTACTTCCCGCACGATCTGGCGCGCTCGAAGGCTTTTCGCTGGGGCGAGGACGGCATCGCCGGTTTCTGCGATCGCTACCAGATCCTCTGCTGGTCGCTGGCGCTCTGGAACGAGCAGGACCCCATTCTCAAGGAGCGTTACTTCGGCCTCGTGCCCAGCGAGGCCAACCACGGCGAAGACGTCAAGGAGTGTTACTTCCATCTCGACGCGGTGCCGAGCCACGCCTACCAGCGGCTGCTCTACAAGTATCCGCAGAAGGCCTTCCCCTATGGTCAACTGATTGACGAAAATCGCCGCCGCGGCGCGCACGATCCCGAGTTCGAGCTGATCGACACCGGCGTCTTCGATGACGGCCGCTACTTCGACGTCGTGATCGAGGTGGCCAAAGAGGATGCCGACTCTCTCGTCTTCCGCATCACCGCGCACAACCGCGGCCCCGAGCGCGCGCCGCTGCATCTCATCCCGCAACTCTGGTTCCGCAACACCTGGAGCTGGAGCGGCGAACCGTTTGCGCCGCCATCGATCAAGGCGATTGAGGTCGATGGCCGCCCTGCCCTGCTCGCCGACGATTCCAACACGCCCGCGCTAGCCGGCCTGCTCCACAACGCCCACCTCGGGCCGCACGTGCTGGAGTTTCCGAGCGGAACGGAGCTGCTCTTCACCGACAACGAGACCAACGGGCCTCGGGTATGGGGGCCGGGCGCGCAGTCACGCAGCCGCTACGTAAAGGATGCCTTTCACCGCCGCATCGTCAACAGCGAGCACGACGCCGTAAACCCGGCGCAGACGGGAACGAAAGCCTGCGGCTGGCTGCGCGTGGAGATCGATCCCGGCGCGTCGTACACGATGACGATGCGCCTCGGACCTGAGGGCAGGAAGGTCGACGACGTCATCGATCTGCGTCGCGACGAAGCCGACGAGTTCTACGCGTCGATTCACCCATCGAATGCGTCCGCCGAGGAGCGCAACGTGCAGAGGCAGGCCTTCGCGGGGCTGCTCTGGTCGAAACAGAGCTACCTGCTCGACGTCGACATCTGGCTCGATGGCGACGATCCCAACCTCCCGCCGCCGGCCGAGCGGCAGCACGGGCGCAACTCCCGCTGGCGCCATTTAAACTCCATGCGCATCCTCTCGATGCCGGACAAGTGGGAGTACCCCTGGTTCGCGGCGTGGGATCTGGCCTTCCACACCGTCGTCCTAGCCCTCATCGACGCGCACTTCGCCAAAGAGCAGCTCTGGCTGATGTTGTTCGAGCAGTTCCAGCATCCTAACGGCCAGATCCCGGCCTACGAGTGGGAGTTCTCCGATCTCAATCCGCCGGTGCATGCCTGGGCGGTCTGGCGGGTCTACAACATGGACCGCATCCGCAACGGCGCCGACCGTCCGTTCCTGGAGAAGTGCTTTCACAAGCTGATGCTGAATTTCACTTGGTGGGTGAACAAGGTCGACCGCGAAGGGAACAACGTTTTCGAGGGCGGGTTCCTCGGCCTGGACAACATCACGGTCTTCGATCGCAGCGAAACGCTGCCCGGCGGCGCATCGATCGAACAGAGCGACGCCACCGGCTGGATGGGGATGTTCTGCCTGGTGATGATGCGCATGGCCCTCGAGCTGGCGAAAGAAAACGCCGCGTATGAAGGGCTGGCCACGAAGTTCTTCGAGCACTACGTCTACATCGGCGCGGCCATGAAGATGATGCGCGGCGACCGCACGTTGTGGGACGACGCCGACGGCTTTTTCTACGACCTGCTGCGCTTCCCCGACGGCACGAACGTCCCTTTCCGCGTCCGATCGCTGGTCGGTCTGATTCCGCTCTACGCCATCGAGCGGCTGGAGCGGAAGTGGCTCGAGCCGTTCGAGGTCTTCCGCGAGAACTTCGACTGGTTCATGAAACACCGCGCCGACATCGTCGAGCACTGCGTCTCAACAGTTCACAACAATGGCGAGACGACCCATGTGCTGGCCGTCGTCGACCAGAACCAGCTGCAGCATCTTCTTGCCCGCATCGCCGATCCGGAGGAGTTCCTGTCGACGTTTGGTCTGCGAAGCCTGAGCAAGGCGCATCAGCAGCAGCCTTTCGTCTTCGGCAATGCCTCGGTGACCTACGAGCCTGCTGAGGCGGCGACGAAACTCAAGGGCGGCAACAGCAACTGGCGCGGCCCGGTGTGGTTCCCGACGACGTTCCTGATGATCGAAACGCTTCGCAAACTGGAGAAGGCGTACAGCGG
>Ga0207689_10003486_pt1 | contig 14369 bp, 11 predicted proteins | sample KBSMisM52_FD_184312 | JGI IMG/M metagenome (GOLD analysis project Ga0207689, IMG submission 184312) | Miscanthus rhizosphere microbial communities from Kellogg Biological Station, Michigan, USA - KBS Miscanthus M5-2 (SPAdes) (version 2) | ecosystem: Host-associated > Plants > Roots >... | reverse complement strand
AAGAAATTGGGCGCGCATCATTCTGCTGATACTCGTCCTGATTAACCTGCCCTTTGCGGTGCTGGCTAATGTCTCGGAATTGAAACAGAGCATTTTGTCTGGAACCCTCAGCGTCTTAATTGAGTTAATTCTGTGGGTTGGTACCTGTCTACTCTTTACCAAAACCTCTAATCGTTGGTTTCGAAGTCGCAAATGAACGTCAAAGTCGGCGTAATGGGTTCGGCCGGTGATGCACCCAACGTGAGTAATAAAGAAGCGCTCGCGGAAAAGGCGAATGCTCTGGCTGTCGCGCTAGCAGAGCGACCGACGCTCCTCCTGACAGGCGCAACAACCGGAATTGTCTACGTTGTAGGCAAGGCGGCTCATGAAGCTGGAATTTTTCATCTGGGAATTTCACCCGCGAATGATAGCGGCGAACATGTCGATCGTTACAAATTGCCGCTCGATGCCTGTAACCTGATCGTTTACACCGGTTTTGGATTGAAAGGACGCAATGTGGTTTTGGTGCGGACATGCGACATCGTTTTGTTCATCGCCGGAGCCATGGGTTCACTCAACGAGTTCACAATCGCGCATGACGAGGGAAAAATCATAGGCTGTTTGACGGGCACTGGTGGAGTTGCCGACGAAGTCGACTACCTGCTCAAAACATTCTCGAAGACTGCAAACGCGCGGGTGTTCCAGAACGACGATCCGGGGAAACTGCTTGACACCTGTCTTAATGAATTACGAAACCGACAATAACCGTGAAAGTGTTGGCGGGTGGGTTGGGAGCATTTTTCAATGAGCAGCCAGCCAACAATCGGAGCCCCATACTCTGAAATCGGCTTAACCGTTAAGTCTTTGGATCATCCTGAGTGGCAGCGTGCTCACCCGATCCAGATCACGCGTAAGTGGTCTGGCGCAGCTGCCCCTGACTCACGTCACGCCGAAGTGCGAATTATTTGGACAAACGATTCGCTACTGGTCCGCTTCGTTTGCCGGCAGGAAGAGCCGCTAATAGTTAACCCCAATCCGTTACTCAACAAAAAGACTATTAGGTTGTGGGACGGAGACGTGTGCGAGATCTTCATCGCCCCAGATCCGGACAAGCCGCAACGTTATTTCGAGTTTGAAGCTTCGCCGAACGGCGAGTGGGTTGATTTGGCGATCATGCTAAAGCCGTCAGGCCGACAAACCGATTTCGAATTTCAGTCAGGAATGAGCGCGGCCGCGTGCGTCGAGGGGAGCCAGACCACAATAGCCATGGAGATTCCCTGGAGTGGCTTCCTTCCGAAACCGAAAAAGGGTGACGTGTGGCGCGTAAATCTATTTCGATGCGTTGGGTTAGGAGACGATCGTTATTTGGCCTGGCAGCCAACCTATGCGCCTGAACCGAATTTTCATGTGCCGGAAGTTTTCGGTTGGCTCGAGTTTCTTAGCTAGTTTGAGCTTACTGCTTTGCTTTCGCGCAGGGTTGCAACATAGGCGAGGTACCTGGCGCGATCGTCATCTGGCATTCGTATGATCTTTAATGCAATCAAGTATCCTGTTTCGTTCTGATCTTCTTCAAGCCGTTCATACCGAACCGGCGTTGCCTGCATTTCAACTGGGCCGCCCGGTAACTGGAGTTTCAAGTTGAGACCGCGGTTCTCGCCCACCAGATGATGTTCACCCAGCGTGATTCGAGGAACTACGAGGGCCAGTCCATTCGCACTCAGATCCAGGGTATGGCCATCCATCCAGTTGATTCGTCGGGCTCCGTTCAGGCCTTTTGTGGCAGAAATCAGAGAAAGGCTCAGGCTAAGCCGAACCGGCGCACGCTTTGAATGTCGGCGATCGCCAACATACTGTCTCAGCCGTGACACGATTGCTCTGGTAAATTCTGCCATGGGTGCGCTTCTTGATACCTCGGCTTAGTCGGGGTATCTCTTGCCTGAATTGGAGGAGGGGGCAAAGCAGCAAGCCGGTCGGGACGTCGCGCTTCCATTCTAGATAGCCCGACGCTCAGGCGCAATAGAAAGATGACGCGGGAGCCCTGATAATGGGGACTTGCTTCGTCTTAAGCAAGGCCAGGGCTACCCAAACTGGCGCGAGAGTGTTGTGGTTCAGTTCTTTGCGTCGGGTGTCAGCGGTTTGCCACCTGTATCGCCGCTTCTAACTCCAGCAGCATCCAGAAAGAAAGAGAGCCGACCGGTACTGCCATAAACGGAGGGTTCGGCACTGGCGTTCCAGGTCTTCCCCGCGTTTGGCGCGTTAACGTGAAAGCGATAGCCGGTCGACTCCGTACCTTCAAGATCTTTGGGCAGGAGACCGAGCGAAATCAAGGTAGCCAAATCGGCAAACAAACCGTCGTGTTGCTGACTATAGAGAAGCTCTGCCAACGAAACCCGCGTCAACATGGCTTGCACTTCGTCGTGGTGGGTGTCAATCCGAGCGTTAAAGAAAAACCGCTTGCCTGCTTTCTTAACGATCGCCTGGTTCTCTTTGTCACCGATGATCCACATTCCGTTAACGAGGATCAGCGTAGCGGGCTGCAGCTCTTCCGGTTTTTCTCCTTCTTTAACTTTTACGAATACGGTCGCAATATCGCCGCTGATCTGCTCACCGCCAAGCTCAACCTCAACCGGAATTGCCAGGGCCATCTTTTCAAAGTCAGGACGCAGTTCTTCAAACTCCTGCGGCTTCAGCGGATCAATTGCGGGCTTGTAAATTGACAGGTCGAATGCTTCGCGAAATTTTCTCTCGCGCATTGCTTTGTAAAACTCCCGAACTGTATCTGAAGGTGATCTAACTGCCGTGGGCGCCGGCGACTTTGCTGCCGTCTGCGACATCAACGGTGCGGCACACAACGCAATAAAACAAAAGAGTATCCCGACTATCAGAACGGCACGCAAAGCTCGCGACGGTGAAATTGAAGCTCGCATCAAAACTTTTCCTCTGTATTCATAGAGATGAGGCGCGCCCCTGATTTAGCAGCGCGCCTCGATTGTCCTGAAAGATAAAGTCAGGTAATCATGATCGACGTTGACGATCAGTAGCGCCAGTATTCAGCGCCGGCTCACCGCATCAGGTTTATTAGTCAGTATAACCTCGCGCCCCACCAAGTATAGCAAGAGCATAATCACCAGGAATGGAATCATTGACAGTAGGTCAGAATTGTCACCATGGAACAACGGATTGTGTGCAGTAGCCCAATCCTCAACGCTCTTATTGAAGGCGGCCAGGGCTGGCCGCGGCACACCCTGCAGGATAGCAATGACGATGGCTGCCAGCGCACCTCCGGCAATATAACCGGAGGCCATTAGGACGCCTGGGCTCTTGTCTGTTTCAGCGACCAATTCATCATCGCTGAGGTTCTTATGCTTCAGTTTCTTGCGCAGGTAACGATCTACTCCCCAGCGAATCATGCCGCCGATGAAGATCGGGCTGGACGACGAAAGAGGCAGGTAAACGCCAACCGCAAAGGCGAGCGAAGGTATGCCGCTCATTTCCAGCACGATGGCGATCATCACGCCCAACAGCACCAGGCCCCAGGGCAGCTGGCGGTTGAGAATGCCCTTGATGATGTAAGACATCAGCGTGGCCTTGGGCGCGTCATACTTTATGACTGCTGAGCCGTCAGGTCTCGTCTTGTGGATTCCGTTGATGCCTGGGTCGGACAAGTAAACAACCGCACCCTGATCGTTTACCAGGTATCGGCCAGCCGGGCCACCCTCGGTGTCTGTCTTGTGCCAGGGCCGGTAGCTGCCCGTGTCTGTGTTGGCCTGTGGTCCCTTCAGTTTCTCTGGCGCGCCGGCCTGTGATGGATCCACTTTTAGAGTTGCCGGGAAATTCTCCTCCATTTTGTAAGCAACTTTGCCGGAACTATCGATCAAATACTCGCCGGGATCGAGACCCGCAACGGCGCCAGCGCCCGCTTCGTTCTTCAGCACGCGATAATCGCCCGCGGCCAACGGTTTAATCGGATCCGTGTAGGCCGGCAATGAAGCTACCTTCGTTGCGTCCAGCATCACGCTCTGTTTTGAAGCTTCAAAACTAACGCGCGGCACGTAAACCGTGGCCGAGTCGTTTAGTACCAGAAGAATCGGCCCGAGTATCAGCGCTGAAGCAAACGCGCCAACTAAAATGGCAATCTGCTGATACTTCGGAGTTGAGCCGACGAGAAATCCCGTCTTCAAATCCTGTGATGTGGTGCCGCCATTCGAGGAAGCGATGCAAACGATGCCGCCAATCGAAAGCGCTGTGATGTAGTAGGCGGGTCCAGTCCAACCGATGATCAGAAATATCAAACAGGTCAGCAGTAATGTGGCCACCGTCATTCCGGAAATCGGGTTTGAAGAGGAACCAATCTCACCGGTCAGCCTCGATGACACCGTCACGAACAGGAAACCAAAAGCTATGATCAGGATGGCCCCCATGAACGCTACAAAAACATTTATCTGTAGTCCCAACTGAGGGAATGCCATGATCATTCCGATTAGAGCAATGATGCCGCCAATCACAAACTTCATTGAGAGATCTTGATCAGTGCGTGGCGCGTTGGCGGTGGCAGCCGGGCCGCCTCGAAGATCAGCCAGACCGCCCTTAAGACCGCTCCAGATTGTCGGCAAGGAGCGAAAGAGACTGATGATACCGCCGGCGGCGACGGCACCGGCGCCGATGTAGAGGATGTAAGCTCCGCGTATCTGAGACGGGCCCATCTCGCTAATGGGAACAGCACCTGGGGGCAGTATGGTCGTGGAACCCTCACCGAAGAACTTTATCGCCGGAATCAAAACCAAATACGCCAGCACACCGCCGGCACACATAATCGACGCGATGCGCGGGCCGATAATGTAGCCAACACCCAACAGTGCCGGCGATATTTCCGCCGAGATTGAACCAGCCTTGAATGGAGCGCCAAAAACCTTTTCAGGCGTGTCCTTCCAACCTTTCAGCCCGGTCATCAGCACCTGATAAAGGAAACCAATCCCCAATCCACCAAATATTGTTTTAGCTCCCGTTTGCGCGCCCTCGTCTGCAGCGGCTGCGTGTTGCGCCGATCCTGCTGCCGCTGCCTTGCGCGATTCTTCAGAAGCCCCGGCCTTCAAAACTTCTGCACATGCGGTCCCTTCCGGATACTTCAGGTAACCATGCTGGGCAACTATCAAAGCGCGACGCAGCGGAATCATCATTAGAATCCCCAGCAGTCCTCCAAGCATGGCGACCAGCATGACTCGCGTGAACTCCAGGTCCATGCCAAGGATCATGATCGCCGGCATTGTCACACCGACGCCGAAAGCGATCGACTCACCGGCGGAACCTGCTGTCTGCACAATGTTGTTTTCGAGGATGGTCGCATCCCGCAAACCAAACTTCGAGAACAGCCGGAACACTGTGATGGAAATAACCGCGACCGGAATGGACGCGCTGACGGTTAACCCCACTTTGAGAACGAGATACAGGGACGATGCTCCGAAAACCATTCCGAGCAGAGTGCCGATAATCAGCGGCAACGCCGTAAGTTCAGGCAATCGCACTCCGGCCGGAATGTACGGCTTAAAGGTCGCCAAATACGGGTTGTCGGGTACGAAACCGATTTTGTCCGGATACTCGTTCGCAGGAATGCTTTCAGAAGACATTCAGGTTTTCCTCCAGGTTGCTAACGGGGAGTGCGTAGGGGTTAGTTCGCCGTTACTTTACACGGGCACCTGCGCTTGGGCAAGCTGATTACCGAGCAAACTCGGTCCTAAAGACTTTGAACCTCAACCAACAGCGCGAGTTGCCCGACGCGTAAGCCGACTTAAATAAAGCTTCAACCGACAACTATCTTTCGCTTACACTCTTCGCGCTCTATCGGAAACCAGCGATGCTCAAACGCATATATTTCTGCTTCCTCCTGGTCGCGCTCGCCTTGCCGCTGTTGTCGCCTCCGACGAGCGTCGGGCTCAACCATCCCCCAACACAAGCAGTGCCAGCGGTCATCCCGGCGCCACAGGAAATTCTCGGCTTCGTCCCCGGCGACGATCGCAAGCTCGCCAGTTGGAGCCAGGTGATTCATTACTTTGAAGAACTGGATAAGGCGAGCGATCGCGTGAAGTTTGAAACGCTCGGCAAGTCGACGATGGGCCAGCCATTTGTGATGGCGACAATTAGCGCTCCCGAAAATCTCGCAAGGCTGGATGAATACAGGAAAATCCAGGAGCTGCTGGCGGATCCGCGCAAACTCGGCGCCCCGGGCGTTCGTGACCGCAAGGCCGCGGAACTAATGAAACGCGGCAAGACGATTGTGCTTATCACCTGCGGAATACATTCAACCGAGGTCGGCTCTTATCTCTCGAGCATGCTCATCGCTCAGCGTTTGGCTTCCTCGAATGAGCCGGAAATTCAAAACATCCTGCGCAACACGATAGTACTTTTAGTGCCCTCACTGAATCCTGACGGCGTCGACATCGTCAAAAACTGGTACGACAAAACGCTCGGCACGCCTTACGAGGGAACCGATCCGCCCGAGCTTTATCACAAATACATCGGCCACGATAACAATCGCGACTGGTATGCCTTCACGCAAGTGGAGACGCAAATTACCGTCGACAAGATTCACAACGTCTGGCACCCGCAAATAGTCCACGACATCCATCAGCAGGGTGAGTACGGCGCCAGGATCTTTTTGCCGCCTTACATGCCGCCCGTTGAGCCGAATGTGCCGAAGCAGATCGTCGCCGGCTACACCGAGCTGGGCAATTATATGGCTCGTGAGATGCGGTCCGCTGGGTTCACTGGTCTGACTACGAATTCAACTTATGACGCGTGGACACCAGCACGCGCCTACTCGCACTATCACGGCGGGGTGCGAATTCTTTCCGAGACGGCTTCATGCAAAATCGCCACTCCGATCACCGTTAAGTTTGCTGAGTTGAAGAAAGACGAAGGCTACGATCCGAAGAAGGAGTCCGCCACTTACGGACCGCTCTGGCGCGGCGGCGAATGGCATCTGCGCGACATTACCAATTACATGACGAGCGCCGCGTTTCTGTTGTTGCGCCATGCTTCTGACAATCGTAGTGAATGGTTGAGCAGGTTTTATGAGATTGGGAAGGACGCGGTGCGGCCGCGTAAGCAAACTGAACTAAACGCTTTTGTCATTCCACCGGTTGGGAATTACTGGACGATCATAAACATATTGCACCAGGCAAGGGTTGAGACTGAAGAGGTCGCTCCGTTTAGGCTTAATGGCGTCAACTACACCAACCGAACACAAGTTGTCCCCATGACGCAACCATACGGCGGTTTCGCCAAGGCGCTCCTCGAGCCGCAACGATACCCGGATCTTCGAGACGCGGCCGGACACCCTGTCGAACCTTACGACGTCACCGCTCACACCTTACCGCTGCTCATGAACGCGCAAGCAGTCCCAGCATTCAAGCCAATAAAGTATTCAAGAGCAACGCCTGAACGGGACGATGGTGGAGGCTGTGCGGTTGCCTCACCACGACGAGTCGCGGCATACAAGTCTTATGTGCCATCAATCGACGAAGGTTGGACAAGATGGATTTTTGATCACCAGGGCGTATTTGGATTCAATAGTCAGATATGCTCGCCCCATTTAGCGTCTTTGGAAAACAAGTTTCTGCAGGATGACTTAGCTAGCTCTCTCGATGTCATCATCCTTCCTGATCAGGCGTCGGAAACAATTCTGAATGGGCACAAACCCGGCACGATGCCAGCGGAATACACGGGCGGAGTAGGACGTTCCGGAGTGAAGGCGTTGCGTGAGTTTGTCGAACAGGGCGGCACGTTGGTCTGTTTGAATCGTGCCTCAACTTTTGCGATTGAGCAGTTCAGACTCCCGCTGCGAGATGTAGTAGCCAAAGTCTCTGAAAAGGAATTCTTCGTGCCCGGGTCGATCCTGCGCATCGAACTCGATACCAGCAATCCCATTGCGCGAGGAATGCCGAAGGAGTCGATCGCCTGGGTCGAAGATTCGCCGGTGTTTGAAGTTATTCGCGATAGCCGGGGCAGTAGCCCGACTGTTAAGGAGGGCTCGGGAGGCGAGTCGTCATTGGGGAATGTACGCGTCATCGCGCGCTACCCCAGCGACAAGAATCCGCTGTTGTCAGGTTGGCTGCTAGGCGAGAATCGAATCAGAGGAAAGGCGGCGCTCATCGAGGTCAGAATGGGCAAAGGCCGCATCATTCTGTTCGGCTTTCGCCCGCAATACCGTGGCCAGTCGCTGGCCAGTTATCCGTTGTTTTTCAATGCAATTTCACAGGGTAACTAATGGAACAGCGCTGCCATCCGGATTCTTGAACCTTCCCGGTCTCGTTAGCGTATAATGCATTACACGGCGCACGGAGAATATTGGCAGTAACCGCCGCCGAGGCCTAAATGGTCGCACTTCTTTTCACCGCAATTTTCGTCATTGGACTCCTTGCTATTCCTCTTTTTTTCTGGGCACTGCGTGCCAGAGGCTCCGGGGAAAATGCACTGCCTCCGCGGGAACCGCCGCGTGGCTTATTTAGTGATAAAGATGGTTTCGAGTCTGCAGTATTGCCGCCGGCAGAGCCGGATGACCGCGAAAGTCAGCGCCACTCGTTAAGTGAACGAGCCAAAGCAGGCGACAAGAGCTCGTTGGCTGAAGCCTATGCCCTGGGCGATCGGAAGTTCTACGACGAAGTGTTAGATGAACTGACGATGAACGCCGATCGCGATCCAACCCTTCTCGCGCTGGCTTCTTACGTCACCCGAAACGAACTACCTGTTAACCGCAAGCTCGCTGAGGCGCTAATCAGTTCCTGGAAGGTTTCACCCGGCCGTAGCTCGACCGCCACTACTTTGCATCTGACCGCCCTGGCGGACGATGCTGAGCTATATCAAAGTGCCGTCGAGGCTACCTTAGAGTTTTGGCGCCAGGGATTGCTTCCAGAAGTTTCGGCGGCTGAGTTAAGAGCTCTATTTGACGGCGAATTTTGGGTGCTTTCGGCCCTCACCAGAGGCTCGGGCGCCGGCTTCATTTTGAAACGCAAACTTGCAAGCGTTCGTCGCGAATTGGAAACCGCGATGCGCGTTAACTGAAAACCTGTTTCCCCCGTTCGGAAAGGTAGATCTCCAAACCATGGAAAATATTGACTTCGTTTCCCTCATGCCAGTCCTGGTAATCGGCTTTGTTCTCTTAATAATAGTGCTCGTTATTTTGAGGCGCATCTTCGTAAACGTTGGCGCACGTGAAATTGCCATCAAAGAACGGCGCTACTTCGGTAAGCGAATGCCTCCGGGAAGAGTTGTAGCAACTGAAGGTGAGGTTGGCATCCAGGCGGACGTGCTGAAGCCTGGTTTGCACTTTATTAAATTTCCCTTTGAGAAAATCGTACGCAAGGTGCCGTTGATAGAAATTGGCGCCGATGAATTGGGCGTGGTTGAAGCCATCGATGGCGAGCCAATGCTGCCAGGCAGAATCTTCGCGCTTGATCGCGCGCAGAATGCCCACAACAACTTTCAGGATCCGATCGCGTTCATCAAACAAGGTGGCGTCAAGGGCATTCAATTGCGAACGCTACCGCCAGGCTTGTGGCCCATTCACCCTTACCTGTTTCGCATTTCAGTAGCCAAGACAACCGTCATCCCGCAAGGCAAGGTTGGGGTCATTGTTGCCGCTGACGGGGCTCCGCTTGATGCGGGACGCCTGCTCGCGAGGGCCGTTGACGGGCACATCAGTTTCCAAAACGCCGAGCTATTCGTTTCTGCCGGTGGCCAGAGAGGTCCGCAGGTAGACATCCTTACTCCCGGCACCTACCGCATCCTGACTCAATCCGGTCCGCTCGAAGGCGGGGGCGAGGCCATGCCCGGACTATTCTCGATCAGAGTCTTCGACGCCACTGTGATCAATGAGAACCAGATTGGTCTGGTTGAGGCGTTGGACGGTTCCCCGTTGAACCCGAAAGATTACGTCGCCGAGTCGGTTGCCGGCCACGACAACTTCCAGGATGGACATGAGTTCATCGACGGCAAGGGCCAGCGCGGTCCACAGAAAGACATTCTGCTGCCCGGCACTTACTACATCAATCCGCTGCTCTTCAAAGTCATTCCCGAATCCGCCAAAGAGGTGAAGCCGGGTGAAGTGGCCGTAATCGTTTCCAACACCGGGCAGGATCCTTCAGACGATATTCGCCGCCAGATGGCCGCGAAAGTTCGCGAGCGGATGGAGCGAGAGGAACGAGAACAGGCTGAACAATCAGCAGCTGTGCTCGACAAGATTGACGACGGCAGAACCGCTGCAGAGATCCAGGTTGAATTGATGACCGGCGATCCGGCCGACAGGCGACTAGATGAAGGCGCACACGAAGCTTACGTGGTGCCGGAAGGCTATCGCGGTATTCAGGAAAGTGTCGTCGGCCCGGGCCGTTATTACGTCAACACCTTGGCTATCACGCCAATCATCATTCCGACCACCAACCAAACTGTGGAATGGACTGCCGGCGAGGTCGTCAATACTTTCAATCCGTTCGAAGTTATTTCGAAAGACGGCTTCACGATGCAGTTGGAAGTGCGCGTTGTTTTCCGCGTCAAACCGGAAGACGCTCCTTTCATGGTGGCAAAGATCGGCGGCATCGACCGTCTAATCCAAAACGTGATGCACCCGTTGATCGATTCCATCTTTCGTAACCAGGCTTCGGAGTCTTCGGCGATGGCCTATTTGCAGAATCGCCACGAAGAACAGGAAAGAGCCGAAGCTCGCGTGCGCGCGCACTTGTTGAAATATCATGTCGATGTTGTCAACGTGCTCATCTGCCACATCCACCTACCCGAAGATTTGATGATTACTCAGACCGAGAAGATTCTCGCCGAGCAGCGTCAGAACATGTACAACGCGCAGCGCGAGGCGGAGGAGAAACGTATTCAACTGGAACGAACCAAATCGCAGGCCGATAACCAGAAGGATTTGATGGGCGCGACCGTGGGCGTCGAGATTGCCGGCAAGCGCGCCGAGCAACGCAAGGCTGAAGGTGAAGGCGAAGCCCACTACATTCAGCAAACCGGCCGGGCTGAAGCTGAGAAGGTTCGCCTGATGGGTGAGGCCCAGGGCGTCGCCTATCGCGAGCAAGTCAACGCGCTTGGCGCTCAGGGTGTAGCGTTGGTTGAAGTGCTGAAAGTGATCGGTGAGAAAGGTGTTCGCATCACGCCGGACATCATGGCTTCCGGCGGAGGCGGTACCGGCGGTGATGGCGGCGGTGGCATCGGCACATTGTTGCTGCTGAATCTCTTCCGCAACCAGATGAACCTGCCAGCAGCGAACGGCGAGAAGGCGCCGAGCAAGTAAGCTCCGGCTACCAAACTCCAGCTCTTACTAGGGACCGCGGGCGCCCTCGCCCGCAATGAGCGCGAAGCGCGAAAAAGACGCGGGGTTGCGGGCGAGGGCGCCCGCGGCCCCGAAAAGGCGCTTGAATTAAACCGGCGTAGTCAGTCGCAAAAAATCTCTTGCAAGAACCGAAATCTCACTCATAGGCCCTCGACGTTCGGGAACATCGATACTTCCACTAGAATCATCCGGCTCCTAACACCGGATGACACTGGCTAAAGATCCTCATCAAAGCGAACTTCGCGCAGCAGGCTGGCACAGCCGTGGCTATCTGCCGCACTTCGACGGCATAGTAATTCCCCAGTTTATTTCTCTTCATCTGGCTGATTCCGTGCCTAGGGAAGTCCTTGACCGATGGAAACTACAGTTGAACACCGCAGGCTCGATACAAGACAAGATTCTGCTACAGAAGCGGATCGAGAAATATGCCGACCAGGGATATGGCAATGCCTATTTTAGAGACAGTCGGCTGGCAGAGATGGTCCAAAGAACATTACTAAGGGACGATGGCAGAAAGTACAGCTTGTCAGCGTGGGTCGTAATGCCAAATCATCTCCACATGCTCGTCACGCGGTTCGAGGATCATACGTTATCGGACATTATGCAGGTCTTCAAATCGATCACGTCCCATAAAGCGAACAAGACTCTCCGGCGAAGTGGGCAGTTTTGGATGCTGGAGTATTTTGACCGCTACATAAGAACTGCGGAACACTTTGCCAAGACTGTTCAGTACATTGAAAACAATCCTGTGAAGGCGCGGCTGTGCGCAAAACCGGAAGATTTTCGGTTCAGTAGCGCTTGGTTTCGAGCGCTAAACGACTCCCCCGACACCTCGCCATCAAGATGACGGTTAAGTTCGATGCGAATGAAGTCCAAAAGACCAGGTTGAGTCTAGCGTTAACTGCGGGCGAGGGCGCCCGCGGTCCCAGTAAAGAGCTTGAAGGAAGTATTTGACGGACTAGACGGGCAAGGATTATTAACTAACTAACCGAGGTACATCTGCGCGGCCATCTTCGTGAGCTTCCAAACACGTGACCATTCGATGTTGCTATGGCCATTCTCTCGGCCGGTAAGCTTATCAAGAATGAGTTTGCGAAACACTTTCCCCTCGCGGCGCAACATAAACTCTTTCGCGTATGGCTTCGCAGTTTCGAAGAAGCTAAACTCCGGGTCAGTAACGATGCCAATGCCTTCCAGCGTCATCAGCGCGCGCATGATGTAAGTGAAGTTTGCCGGCAGACGGAAGGGGTATTCATAAATCACTTCCGCAAGATCGTAAGTTAATTCTTTAAACTTCACCTCACCCAGTTTGAGATTCAGATAAACTTTAAAGAGTTTTTCGACCACCGGCCGCACTGTCTCAGGATCAACACCGGGCTTGAGGAAGTTTAGATTGATAATGTCTTGTCCCAGGCCATGCACATCGCGGCCGACCACGTGAAAGAACGCGTCAATCATCTGCGACTGCAATTTGGGAGTGATGCGTCCGACCATGCCAAAGTCGAAGAATGCCAGATGCCCGGAGTCCAGCACCAGCAAATTCCCGGGATGCGGATCAGCATGGAAAAAACCGTCTTCCAGTAACTGCTTGAGATAGGAGCGAACGAGGAGACGGTTGACTTTGACTGCCGATATGCGACGCGCGCGCAACTGCTCAACGTCTGTCACCTTCGTGCCGCGAATGAATTCGAGTGTCAGCACGCGCCGGCTCGTGTGTGACCAGAAAATCCTGGGCACACGGATTACCTGCCAGCTGCGGAAGTTGTAACGGAAACGATCGGCGTTTCGCCCTTCCTTCACGTAATCCATTTCCTCAAAAATCGTAGAGTGGAATTCGCGCAGCATGCCTTCCCAATCGGCATTCTCATTAGCGCGCGGGAAGAAGCGGTTGGTGAGTTTGACTAGCTTGTAAAGAATCGCCACGTCGAAGGAGATGATCTCTTCAAGTTCCGGGCGTTGAACTTTGACCGCGACTTCCTCCCCAGAAGCCAAGCGCGCCCGGTACACCTGACCGAGCGAGGCCGAGGCAACAGGTTCGTTGTCGATCTCCGCATAACACTCCTGAAGACTGCGTCCCAATTCCGCTTCGATGCGGGCGAAAGCTTCCGCGGTTGAAAACGCGGGTACCTGATCCTGCAGCGTCGCTAACTCTTTCACATAGGCTAATGGCAGGAGGTCGGCTCGGGTTCCGAGCGCCTGACCGATCTTGATGAAGGTTGGTCCTAAGCCAACCAAACTCTTACTCAACCAAACCGCTTGCTTTTCCAGGCGCGCCGCTTTGCTGACTGATCCATCATGACCGCGAAAGACGATCAAACGCAGCAGCCGGATCGAACGGTCGAAAGCAAGGTGAAGGAAGTAGCGGAGGTGAGACCTCAATCGTGCGATCAGACCGCTCGCACTTGTTTCCTGATGCAGACGTTCGACCATGCGGCGATTGAAGTCTGCTCGTATATCGTAAGTGTCGAGGAAGACGTAGAGCGTGAATAAGCCGAGTACTCTGGCCACTCTTGCAAGTCGCAACCAGCCCCGTAACCCGCGTCCTTTAAGAATCTCGGCCACCAATTCATCCGTCAGCGGCGCCGGGGCGGCACTGCCCTTAATGCCGGACGAGGGACCTTTGCCAAGAGCATTACTTAATGCCTCGCCGTTACTCGGTGTTGAGCCTAATGACGGAACTAATGCCTGGGTGGTACTCATATCTTTGTAATCGAATGTCCGATAAGGTTTAGCCTTGTCGCTTGCCGTGAGCCCTAACCAATTCTCCTGGCAACAAGCTAAGGCTTGTCGGACATAATCAAATCAGTGCCAGGGTATGCCGAGAGCCGGCTCGTTCAAAAAAGCTTTCCGCGCGCTGCACGTCCCGGCCAATCTGCGCTTTCAATTCCTCAAGGGAAGCAAACTTCCGCTCGTCACGCAAGCGGTGGAGAAACCGAACCCGCACGACGTCCCCATAAAGGTCGCCCGCCCAGTTGATTACGAAAGTCTCCACTGAAGGTTCCGTATCGGCCGGAAAAGTCGGCCGCAAGCCCACGTGCGTTACGCTGCGGCG
>Ga0207689_10003484_pt1 | contig 14372 bp, 14 predicted proteins | sample KBSMisM52_FD_184312 | JGI IMG/M metagenome (GOLD analysis project Ga0207689, IMG submission 184312) | Miscanthus rhizosphere microbial communities from Kellogg Biological Station, Michigan, USA - KBS Miscanthus M5-2 (SPAdes) (version 2) | ecosystem: Host-associated > Plants > Roots >... | reverse complement strand
AGCGACGCCGAGGCAATTGTACCCGCCGGAATTTTTGGGTTCGCGCTTGATGACCTCGCTGCAATCCGGAACGGCGATGTCGTATTGGCGATTGTTGCTGTAGGCAACGCCACGCGCGCTGTACAGCCAAACCAGATCTGGATCGAGCCTGATTGCCTCGCTGTAGTCTGCGATCGCGGGCTCCCATCCGCCTTTTTTCGTGATCAACCTCTTCCTGAAGAGCGCCTGCCCCCTTTGGCCGAAACCAAAGGCGTATTTCGGATCGATTGTGACCGCCTCGGTGATATCGGCGATCGCCTGGTCGAATTCACCCTTTTCCGTCCACGCCATGCCGCGGCGGACATAGGCCCACGCGTCCCTGGCATCGACCCCGATCGCCTCGGCGTGGTCGGCCAGCGCTGCGTCGTATTCATGCAGACCGTAGTAGGCGACACCACGGTTGTTGTAGGCCCAGCCATATTTCGGATCGATCTTGATGGCCTCGGTGCAATCCGCAATGGCCGCGTTGTGGTCCTCTTTGCTCTCGTAAGCCTCACACCGGTGCGCAAGGGCCCAGGCGTCGTTCGGGCTGAGCTTGATGGCCTCGCCGTAGTCGGCAATCGCGCGGTCGTAATCCCTGCTGTTGAAGGAGCCGTGGCCCCGGTTCTTGAAGGCCTTGACGCGTTCTGCCACCGACCCGTTTGCATCGTCGATAATGCGGCTGCATGCCGCGAAGCCGACGTCGGGCTTGTCGGCGCTGGCGGCGCATTCGCCCCGGTCGGTCGGCGTGGCGGCCAGCGCCGGCATCGCAAGCAGGAGACCCATGCAAAGGAGCAGTCCACCTGACCCGCGCACTGCCATGCTGTTCTCCCTCCGCCTGACGTTCCGACGCGATACGTACGGGCGTGATGACTTCAGCCTCAACGGTAGACATTCTATCGAGGGCGTGCCGACTTCGCTCCCCACATGCACAGGCTCGATGGCTCGAAACCGAACTGGCGCGGCCGATGGGTTTCCTCGTCTTCGATTTCATCCACGCCGACAGAATATTCGAACACCATCCCGTCGGGACCCTGGAAGTAGAGGAATCTTGCACCCGAGGTCGGGTGACGGCCCGGGCCGAATACGATAGGCACGCGCCGCCCGGACAAATGATAGTAGGAGCGCAGCACGTCGTCGTTGCTCTCGACCTGGTGGTTGACGTGATGAATGCCCGGTCCTCGGCCCGGCGCGAGTGCGATCGTGTGATGGATTGCGTTGACTCGCATGAGAGCGATATCCCCGATCCGGTCGCTGACCCGGGCGTTGCAAACCTGGGTCCAGAATTCTTCATCTCTTGCCGGATCCGTCGTGTGAAGGCCGACATGGCTAAAGCCGGTGATGCCCGCATCCCGCGAGGCAAAGTAGCGCTTGCCGCTGCGCTCTGGCCGGACCACCAGTTCGATCTGATTGCCGGTAGGATCCTTGAAGCCGATAAACGCCTTTACCTTGCGCAACGCGCATTCGGTCGGCGTACCGGCATGCACGGAGTGACCCAACTGGTCCAGCGTTGCGGCGGCGGCATTTAACCTGGTCTCGTCCTCGACCTCGAACCCGACGGTTTGATCGGCGGGATCGCCCTCAAAATAGCACAGCGTATGCGCTCGATCGTCTGACCGCAGATAGAGAGCCTTGCCCGACTGTTCGCCGATCTGCAGGCCCAGGCATTTGGTCGCGAAACTCTCGGCTTCCTCGAGGTTGGATGTACCCATCCTGACATATGAAAGATCCCTGAGTTCGATCATTGCGCACTCCTGTGCAGAGGGTGGTTCATCCGGCCCGCGCGGGCTGCAATTCGGTGACGTCGGTGCATTCGCTCCCCCATTCGCAGAGCGAGGAAGCGTCCGCGGTGAATTGTCGGGGGCGATGCGAAGGTTCGATGTCCCGGAGGCCATAGCCGTAGGAGAAAACGTAACCTTCAGGCCCGGCAAATCGCAGGAAGATCTGTCCCGATGCCGGTTCGCGTCCCGGGCCCTGCACGATCTTGATCTGCCGCTCCTGGACGAAATAGTTGCTCTGCATCACGGCGTCCATGCTTTCGACGCCGTATGAGACATAAACGAGGCCTGCTCTATCGGAAGGGTAGAGCACCACGCGATGATGTTTCTGGTCGATGCCGAGATACGTGACTTCGCCGGCCCGGTCGGTCACCCTGGCGCCCAGGATAGTCCATAGCTTGAGATCGTCGTTGATCGCACGGCTGCGCAGCGCGACACTTTGCAATCCGGTGACGCCGGCGTCGCGGCTGGGGAAATAGCGGCGTCCGCTTTGAGCCGGCCGCAATACCAGGTCGATCTCGTTGCCGGTAGCGTCCGCGACGATGAGCGCCCGGCGAACGAAACGCTGGGCGCATTCGTCCACGGTCGCTTCGCGTGCAGGCAATCCAGCGCTCGCGAGCGCCTCCGCGGCACGGTCGAGGTCGGCCTCGTCGTTTATTTCGATGCCGATGCTCGATTTCGCGGCCGCAGTCGACAGACAGAGCGTGTGAAAGCGCGAATCGGAGCGATACAGAAACGGCTCCAGCTTGTTGGGAACATGCTCCAGGCCGAGTATTTCGGTCGCAAACGTGGCGGCGGCCTGCGGTTGAGACACCGCAAGCCGCACGTAGCAAAGCTGGATCGCCGGAATTCGGGGCGATGTCTTTTCAGCGCTCATGACTTTCGATCCTGCCTTCGAGACTTGCCCGGGATGGAGGCTGCCAGGTGCTGGCGAATGATGTCGCGCCAAACGTTCATCAGACGCGAAAATTGCTCAGGATCATCTTCGATCAAGCGGCGCACCGAAAAACCGCGAACGGCGCTCAGCGTCAGCGCCAGAACGTCGCTGGCCAGCTGCTTGGGAATCCCTGACGATATCAATGTGTCGAGCCATGCGGCCTCGATGGAGAACCGCGTTTGTCGCGAAAACTGGAGGGTTTCACGCCTGAGGCGACGCGTACTCTCGTCGCTCATCGCTATGGCGAGACCAATGAAAAAGTGGTCGCCGAAGAAAAAATTCTTCGCGTCCTGGATAATTTCCTCGATCGGGTCCTTGCTGCTTCGGGCCAGTTGCGCCCGACGGGTACTCTGCGCGAAATCCATCTCGTTGACGTAGGTCAGCACCGCCACGACAAGCGCATGCTTGCTCGGAAAATGATGCATCAGGGCGCCGCGGGAAACGCCGGCGACACTGGCGACCTCGATGGTCCGCAAACCGCCAAAACCTTTCAGACGAATGAGCTTCACCGCAGCGTCCAGCAGTCGTTTGCGCGTGGTTTCGCTACGTTCCGCCTGGGTCCGGCGCGGCGCAAATTTGGGCTCGGCAGAGCTGTCCCTGCGCGATCGCAGTTTTTGGCGCGGGGCAGGGGCCTGCAATATTCCGGGGTTGTGCCGGCCGGTCAGCTTTGGGTCTTTAGTATTCGACATAGACATTTTCTTCGATGATTTTGACCGGAAAAGTCTTGAGCGGGACCGTGCAGGGCATGCCCGTGGGCTTTCCGCTCGTCACGTCAAAGGTGCCGAAATGCCAGGGGCATTCGACGATCTTTCCGGTCAGGATGCCTTCCTCCGACAATGATGCTTCGCCGTGCGTACAGAGGTCGGCGGTAGCATAAATTGTTCCATCCACGTTGTAGACGGCGAGCGTCGTCCCGTCAGGCAAGGAAGCGGGCCGGATCTCGCCGTCGGGAAAATCGGCGATCGCGCCGATGCGAACATTGCTGGTCATGGTATCGGTCATAACATCGTGCTGCCGCCGTTGACACTGATGACTTGCCCGGTGACGAAGGACGCCTCCCTGGATGCCAGATAGCACACCATCGACGCGATCTCGTCCATCTCGCCGGCCCGTCCCATCGGCACGACATCGACGAATCTTTGCAAGGCCTGCGGCGACATGATGGTGGCCTTCTGGACCTGGGGCGTATTCACGATGCAGGGTGCCACGACATTGAAGGTGATACCGTCCTTGGCGAATTCGCGGGCAAGGCCCGTGGCCATGGCGTGGACGCCACCCTTGGCGGCATTATAGGCCGCGTGATCCCACAGGCCGTTGCGGACCGAATCGGCGCCGACATTCACCACCCGGCCGTATCCCTTGGCTTTCATGATCGGAACGGCGTGCCACGTGCACCACAGCGTCGTCCACAAATTGCGGTCGATCGTCGTGCGCAGGGTATCGGGGGTATGATCGAGGAACGGCTTGATGATGCCGCCACCGGCATTGTTGACGAGCACATCGACCGTTCCGTGCGCCGCGACGGTGGACCTGATGAGGCCGCCCGCGACATCCTCCTGCGAAAGGTCGCCAGCCACCACCACCGGCATCTGGCGTCCATCCGCGGCAATGTTCTCGGCAACGGACTTGAGCTGTTTTTCGTTGACGTCCGACAGCACCAGCCGCGCGCCCGCGTCGGCAAAATGCTGCGCAATGACGACGCCGATGCCGCTTGCGGCGCCGGTGACGACGACAACCTGGTCGGCGAAGCGGGAATCCATCTGGTCCGTCTTCATTCAGAGCACGATGCTGATGCGGCCGGAAGGACGCAAGCCCTCGCTGCCGAGAACGCATCGCTTTTCCCGGATGCGAAGGCCGTCGCCATTGGTGGTCAGACGGTAATTGCTTGTTCCGAAGTAAAGGTCGGTGGTGCCGTCCTTGGTGCGTAGCGTCTGGAACACGCAGCTCACTTCCATCTCATCGTCGGTCCGCGAGCGGATGCGGACGTTGCCGACCATGCGACTGGTTTTCGAGTGGGGAAATTCGGCATGCGCGGTGCGCTTCATCAGCCGCTTGACCCGTTCGCCGAGCCGGATCCGGTCATCGGCGATATAGAACAGGTTGGTGTCCGGCGACGCGTCGGGCGGCAGGTCGGTGCAGGGCACCTCGTATTTGGCGTCGTCGGTGAACAGGGTCAACCATTCTGGCAACCGCCACTGATCGAGCAGATCGGCTTCGGCGAACAAAAAGTCTTCAACGTCGGAACGGCTTACGGAATGCATGTCGGCCTCCTCAGGCTGCAACGTCTTTGATGCTGGGGATGGGCGTCGGGAACATCTGCCTGTTCCACTGGGTCCAGAATGCGCGCATCTGGAGTTCGTCATTGTGCGAGGGCTTGTCCTTGCCCATTCCCTTGGAGATGTCGTTCCACATCGCTTCCTTGGAGTTCTTGAATCCGCGCTGGCAGTGCTCGAGCGCTTCGGCATCGTCGGGGGTCGCAAATCCGCCGGGGCCGAGGAATTCGAGGAAGTTATTGAGCCGGTACTTGCGCGCCCACGCCGTTTCGTCGTTCGGCGCCAGCGCCCAGGCGTTGATCACCATGTAATCGGGCGCCATCGGGAAGTAGGTTCTGACCGTCAGGGCCATGATGTCGTTGACGACGAGGTTCGGGAAAATGAACAGGTTGCGGTTCTTCAGCGCGATCCGGTCGGCGCGGTCCTTGCCGTATAGCCCGACCAGCTTGTCGTACTGCCGGGCGATTTCGATTTTGCCGGCTTCGCCCCAGCCCGGAATCCACTGCGCGACCGGCCGGCCCCACGGTGCGCCATATTCCAGAACCGCATGGCCGCCGCCGAGATCGTAACCGAAGCCGCCGCCGGTGCCTGTGCTCATATTGTCGGTGGTATTCATCAGGATGTCGAAGTAGCTCGCATGCGTGGTCATCGCATGATAGCCGTCGATGCTGTTCTCGGTCAGCAGCTTCCAGTTGGCGCGGATCGAATATTCCTGGCTGCCGGCCACGATCGACATGCCGGCGTCGGTCTGATCGCAGATGACGTCGAGATACTCCTTGGCGTTACCGAGATATTGTTCGAGCGGGACAATGTTCGGATCGAACGAGACGAAATTGAAATCCCGATAGCTTTCGTAGCGGGGCACGGCCTGCATGTTCGAGGTGTCGCGGGCCTTGAACCCGTCGGGATAAGACTCTTCACCGGGCTGGCTGCGCAGCTTGCCGTCGGCTCCGAACACCCAGCCGTGATAGAAGCACTGGAACGATTTGGCGTTGCCCTTGCGCTCGCGGCAAACCTGGGCGCCGCGATGCGGGCAGGTGTTCAGCAGCGCCCGAAGCTGCCCCTTGGCGTCCCGGGTAAAGAGAATGCTGCGGCCCGCCACCGAGCGGCTGATGAAATCTCCAGGCTTCGGCAACTCCGAGGAATGACCGAGATAAAGCCAGCAGCGGTCGAAAATTCTCTCCTTCTCGGCCTCGAAGATTTCATGATCGACGAAGTTGCGGCGGGCCACCTTGAAGACGCGTAGCGCCGGATCCACGAGCAGGGCCGGCTGAGCATTATCGGCGTTCATGGCATTTCCTTTCTATGAGGCAAGTGAGCTCTATGACGCAAGCGAGCGCTTCAGTTCGAATTGCGGGTTTTCGAGGTCGGTTCTGCGAACTGTTTTTCGCGACGCGACGAGACGGCGCAGAACCGACATGTCGCGCGCGGAATTGACGGCTATTCCGCCGACGACCTCGCCGTCGCGGATGCTGAGTGTCGTGAAGCGTCCATTGGCGACGTCGCCTCTGACGATTTCATCGCCGCCGCCGGGATGGCCTACGATCTGGATGTTGGCGTCATACTGGTCGGACCAAAACCAGGGCGGCGCATCATAGATCGTCGCTTCGCCGGCCATGTTCTTCGCAGTCGCGATCGCCTGATTTTGTGCGTTCGCCCAGTTTTCGAGCCGCATCCAGCGGTCGTGACACCGGCTCCACTGTTCGGCGACGTCGCCGGCCGCATGGACGCCATCGATGGCGGTCGCGCCTGACGTGCTGACCTTGATGCCATGCCGGGTTTCGAGTCCAAGCTGTTGCGCGAGGTCGACCGATGCTTCGACGCCGATGCCGACAAGCGCCATGTCGGCAGGAACGACGGTCCCGTCGTCAAGTTCAATGCCGGTTGCTGCGGCCCGCTTGATGTTGATGCCACACATGATTTTCACGCCCTTGGCGGCATGAAGCGCTTGCGCGTACCGGCTAAGCGACGGCGAGCCGATCTGGGGCAATACGGTTTCGGCCTTCTCGAGAACGGCAACATCGCAGCCGCGCGCAACCGCCGCGGATGCCACTTCGAGACCGATGACGCCGCCGCCGACCAGAACGACCTTCTTGCCCGGCTGCAACGCGCTTCGCAGCGCCAGCGCATCGTCCATGCAGCGGAGATAGCTGACGGGCAGCGCGGTGCCTTCCAGTTCGGCCATTCGGCGAGGGCGCGTGCCCGTCGCCAGCAGCAACTGGTCGAATGGAAACGTGCGACCGTCTTTCAGCCCGATCTCGCGCCGGTCGATATCGGCGGCGACGGCACGCGAAGACGTCGACAGGGTCACGTCAAGCCCGGCCCAATCGCCCGAGCTGCGGATGAACGCCGGATTGGGTTCGCTGTCGAGCAGGATCGCCTTGGAGAGCTGCGGTCGCTCATAGGGAAGGTGAGCTTCCTCGCCGACCAGGGTGATCGGTCCGCTGTGGCCGGCTGCACGCAATGCCTCGGCTGCGCGGCCCCCAGCCTGGCCGGCTCCGACGATCACGACGCGTGTCTTCGACAGGTTCACCGCGTTCGCTCCCTGTGGCGTCGCCAGATACGGCAGCCATCGTGACGCTTTCAAAAGACGTCTTGACTCCAAATAAGAAACAATCAATCTTGTTTGTAAAGTAAAAACTGCGGATTGAGCGCCGTTTCGCAAGGGTTGCTCCGATCGATGCATAAGCCCGACAAGGGCATCAGGGAGAGACGCGGTGGGCGCTGTGATCGATGTTCACACCCATATTGTGCCTTCGCGACTGGCTGCCGATCCCAAGCGGGACCGGCGGTGGCCCAGCGTTGAGCTCTCTGGCAGCGATCAGGCCGCGGTGATGATCGCGGGCAAGGTATTTCGCAAAATCGATACGCGATCCTGGGATGTCGACCGACGGCTGTCGGACATGGTCGATGACGGTACTGACATGCAGGTGTTGTCGCCGATGCCGGAACTGTTGTCGCATTGGCTGCCGCCCGACGATGCGGAGTATCTCGCCAATATCATGAACGACGAGATCGCGGCCATGATCGCCAGGGCGCCGCGCAACTTCGCCGGCATCGGAATGGTTTGCGTACAGGACGTGCCGCGCGCGGTGCGCCAGTTGCAAAAGGTCAAGGCGCTGGGCTTTGCCGGAATCGAAATCGGAACGCATGTCAACGGCGCGGCGCTTGGAAGCGAAGCCCTGTTTCCCCTCTATGAAACTGCCGAAGCGCTCGACCTCGGAATCTTTGTGCATCCGCTTCATCCGGCTGGGATGGAGCGGGTGGCCGCCAGCCCTGAATTTGCGGCGACGGCGGTATTTCCCCTGGAGACGGCGCTCGCATCGGTGTCGTTGCTCGCCGCCGGAGTTACCGAGCGCTTTCCGAAGCTGCGGATCCTGCTCAGCCACGGCGGTGGTGCGCTGTCCTGGATCCTGCCGCGAATGGATTTCGGATGGTCGCTCGGCCTGAAGGGCCAGATGTCCCAGCTGCCGTCGAAGATCGCGCGTCAATTCTGGTACGATACGATTCTTTACGATCCGGCATCGCTGTCGTTCCTCGCCAGCGCCGTCGGCAGCGATCACATCGTCGTCGGATCGGATTACCCCTTTTCGATCCGGCAAAAGCAGCCCGGCGCATTTGCATCGCGCGCGTTGGGCGTCGATGCCGTTCTGGCCGACAACGCCGTCGCCTTTCTCGGCCGTAGATATGACGTGAAAAGGCTCGACAAGATCGAGGCACCGGATGCCGCGTCAGCGCAAGGGAGCCGAGCGCGTGGTTGAGTGCCGGTCATTGCCGCAGATGTGCCTGCTCGGTCCGATGCCGCCGCGTACGCCGGGCCGCAGCGACGCGCAGGTGCCGTCGGATGCAAGTCGCGGTGAGAGCAAATACGGCCGGATTCCGTTTGTCTATTTCTACCAGGAAGGATTGAAGGCCGATCCCACCTTTGGCTTGCTGGATATCGAAATAGCGATCCAGCGTCGTGGTGCCGCGTACCAGTTCGAGATCTATTGTATCGGCGACGGCTATCAGAGCGGGCACGGTTCGAGCGCGCCACAACCGCTTTCGATCGAATTCCGCGTTGGAGCCCGCACCGTTGCAACGGCCAAATGGCGCTATCCGACCATTCTCAACGGCCACATGGATGCGCTGACATTTTCGGCGCCGATCGAACTCACCGAAGGCGACTTCAGGGAAATTGACAACGCGTTGCTCCCGTCGGTCCGCGCCGAGGCGACGATATGTCTTGAGTGAGTGCGGTGCCCAGCGGGGCTGACGCAGGATGATGACTGTCAACTGCTATTCCGGAGGAGGTCGTTATGAACTCAATCACCCGTCGTTCTGCCGTGGCAGGTATCGGCGCTGTTGCGCTGACATTGGCCCATTCCAGGAAAGCCCTCGCCGCAAAGAATTACGATATTGGCGTCACGGACACCGAGATCAAGTTGGGCACTACGTCGCCTTACAGCGGCCCGGCATCTGCCTACGGGGTTTATGGACAGGCCCAAACGGCCTATTTCGAAATGATCAATGACCGCGGCGGGATCAACGGCCGCAAGGTAAACCTCATATCGCTCGACAACGCATTCAGCCCGCCGAAGGCCGTCGAACAAACACGCAAGCTCGTCGAGTCCGACGAGGTGTTTGCCATCGCCGGCTTCCTGGGGACACCGCCGAACGCCGCAGTGTCGAAGTACCTCAACGGCAAGGGTGTGCCGAGCCTCTTTCTCACGTCCGGGGCCGTTAGATTCAATGATCCAAAGGGTTTCCCCTGGATCGTCCCGTTCTATCCCTCGTACATCGCGCAGGGGGCCGTATTCGGCCGGTATCTGCTCAAGGCGAAGCCGAATGCAAAGATCGCGGTTCAGTATGTCAACGACGATCTTGGCAAGGACTATCTTCGTGGGCTGAAGCTGGGGCTTGGCGATCGGGCTTCGCAGATGATCGTCAAGGAAATCAGCCATGAGATGACCGAGCCGACGATCGAGAGCCAGGTCGTCGAACTCAAGCTGAGCGGCGCGGATGTCTTTGTTCAACTGAGCGCATCGAAATTTGCGGCGCAAGCCATCCGCAAGGTTGCGAGCCTCGGCTGGCAACCGACCTTCATCATCAACTCGAACTCCAGTTCAGTTGGCGCGACGCTGGTGCCCGCCGGACTGGAAAATGCCAAGGGCCTTATCACCGCGCGCTGGGAAAAGAATGTCACTGATCCGGCGGAAGCGGATGATGCAGGCGTAAAGGAATACAAGGCGTTCGCGCAAAAATACATGCCGCGCCTCAACCTGGATGATGCGACGGCGATTCCCGGCTACAACAACGCTTCGGCGATCGCGCATGTCTTGAAGCTGTGCGGCGACGATCTCACCCGGGCGAACTTGCTCCATCAAGCGACCAACCTGAAGGGCTACACGCCGCCGCTTATCTTGAACGGCGTGAAGATCTACAACTCGCCAGACAATTACGATGCCTTCCACAACATGCAGCTTGCGCAGTTCGATGGCAAACAATGGGGTGGCATGGGTGAGATGATTTCCCTCGAAGATCTGAAAATCGTCTCCGACTAGACGGCGCCATGACGAGAATCGCGGATGGTTTGCCGAACGATCAACAAGCAGCAGGCGTCTGCCTAACGGCGGGATGCCCGAGACAGTCGAGTCAGGAAAAAAGATGGATTTTGGTCTTCGAGGACGCACGGCAATTGTTTGCGCGGCAAGCATGGGCCTAGGCAGGAGTTGTGCGATCGCGCTCGGAAACGAAGGAGTAAAGCTGATCATCGTTGCCCGGCGCCGGCAGGTTTTGGAACAAGCAGCGACCGAAATTCAAGCCGCCACCGGCGCAGAAACAGTTGCCGTCGCAGCTGATGTCACGACCCTGGAAGGGCGAAACGCCATTCTCGCCGCTTGCCCCGATCCGGATATTCTCGTCAACAACGCCGGCGGTCCGCCGCCGGGCGATTTCCGGAATTGGGACCGCGACGACTGGATCAAGGCGCTCGACGCCAACATGCTGGCGCCGATCGAAATCATGAAATCCACCATCGACGGCATGATCGCGCGCAAATTCGGGCGGATCGTCAACGTGACGTCGCACGCGGTGAAGGCGCCGGTCGGCATATTGGGTCTGTCAAATGGCGCACGTTCAGGGTTGACAGGGTTTGTCGCGGGCCTGGCGCGCTCCACCGCCGAGCATAATGTCACGATCAATAATCTGCTGCCGGGCACGTTCGATACCGATCGGCTGAAATCGAATCTGCAGGCGCTGGCTGCCAGCACCAAACGCCCGGTGGATCAGGTCACCCAGCAAGTCAAGTCAGCTAATCCATCGAAGCGCTTCGGACACCCGGATGAGTTCGGCGCGACCTGTGCGTTCCTGTGCTCGGTGCAGGCCAGTTACATTACTGGGCAGAACATTCTGATCGACGGCGGCGCCTATCCCGGCACTTTCTGAGCATGCTGCCCCAATGACCGAACCCCGCAGGACGAGGCCATCGTCAGAACTCACGCGTTTTGACGGCGCGACGCTGGTGCCGCTCGGTGAGCCGGCGTCGCTGGACGACGCCGTTTGATTGTTCAATCCGAACGCGAAAGGACACCCTGGCGGCGCAGCGTGTCGATCTGTTCGCCCGACATGCCGAGCAGGCGCGAAAGCACGTCCGTGCTGTCCGCTCCAAGGCCCGATACCATCGGCCCGGCCGCCGTCGGCGTCATGAACTGAAATGGCGCGTTGGGCACCAGAAAGTCGCCGGCACCGTCCTTTATTCGGGAAAGGCTGCCCCGTTCCGCCAGTTGTGGATCCTTCAAGGCATCCGCAACGGTGAGGAAGCGCGAGCAGGGGACGCCGTTGGCGTCCATGATGGCTTCGATCTCGATGCCGGTGTGTTGTTCGGTCCATTGCTCGATGACCGCCATCAGTGCAGTCCAGTTTTCGACGCGCGCCTGACCGGTCGCGAACCGCACATCTGTTTTCAGCTCCGGCTGCTGCATCGCTTCCGCCATCTGCTCGAAGTTCTTTTGGCTGATGGGGGCGATGATGACGTGACCATCCCTGGTCTTCATCGGCGCGTAGACCGGACGCCGGCGTTCGCTTGGGAATTGCGCTTCCTGGCATTCGAACACCATCAGATTGAGCATCGAGTCCATCAGTGATACGTCGATGGCCTGTCCCTGTCCGCTGCGTTCGCGATGGACGAGGGCGGCCTGAATGGCGCCGAAAGCGTAAGCGCCCGAAAGAATGTCGGCCGTGAAGATGCCCGTCGAAGCAGGATAATCCTGAGTTGGTTGATAGCTGAGGTTCGCGGCATCGTAGCCGCTGGCGGCGTGGACGATCGGCGCGTAGGCGGCGCGCGTGGCGCCGGGGCCCGATTGTCCATAGCCGGAGATCGAACAATAGACGAGTTTCGGATTGTGCCGGCTCAGGGTCGCGTAATCGAAGCCCAGCCGCGCCATCACGCCGGGACGGAAATTTTCCACCACGACGTCGGATTGCTTTGCCAGTGCATAGATGATCGATTTCGCCGCATCGGTCTTGAGGTCGATCGCGACGCTCTTCTTTCCGCAATTGAGCGCGCCGAAATAGGTGCTGTTGCCATCGCGGAGCGGCGGGCGGCTGCGGATCAGATCGCCTTCGAGCCCCTCGATCTTGATGACTTCGGCGCCCAGGTCCGCCATCAGCCGCGCGCAATGTGGGCCGGCGAGCATGGCGGTGAAATCGAGTACCCGAATGCCCTGCAAGGGCCCCGGCCGCGGCTCAGCCGCTGGATGCAATCCGGCCACTATTGCCTCGCGGGTTCGCGCAGACGCGGACTGCCGATGCGCCGGTGATAATCGGCTTGCGTGGCGGCGCCGCTGACATAGGTTTCGAGATATTTTGTAAAGGAAGCACTTCCGCCACTCGCCCGGACGTATTCCGCAAGGTGATCGTCATCGGCCTCGTAAAGCCCGCCGCTGGAGGTCGGATGGGCCCCAAAGGGCGCCTCGACCACGGCGTCCACGAATGCCGAGGGCAACTTGGTCAGATGATTGTCCCGCCGGATAGTCTCGGTGGGGACGATACGGTCGACCGACACGATGACCTTCTTCGAGGCTTGCGCCATCAGCACGTCAAAGAACACCGGGCCGAAATACTGGACATTGCCGAGTTCGTCGGCCTGCTGGGCATGAAGCAGCGTCACGTCAAGATGAATGGCCGGCACCTTCAACATGGCGCGTTCGCCGGGCGCGCGGGGGACGGATTGATAGGTTTGCGGATTGACGCGCGGAAGATCCGTGCACATGTCCGGGATCAGGCCGTAGGGCAGGTCGCAAGCGGCGGCGCGCAGGCCGCCGGCGATGGCCGGGCCATCAAGCTCGTGAATCCTGACGCTGCCGGTTTCGGCGGCGCGCCGGAAATGCGGCGCCAGTCCGAACTGCTCAAAGCTGATGAACACGCAGCCGGTCTCGGCCACGCAGCCGGCGCCGATCAGCATGTCCGGCGCGATGCTGCCGGGCGCGGGCACGAGGCGCAGATGACGCTTGTTGCGGCGGATCAGTTCGCGCACCAGCGCCATCGGCTGCGAGTTGAAAATCCAGCCGCCGAGCCCGATGGACGCGCCGTCCTCGATGCCGTCGAGCGCTTCGGCAAGACCCTTGATCTTGGACATCACGCTTCCCTTCCCAGCAAATGGCGCGAGATCACGATGCGCTGGATCTGATTGGTGCCTTCCCAGATCTGATTGATTTTTGCGTCGCGCATCATCCGCTCGACCGGATAGTCCTTGAGATAACCGACCCCGCCGAAAATCTGAACCGCGTCGGTGGTAACTTTCATGGCGACGTCGCTGCCGTAGCATTTGGCCATCGAGGCCATCATCGAGAGCTGGCTGAAGTCGCCCATGTCGACCTGCCGGGTACATTCGAACAGCAGCGCACGGGCGGCCTCGAGCTGGATCGCCATATCGGCCATCATCCACTGCAAGCCCTGGTTGGTCGCGATGGCCTTGCCAAACGCCTTGCGCTCCTTGGCGTAGGCGATGGCGGCATCGAGCGCGCCCTGGCCGAGACCGATCGACGCGGCGGCGACTGTCGGCCGATTGAGATTGAGGATGTGCATACAGGCCTTGAAGCCTTGCCCCTCTTCGCCGAGCCGGTTTTCGATCGGCACCCGCATGTTCTCGAAGAACAATTGCACATTGGGCACGCCGCCGAGCCCCATCTTGCGTTCGTTGCGGCCGACCTTGAAGCCGGGCGTCTTGGTGTCGACCATGAACTTGGCCTTCTGGGCGACCTTCTCGTTCATCTCAGATCTGATGTAGCCCGGGTAACGGCGCAGGCCGCACCCCGCGAGCTTCGAGAGCGGCAACAGCCCGCAGTCACGGGTCCTGCCATGCGGCGGCGCGTTGGCGACGATGGC
>Ga0207689_10003483_pt1 | contig 14373 bp, 4 predicted proteins | sample KBSMisM52_FD_184312 | JGI IMG/M metagenome (GOLD analysis project Ga0207689, IMG submission 184312) | Miscanthus rhizosphere microbial communities from Kellogg Biological Station, Michigan, USA - KBS Miscanthus M5-2 (SPAdes) (version 2) | ecosystem: Host-associated > Plants > Roots > Rhizosphere... | reverse complement strand
AGGGTTGCGGGTGACGCTCGCGAACGGCCCCTGCATGGTGTAGGTCAACAAGGAATGGCCGTCCGCCGCGAGTTTGGCGTAGCCGGACTTCCACGGCTCTCGATTGAGGTTGGCCTTGATCGTGTCCAGGTCCTCGAGCGTGTTCGGAATGGAGGGGTGGGTGAACGCGTGAGCTTGGCAGTAAAGGCCGACCAAGACCGCGAGCAGGCCGACGAAGCGTGACGTTACGACGCGGGCAAGGAATGAAAAACTCATGAAGGGGGTGAATCGATAGGGGGGCCTAGAGGGTCTGGTGACAATCCCTTGCCAATCGCGGGCACACGGCGAGCCTGTTCTGCGGCGTGATGATGCCTTTTACGTTTCTGTAATGGTTGGAGATCAAACCATAGGAGAAATAGCCGCCGTCGGCGTTCACGCCCAAACGATCGATATTATCGCGTCGGAGATTAACGAGTGGTATTTCGAGTTGGTCACGGATGAACCGAGTGAAGAGAGAAAAGCGGCCGGGCGGGTTTTGCCTTCGGCGGCACGGGCCGCTTGCCCGGTTTATTCGCTCTGGGTCCAATACCCCGAAGCTTGCTCCGAGGCATGTTTACTTGGCAGACACACCCTAGGATGGCGAAGGCCGAAAGACTGCTCGGCGGTCTCAGCGGTCCCGCCTTACCTCCAATCCGAAAACAACCCGTTACAGAAAACTACGGATTCGCCAATACGTAGATGCCTTGGGGCGGCAGACTGACGAAACGGAACTTGTCGGGGGTGGTCCGATTGCCGTTCAGGCGGATGCGACCTGCGTTTACCAGCGCGATGTAGTCTTCCTCGGTGGCTTCGTTCAGGGAAAGTTGGCCGCGACTGCCGGATTGGAAATCGATGTAGGAATCCTCGCCAGGGCCAAAGGAGATCTGCTTGGAGTCGGTTTGCATCAAAATCCCGTCTCCCGGTCCAAAGATAAGCACGCCGGTGCCCTGCCCGGGGAGGGGGTGAACCCGGGTGCCGTAGCGGCTGGCCACCACCAGAATGCCACCGGTCAGGGTTACGCGGCCGGAGACGTTTTCATTTGCGATGACAAAGCCGCCCAGTTCGGGAGTGCCCGGGGAGTTGATCAAGAGCATGCCGCCGCTGACGTTGAGAACCCCGAGCGTGTTGCCGCGGCCCCGCCCGTTTCCGATGCGGAAATTGCGTTCGCCCGGATCGGCGTCGTTGCGGCTGTCGATGACCAGTTTGCCGCCGGTGACGGTGAGCGAACTCGTCCGGTTGTTGTTTTGACCGACGACCGAGCAGAAACGTGAAGCCACGGTGAGTTCGCCTCCGGTGACTTTGAGGTCGCCGCCGCGGTTTGACAGGCTGCCGATCTTGAAGTCGCGGCAATCAAAGATGGTTTTGCCGGCGGCCTCGGAATAAACGAGCGGGGCGTTGGGCTCGTTGGCGATCATCAAGTCGCCGATATTCTTCGTATTGGCCGTCGGCGGGGTGCCCGTCCAGCTGGCCGCGGAAGAAAAATCCGAGCCGGCGGAGCCGTTCCACTCAAACGCCTGGCAGGCGGGCGCGTTCCCTAAGCAGAGCAGGCCGAGATAAATGGACGACAGAAATAGGAAACGGTTCATAACTTGATAACGTGGAGCGGGATGACGATGGAAAGGCGTAGCGAAATTCTCTACGGGTGGCTTTCGGGCGGAACGGCTGAATCCACGAAGATAACTTCCAAGGGCCGCGGGACAATGTCGTCTGCACTTTGAACTCTGATCAATGAACCCGGCATAAAGAAGATATTGCGGCGGCCATTAGGGAGGGCGTTCACAAATCCGGTGAACATGATTTGCCAACCTTGCCCGGTTTGCATGGCCACTTCGGTGAGATGATTGCCGGACTGGTTGCTGATTAATTGCAGTTCACCGCTTTGGAGGACCAAGGGGGGTATATGATTATAGCTGACGGCCACATTTCCGGGCATGCCGTTGAAAAAGCGCAGGGCGCCGGCCGGGAAGTCGGCAATCCCGTCGGGGATCACTATGCATTTATAGGTTTTATCATCCTGCTTGTTGAACAAAATCAATACCCGTGCGGTATTTTCAGGGAGCGTGGCGATCGCCAAGGGTTCGTCTTTGGCCTTTGGCTTGGTAGAGTCAGGTTCATCGGGGGCGTCTTTGGCGTAAAACTTCAAGACCGAACCCCCGGTGTAGGTTTGAGGCTCGGAAAGGCTGTAAGCGGGAACAGTGAAGGTCTTTTTTTTACCTTGTGATGTGAAAGATACGTTCTCGATCGGATCTTTGATCGCCAGAGTTTGAAAGGTGACCGTTTCGGCGGAAGACAGGCAGGGCAGGACGATACATGCCCATAACGTAAAAAGAGAACATTTGTTTTTCATGCTTAAATATCGGTAGGGCTGAGCCAACGGAAGGACACGACCTTGAAACGGCGCCCGAAGGTTTGGTTGTCGGTTGCGAGCGCACTAGGCTTTTCATTTCCCTTGTCGGCGGCATCGGTGGCATTCACATACTCTGGCAGGCGTTGCACCACTGCTTCGCACCAGGCGCGGGCCAGCGGGGCACTTGTTGTGGAGGTATCCAGCGGGTTACGCGTTTCTCCGTAAGTGCGGATGACAAAGGTATCGGACCGGGCGGCCAAAACCGGGCCGAGCGATTGCAGGATATCCGCTTGGGTCAGCCACCCGGGAATACCGGTGGATTTGGCGCCCCAGTCGACTGGGCTGGTTGATGGCCCCCAGTCAGATGTAGAGGTTTTAGCATCCGCATAGATCGTAGCGAGGGGTAAATTAATCTCGGTGGTCTTATCGTATCCATTGAATGTAAGGATTTCTCCATCGCCCACTCTCACCGAGCCATTGAGGCCAGACGTGTCGATGGCCGCTTGCAAAGGGCCCTTTAGACTCTTGGGCTCGGTTGTGGGTGCGAGGGTTCGATTAATAAAATGGGCCAGCGATACAAAAGGACCCCGGGTCCTTACTTGGGTAACAATGGCTTTGGCGAGAACGTTGATCTGCTTGGGGGTAAGGCGCCGGTAGCCTGAATAGGCTTCGTTTGCTTTAAGTTCTGCGAGGGTCGGCCCTCCGCCATTAGCGGCGTCTGCAACCGACAGTTTTCCCCTCGAGGTGTTAAATGAATTAAGGGTCGGGTTGGGCGCATTCCAGCTACGCGCGAAAACAGCATCCACAGGGGAGGGGCTTTCTTTACTGGTGCACAGTTTGTTGCTGCTGGCGAGCAAGGCACTCCACGCATCGATGCTGGTGGAGTTGATATTGAAGGCGCCATCGATAAGCAGGTTGCTGGCGGCTAGTCGGCCATTTTGTAAATTATTTAGATCGGCACGGGCGCTGGAGATGATCTTAAGACGGTTATTGGGCAGTGGGGAGCCCAAGACAAAGTTCGTCGAGGCAGGCGGAGTCGTTGAGAAAAAATAACGGTCCCAGAGCGAGCAGTTCAAAAGATAACTGATATCAAAGTAGCGGGTGGTGGCGGGTGGAGTCGGATTGCTATTTGGATCGGCGAACACATTCGGCCGACTTTGGATGGCATTGGCTCTCGTAACGTAGGGGTTAAAATAGGAGTTGCCGACCGCATTTCCAGGTTGATGACCTACATTGATATGTTCGTCATCCGCCGTAAGATTAGCATGCTGGAGTTGGCCTAGCGATAGCACGGGAATTTCATAAGCACCATTGGCACGATTGGCGCGCGGGGCGTCAAAGAGTTGCATGAGCTTCGTGGTGGGTGCCGGGGATGCTGAGGATCGTCCCCAATAGCCTATTGTATTACCGGTGGTGTCTGCCGCGGTATCTCCATTATAATAGCTCGAAGTTCCGCTATAATTAAACTCATAAGGAGGCGTTCCGATGGAGCCATTGGAGTGATATGCCACCCAGGGTTTTATGATTTCCTGGGCTCGAATATTGTAATCGCAATAAGTCCGCCAATCTCGCGTTGTTGTTAGGGCACCATTATCCTCTGGCGGACGGAGCTTAAAAATCCATATTTTGGCAAACCCGGGAGTGTCACCATCTTTGGGAACCAGGATCATGGACCCCCCAATGTTGTTCATATCCGAGCCGGTGACTGAAGTTAAAGTCCCAGATGTAGTCTTCAGGAAGAAGTCGATTACTACTTTGCCAAACTGGGGTCTGCTTGCAACAGCATTGGCATTGCCCTGCTCTGTTGTCACAACCTTAAAATCTTGGGTCTGTGGAGTCCAAGGCTTTCCGGTATCCGCTTCGAAATACTTCGCCGTCGGATCTGACGGCGACAACGGCGACGGCGGAGTGGTCGGCGTCAGGGGCACCGTGGCGGTGGGGGTGGGGCCTGTTGCGGTAGAAATGGAGGGCGGGATGGTAGTCTGGGTGTTTGTATAACAAACGGTTTCGCCGGGCGGTATATTTAGGTTATTAATCGTGAATTCAATGCGATCGAGCAATCCATAAGAGCCGGGATTGGCTGTGGAGTCCCTGGATAAAAGCTTATAATTAGTAGTCGGATCATTAATATTTCCCATGCTATTGGCATACATTCCAGCGTTAGTTTGGGAACCATAGGCAACAGGAGATCCCGTGTGTTTCGCGACAATTGGATTGCAGTGGACGGTAAACGAAACAGGGGTGGTGCTTTTCAGCGTGGCCGTGTAGGGATTGCCCAACATCAGCACAATGCCGCCGAGAACCTGATTATTATTCCCTGATTTCTTTAATCCGAATGCGAACCTGGCTTGGGTGATGACTGGGCTGATGCCGGTTTGAGTCGCGCTGGCGGGCTGCACCTCAATGGTGTTGGCGTCAGCGGCTGTTTTATAGAACGATGATTGATAAAACGATTTTAATACATCCCACTTTGGGCCCTGCGTGGGAGAATAGGCACTGGGGATAATGAGTTGGTTCGCAGCGGGTTCATAGGGGGTCGCCGCATCAAAGGCGGGCAGCGCGGTCGCTTCCAAATCGCTGGTCAGATCGCGTCGCAGGCCACCATTGTAGCTGTCGGCCAGCACGCCTTTCGAATAGGTGGTGAGGTGGTGCAACTCTTTTTTGAGGTTGGTATTGGTGAGGCTCGTATCGCTGAACAACATCTGGCCGGGAAGCAGGGTATTTTCGATAGCCGCGGTGGTCGCCGGCGGGAGATTATTGGTGGTCTTGCCGGGATAGTTGGCGAAGTAGGTTGAGTCGGCGGAACCGGTGAGCCAGCCGATCTGCTCGATGCCGTTGCGTTGGGCGGAGAGGAGGCGATAGCGGGCCGTGGCATTGGTGGACGGATTAGTGGTGGCCGTGTAAGTGTCGGTCAGATTATATTTCGCCTTAACGCCTTCGTCGCCGACCCAGTAGGCGTAGCGGCCGATCACGGGGGTAGCGTTCGAATCCAAGCCAGGAACGGAGCCCTTAGAGGCATTGATGACCACCAAGGGGGCGACGACATATCGGTCGAAATAGTTTTCCTGACTCCCATTCGCATCCGGCAGTTTGCGGTTGGTGTTGCGGTCGCCCGTCGAAGCCGCGCCTATCAATAAGACTCCTGGAGTGCGGGTGGCATCGGAAAATTCTAAAACATCGGTGGCTGCAATCGTGTCTCCGAGAGTGGCACCGTCGGATTTGCGGGTAATGGTCAAGTTGGGATTGTAGGCAGGTGCGATGGTGCCGGACCCACCGTTGGAGGCGGTGACTTGGCCGAACGTGCCCGCAGCCGTCGAGGCGGTGAATGTGGCCTGTTCGTTACCGCTTACCAACCAGTTGAGCAGCACGGGACTCGGCGTTTTCGCATAAATGGTTCCGGGTTGCGAGGGATCGGACGGATCGGAGTTGCCCCAGATGCCGGTCCAGTAGCGGGTGCCGGGTTGGACCCTATTGAGGCCGTTGGAGATGCTGTTGATGCTCGTGGTGTTGGCGGGATTGGCGTTATTGGCTAACCGAGCCCCGCCTGCGGCTCCCGCGATATCCGCCGTGGCGGTTACGCGTTGGTCGGGGCCGGCGTATTTCTGCAACTGGCCGAGGGCGATATTCAGCGCCATGAGCGCGTTCTGGCGGGCTTGGGAGAGTTGCTGGGTGTTCGAAGCGACTTGGGTCTCGACTCGCGTCAGACTCGCGAGCGACACCAGCAGCAGCACCAGCAATGCGAGCAGCGTGATCGTGACGAGCAACGCGAAGCCGCGTCGGTGGGTTTGGCGAGACGGGCGGTCGGAGTGGCTGGCAGGGGGAGGAGAAACTTGCATGGGAAAGCGTGTCAGGGGACGCCGCAGGGATAGCCATCGCGGGGAATACGGGCGATGGAAAAATGTAACCTGCTTCGTGGGAGGAGGATGGGGCGGGGAACGCGCGGCCCTGTTCGGGGTTGCGCAACTTGCGGACCTTAACACGTTCTTGTCCGACCTCCAATATCCCCAAATGGGGGTAATTTATCCTCGGGGCGGGCTCTAGGGGTTTGATGAATCGTATGCGAGGTGAAGGGGTGGTGTTTTGGCCGCAAAAGTCACAGGAGGAGCAAAAAAGAAGTCACCGAGAATGTTAACGCAGAGGCTCAGAGCCGCGGAGACGCGGAGGGGCGAGAGATTTTACTTTCTTCGTTTTCTTCTGCGAAATGGAGTGGGGGGCTCCGAGTTCACTGAGCCCTCTGTGTTCACGATCACTTCGGGGCCGGACACCAGACTACAAAAAAAGGGGAGGGATGGCGCCAGCCATCCCTCCCCGTGTTGAACGAAGTTTAGCTTGGGTATGAGATCGTTCAGGCCCGGGCGGAGGAACGGCGACGGTTCCAAGCGGCACCGGCGAGGGCGAGCGCACCGAACGCCGCCGCATAGGTGGCGGGCTCGGGGATGGCGGAGATAATCAGGTTGCCGCTTCCGGTGAAGGTTGAGATGCCCTCGAATGCGGTGTTGAGATCGCTGGCCGTGTAGGTTCCTGCGGCCAAGGACCTCCCGGTGAAGGAATTGTAAACGCTTGCCAGCGTTTCATCCCCGGTGAAGTCCAGGTGGATCGTCGATGCGCTGTCGAAGGTAAGGGTGGCTCCGTCAGCGATGGAGGTGTTGTTCCCGAAGGTGAGCACGGCGGCCGCGACCACGGAGACGTTGCCTGCGCCGAACGTGCCGGTTGCCCCGGTCGCTAGGGTGCCGGCGTTGACCACGGTCGCACCGGTAAAGGTGTTGGCGCCGGAGAGGGTGACGGTGCCGACGGTGGACTTGGTCAACCCGTTGGATCCTGCGAGCACCGCCCCGACCAAGCCGCTTTGCATATTATAGGTGCCGCTGTTGTTGGTGATGGTGCCGTTGTTGACCGCGCCGCCGCCGGTGAGGGCGACAAACGTGTTGGTGATTGAGGTTCCGCCGAGGTCGGCCGTGCCGCCGGAAACCGTGAGCCCACCCGTGCCGTAATTGCCGCTGCCGGAGAGGGCTAGCGTGCCGGCGCTGACCGTGGTGCCGCCGGAGTAGGTGTTGGCTGCGGAGAGCGTCAGCGTGCCGCTGCCAACCTTGGTCAGAGCAAGGGTGCCCGCAGCGTCCTTGATCGTGCCGCCAAACGTCGTGCTCGTGTTCAGAGCGCCAACGCTGAGCGTCGAGGTCGTGCTGGCCGTATTGTTTACGATTTGCCCGATCCCGGCGAGGGAACCGAAGTTGAGCGTGTTGTTTCCAACATCGATTCGCACACGACCCGCGTTACCATCGTTGAACACCCATGCGGCAGTGGCACTGCCGGCACTGGCAGAGGTGAAATCGACCGCATTGTTGACATTAAAGGTCATCGTGCCGGTGTAGTTGCCGTTGTCACCACCCAGACCGATCGTAATGGCAGTTGTGGCGTTGAGGGTGAGATCTCCAGCGCCACTGATATTGCCGGTAAGAGTGGTATTCTTGCCGGTCGAATCTATGAACGATGCCGAGGAAACGTTGATCGCATTTGCGAGTGTAAAGTTGGCGGAGGTGCCCGCCTTCAACGTGCTGCCATTGAGCGTCACCATTCCCGTTCCCAAGGCAGAGTTATTGTTGTAAACCAGAGTGGTGCCCGCATTCACCGTCGTGCCACCGCTGTAGCTGTTCGCACCGGAAAGGGTCAGAGTGCCCGCCCCATTCTTGACCAGCGCCAGATTATTGTCATTGCCGAAGCCTCCCAACCGCCCGCCATAGCTCACGGCGCTGCCGTTGTTGATGGTCAGCGTTGAGACCGCGCTGCTGCCGCCAATCACGGCGTTGGCCGTGCCCGCGCCGGCGGTGGCGATGCTGGTCACGGTCGTATCCGCCGAGCCATTGATGTCACCGAGCTGGAAGACGCCGCTGGTGTCGCCCACGCTGCTGCCGAGCGTCAGGGTGTTGCTCGTGGAAAGACTGCCGCCATTCGCAAGCACCAGCGTGCCGTTTTCGACGGTGGTGCCGCCGGTGTAGGTGTTCGTGCCGGAAAGCGTCAGCGTTCCAGTGCCGCTCATCTTTACCCCACTCGATCCCGCGATGTTCGCGGCGATGATCGCATTGCCCGAGGAGTTGGATGCGGTCAGCGAACTCGGGGTCAGCGTGCCATTTTCAATCACATTGCCGCTCGCCGCGGCCGCGGTGATTGTGACCGCGCCGACCGTCTGGCTGGTCGTGCCTAAATTAAGCGTGCCGCCGCCCATCGCCACCGCACCTGAAGTGGAGCCAAGCGTGCCGGAGCCGCTTAAGGCAAGCGTGCCATCGTTGATGTTCGTTCCGCCCGAGTAACTGTTGACCGTGCTGATCGTCACCATGCCGCTGCCGGTCTTTGTCAGCGAGCCCGTGCCGGCAATGCCAAAGCCGCCGTCGCTGTCGAGCGTGTAGTCCTTGCTGGTGTTGTTGAACGTGACCGAGGCCGGGCTGACGCTGGCCGCGGAAATCTTAACCGCGGTGGTTCCCTCGGCATTATCATCGAAAGTCACCACATCCCCTTGGAGATAGTCGGTGGTGGTGCCGTTTGTGTTCAATTTCCAGTTAGAGTTTGCGCCCGTCGTCCCGACCACCCAGTTTCCGTTATCCAAGCCGGACCAGCGAGGGTTGTCGCCGGTGATGATGAGCGTGATGAAGCCCGTATCGAGCCCCAGGGCCGCGTTCTGACGGCTGGTCAATCCTGTAATGGTGCCTTTGGTAAAAGCGTTCAGCGACTCGTTGAAGCTGCCGTAGCCAAGCAGATCGTAGGTTCCCGCACTCCATGCGTTTCCGGATATCGACGCGTTGATCGTTATCAGTCCGGACGCAAAATTCGTGGTCAGAGCCCCTGTCACGCTAATACCGGGCGTGTTTGTCGTGCCGCTCTCGGCGATGTTCAAGGTGGCCGCGCCGTTGAACGTGAGACTGGCCAGAGTCAGCGTCGAAGTGCCGCCATTGCCGTTCTGAACCACATTGCCGGCAAGATTCGCAACGGTCACTGCGCCGAGCGTGCCCGAGCCATCCACCGTGCCTTGAGTGAGCGTGATCGCAGGCGTGCTCGCCGTCGAACTCGTATACAAGAATTTCGCGCCGCTGCCGTTGACCGTGATGCCGCTGGTGCTGTTGATCGCACCCGTGCCGCTGACAAGCAGCGTGCCCGCGTTGATCGTTGTGGCGCCCGTGAAGGTGTTGGCTCCCGTCAAGGTCAGCGTGTTCGTGCCCGTCGTCTTGGTGAGCGCGCCGGCGCCGGAAATCACGCCCGAGAGCGTTTGCGCGGCGGTGCTGTCGTAATTGAACGTTCCGGCATTGGAGATATTGCCCGCGTAGGAACCGCTGCCGAGCTGGCCGGCGCCGCTGATCTTCAGCGTGCCGCCGCCGATCGTGGTCGCGCCCGTGTAGGTGTTTACGCCAGTAATGGTTTGGGTGCCGGTGCCATTCTTCGTGAGGGCGATATGGTTGATGCCGGCGCGGGTGCCGCCGCCGATAACGCCGCTGAAGGTGCCCGAGCCGTTGTCAACGCCGACAGTCAGCGTCCTGTCGCCGTTATTATTGCTCTGGTTCTGGACATTGCCGCTGCCGGTCAACGCGTCCACAAACACGGTGTTTCCGTCCCAAACGTCGAACTCCGCGCCGGATGCGATATTGAGGTCAGCCAAATTGCTGGTCCAAACGCCTCCCGAGAATCCACCGTTGCGGAGATTGCCGCCTTGGATGTCGATCAAAGCGCCGGAGCCTAGGGCGAACGCAACCTTCATATTGGCCTTACCGCCCAATCCCAGAAAGTCGGTGCTGTTGCCGGTCACGACAAGCGTTCCTGTGCCGCTGATCGTGTAGGTGGTGGTAGTTGTGGCGGAGTTCGCAACCACAGCGCCCATGGTGTCGCTGTTGGCGATGCCACCGATGCCCGTCATATCCCATTTCATCGTCGCCCCGGAGGCGATGGTCGTGTTGGTTTGGAAAAACTTGAGTGGATTGCCACCCTGGAGCGAGAGCGTCCCGGCGTTGATCGTGGTCGCGCCGGTGTAGGTGTTTGCTCCCGTCAAGGTCAGCGTGTTCGTGCCTGTCGTCTTGGTGAGCGCGCCAGCACCGGAAATCACGCCCGAGAGCGTTTGCGCGGCGGTGCTGTCGTAATTGAGCGTTCCGGCATTGGAGATAGCCCCCGCGTAGGAACCGCTGCCGAGCTGGCCGGCGCCGCCGATCTTCAGCGTGCCGCCGCCGATCGCGGTCGCGCCGGTGTAGGTGTTTACGCCGCTCAGCGTCGTCGTGCCGGAACCGGCGAGCGTGAGCGCGGTGGCGCCAGTGTTATCGGCGATAACCGACCCGACATCCAAGGTGCCGTAGTCGACGAGGACGACCTCGCGATTCGCCGTGGCGTTGCCGGTCAGCGTTCCACCGGTGATGGTGGCTCCAGTGGAGCCGGGAGTCACCAATATGCCACCGGTGTTGACGACGTTGGTGCCAGCCAGGGTCAGCCCGGTTGACGCGGCGTTGAAGCGCAGGGTGTTGACCGTCACTCCGGAAACCGAGTCGCCGTTGGTCACATCCACGTTGTTGGTGGAAGTGTAATTACCGGTGCCCGTCGCGTAGCTGGAGAGCGCGCCCAAGGTGCCGGAGGTGTTGCTCACCCAAGTCGTGCCGCCGTTGGCCGTGGCATACGCCGCGCCGTTGGAGGCGGCGCTGACCAAAACGCCGTTGGCCGCGTTGCTGGTGGAGCTCGTCGTGACGGTGCCGCTCGTCGGCAGGGTGAGGGCGAGCGTGCTTCCCGTGTTACGGGTGATATTACCCAGCGCCAGGTTCACCGCCGTGGCGCCGTTTTGCGTCGTGCTGATCGACGACGTGTTGTTGGCCGTCAGTGTGGTGCTGGCAAAGGTCTGCGCGGTGGTCGCTCCGCTTTTTCCTTTTAAGCTCAGCGTGCCGCCGCCCAAAGTGAGCGCGGAGCTGCTGCTGATGAGATTGGTGGGGGTGGCAAGATTGGTGTAGTCGAGCAGCAGCGTGTTGTTATTGACGGTGGTGGCCCCCGTGTAGGTGTTGGCCGCCGATCCGTTGAGCGTGAGCGTGCCGGTGCCCGCCGTCGTGATGCCGCCAGCGCCGCTGATGACGCCACCGAGGGTGAGATCGCCCCCGCCGGCGGTCATCGTAAAGGTGCGCACCGCCGCCGTCGCCATGGCCAGGTTGATCGTCTCCAGACTGGTGCTGTTATTGGTGACGTTGCCGCCCAGCGTAATGGAATTCCCATTCAGGATAAAAGCACTGGCACCCGAGTTAAACGTGATTCCGTTGAATTGGAGTGCAGCCGTGAGGTTGTTATTCAGCGTTGTCGTCGAGGAAGTGGCGAAGATCAGAGCGTCATTCGCCACCGGTGCGGTGCCGCCCCAGTTTCCGGCCGTTGCCCAGTTTGCATCGGTAGGGGATGCCACCCAGGTTCTATTCGCCGCTTGGGCGGACGAGGCGGTGAGCAGGATGCCGACTGCGGACAGCGCGGCCGTGAAGGCGCGTCTTTGGGAGGGAAGGAGGCGCAGGGCGGTGGGGTTTTTTGCGGTCATGACGGCGTGTAGGCGTTATTTGAAAATAACGGGTGTTATGCTGAGCTGGGGTAAGCGCGCGCAGTTTAGGCGTAACCTGCGCTGTGAAAGGGGGATGGGGTGAAAGGCATGGCGACTCTATTCGAGATGCCAATCTACGGACCATAACAGGTTACTTCCCGATCTCCAATACCCGCAAATGAGGGGGTGTTGCATTCGCGGAAGGCCTCTGGTTTGAGGAAGCGTATCCGAAGGAGTTTTGGCCGGAAAAAGTCGCCGGAAGGCGAGAAAATAAAAGCCACAGATGAGGGGGAGCGGCTATGCCGCGGTGAAGGCGAAGTTTTAACGCAGGGACGTGGGGCGGTGAGAGGCTCTGCTGATTCTTTCTCTCCGCCTGGGAAATGGAGATTGGCTGGCTGGGGGCGATTTACCTGACGTCAGTCTCCTGTTGGCCGGTGGGGATGCCGGTCACACCTGATCGATCAGGCGCTGAATCTTTGCGGCCTTGGCGATCTTTGCGTTGAAAAATCGTTTTGGAAAGGTGCGAAGGGGCGTGGAAAGTTCGGCATCGTGGGAATTTTAACCACGGATTTCACGGATGAGCACGGATCGCGGATGAACCATTCGGAGTTTTGGCTGCAACAAGTCGTCGGAAGGCGCGAAGAGAGAATCCACGGAGAATTTAGGGTGTGTTTGCTAAATAAACCAGTCCATCGCTGGCGCTCTACGAGGGAAGCGAGAAAGGGCACTGGGCCGGTGTTGCCCTCGGCGGCACCGGCCGCTGGCCCGCCTCCGCCTCGGTCGCCTTGGCCGAGCACCTTTTCTCGCTCCCGCTGGTCCGGTTTATTTAGCAAACACACCCTAACGCAGGGGTGCAGAGATGAGGAGGGTCGAAAGACGCTGCCTCTTCGTTTCCTTCCTTCTGTGAAATGGGTGGAGGATCGGGTCGGGTTCTCTGGGCGACCCTCTTTGGTATATCGGCCGCTGCCGAGGTGGTGTGACGATCACGTCGGAGGCGGACACCAAGCTACAAAAAAAGGGGAGGGATGGCTTGCGCCATCCCTCCCCTCGTTGAACGAAGTTTAGTTTGGGAATGAGATCGTTCAGGCTTGGGCGGAGGAACGACGGCGACGGTTCCAAACCGCACCGGCGAGGGCGAGCGCACCGAACGCCGCCGCATAGGTGGCGGGCTCGGGGATGGCGGAAACGGAAAGCGTACCGGAGGCCTCGGTGAAGGTGAAGCCGAGGCCAGTAATGGAGTCGGAACCGGTCCAGATGCCAGAGCTGTTCGTCAGGGGGGCGGAGTAAGAACCACCGATGCTCACGGTGGTGAAGCCGGTGGTCAAGGTGCCGCCGCTGGCTTGGATGAGGTTGAAGCTTTCGCCGCCGCTCAGGATGGCGGAGCTGAAGTTGATGTCCAAGGTGCCGCCAAAGGTCAGCGTTCCGCCGGTGCTGGTCACGGTGGCATAGTTGGTGCCCGCCGTGCCCGTCGCCGCGACGGTGATCTGGTTGGCGCCGGACATCGTGAAGTTAGCGCCGATAGCCAGCGTGCCGGCGTTGACCTTCGTGCCGCCAGAGTAGGTGTTGGCGCCGGTGAGGGTCAGGGTGCCGCTGCCCACCTTGGTAAGCGCAAGGATGCCCGTGCCGCTGTCCTTGATCGTGCCGCTGAACGTCGTGCTCGTGTTCAGGGCGCCGACGCTGAGGGTCGAGGTCGTGGAACTCGTGTCGTTCTGGATCTGGCCGCTTCCAGCGATGGATCCGAGGTTGAGCGTGCCGCCACCCGCGATGTTGACTCGCACGCGGTCCGCGCCGCCATCGTTGAACACCCACGCGGCACCGGCGCTGCCGGCATTGGCCGAGGTGAAATTCACCGCGACGTTAGTGTTTTGGGTGACGGTTCCAGTGTAGTTATGGTTGTCTCCACCCAGAGCGACCGTAACAGCACCTCCCGAGTTGGTTAAGGTGAGATTTCCAGCGCCACTGATATTGCCGTTAAGGGAGGTATTCTTGCCGGTCGAATCAATGGTTGATGCCGCCGTGACGTTGATTGCATTGGCGAGTGCAAAGTTGCCGGAGGTGCCCGCCTTCAACGTGCCGCCATTGAGCGTCGCCGTTCCCGTGCCCAAGGCAGAGTTACTGTCGTAAACCAGCGTGCCCGCATTGATCGTCGCGCCGCCGTTATACGTGCTGGTTCCGGAGATGGTCAGCGTGCCTGCGCCCGCTTTGGTCAGGCCAAAGCTGCCACTGATCCCTCCGACGGCAAGGTTGCCGGCATTCACGGTCACCGTCGGGCTGGCATTCAGCGTGACGGCACCGGTGCCCATGTTCAAGTCCTTGGTGCCGGTAAAGGCGAAGTCGCCATTCCAGTTCTGGGTATTGTTGGTGCTCAGGGTAATAGCCGAGGCACTGGTATTGTCCAGCGTGGTGCCCCCGGCGATGGTCAGCGCGCCGGTGCCGATGGCCGAGGCGTTGTTGATGTTGAGCGTGCCGGCGTTGAGCG
>Ga0207689_10003482_pt1 | contig 14374 bp, 12 predicted proteins | sample KBSMisM52_FD_184312 | JGI IMG/M metagenome (GOLD analysis project Ga0207689, IMG submission 184312) | Miscanthus rhizosphere microbial communities from Kellogg Biological Station, Michigan, USA - KBS Miscanthus M5-2 (SPAdes) (version 2) | ecosystem: Host-associated > Plants > Roots >... | reverse complement strand
GCTCTTCGTCCTCACGCAAAGCGAGTCTCCCAAGGCGCGCCAGCTGATCGCGAGCGTGGCGAAAGGCAATGCGCACCCGGACCTCCAGGAGCAGGCCCTGCACTACCTGGGGGTTTTCGGGGGACAGGCGAACCGGCAGCTCCTCGCGGAGATCTATCGCGAGACCTCGAGCCAGGACGTCAAGGAGGAGATCCTCCACGCCTACATGGTCGCGGGCGACCGGGCGCGGTTGCTCGAGGCCGCGCGGTCGGAGAAGTCCCCGGACCTGCGAGGCGAGGCCGCGCAGCAGCTCGGCGCCATGGGGGCGCGCGCCGAGCTCTGGCAGCTCTACAAGACCGAGAGTGTCCGCGACGTCAAGGAAGAGATCATGCAGGGCCTCTTCATCGCGGGCGACCTGGACCACATCCTGGAGCTCGCGCGAACCGAATCGGACCGGGAGCTCCGGGAGGAGGCGATCCAGAAGCTCGGGATCATGGGGATGAAAACGGCACCCGCGCTGCTGGAGATCTACCAGAACGAGAAGGACCTGGAACTCCGCATTGACGTCCTCCAGGCGTTCTTCGTCCAGGGCAATGCCCGCGCGCTGATCGACATCGCGAAGACCGAAAAAAACCGCGCGCTCAAGGAGGAGGCCGTCCAGAAGCTCTCCGTGATGGACAACAAGGAAGCAACCGAATATCTGCTGCAGATCCTGAAAGATTGACGGAGGACCTCATGAAGATTCGAAACACGCGGCTCGGATTGGTCGCCCTTCTCTGGGTGGCCGCGCCGTTCGTCCCGCCCGCCGCGGCCCACTCCGGCCCGTCGGTGAACGTAACGGTGGACTCGGACCGCACCATCGAGCGGTGCGCCGACGTGCGGATCACGTACGACGAGCGCGACGCCGCGCGGGCCGAGGACTCCTTCGAGATCCCGGGCGGTGCGCCGTTCTCGGTCCGGCTCCCCGAGAACTCCGGCATCCGCGTCAACGGCGAGAAGCGGAGCGGATTCGGCGTCACCGTCTGCAAGGCAGCGCGCCGGCCGGACGCGCTGGACGGCATTCACGTGTCGCGGGACGGCTCCGGAGTTGCGTTCCGTGGACCCGCTCCCGGCGACTGGATGGTCTTCCTCATCGTGCGCGCTCCGCGCGACGCCACCCTCGACCTCGAGGCGAAGAACGGCCCGATCGGCGTGATCGGCGTCGCCGGAAAAGTCGCGGCGCGAACATCCAACGGACCGATCTCGCTCGTGGACTGCTCCGGACCGCTCGACGCCCATGCGGTCAACGGGCCGATCTCGCTCGACCGGTGCAGCGGGACGGGGGACGCTCGCGCGGTCAATGGTCCGATCGACTTCTCCGGCAGCCGGGGCACCTACCGGCTCGATACGAAGAACGGCCCGATCTCGGTGGCGCTCGAGGGCGAGCGCTGGGAAGGGGGAAGCCTGGATGCGCACGCCGTGAACGGGCCTCTCAGCCTGAAGATCTCGAACGACTACTCTTCCGGAGTGCGGGTGGAGATGCTCGGCCACGGGCCGGTCGATTGCCCGTCCTCGATCTGCCGGGCCGCGCGGAAAGCCTGGAACGACGACTCCCGCACGATCGAGTTCGGCGAGTCCGGCTCGGAGCCCGTCGTCCGCCTTTCCACTCAGAACGGCCCCGTCTCCGTCGCCCCCGCGAAGTAGTCGCCATGAAGTACGCGCTCGCGCTCCAGCTCCTCGCCGCCATCTCGGCTCCGCCGGCCGGCCTGCGCAACGCAAAGCTGACCTCCCGCGTCATCGGGCCCGGAGGCCTCGCCGCGGAGGTGCGGACGGCGGCCGCTGCGGCGGGCCCCGCGTGGATCGGATATTCCGAGCCCGTGATCGACGGTCCCCGGCAGATGTGCTGCTTCGACTCGGGGTTCCTGCGCGGCCACGCCAGGGCCTGTTGCTCCGGATGCCGGCTGGAGGAAGAGGACATCTCGTTCTCCTTCGGCCGGGATGCCCCGCCCGTGGTCTCGCTCGAGTCACCGCCCCGGTTCCGGGTCCTCCTCCGGGTCGGGAAGAACGGCGTGGAAAAAGTGCGGGCCCTGTCGGAGGACTGCGCGCTCGACGCGGGAGGTCTCCCCTTCCTCTGGCTGACGGGCGTAGGCGCCCGGGAAAGCATCGAGTTCCTCGCGACTCTGCCCGGGGGCCCCGCGGGTCACGGCGACGAGGATCCCGTCGGATCGATGCTTGCGGCGATCGCGCTGCACGCCGACCCGGCCGCGGACGCGGCCCTCGAAAAGCGGACGGCGCGGGGACAGCCTTTCGAACTTCGCAAGCAGGCTGCGTTCTGGCTGGCGAGCGAGCGCGGCCGGAAGGGCTTCGAGATCATCCGCAATCTCCTCTCCGACCCGGACCCGGATTTCCGGCAGCACCTCATGTTCTGCCTGTCCGAGAGTTCCGTGCCCGAGGCCGAGTCGACGCTGATCCGCCTGGCCCGCCACGATCCGGAGGCCGAGGTCCGGGGACAGGCGCTCTTCTGGCTGGCGCAGAAGGCCGGAGATCGCGCGGCAGCGACGATCCACGAGGCGATCCGCGACGATCCGGAGGAGGAGGTCAAGAAGAAGGCGGTTTTCGCCCTGTCCCAGCTTCGCGGAGACCAGGCGGTGACCGAGCTCATCCGAGTGGCCCGGACCAACCGGAACGCGGAGGTGCGCAAGCAGGCGATCTTCTGGCTCGGACAGACCGGGGATCCGCGCGCGCTCGACTTCATCGAGAAGATCCTGACCAACTGAACTGCTTCGGGCGGTTTGGTTAACATCCGCCCGTGCTGGTCGCCGCCTTGCTTCTCGCGCTCGCGCCGCGGTCCGAGACGCCGGCAGCGAAACCTGTTCCCAATCTCGTCGCGAACGGGAGCTTCGCCACCAATTCCTCGGGCTGGAAGTCCTCGGCCGCGGACTCCAACTCGGATACGGGCGCGATGACCTGGTCGCGAGAGGACGGCGGCGGCTCGAAATCCTCGGGCTCGCTCGAGCTCTCCACCTCGGCGACCGCCGACCGCAACTCGTTCCGCGTCGGGCAGTGCTTCCGGGTCGAGCCGGGCGTCGAGAACCTCTCGTTCGGAGGAAAGATCCGGGTCCCCGTCGGACAGAAGGCGCGCGGCCTCGCGAACGTGGAGCTGGAGCGCTTCAAGAGTGCGGACTGCTCGGACGAGCTCATTCCTTTCGACGGCCTGGGAGGAATCGCCAACGCCGACTACTGGGCGAGCCGGAGAGAGATCGTCGCCGCGGCCGACGCCCGATCCGCCCGACTCGTCGCCTCGGTCACGAAGATGTACGAGTGGCAGGAGGGAGACGCCGAGATCGGCGAACACGACGACGGGAACGTCTTTCGCGCCGACTTCGACGACCTGTTCGCGGCGGTCCTCGAGAAGGGCGCGCCGGGCGGCCGCGAGCTCCTCCCGGCCGACGCCTCGCGCTTCCGGCCGTCGACCAATCCGGCAAAGAAGGCGCATTGGGGTTCGCAGACGGTCGATCCCCCGACGCTGTCCCTGGCGGTGCTGGATGAATCCGGACATCCGCAGACCGCGGCCACCGTCGCGGAGTGCTCCAGCATCGACGCCGTGCGGCTCGAGGTGACGTTGAAGAACCCCTATCCCGAGGAGGATCCGCGCTTCTACCCGCTGCAACCGGTCCTTCTCGCCGGCGAAGGAAGCCTGGGTCCCCGGCCGACCGTGGAGCTCGGTCTCTTCCGGGCGGGCGACCGGGAGCACAAGCTCGTTCCGATCTCGTGCAACGCGGATCCGACGGTGGAGCTCCGGGTCCTCGGAGACGCGGCGCAGCGCGTCGCCGGGATCCGCGCGTTCTACGACTGCCTGCGGACGTCGCTGCCCGAGGCGTCCCGGGCCGGAGTTCCCGAGAAGCCGAGCGACGAAGAACTCCTCAACTGGAGGCTCACCGGCTCGATCGTCGCCAACCCCGCCGGTGAGTACGAGGTCGTCGCCCGCTACCTCGCGCTCGAGGCCGGGTTCTGGCACGAGCCCGTTCTTTCCAACACGGTGCGCTTCCGGATCGTGCGCAAGGACCCGTGTCCGCCGGGGACTCCGAACTAGCCGACGCTACCGGCAGACGGGCTTCCCCTCCGCGTCGAGAAGGAATATCCGGTTATCGCCCGGACCTCCCGAACGCTAAGATTCACGGGTGATTCTCGACACCGCGCGGAAAGTCCTGCAGATCGAGGCGGACTCGGTCCGGGAGCAGATGCGCAACCTCGGACCCGAGTTCGAGGGCGCCATCGAGGAGATCGTGTCGTCCGGCGGCCGACTCTGCGTGACCGGGCTCGGGAAATCCGGGCTGATCGGCCAGAAGATCGCGGCGACTCTCTCGTCCACCGGGACCCCCGCCTATTTCCTCCACGCCGCGGAGGCGAGCCACGGCGACCTCGGCATGCTCGTCTCGGGCGACACCGTTCTCGCGCTTTCTTTTTCGGGGGAGACGCCCGAGGTCCTCCGTCTCCTCGAGTTCGCACGCGAGCGCTCCCTCCGGACGATCGCAATGACCGGCGAGCCGGCCTCTCCCGTCGGCCGCGCCGCGGACCGCGTGATCTCGGTGGCGATCCCCCAGGAAGCGTGCCCGCTGAACCTCGCGCCGACCGCTTCGACGACCGCCATGCTGGCGATGGGGGATGCCCTCGCGATGGCCATCTCCGAGCGAAGGGGCTTCCGCGAGGAGGACTTCGCGGCGCTCCACCCGGGCGGACGCCTCGGCCGCCGTTTTCTGAAGGTGCGCGACCTGATGCGGACGGGGGACCGGATTCCAGCGGTTTCCCGCGATACGCCCATGACCGAAGCCATCCACGAGATGTCGCGCAAGATGATGGGGGTCACGGCGGTCGTCAACGGGCGGGGGGAGCTCGCCGGCGTCATTTCCGACGGGGATCTTCGGCGCCTCCTCGAAAAGGACCCGAGCCTCCTGACCGGAACGGCCGGCGACTGCTCCCACCCGAATCCCCGGACCGCGGCCGGAGACGACTTCGCCTCCGACGCGCTCCGGAGGATGCAGGAGGCGAAGATCACATCGCTCTTCATCCTGGACGCGGACGGCCGCCTGGCCGGCGCGATTCACCTGCACGACCTCCTGTCCGCGGGCATCGCTTGAAACGCGACGGGGGCCGCCCGCATCGACCGATCCGGGCGATCTTCCTCGACGTCGACGGGGTCCTGACCGACGGACGCCTCTACCTGGACGACCGGGGCCGCGAGATGAAGGTCTTCGACACGAAGGACGGCCACGGGATCAAGATGGCGATCGCGGCGGGTCTGAAGGTCGCGTGGATCTCGGGACGCCAATCGGTGGCCACCGCGCGGCGCGCGCGCGACCTCGGCGTCACCGAGTGCCACCAGGCAATCGCCGACAAGGAAAGCCTCTACCGGAAACTCTGCCGTCGCTGGTCGCTCGATCCCGCCGAGACGGCGGCAATCGGGGACGACGAGCCGGACGTGCCGCTGCTCGAAGCCGCGGGCTTTTCGGCGTGCCCGTCCGATGCCGCGGCCCCGGCGCGACGATCCGCGCAGGTCGTCTTGAGGGCCGCGGGAGGGCGCGGTGCGGTGCGCGAGTTCGTCGAAGCGGTGCTGGCGAGAAACCGTCGGCCGAGGTCAGGCTCCCGCGTCCGCTGAAGGCTTTTCCCGCTTCCGGAAGAGCCACGAGATCAGGATCCCCAGCAGGTAGAGGACCAGCATCGGCACGGCGAAGACGGTCTGCGTCGTGACGTCCGGCGTCGGCGTGATCACGGCCGCGATGATGAAGACGACCAGCACCGCGTACTTGAATTTCTTGAGAAGCCAGCGCTCCGAGACCACCCCCATGCGCGTCAGGAAGAAAATTACGATCGGGAGCTCGAAGCAGATGCCGAGCCCCAGGATGATCTTCGTGGCCGTCGAAAGGTACTCGTTGATCGTGATGACCGCGGTGAATTGAGTCCCCATCCCCACGAGAAATCCGACGACCACCGGGAACGCCTCGAAATAGCCGAATGCGCAGCCGCAGAGGAAGAAGAAGACGCTCGCGACGATGAACGGGATCGCGAGGCGCTTCTCCCGGCGGTAGAGCGCGGGCGCGATGAACAGCCAGAGCTGCCAGAGGATCACGGGAGAGGCGACGATCAGCCCTCCCAGGAGCGCCACGCGGAAGTAGAGGAGAAACGGCTCCGCCAGCGTCGTGTACGCGAGATTCTGCCCGGGCGGCAGGAAGTGGCGGACCGGCCGGGCGAGAAGATCGAAGAGCTCCGGAGCCTTGGACCACGCGATCCCGACGGCGGCCGCGAGGGCGATCAGGGAAACGATCAAGCGACGCCGGAACTCCTCGAGATGCTCGAAGAAGCCCATCCGGGGAAGCTCCTCGGACTGGTCGCGGAGCCTCGTTTCGGAGGGGACGGGCTCCGGCGGGGGCGGGGCGAGCCTCACGGCGGGAGCCGGCCGGCCGTCGCGGGATCCCTCAAGACGGCCGGATCGGACCGGGGGGCGGGACGGCGGCCTCGGTTCCGGGGACGGCGGGCTCCGCGGGCGCCGCGGGCGCGGCCGGCACGGCAACGGTCGTTCCGACGGTCGACGCGACCGTGTTCCGAAGTTCGCCTGCGGTCTGGCGCACCGAGGCAACCTCGTCCTGCACCGCCGCGACCTGGTGCTTTCCCTGCTCGATCTCGTCCTCGATCGTCCGCTTCAGGTCGTCCGAGGCGCGTTTGAACTCAGCGATCCCCTTTCCGAGCGACCGCCCCAGCTCGGGCAGCTTCCTCGGCCCGAAGACCAGGAGGGCAACCAGAAAAATCAGGATCAACTCGGGCATTCCAATGGGGCCGAACATGTTTGGCTACTCCGTGAGGGATTCTACGCCGGGGCCGTCCGGCCTCCATGTCACAATGGCCGCCTGAGGAGGAACCGAGTGAGTTCGACCCGCTCCCGCATCTCCATCGCCGCCGCGCTTCTCGCCGTGTGCACCCTCGCCGGAGGAGCTTTTGCCACCCTGCTTTTCGCCGCTCCCGACCGCGAGAACCCGCCGCTGGACGAGTACGCGGACATCCTGACCACCCTGTCGGAGTGGGCCCCTCAGCCGGTGGCGCCCGAGCAGTTCGTCTACGCCTCCATCCACGGGATGCTCTCCCGGCTGGATCCGCACACCGCGTTCCTCGAACCCGAAGACTTCTCGGCCATGCGGGAGAAGCAGCAGGGATCGTTCTTCGGCCTCGGAATCCAGATCCAGAAGCGGATGGGGCGGATCACCGTGATCGCGCCCATGGAAGGCACCCCCGCCTACAAGCTCGGCATCCGGGCGGGCGACATCATCACGCACATCGAGAACGAGGAGATCAAGGAGGACGTCACGACCGATGACGTCGTCCGCAAGCTGCGGGGCCCGAAAGGCAGCCAGGTCACGATCACCATCCGGCGGGCCGGGATCGACGAGCCCCTCCGGATGACGATCACGCGCGCGGAGATCCCGACCTTCTCGGTCCGGTACGCCTTCATGATGACCCCCGAAGTCGGATACCTGCTCCTCGCGGACTTCACGCACACGTCGAGCCGCGAGCTGAAGACCGCGATCGAAAAGCTCCAGAAGCAGGGGATGAAGAAGCTCCTGCTCGACCTCCGCGGCAACCCGGGCGGCGTGCTCGACCAGTCGGTCGACGTCGCGGACGTCTTCCTCGAGCGGGGATCCAAGATCGTCTACACGCGCGGCCGCACGAGCTCTTCGGCGCAGGACTACGTCGCGCCGGGAGACGGACTCCACTTCGACCAGCCGCTCGTCGTCCTCGTGAGCCGGGGCTCGGCTTCCGCTTCGGAGATCGTGGCGGGCGCGATCCAGGACCACGACCGTGGCCTGATCGTCGGCCAGCGCACGTGGGGCAAGGGGCTCGTCCAGAGCGTCTACACCCTGCCCTACGGGGCCGGCCTGGCCCTGACGACCGCGAAGTACTACACGCCGTCGGGACGCTGGATCCAGAGGGATTACAGCGACCTGCTCGCCTACGTGAACCCGGATGACCGCGACGGAAACACCGAGGAATCGGCGGAGCCGCCGCGGAAGGAAGGCGAGGTCTTTTACACGGACGCGGGGCGGACGGTCTATGCGGCCGGCGGCATCACGCCGGACGTGATGGTGAAGAACAACCGGGACTCGAAGCTCCTGACCCAGCTCCTGGCCCGCAACCTCCCCTTCAACTTCGCGGTCAACTGGCTCGTGAAGCATCCGGACGTCTCCCGGGACGTCACGGTGACGCCGGCCATGCGCGACGAATTCTTCAAGTTCGCCGAAGCCGGGCGGTTCTCGACCGCCGAAGAGCTCCGGAAGACCTGGACCGAGGACCCGAACAAGGACCTCCTCGATCTCGCGATCCGCGTCGAGCTGGTCAACGCGAAGTACGGTCTCGAGGCGGGCTGGGGCGTCCGGGCGACCGGCGATGCGCAGGTCCAGAAGGCGCTGACCCTGTTCGGCGAGGCCGAGCGGATCGCCGCGCTCCCGAAGAAGAAGAACCCGAAGCAAGCGGCGAAGAGCTAGTTCCGTCGCGCTCGCTGGCTCGGGATCTGGCTGAGCCACCGGCGCTCGGCTCGGCGGGACGGCCTCGACCGAGCGCCTGATCCCTCCGCTGCGCTCGCGCTCCCGCGACGCGAGGCTCCTCCCTCGATTACCTCGGGAGACTCCTCGCGTCGCGTGGGGAGAGACGGGAGCGCGGTTCTCCATCTATTGAGAACCGCAAGTTGAAACCGCTGTGAGAAACGACGCGGGCCCGGGTCAGCCCCGAGCCCGCGAGTAGCTCTCGATCTTACCGATGGGTCAACACGTTGTTGTTGACGACGAACTTGCGGCGCCCGATCTCGGTCCTTCCCGGCGTCCCGACCAGGTTGTCCACCACGTAGATGACGAGGTCGTGCTCCGAGTCCGACAGCTTCGTCGTGTCGAGGTTGAACGCGAACCCGAGTGTGTTCGACGGAGCCCGCGGATCGTTCCTCGGGACGTCCGGCCGCGCGAGGCCGTAGGTCGCGGTCCCGACGACGTGGCCGTCCACGTCCACCTCGATCCGCTGCACTCCGTTGAAGTCGTACGCCCAGCCGAACACGGTGAAGATCCCGTTGATGAACTGGTAGTCCGACGGCGTATCGATGTAGCCGAAGGCCGGGAAATCCCGGCTGGCTGACGAATCGCAGAGAACCTCGACGGACATGGCACCGAGCTGGGTGACCGTCTCCTCTTCGTCTCCCACCCGCACGGCGAGAGTGTGCTTACCGGGCAGCGTGCAGCCGCGGATGTCCCCGTTCGGCATCACGATCGCGATCATGCCGGGGCAGGCGCCGGTGGTGTCTTCGACGCTCGTGACCATGCCGAAATTGAACAGAAAACCGGCATTGTCCGCGTTTACATATCCGGAGTAGTTGCGGGCGACGTCCGGCCGGTTGATCCCGTAGCAGTTCACGAGGGTCTGTCCGACCTGCGTGCAGTCGGACCGGGTGTTCGCGATGAGCGCCCCGTCCAGGAGAAGCTCGACGAAGGACACCTGGCCGTGGTCGAGCCGCGCGCCCACGTCGAGAGCCCATCCCGCGACCACGTTCGACAGGACGAACCCGCAAACGTCCGGGGTGCAGGGGGACGGGATGCCGACGTCGATGGTCGTGCAGAAGAAAGAGGACTTATCGAGAGGGAAGTCGATCTGTCCGAAGGGCGCCAGGTTGGCGCCGTTGTTGATGACCTGGATCGTGCGGGTTCCGATCAGCCGGGAGGCCCCCTCGTTGTCGGTCACCCGGACGGCGAGCTGGTGAATGCCGTTGATGAGCTTGGACGTGTCCACGTTGGCCGAGAAGCCGCTGTACAGGGAGTTGGGGACGTCCGGAAAGGCCGCCTGGACGTCGGGACGCGTGGTCCCGTAGACCGCGGTCGAGGGCAGGCCTCTCCCGACCGAGCCGGCGACGATCTGTCCGTCCATCAGGAAGTCGATGTGGTCGACGTCCTCGTCGTCGATGGCCCAGCCCGAGACCGGCATCGGTCCGTCGGTTCCCTCGACCCCGGCCGGCCCGGGAATGTCGATGTAGCCGAACGGCGCCTGGTTGATGGAGTTGTCGAAAAGGAGGGTGATCGGGCCGATGGTGAACGTCGCCTGGCTCGCCTCCGTCACCCGGACGGAGATCGCGTGGGGCCCATTCGCGAAGCGGTTCGCCAGGAAAGACGAGACAAACCCCGGATTCGGGGTCGCGCTGTTCACGTAGGTCGGGAAGACCTCGAGGACGTCGGCGCGCGGCAGGTTGGTATCGGCGCGGTTGACGACGGTGCCATCGACGAGGAGCTCGACCTTGTCGAGCTGGTTGAAGTCGAGGACCCACCCCGTCACCTTGACGACGCCCGAGACCGTCTGGCCTCCTGTGGGCTGGTCGATCACTCCGATCGGCTGCGCGCTGACTTCACGCGCGGCGAACAGCCAGGCCCCAGCGACGAGAAGTGCCAGAAGCCCGGGCGACTTCCTAAGCATGCTTTTCCTCCCGAAAATTTAAGAAAAGAATGAGTAAATTGCGGCGGAAAGTCAAGCTCCGTCAGAAGTTCGCCTCATTTTTTTCGGCGAATCGGGGTCGGCGGATGCTAAAAGCATCGGCAGAGGAACCGTTCAAAGTGAGTGAAATTCGGAGTGGGAGCGGGACCCCCGCTCGAGGGGGTGCGCGCGCGTGAAGGCCGCCCTCCAGTCCCGCGCCGTCCAGATCATCGTGTCCCTCCTGGTGACCGGGGTCCTCGTGGCGTTCTTTCTTCGCGGTCTTCGCCTCGCGGAGATCGGCCGCCAGATCGCCTCGGCCGACCCGCTCTGGCTCGCGGCGAGCGTCGCGATGGGAGTCACGACGTTCGTCCTCCGCGCCGTGCGGTGGACGTGGCTCCTCCGCCCGGTCGCCGAAGTCCCCTTCTACCCCGCCTTCGTCGCGACCTCGTTCGGCTTCGCCGCGAACAACCTGCCGGGCAAGGTCGGCGAGGTCCTGCGGCCCGCCCTGCTCGCGCGGACCCGCAAGCTCCCGTTCTCCCCGCTCCTCGCTTCAGTGCTCCTCGAGCGCGTGTTCGACGGCGCTTCGGTCGTCTTCTATTTCCTGATCGCCGCCGCGACGGGCCTCCCCAACTCGCGCGGCTTCGGAAAGCTGCTCCTTCCGGCGGGCCTGCTGCTCTTCCTCGTCGCCGCGGTCGTCTTCTCGGTCTTCCGGCGCGCCTCGACGGAAAGGTTCCTCGCAAAGCTCTGGCGGCGGCTCCCGGAGCGGTTCCAGCCCCGGGCGCGCTCGTTCGCGGAGACGTTCGTCGACGGCTTCGCGTCGCTCCGCGATCCCCGGCTCCTCCTCCTCGTCTGCGCGGGATCGCTCGTCATGTGGTTCGTCATCAACGTGCAGATCTACTCGGTCATCCGGGCTTTCCACCTGGATCTGCCGTTCTCCTCGAGCTTCGTGGTGACTGCGGCGGCGGTCCTCGGCCTCATGTTCCCGACACCCGGAGGTCTCGGCTCCTACCACGTCGCGGTGCAGCTCGCGCTCACCGATGTCTACGGCATCGGTCGGGACACCGCGTCGGGAGTCGCCCTCCTCGCGCACGCGATCTCGTTCATTCCGATCACCCTCATCGGCATCACGCTCTTCGCGGTCAGCCGCGTGCGCGCGCGGAGCGTCGTGGAGCTCGCCCAGCCGGAGACATAGCCGGCTTCTTTCGTGTTCCGCGTCCCGTGTCTCGTGCCCCGTTCCGGTGTTCCATAATGGGCTCGATGAAGTGCCCCTTCTGCGGCGCCGTGGACGATCGCGTCGTCGACTCCCGCGAGAGCCGCGAGGGCGAAGTGATCCGGCGCCGCAGGGAATGTGAATCCTGCGGACGCCGTTTCACGTCCTATGAAACCATCGAGGAGATTCCGTACATGGTCGTCAAGAAGGACGGCCGGCGGGAGAGCTTCGATCGAAAGAAGCTCCGCGCAGGCCTGGTGAAGGCCTGCGAGAAGCGGCCGGTCTCCCCCGCGCAGCTCGACGCGATCGTCGACGGCCTGGAAACCCTTCTCCACGACACCGAAGAGCGCGAGATGTCCACGAGCGACATCGGCGCGCGGGTCATGGACCATCTCCGGGAGCTCGACAAAGTCGCGTACGTGCGCTTCGCCTCGGTCTACCGGAAATTCGAGGACGTGGACGAGTTCCTGCTCGAGCTCAAGAACCTGCTGGGCCGCGCGGACGCAAAGGCGACGCCTTGAGCATGAGACGTCTCAAGATTTTCGGACCGATGGTCGAGCTCTCCCGGCTGCAGCGGGAGGTAAACCGGCTCTTCTCGATCTTCGTCGAGAGCAACAACCCCGTCGTCGCGCCGGCGTCGGCGTGGGACCCGAGCGTGGACATCGTGGATGACGGAGACCGGATCCGGATCCTGTTCGAGCTCCCGGGCGTCGAGGCGAGCGACCTCAAGCTGACGATCCGGGGCCGGGACCTCACGGTGCGCGGGAACAAGCGCGGGAAGACCCGCCCGCGGGAGGGCCTCCGGTTCTATTGCATGGAACGTTACTTCGGGACGTTCCTGAAGTCGGTCCCGCTTCCGAGGCCGGTCAACTCCCGGCAGGCGAAGACTCGACTCTCGCGGGGAATTCTCGAGGTCGTGCTCCCGCGCGTCCCGGACCTCCGGGAAAAGGAGGTCGAGGTGCCGATCAAGAGCGAAGAGGAGAGCTAGGGTGGTGGACAAGGTCGCGGAGCTCGAGGACAAGGAAACCGTCGCCGACCGGGAGACCGACCTTCCCATCCCCGACATTCTTCCGGTCCTGCCGCTGAAGGACGTGGTCGTCTTCCCCTACATCATCCTGCCGCTCTCGGTGTCGCGGGAGAAATCCATCAACGCGGTCGACGCAGCGCTCGCCGAACAGCGGATCATCATGCTGGTCGCGCAGCGCAGCGCCCAGACCGAGACGCCGACGCTTCCGGACCTTTATCCGGTCGGCACGGTCGCCGCGATCATGCGGATGCTCAAGCTGCCGGACGGACGCACCCGCCTTCTCGTGCAGGGCGTCACCCGGGCGCGGATCGATTCGGTGCTGTCGGAAGAGCCCTACCTCAAGGTGAAGATCACGCGCCTGGAGGAGACCGCGGCCGACAAGGAGCTGCCTCCGGAGCACGAAGCGCTCGTGCGGAGCGTCAAGCAGAACCTGGAGAAGTCGGTCTCGCTCGGGAAGACGATCTCTCCCGAGGTCATGGTGATCGCCGCGAACCTTTCGGATCCGGCGCGCCTCGCGGACCTCGCGGCATCGAACCTCGAGCTCAAGCTCGAGGACGCGCAGCGGATCCTGGAGAGCACGGACGCGATCGAAAGGTTGAAACTCGTCAACGAAAACCTGGCCCGCGAGATCACGGTCCTGTCGATGCAGCAGGAGATTTCGACCCAGGCGCGCGGCGAGATGGACCGGTCGCAGCGGGAGTACTACCTCCGGCAGCAGCTCCGCGCGATCCAGCAGGAGCTGGGCGAGGGCGAGGAGCTGTCCGAAGAGCTCGAGAACTATCGGAAGATCGTTTCGGAGAAGAAGATCACTCCGGAGGCGGCCGCCGAGATCGAGAAGCAGATCAAGCGGCTCGAGAGAAGCCATCCGGACTCTGCGGAGACCGCAATCATCCGGACCTATCTCGACTGGATGACCGGGCTCCCGTGGGCAACGACCTCGGAAGACGCGCAGGACCTCGACCGGGCGCGCGCGATCCTCGACGAGGATCACTACGACATCGAGAAGGTCAAGGAGCGCATCCTCGAGTTCCTCGCAGTGCATGCGCTCAAGAAGACTCTCAAGGGGCCGATCCTGTGCTTCGTGGGGCCTCCCGGCGTCGGAAAGACGTCGCTCGGCCGATCGATCGCGCGGGCCCTCGACCGGAAGTTCGTCCGCCTCTCGCTCGGAGGCGTGCGGGACGAGGCGGAGATCCGCGGCCACCGCCGGACGTACGTCGGCGCCATGCCGGGCCGGATCATCCAGGGCATCCACCAGGCGGGTACGTCGAACCCCGTCTTCATGCTCGACGAAATCGACAAGATCGGCTCGGACTACCGGGGAGATCCGAGTTCCGCCCTTCTCGAGGTCCTCGATCCGGAACAGAACTTTTCCTTCCGCGACCACTATCTCGGGGTGACCTACGACCTCTCGCAGGTCCTCTTCATCGCGACCGCGAACATCCTCGACCCGATCCAGCCCGCGTTCCTGGACCGGATGGAGGTCATCCGCCTCTCCGGATACACCGTCGAAGAGAAGCTCGCGATCGCGCGCCGCCACCTGATTCCGAAGCAGCTCGAGGAGAACGGCATCTCCGAGGCGAACGTGGAATTCGCGGACGGCGGCATCCGGAAGATCATCGAGGCGTACACCCGGGAAGCCGGCCTCCGGAACCTGGAACGGGAAATCGGGGCCATCTGCCGCAAGGTGGCGG
>Ga0207689_10003481_pt1 | contig 14375 bp, 12 predicted proteins | sample KBSMisM52_FD_184312 | JGI IMG/M metagenome (GOLD analysis project Ga0207689, IMG submission 184312) | Miscanthus rhizosphere microbial communities from Kellogg Biological Station, Michigan, USA - KBS Miscanthus M5-2 (SPAdes) (version 2) | ecosystem: Host-associated > Plants > Roots >... | reverse complement strand
GGGCCGGCGAGGGCAGTCGTGAGGTGGGGAACCATGGCGGTGGCGAGTGTCGGGGCATCGATTGTAGCGGAAGCCCAGCGCACCGCCGACGAAAAAAAGGGGCGCCGATGAAGGCGCCCCGATTATCCAGGAGAGAGAAAAACGTGTTGTTGTTGATGTTCCGGTAAGGGCTAGATCCTGTACGCGGACTCGCCGTGCGAGCTGATGTCGAGTCCTTCGCGCTCTTCTTCCTCGCTCACGCGAAGACCGATCGTGATGTCGACGATCTTGTACGCGATGAACGCCACGATCCCCGACCAGACGATCGTGGTGCCCACGCCCGTCGCCTGGATGACGAGCTGATCGGAGATCGAGTAGTCGGCGCCGATCTTGTTCGCGACGTAATCGTAGATGCCTTGGCCGCCCAGCTTCGGCGCCGCGAACACGCCCGTCAGCAACGCACCGAGGATCCCGCCCACCGCATGCACGCCGAAGACATCGAGCGCGTCGTCGGCGCCCAGCATCTTCTTGAGCCCGTTGACGCCCCACAGGCACACGACCCCGGCGAGGAGCCCCAGGACGAGAGCGCCGTTGACGCCGATGAACCCGCAAGCCGGCGTGATGGCGACGAGCCCGGCAACCGCTCCGGAGGCCGCGCCCAGCATCGATGGCTTCCCTTTGATCACCCATTCCGCGGCCATCCAGGACAGCACGGCGGCAGCGGTGGCGACGAGCGTATTGATGAAGGCGAGAGCGGCGGTATCGCCAGCTTCGAGCGCCGAACCGGCGTTGAACCCGAACCAGCCCACCCACAAGAGCGATGCACCGATCATCGTGAACGTCAGGTTGTGCGGCGCCATCGAATCCTTGCCGTAGCCGACGCGCTTGCCGACGACGTACGCTCCGACCAATCCCGCGACACCCGCATTGATGTGGACGACGGTGCCGCCCGCGAAATCGAGCGCGCCCTTCTGCCACAGCCAGCCGCCCTTCGCCGACTCGGAAGCGAGCGTTGCCGCGTCCTTGATGCCGTCCGGACCGGGCCAGAACCAGACCATGTGCGCGATCGGCAGGTAGGCGAACGTGAACCACAGGATGGCGAAGAGGAGGACGGCCGAGAACTTCATCCGCTCGGCAAACGCGCCGACGATGAGCGCGACGGTGATCGCCGCGAACGTCGCCTGGAACACGATGAAGAGATACTCGGGGATCACCACGCCCTTGCTGAACGTGGCGGCCGTCGCGAACGAGCCGACGCCGTCCTTGACCGTGAAGATTCCGGACAGGAACAGCCGGGACAAGCCGCCGAAAAACGCGCCGCCCTCGGTGAACGCGATGCTGTAGCCATAGATCGCCCAGAGCACGACGATGAGCGAGAAGATGACGAATACCTGCATCAGCACCGAGAGCATGTTCTTCGAACGGACGAGTCCGCCGTAGAACAGTGCGAGGCCCGGGATCGACATCATGATCACGAGCACGGTCGCGACGATCATCCACGCGTTGTCGCCCTTATTCGGCGAGGGCGCCGCGGCGGCCGCTTCCGCCGGCGCGGCTGCAGGCGCTGCGGCCGCAGCGGGCGCGGGTGCCGGGGCCGCCGGCGCAGCAGCGGCGGCAGGTGCCGGAGCTTTCGCATCCGGCGCCTGGGCGAGGACGATCGGAGCGCTCGCGTCGTTGGACGCCGCGGCGAGCGCTGGCGACAGCGCACCGACGAGCATTGCGCCGAGCGCAAGAAGTGCAAGCATTCGCTTCATTTTGGATTCCCCCTCAAAGCGCATCCGCGCCGGTTTCCCCGGTGCGGATGCGCACGACCTGTTCGAGATCGGAGACGAATATCTTGCCGTCGCCGATCTTTCCGGTTTTCGCGGACTTCTCGATCGCCTCGATCACGCGGTCGAGCAGTTCGCTCTTGATTGCCGCTTCGATCTTCACCTTCGGCAGAAAATCGACGACGTATTCTGCGCCACGGTAGAGCTCCGTGTGCCCCTTTTGCCGGCCGAAGCCCTTGACCTCGGTGACGGTGACGCCCTGCACGCCGATTCCCGAGAGGGCCTCGCGGACCTCGTCGAGCTTGAACGGCTTGATGATTGCGGTGACGAGTTTCATGATCTCCTCGCGTAAGCGGTTAACGTGAATGGCGGTGCGTGGCTTCAGAACGTCTTCTTGACGTAGACGACGCCCGTGTCCTTCGCGGTGTTGTAGCCCGTGAGGTCGGTGTAGAAGGCTTTCTTGGCGTCGTTGCCGCTGTAGTACGCACCGACTTCGAAGCCCTTCAGCGGACCGTCGGCGATTCCGTAGGAGCCGCCGAGCTTCCAGTCGTTGTACGAAGCTTTGGAGTTCCCGCTTCCATCGTGAGCGACGTTGAGGATCCCGAAGTGGCCGATCAGCGTGAAGCCGGTCTCTCCTACGGGATAGTTCGCGTAGAAGTCGAAGTACCAGGTGCCGTCGGTCTTCTGTCCGGTCGGCTTCGCGCCGAAGTAGTTGTCGAGGCTGTACGAGGCCTTCGCGCCGAGCCATTTCCAGTTGATCGCCGCGTAGAGCTCCCACGTGTTGGCGTTGGCGAAGCCGGGGTTGCGGCTGCCCGGGTAGTAGTAATAGATCGTCCCGAGATCGTAGTTCCAGTCATCGTTGATGGTGCCTTTGTAGCCGCCGTAGAAATCCCATTCGAGGCTCGAGCGCGTGTACGCGCCGAAGTCCTCCAGCCAGCTGATGTTCGAGCCCCACGTGCCGAGGTAGAAGCCGCTCGAATGCCCCCAGTCGAACCCGCCTTGCACGGCGGGCTTGCCGGCGGTCTGCGAGATTCCGCGGAAGATGTACTCGCTGAAGATTCCGGCGTTCGCGCTGAGCGTGTAGTCCGGTGCGGGAGGGGCGGCCGGCGGAGGCGTCTGCGCGAGTGCGGCGGCCGGGATGAGCGCGGCAAGGGCGAGGGCGGCAACAACGGGAGTGGGCGTGCGCATGAAGATCCTCTGCGAATGATTTGAGGGTGGCGAAGTTGCGATTGCCGGCTCGATAGAGCAGATCATGTGCCAGCGTCGTTTTTTGACGTTGAATCAAGTATTTATAGCAAAATAGACGCCGTTGGCAGAGCCTGCGCCCCGCTTTGGCGCACCATCGCGGTGCGTGGATGCGCTTCGCCGCACCACCTGTGCGCGGCGCATTCCGGTCCGGATTTTCGTGGGCGTTCGGCCGTTCGGACGAGCGCGGGTGCGGCATTGACTTGCTATGCTCGATGCCTCGTTCAAGTCGAGAAACGCCCGTACCTGAGGAGTTCGACATGCTCAATGCGCACAGCTTCGACGAGTTAGCCGCTCGCATCGGCAAGGCCATCGAAAATTCGCCGGCGAAGGACGTCGAGAAAAACGTGAAAGCGATGCTCGCGTCCGGGCTCTCGCGCCTCGATCTCGTTCCGCGTGCGGAATTCGACGTGCAGACCGAGGTGTTGCGCAAGACGCGGGAAAAGCTGGAGGCACTGGAAAAGCGCGTCGCCGAGTTCGAAGCGCGGTTCCCGCCGCCCGCCGCATAGGCGCGAGCGCGTGGACCGACCGCCGGTCGGCGCGTCCGCCGGCGGTAACCCACGACAGAGACGGCGTCGAGGACGGCGATGGCGCTTGCAGTCGTGCTCTCGCGCGGTCTCGCGGGCCTCGACGCGCCGCTCGTCACCGTCGAGGTTCACCTCGCAGGCGGACTGCCTGCGTTCAACTTGGTCGGCCTTCCCGATACCGAGGTCAAGGAGTCCCGCGATCGCGTCCGCGCGGCGCTGCAGAACGCGCAGTTCGAGTTCCCGGCGCGCAAGATCACCGTCAACCTGGCGCCCGCCGATCTCCCCAAGGAGTCCGGCCGTTACGACCTGCCGATAGCCATCGGCATTCTCGCGGCCACGGGACAGGTTCCCGACACGGCGTTGCCGCACACGGAATTCGCCGGCGAATTGGCGTTGGGCGGCGCGCTGCGGCCGATTCGCGGAGCGCTGCCGATGGCATTGTCCGCGCGGCGCGACGGCCGCGCCTTCGTCCTGCCGGCCGCGAGTGCGGCGGAAGCGGTGCGCGTGCGCGACGCGACGGTCTATCCGGCGTCGACGCTGCTCGCGGTCTGCGGCCACCTGACGGGGCGCGAATTGCTCGCTCGGCTCGCCGCGTCGTCTGAAGCGTCGGCCGCTTCTGCGGCGGCGATGGCCGATCTCGCGGACGTACGGGGCCAGGAGCCTGCAAAGCGAGCGCTCACCATCGCGGCAGCTGGCGCCCACAGCCTTTTGATGTTGGGTCCTCCCGGCACGGGCAAGTCGATGCTCGCGCAGCGATTACCGGGCATCCTGCCGCCATTGTCGGAAGAAGATTCGCTCGCGACGGCCTCGATCGCGTCGCTCGCCGGCAAGTTTTCGCCCGCGGCTTGGGGCGCGCGACCGTATCGCGCTCCGCACCACACGGCGAGCGCAGTCGCGCTGGTCGGCGGCGGCAGCGACCCGCGACCGGGTGAGATCTCGCTCGCCCATCACGGCGTTCTCTTTCTCGACGAGCTGCCCGAGTGGAATCGCCGCGTGCTCGAGGTGCTCCGTGAGCCGCTCGAGTCGGGTGTGATCCACATCTCCCGCGCCGCGCGCCAGAGCACGTTTCCAGCGGAATTCCAGTTCATCGCCGCGATGAACCCCTGCCCGTGCGGTTGGTTGGGACACGCGAGCCAGCGTTGCCATTGCACGCCGGACCGCATCGCCCGCTATCGGAGCCGAATCTCCGGTCCGCTCATCGACCGGATCGATCTCGGCATCGAGGTCCCGGCGCTCGCGGCCGAGGCGCTCGCACTCGGCGGCGCGTCGCCGAGCGACTCAGCGTCGACAATAACGAGCGCGCAGGTTCGAACCGAAGTCACCGCGGCAAGAGAGCGGCAGGTCGCGCGCCAAGGCAAGCCCAACGCACGCCTGGGCCCGCGCGAGATTGAGGCGCACTGCATGCCGGGCGCCACGGGTGCGGCGCTGATCGCTCAGGCGATGGCGCGCCTATCGCTGTCGGCGCGTGCGTATCACCGCATCCTGAAGGTGGCGCGAACGGTTGCGGATCTCGCCGGCAGCCGCGCGATCGCGGCGCCTCACATTGCCGAAGCCGTGGCGTATCGGCGCTTCGATCGGATGTGAAGTATCGATTCATATGCCGTTGTCATAGTATAATGGCGAAGCGTTCCGGGCAGACGCACGTCCGGAAATACATGGCGTATGCGTTCCTCGCTGGACATCGGACACCCGAAGGATCGACCGTGCAATCGACCTATCATGACGAAGCGAAGCGGACTTCGCCGCTTGCCCTTTGGCGCTACGCGCACGACTATTTGCGGGCGGCGCAAACCCTGTGTCGGCATCACCGTATTGCGTGCCGGGAATCGCAGGCGCCGTACCATGTCGCGAGCGATGGGCTCACGTTCACCGTCAAAGCGTACCTCCGGACGAAGGGAGCGACGATGGCGGAACTCGATCGCGTCATCGGCCGCTCGCTCACCGAAGCGCTGATCCGCGGCGAAGCGCAGGGCCTTCCCCCGATTCCGCCGCAATGGCGCGCTGCCGTCGCCGACGCCGCCGAATGCTGCCAGGATGATCAATTCGTCCATCTCACAAGGGCGAGAGCGGCCTTCGTCGATGTGGAGCCCCTGGTGGACTACGGAGTGTGGATCCTCGATCGCATCGCCCCGGACGTCGCCGAGCATTACGTCCGGCATCTGGCCGAGGGCGCAAGCCCGTCGACGCAGGAGTTCGTCGGCCGCTTGCGGGCCGATCTCCGCGCGACGTCCGATATCGCCGCGAGCGTTAACTAAGTCATACGCCGTCGCGGGTCCAACGCCGCAGCGCATCGCGACGCAAATCCCCTAGGTCAGTAAGCACTCACCCGAGTCGGCAATGGGCCGCCACGGGCGGGCCTTTCACGTCGTTCGACAGGCGCTCTTGTCCAGCACAGGGCGCGGTCCGCCTACGGAAATGCTGCGGTGCGTCAATGGGTTAGCCTTGGCATCGTAGATGGCGATCACATTGATCCAAAACATTGATTTGACGGCTCTTTCCTCAGTCCCTATCTTGCGATTGTGCGTTGCAGCAAGGACGTGCGGCAGACCAATTTATGGATCGAACCTTGGACAGGAGTCATCATGCACACTCAACGTTTGCCCATCCACGACCCCGGCGGGCTCGGCATTTTCGCCTTGATGGCGCAGGTGCTGATGGCCCCCTACTCGCCCCCGAACCTCTACGGCGAAGAGGGGACGATTGACGACCGGCCAGAGCCGGCGCCCGTGACCGCGCCAAAGCGCGGGCTTCTCGACCGCCTCGAACAGTGGTTCTGGGTTCAGCGCCAGCGCGATCTCGAGGCTTACCTCGCGCAGTCATCGGATATCCATGACCTCGAGCGTCGGATGCGCTACGTCGAGCGCAACGGCGTGCGTCCTTACTATTGACCCAATCGAGAGGCTACGATGAACTATCCGAACGAAAAGCTATATCCAGTCCCCGAACTTGGCGGCGATACCGGCCGGGCGCTGCGCGCTTGCGGGCTGTGGCTCCGCCTCGGATTCATCGGCGCGAGCGCGACGGCGATCGGATTGCTTCAGCTCTTCGGTGGCGAGACCACGCAGCTTTCGCCGCTTGCGCTGACGCTAGGCGGCGTTGTGCTGGCCGTCGTGGGATGGCGCCGCGCCTACACCGCCCTACGCCGGGCGGATGCGGAGGCGCCGGCGACGTCCGCAGCGGCGCCCGCCCAAGCGCCCGCGCAGACTCCAGCTGTCGCTTAGATTTGGGCGTCGGCGCTGCGCCGCGTGCGCACGTCGACGCTGCCTGTTCCGCGCGGTTCCGCTGCCTTCGATTGCCACGCGTCGCGAAGCACGTCGTCGAGTGCGGCCAGCAGCGGATCGCCGGCGCGGTCCGCAAGATGAACGAGCCACAGCTTCGTCGTGACGTGCGAGCCCGGCCAGATCACGCTGCGGCCCGCATCGACGGATTGCGTGGCGATTTCATCGCGAATGAGGCTCACGCCGACGCCGGATTCCACCAGGTTGTTGATCACGGATTCGTTGTCGGCTTCGACGATGCGTTCCGGCGAAGGCACTGGCGCGTGAAAGAGCTCCATCACCAATTGGCGGTGCGTCGAGGGCGTCGGCGCGACGATCCAGGGGCGCTTCGCGAGGGCGTCCCACGGCGCGTCGGCGAGCTCGGCAGCCCACGCCGCCGGCATCGTCACGTGGTAGGTGACGTCGCGGAGCTCGATGCTTGTGAGATCGGGCTCGGGCTTGGCGCCGAAATAGAAACCGGCGTCGAGCGCGCCGCTGCGCACGCGTGCGAGGGCGTCGCTGGACATCACCTGGGCAAGCTCGAGTTCGATCTGCGGATAGCGTTCGCGGGCCAGCACCATCAGGTCGCCGATACGCAGGACGGACGGTTCGAGCACGGTGCCGAGCTTCAGCTTGCCGGTGGGCTCGCCGCGGAGCTCCTGCGCGGAATGCTTGAGATGCTCGACGGCGTCCATGATCTGCGCGGATTCCGCGAGCAGGCGCCGGCCCGACGGGGTGAGCGACATCCCGGACGACGTGCGTTCGAACAGCGTCACGCCGAAGCCTTCCTCGAGCGCCTTGATGTGGCCCGAGACAGCGGGTTGGCTGAGGTGCAGCGATTCGGCGGCTCGCGTGAGGTGGCCGAACTGGGCGACGGTGACGAAAGTACGAAGCTGATTGAAGTCCAAGGGCGGTCCCGGTGTGGCTCGCGGCGTCCACATGGCACCGCGTACTGCAGTGCAACATGTGAGCGACACGTGCTCGTTAGGGGCAATCATACGCGAACAGTCGCGCCTTTGTACAGCTCAGAATCTAACCTTTCACTCACTTCAGTAATGTAATAGATACATAACTATCATATATTTAGATCGTAAGCCGTGTATGTTTTGCGATCAATCTTTAGAATTGACGCTCTAAACCTTCGAAGGCAAGGTTTGTTCGCCCTGAGTTGCCCTGTTTTGGCGCGTTCTGTTGCGACGCACAAGTTGGTTTTTTGGGTTTCCGGTTTCGGATTGAGTCGTAGCGGTCCCGCTTAACCCCGGAGGTTTCGATGTCGACTGTCACCGTCCAACGCCTGAGTGAGCACTCGAGCGGTCCGCTGCTCGTCCATTTCCTGGCGCTGTCTTCCGAGGACCGCCGGCTGCGGTTCGGCTCCTCGCTTTCAGAGGAGGGCATCGGAGCGTACGTCCGACGGATCGATTTCGACCGCGATGCCGCGTTCGGCGTCCACGACGACAGCCTGCGGCTGGTCGGTGTCGCCCATCTGGCGCTGCTCGAGGATCACGCGGAGCTCGGTCTCTCCGTTCTGCCGGGCCATCGCGGCCGCGGTCTCGGCAGCGCGCTGTTCGAGCGGGGCGCCGCCCACGCGCGGAACCGTTTCGTGCCGACGCTTTTCATGCACTGCCTTCGGGAGAACGCGGCGATCGTGCACATTGCCCGCCGATTCGGCATGCGCATCGTCGTGGACTACGGCGAGGCCGACGCGCACATCGATCTCCCACCCGCATCCGCCGAGTCGATTGCCGGCGAATTCGTCACCGACCGCCTGGCGCTCTACGACTACGCGCTCAAGTCGCACGTCGCGGCGTGGAAGGGTGTGGCGACGGCATTGGAAGGCGTGGCGCGCCTAACCCGCTAAGATGCGGGGTTCCGGCTCTGTCCCTTAAATGGGATGCTTCGGAGTGGGCAGGATCCCGTGCGGCTCAAGGGGAGTGTCTGCGGGCGCCTGCGGTATGAAGCCCGCGGACACTCCTCTTGGGCCGCACTAAGCACAACCGTGACCCCCGACCGCTATCTCGCACATCTTCGCGGCACGCTCGAGCGCATTCGCGCCGACGGCTTCTACAAGTCGGAGCGCGTCATCCGCACGCCGCAAACGCCGGCTCTCGGACTTGCGGGAGGCGCCACGGTGGTCAACTTCTGCGCCAACAACTACCTGGGCCTCGCCGACGACGCGCAGCTCGTCGCCGCCGCGCGCGACGGTCTCGACAGGTATGGCTATGGAATGGCGTCCGTGCGTTTCATCTGCGGCACGCAGAGCGTGCACCGGGAGCTCGAGGCGGCGCTGGCCGCGTTTCTCGGCACCGACGATGCGATCCTCTACTCGAGCTGCTTCGACGCGAACGGCGGGCTCTTCGAGACGCTTCTAACCGAAGAGGATGCCGTGATCAGCGACGAGCTCAATCACGCGAGCATCGTCGACGGCATCAGGCTCTGCAAGGCGCGCCGCTATCGGTACCGCAACAACGACATGGGAGATCTCGAGGCGCGTCTCGTGGATTCCGAAGCCGCTGGCGCGCGCTTCAAGCTGATCGCCACCGACGGCGTGTTTTCGATGGACGGCATCATCGCCAACCTCCAGTCGATCTGTGATCTCGCCGACGCGCACGACGCGCTCGTGATGGTCGACGACTCGCATGCCGTAGGCTTTGTCGGTGAGCGCGGGCGTGGCACGCCGGAACTCTGCGGAGTAGAGGGGCGCGCCGACATCGTCACCGGAACACTCGGCAAGGCGCTGGGCGGCGCATCGGGCGGCTACACCGCCGGTCGTTCGGAAATCATCGAGCTCCTGCGGCAACGGTCGCGCCCGTATCTCTTCTCGAACTCGCTCGCGCCTTGCATCGCCGCGGCCTCGCTCGAAGTTCTGAAGCTCCTGCAGAGCGAGGAAGGCGCGAGTCTGCGCCGGCGCGTTCAGGCGAACGGCGAGCGGTTCCGCCGGGAGATGACGGCGCTAGGCTTCGACCTCGTGCCCGGCGAGCACCCGATCATTCCGGTCATGCTCGGCGACGCCATGCTGGCGACGCGGATGGCTGAAGCGCTGCTCGCCGAAGGGATCTACGTAATCGGCTTCTCCTATCCGGTGGTGCCGAAAGGCAAGGCACGCATCCGCACGCAAATGAGCGCCGCGCACACGGACGCGCAGATCGACCAGGCGGTGGCCGCCTTTGGCAAAGTGGGCCGGGAGCTCCATGCGATCCGGTGATCGAATCCAACCGACGGGAGCGAATCGATGAAGGCGTTGGCCAAGCTCACACGGGCGCCGGGACTCGCCTTGACCGACGTCAAGAAGCCCGAGGTCGGCCACAACGACGTAATGATCAGGATCCGCAAGACCGCGATTTGCGGGACCGACATCCACATCTGGAAGTGGGACGACTGGGCGCAAAAGACGATTCCTGTCCCGATGCAGGTCGGCCACGAATACGTGGGCGAAGTCGTCGAGATGGGCCAGGAAGTGCGCGGCTTCAAGATCGGCGACCGCGTCTCGGGCGAGGGGCACATCACCTGCGGCTTCTGCCGCAACTGCCGCGCCGGCCGCCGCCATCTCTGCCGCAATACGGTAGGCGTCGGCGTGAACCGCGAAGGGGCGTTCGCCGAGTACCTCGTGATTCCTGCGTTCAACGCGTTCAGGATTCCGGACGACATCGGCGACGACCTGGCGTCGATCTTCGATCCGTTCGGCAACGCGACGCACACGGCACTGTCCTTTCCCTTGGTCGGCGAAGACGTGCTGATTACCGGAGCGGGTCCCATCGGGATCATGGCGGCCGCGATCGCGCGGCACGTAGGCGCGCGCCATGTCGTCATCACCGACGTCAACGACTACCGGCTGAGCCTCGCCCGGCGAATGGGCGCGAGCCGCGCCGTCAACGTCGGTCGCGAGAACCTGCGCGGCGTGATGGAAGAGCTCGGCATGACTGAAGGGTTCGACGTGGGGATGGAGATGTCCGGCGTGCCCGACGCGTTTCGCGACATGCTGCTGCACATGAACCACGGCGGCAAGGTGGCGCTCCTCGGCATCCCGCCGGCGGACATGGCGATCGACTGGAACCAGGTGATTTTCAAAGGGCTCGAGGTCAAGGGCATCTACGGCCGCGAGATGTTCGAGACCTGGTACAAGATGGTCGCGATGCTGCAGAGCGGCCTCGACCTCGCGCCGATCATCACCCACCACTACGCCGCCAGGGAATTCGAAGCCGCCTTCGCGACCGCGATTTCCGGCGCGAGCGGCAAGGTCGTGCTCGACTGGGCGGCGTGAGCGGCAGCGAGTGCGCGCACGCGCACAGAAGGCGTTCAATCCGCCGCGGTAGACTCGGCGAGTCATGAACGCCGTCGCCGATCGCATTCTCCTCTCCGACGATCCCACCGCCGAAGCGCCGAGGCTGCGGGAGATCCCGTACAACTACACGTCGTTCTCCGACCGGGAGATCGTCATCCGCTTGCTCGGCGCGCGGATGTGGGACGTGCTGTCGGAGCTTCGTGGCGAGCGGCGCACGGGACGCTCCGCGCGGATGCTCTTCGAAGTGCTGGGCGACATCTGGGTGGTCGAGCGCAACCCGTACCTGCAGGACGACCTCATCGACAACCCGAAGCGTCGCGCGCTCCTGGTCGGCGCAATGCGGCATCGCTTGCAGGAAATCGAGAAGCGGCGGCTCGAAAACGCCCGCGTTCGCGGCGACGCCGAATCCCAGCGCGACCTCAACGTGGCCGAGCTCGTCAATGCGGCGCGAGCGGCCGTCCTCCGCTTCGAGGTCGCGTTTCGCGAAGCCGTCGTGCTTCGCGCGAGAACGCTCCGCGTTCTGCGGCGCGTGACCAAAAAGGACAACATCGCGTTCGACGGCTTTGCGCGCGTGTCGCACGTGACCGATGCCACCGACTGGCGCGTCGAGTATCCGTTCGTCGTGCTCTTTCCCGACACCGAGGAAGAGATGCGCGCGCTCGTCGAGGGCTGCATCGAGCTCGGGCTCACGATCATCCCGCGCGGCGGGGGGACCGGTTACACGGGGGGCGCCGTGCCGCTGACGCCGCGGGCGGCGGTCATCAACACCGAGAAGCTGATTCGCATTTCCGCCATCGAGCATCTTCCGCTCGGTCCGGGCGGAGCGCCGGTCGCGACGATCGACTGCGGCGCCGGCGTCGTGACGAAGCGCGTGATGGAGGCGGCCGAAGCGGCCGGGCTCGTCTTCGCGGTCGACCCCACGTCGGCCGACGCGTCGTGCATCGGCGGCAACGTCGCGATGAATGCCGGCGGCAAGAAGGCGGTGCTCTACGGAACCGCGCTCGACAATCTCGTCTCGTGGCGGATGGTGACCCCCGATGCCGAATGGCTCGAAGTCACGCGGACGGATCACAATCTCGGCAAGATCCACGACGCCGCGGTCGCGACGTTCGAGCTCGCGTGGCTCGATGCCGACGGCATCACACCGCGGCGCACGGAGACGCTCGCGATTCCTGGCGGGGCGTTCCGCAAGACGGGTCTCGGCAAGGACGTCACCGACAAATTCCTCGCGGGACTTCCGGGGATACAGAAGGAGGGCTGCGACGGTCTCATCACCTCCGCGCGCTTCGTGCTCCATCGGATGCCGCCCTCGATTCGCACCGTGTGCCTCGAGTTCTTCGGACAGGTCCGCGATTCGACGCCCGCGATCGTCGAGATCAAACGCTACCTCGATACGCTTCCCGGCGGCGCGATGCTCGCGGGGCTCGAGCATCTCGACGAGCGGTACGTCAAGGCCGTCGGCTATGCCACCAAAGCCAAGCGCCACGGCCGGCCGAAAATGGTGCTCCTCGGCGACATCGTCGGCGCTGACGACGCGGCGGTCGCGAAAGCCGCGTCGGAAGTGATCCGGATCGCCAATGCGCGCGGAGGCGAGGGTTTCGTCGCGGTGTCGGCGGAAGCGCGCAAGAAGTTCTGGCTGGATCGCGCGCGCACCGCGGCGATTGCCCGGCACACCAACGCCTTCAAGATCAACGAGGACGTCGTCATCCCGCTCGAGCGCCTGGGCGATTACACCGACGGCGTCGAGCGGATCAACATCGAGCTCTCGCTCGCGAACAAGATCAAGCTCTGCGACGCGCTCTCCGCATTCGTCGCGAGTTCCGCGCTCGCGCACGTCTGGGGCCCGGACGACGACGCGCGGCCGCCGCCGGAGGAAATCGCGGCGAAGGTGGATGAGGCGCAGGCGCTGATCGCCGCCGTGCGCGAGCGCTGGCAGGATCTTCGCTCCCGCATCGATGCGATCTTCCCTTCGCTGCAGGACCGTTCCGCGGTGGCGTCGTGGAAGACCGAGCTCAGGGCGCCGCTCGAGGAGATCTTCGGCGGCCACGCATACGCGCCGGTGATGGTACGCATCAACGAAGTCCAGTGCGACAACCTCCGCAGCAGGGTCTTCATCGCGCTGCACATGCATGCCGGCGACGGCAACGTGCACACGAATCTGCCCGTCAATTCCGACGACTACGCGATGCTGCGCGAAGCCAACGCTGCCGTCGCCCGGATCATGATGCTCGCGCGAAGCCTGGGCGGCGTGATCTCGGGCGAACACGGGATCGGCATCACCAAGCTCGAATACCTGACCGCGGACGAGCTCGCGCCTTTCGCAGCGTACAAGGCAAGGGTCGACCCGAAGGGCCGGTTCAATGCGCGGAAGCTCCTTCAAGGCGCCGATCTCGGGTCCGCGTACACGCCGAGCTTCGCGCTCATCGGCCACGAGAGCCTGATCCTGGAGGCGTCGCGCATCGGCGAGGTGGCCGCATCGATCAAGGACTGCCTGCGCTGCGGCAAGTGCAAGCCCGTGTGCGCGACGCACGTGCCGCGCGCGAACCTGCTCTATTCCCCGCGCAACAAGATCCTCGCCACGTCGCTCTTGACCGAGGCCCTCCTCTACGAGGAGCAGACGCGGCGCGGAGTGTCGCTGCGGCACTTCGACGAGTTCTCCGACGTCGCGGATCACTGCACGGTCTGTCACAAGTGCGAAGCCCCGTGTCCGGTGGACATCGACTTCGGCGACGTCTCGATCGCGATGCGCAACCTCCTGCGCGACGAGGGACGAGCCCCGTTCCGCCCGGGCGCGGCAGCGACGATGTTCTTCCTCAACGCAACGGACCCGATGACGATCAAGCTCGCGAAGCGAACGATGATCGGCTGGGGCTATTCCATGCAGCGCGTCGCGCACGCGCTCGCGCGTCGGCTGGGACTCGCCGGTGCGCAGACGAAGCACCCGCCCGCGACCAAGGGGACTGCGCCGCTCAAGGCGCAGATCATCCACTTCATCAACAAGCCGATGCCGGGCGGCTTGCCGAAGCGCACGTCGCGGGCGCTCCTCGACATCGAGGACGACGCGATCGTGCCGATCATTCGCAATCCCGAAGGCAGCGAAGACGCCGATGCCGTGTTCTATTTCCCGGGATGCGGCTCCGAGCGGCTGTTTTCGCAGGTGGGCCTCGCCACCCAGGCAATGCTCTGGCACGTCGGTGCGCAGACCGTGCTGCCGCCGGGATATCTCTGCTGCGGGTATCCGCAGACGGCGGCCGGGGAGGCCGAGCGCGGGCAGCGGATCATCACCGACAACCGCGTGCTCTTCCACCGCGTCGCCAAC
>Ga0207689_10003480_pt1 | contig 14379 bp, 9 predicted proteins | sample KBSMisM52_FD_184312 | JGI IMG/M metagenome (GOLD analysis project Ga0207689, IMG submission 184312) | Miscanthus rhizosphere microbial communities from Kellogg Biological Station, Michigan, USA - KBS Miscanthus M5-2 (SPAdes) (version 2) | ecosystem: Host-associated > Plants > Roots > Rhizosphere... | reverse complement strand
TATGAGCTCACAGGCATGCATGTTCTTCTTGTACTTATCTGGGCTGCCTCGCTCAAAAAATCCCCTCGTTACTGAGGGGATTTTAAAATTCTGAGATTTTATTAAACTTACTTTAGCGACGTCGGCGAGGATATTTTGCGGCTTGCTTCTTCTGAGCTTCGGCAAGTTTTTCTGCTTTATGATCCTGATATTTATGCCAAATACTTCGCTTTGCTCCTTCTTCATTGTTTGGTTCGCGCTGACCAAGGCTCACCTGAGAAAAAATAGACCGTGCAGATCTTTGATCAAAGTTGCTTAGGCGTGTTAAGGCTTCAGCAGCCTCAAATCGGCGCATTCGAGAGTTTAATAAATGGTGTACTTCAACTCCTAATTTATGAGCTAATCTTTCAAAGGGCTCAAAGAGAAGTTCAAGTTTTAGTGGTGTCGGTATTTCTCTGTGAGTTCTTAACTCTTTTAAATTTACATCGGGATGTCGTCGTATAATTGCGGCCATGTACGCTCTGAATGTATTGATAATTCCCGGGTCCATTTCTTCATTTCTATTTTTTTCTTCATAGTTAATTCTCATGACATCACTGGCTTCAAGTTCGCGAATGCGTTGGCGTACAGCAAGAATCGCTTCTGCAATTCCTCGTTGGGATTGAGTGAGAATATCTAGATTTTTTTCTAATACATGTAAACTTGTGCCCACTAATTGATGAGTGACATTTCCTCCCATATTGATTTCGTCTGACTGAATGGCTTTCGTAAAAATTTCTTTAAAAGCTTTGTTGCTCATAACTTTATGGAGCAACTGATTAATAGCCGGATGGAGCAGTTCGTATTCCAGTCTGGATGCAGTATTGGGTTTTGCGGCGGGATCCACGAGAGTTTCTGAAGTGGATGGTACTGCGGCTCTACTTTTAGCCATAATTTGGAAATAAGAAATAAGGGCTGAGTTTACTTGATAGTATAATGTTTTTCAACTAAAATTTGCCGCGTCAACTAGGCCACTTTAGCTCAGCTGGTAGAGCAATGCTTTCGTAAAGCAGAGGTCTCGGGTTCGATTCCCGAAAGTGGCTCCATTTTGTCTGTACTTAGCAAATTTTAAATTAACGCTAAAATATCGTTAAAAAGTAAGTATTTGACACATTTTTGACAATTCTTTATTATCGTCTGCCGTACCATACAAATTTATGGCAATACGTGCACGTACATTAGAGGAAGGTGATGCAGAGGCTTATAAGGACCTGCGTCTGGAGGGGCTGGAAAGAAGTCCCATCGCTTTTGCAAATAGTTATGAGCAAATTCAGCAGAGGCCTGTTGATATTATTCGTCAGGAGCTGAGGGACAATATTGTTATTGGCGTTTTTCATGAGGGTGAGAATCTCGTAGGCATTGGAGGAATTCGTCGTGAAGAACCGGCAAAAATGGACCATAAAGGGATTGTTTACGGTAACTATGTGCGCGAAGGTATGCGCCGCAAAGGTGTTGGAAAACTTATTATGTTGGAACTGGAAAAAAGAGCCAGGGCCGTTGCTCCTACAATGGAACTTCCTGCTTTTGAAGAGTTACAGCTTCGGGTAGTACAAGGAAATGATGCCGCACTGAAACTTTATGAATCATTGGGATATACAAAGTTCGGCTATTCTGATCGCGCTGTTCGTTACAAAGGTGAGTATGTGGGCGAACATTATCTTCATAAATATTTAAACCAGGGATAGTGTGAAGTGAAGATAGTTTGTATTTAAAAAAGACCCTGGCGAGCCAAGGTCTTTTTTTGTTGGATAATTTTTACTTAATCAGGTTTGCGGTTTTTGCATTACTAATCCATGTATTTAAAGCGCCATAGGTAAGATTTTCACCTGGAAAAAATGGTGCTGTCTCGTTCAATTCGACATCTAAAACTTTCGCTTGAGAAAGACTACATACATATTCAAAAAACCAACCAGTAGTTGGCACATCGGAATAACAAGTAATACTATTATCAAATACTGCAGGTTGAGTTCTCAAGGCGCGAACAAAAGATTTCGCAGCTAGTGCTCGTGTTACTGGGTCGGATGGACCGAAATATCCTGTAAAAGTTCCGGTATTATCTTTATAGGGACTTATAACTCCCATTGCAGCAATATTACAAATTTCATTTAAGTATTTACTATTTCCAAGATCTTTTGTGCAAGGCAGATCTGTGTAATCCATAGATACAAATTTTGTCTGAGGAATACCAGTCACCGTGTCGAAATCTACAACTTTGTGATACATGATATTTGCTAAGTCACCACGTGTTACCAAGTCTGAATCTAATGGCGGTGGAATAGTTTCTTGAAAAGGTAATGGAGCTGTTAGGTCTTTTACAGTTGCTGGTGATGGAGTTGCTGGAGGTAAGGCTGGTGGCACTGGTGAAACAGGTTTTTTAATAATATCAGTTGCTGCCAATTTGAGTGATGTCGGATTAACTTTTACAGATTTGCTAGTATTTAATTTTAAATATCCCTGTAAACCATCTCCCTGATTTAGGCCGAAAATTGTGAGGGCTACAACTGCAACACCTCCCAAGATCATAAAGGGATAATATTTTTTCATATCCTTAGAATGCTTACTCATTTTGGTTTTGGTTTATTGGATTTTTTGAAGTTAATAAGTAGATTATATCATATTTTCATATTTTAATCAAATGTGGACATCCGGAATTTCCGGGTATAATCTGGGTGTAGTTTTTCTATTTCTCATGCAAACTTCCTTCGGCAAAAACTCAATGATGATGATGTCTATGATGCTTTTTGAGCGAAGGCAAGAGTTTGCTGAGTAAATTACCTACACAACTCCAAAGCCTCCGCTCATAAACGGAGGCTTTTTTTATTATTAATTTTCTACTCTCATGAACCTCTCGGAAACGCCTGTTACTCTCTTTGGCCCTTATGGCAGCCGCCTCGCAGAAATTGAAGAACATCACACCAATGGCATTAGTAATCCGCAGGCGATCTTGAACGGATCGGCCTTCAGGCAAGCGGTGCATGGTGTCGCCCTTGAACATTTATCATCTGGAGCTGATGTAGGTATGACTCATACTTTTGGGCTCAGATCTTTAATCCATAAACCCGGTGAGCTTGGTACTTATCGTGACGCACTCAAAACGCACCGTGATATTTTGCGTTCAGCGATGGTGAGTACGGGGAGGAAAGTGAAAGAGGTTCTTTCGTTTGGGCCGGCGACGGACTGCTACAAACCTGATCCCGGGTTTAGTGTAAATGAGGCAAGGGATTTTCATGAAACACAGGTACATGAGGCGAAAGTTTTGCAGGTGGATGGAGCATGGTTTGAAACGGTGAATACGGCGGCAGAGGCTGTGGGCATTGCTTTAGCCGCGCGCAAACATAAAGTGCCGTGTGTTATCAGTTTTGTTTTGAATAAAGAGGGAAGGCTTTTGAGTGGGGAAAAGGTGGCTGATGCAGTTGCAGCTGTGGATAGCGCTAGTGGCGGGTACCCGCTTGGGTATTCGTTGAACTGTTGTCCGATTGAGGCGCTGGAGCCGGCTTTGCAGTCGTGTGGAGGCTTGGCATCAAGAGTTATTGCGGTTTACCCAAATGCGTCTTCACGTTTGCAGACGGAACTGGAGAAGAATCCTGAAGGTGCGGGGTTGCGCTCTCCGCAAGATACAGCCAACTATCTTCACTATTTGAGCAAAAGATGGAAATTGCCGATTATCGGCGGGTGTTGCGGCTACAATTTCCGTGATGTTGCTTTGGTGACTGCTGCGGTTAAACAGGGCTTGTACAATGCCCGCCTGCCAGTTACGGATGTGAATTAAACTGGCATGGGAAAAGTTATTTTATATTTAGCAACCGTTTGTCGGGACTGGCAATTTTCTTTTACCTTTCTTTTAACTATTATTCACGTGCTTTTGCGGAATTTTTAGATTTTCTTCATGGAATTTTCATTAGTAAAAATTGCGGTTTTTACACCGCTCTCACACAGTGATGTTATTCGCAAAACTTTGGCTGAGGCCGGAGCTGGACACATCGGCAATTATGATTTTTGTTCATTTTCCACTAGGGGGACGGGGCGTTTTCGACCTCTGGAAGGAGCTAAACCTGCGATTGGTGAAGTTGGTAAAATTGAAGAGGTAGAGGAGGAAAAAATTGAGGTGATCTGTCCTGCGGCAATTTTGAAAAAAGTTTTATATGAACTGCGCAAAGTTCATCCTTACGAAGAACCGGCGATCGATATTTATCCTATGCTTGATTCGAGATGACACCGATGATGCAACAGTATCAGGCCGTTAAAGCGCAGTATCCTGACGCAATTCTGTTTTTTCGTTTGGGAGATTTTTATGAGATGTTTGCCGAGGATGCACTTGAAGCTTCCAAACTTTTGCAGATTACTTTAACGGCGCGCAGTAAAGGTGATAACAAAATACCGATGTGCGGTGTGCCTTATCATGCGGCGAATAACTACATTGCAAAACTGACTCGCTTGGGAAGAAAAGTTGCCATTTGCGAGCAGCTTTCTGATCCGAATTTACCGGGAATTGTGAAACGAGATGTTGTGCGCGTGATTACACCCGGCACTACGCTTGATGATAATTTATTGGAACAAAAAACGAACAACTATTTGCTGGTTGTGACGATGAAGGAAGGCGGATTTGATTTAGCTTATGCGGATATTTCAACAGGTGAGTTTTTGATTACGAATGCTTCCGATGCTGTGACTTTGCGTACGGAAATTGAGCGAATTGCACCTGCTGAAGTTTTAATTCCGGAAACTTTTTGGGAGAATCCTCTTTTGACAGCGATTCGAAACCATTTTTCACAGACAGCTTTTTTCAAACTGAATGGTGATATTGAAAATGCGGAAGCAGGGCTCATGAGTTACTTACAGGCTACCCAAAAAACTTCACTCACGCATTTACGTGATGCTGAAAAATATGAAGCCGGCAGTACGATGATGTTGGATGAGGCCACCTTGAAAAATCTGGAACTGCTCAGCACCCTGCGTGAAAATAAACGTGAGGGATCTTTGCTGTGGGTTTTGGATGAGACGATTACCTCGATGGGCGGGCGATTACTTCGACATGCGATTACACATCCGCTGCTTGATAAAAATACAATTAATGAACGCTTGGATGCGATTGATGAGTTTGTTCATGCTCAAAATATTTTGCAGGACACCCGAGATTTACTTGGAAATGTTTTGGATCTGGAACGTCTTTCTTCGCGCTTGAGTATGGGGCATGGGAATGCGCGTGATTTGGTAGGACTCAAAAACTCTTTGAAAATTTTGCCTCAACTGAAACAGCTTTTACAAAGTGTTCAAAGTTCACTGCTGGTTCACACACGAGATTCTGTTGATCTGTTAACGGATTTGGTAGAACTGATTGAAAGGGCGATTGTTGTTGAACCACCGATTGGAATTACTGACGGCGGAATGATTGCCGAAGGTTATTCTGTTGAACTTGATGAACTCAAAATGGTCAGCCGTGAAGGGAAGAACTTCATTCAGGAGTTGCAGGTTCGCGAGGTTGAACGAACAGGAATTTCTACTCTAAAAGTTCGTTATAACGGCATATTTGGCTATTTCATCGAGGTGAGCAAAGGCCAGTCAAAAAATGTTCCTGAAGATTATATTCGCAAACAGACATTGGTAAATGCTGAGCGTTATATCACTCCGGAGCTTAAAGAGTTTGAAGAAAAAGTATTGGGGGCTGAGGAGAAAATTGTGGCGATTGAGCATCAGATTTTTTTGGAGGTCCGTGAAAAAGTGGTTGCGAATATTCAACGTATTCAAAAGACGGCAGCTCAGATTGCCCTCCTGGATCTGATGAGTTCATTGGCGCATGTTGCGTTGCAGAACAGGTATGCCCGTCCGCAGATCATAGAAAATGGAACTATTCACATTACCGAAGGACGACATCCGGTTGTGGAAAAGATGAGTTCGAACGGGAGATTTATTCCGAACGATACGATTTTAAATCACGATAATGAGCAGCTGCTTTTGATCACCGGTCCGAATATGGGAGGTAAATCTACGTATTTGAGACAGGTGGCTTTGATTGTTTTGATGGCACAGATCGGTTCTTTTGTTCCGGCAAAGGCTGCGGAGATTGCTTTAGTGGATAGGATTTTCACTCGTGTTGGTGCCAGCGACAATCTGGTGCGCGGTCAGAGTACGTTTATGGTGGAGATGCAGGAGACTGCAAATATTTTGCAGGCTGCCACAAAAAATAGTCTGGTGATTCTGGATGAGATCGGGCGTGGGACATCTACGTATGATGGTATGAGTATTGCCTGGGCGATTATGGAGTATCTTCATGATGTATTGCAGGCGAAGACTCTGTTTGCGACGCACTATCATGAGTTAATCAGCCTTGCAGAAAAACTGCCGCATGCAGCCAACTATTCTGTTGCTGTGAAAGACGACGGCCAGGAAGGTGTGGTATTTTTATATAAGATTTTGCCGGGTGGTGTGGATAAAAGTTATGGTATTGAAGTGGCGAAACTTGCGGGGTTACCTCAACAGATCATTGTGAAAGCCAAACAGATTCTGGTGGATCTGGAAGAGGGTATTCTGGAGTCCGGCATCCAAAAAGAGATCCAAACATCGCGCACGAGTGAGGGTCAGACTAATCTGTTTGAACGTGAACATACCTCTCTGAAAGCTGTAGCAGATGAGATGCAAAAACTGGATGTGAATCAACTCACACCAATCGACGCGTTGCAAAAACTTCATCAATTAAAGACTCAACTTAACAAAGACAATGCCCATAATTAAACAGTTACCGGAACATTTAATTAATCAGATCGCTGCTGGTGAAGTGGTTGAGCGACCGGCTTCTGTTGTGAAAGAGTTAATGGAAAATAGTATTGATGCCGGTGCCGATAAGATTACGATTGAGGTTCAAGAAGGCGGCGATATGTTTTTGCGAATCACGGATAATGGCTCAGGAATGGACAAAGATGACGCACTGCTTGCTTTCTCACGTCATGCCACCAGTAAAATTGCGAATGCGGATGATTTATTTAATATTAATTCTTTAGGTTTTCGCGGAGAGGCGTTGGCGACCATTGCGGCTGTTTCTTATGTTTCATTGCAGACGAAAAAACGTGGCGCGATTGAAGGGACCACTGTCCAGGTTGAAGGAGGAAATATCAATAAAGTTGCTTCGATTGGTTGCCCGGAAGGAACGCAGATTGAGGTGCGCCGACTTTTTTATAACACTCCTGCGCGCAAAAAATATTTGAAAAATGCAGCCACAGAATATGGTCATATTTTAAGTGTGATTACGGGTATTGCTCTGGCTTTCCCGAATATCAGTTTTACCCTTATTCATGACGAAAAAACGGTTTTTGATTTACCGGCAACCGAGGATGATTTTGTGCGTATTCGCGCTATTCTGGGACGCAGTGTTGCTGATGAACTGATTCCGGTTTTTTACGGACATTCCAAAATTAATTTGAAAGGTTACATCGGCAAACCGTTTATCGCGCGAGCGAATCGTAACAGTCAGTATTTGTTTGTGAATAAACGTGAAGTGAAATCCCATGTTCTTTCCTACGCTGTGAAACAAAGTTACCATTCACTTTTGCCAAAAGAAAAACATCCGGTGTTTTTATTGTATTTTGATTTGTCACCCGAAAGCGTGGATGTAAATGTGCATCCGCGAAAATTGGAAGTGCGTTTCCGCGATGAAAAAGAGATATTTAATATTCTGACGCAGGCCTGTAATAAGGCTTTGGAAACACATGTTTTGGCACCTGTGTTGGATGGAACGAATGAGAATGTTACTAGTCCTTATAACACTGAACGTACTCAGCAGTCCCCACTTATCCTTCATGATAAATCTTCCAGAAGTGCATCTTTTGTAAAAGAGCCAGCGTTTATTGCTATGCCGGAACAGGATGTAGTTAATACACCTGAGCAGGCTCTGGAGTTTACACAAAATTTTGTGGGAGATAATGTTATCGAAAATTCGGTGGTGTCTGTAGGTGCATCTCCTGTTGAATCGGAAACAGACAATAAAATGGAGAATTCGCTCTTGGATAATCGTGATTTAGATACACTTTTGCAATCATCTTTTGCTTCATCATTGGAGAGCGATGGAATAAAAACTGACTCTGAGCAGGTTGGAGTTGAACGTGAAACTCAGGATAAGATTATTCCCTTAGCTCAATTGGATAAGTCTTATATTTTGTGTCAGCAGGGACAGAATTTGGTAGTTGTGGATCAGCATGCGGCACATGAACGTATTCGTTATACAGAGATTGTTGAGGCTTTTGAAAATAAGCAGCCGGTTGTTCAACCGTTGCTGGTTGCTGAAAATCTGGAGCTTTCTCATAAAGAGTTATTGGTGCTGGAACAGCATGGTGAAATGCTTCGTTCCATGGGTTTTGAACTGGAGCCTTTTGGCGGCAATACCATCGCGGTGAATGCAGTTCCGAGCTATGCAGCCAAACTTGATTTGCAACCTCTAATACAGGGCTTACTTGATGATATGGAGCAACTGGCGACCAAGGGTGACTTCACTTTGCGTAAAGAGAAGGCTTTGATTTATATGGCGTGTCGAAGTGCTGTGAAATTTGGCGATGTTTTGGGTATGGAGGAGCAAAAAGAGCTTTTGAAAAAACTACAAAAGCTGGCTCTGCCTTATACCTGTCCGCATGGAAGACCAACTATGATTACGCTTACTTCAGAGGAGCTGATTAAGCGTTTTGGGAGAAATTATGACGCATGATGAACGGCTGCCCTACTGCCCTACTACTGCTGAAAGATAGAGGTCTTTTTCCAGTTTGCCTTCGTAATAGAGTGTGCCATAGTCGTTGGCTTTGAAGTCTTCTTTTGGATAACTGGCGTAGCTGCGGAAGCCCGGTTTAAAAATGACTTTTTTAATGAGGTTGCTCACGGTGAGGCCAGGCTGTCTTTGAATAGTCAGACGATACGTGTCTGCCGGATACATACTGAGTGAGTTTGGTAACTGATAACGCAGTGTTACTTTTTTCTCAGTGCCCGGCTCAACATTTTGCGGATACATGAAGTAGGTCTTCTGGATCTCCTGGTCGTATTTGGTTTCAACGGCCTCTTTGGTGATGCCATCGGTTTCTAAAAGTACGCTTCCAGCCGGTACATATACTTTCATCATGGCTTTGTTGTTGCCGCGGCCCAAAATGTTTTTGATGCCGTCGCTCATTTCACCAAAGCCAAATTTGTGCATTTGTTCCTGCCAATTTCGCAAGACGTCGGCATTCCAGGTGTGGCGTCGGGTAATCTGAATTTCATCAACGATTGAGCCTGTCGGGCTAATATTGGTATCATGTTCAATGTCCTGCTTGATGTAGAGATCGGACTTGTTGCCGCCGATGGAGGTTACGATTACATCAAGATAGTCATCGGTTTTTTCTGTTGGTGTTACGCGGCCTGATAAACCAAACTCATCAAAAAGATTTTGAACATCTCGATGCTTTGAGTACATGAGAATAGATTTTTCCCTGAAGCCTCTGACAAATTCTGCCAGAACTTTTTTCCAGACATCCGAACTTGTGAAAAGTTTTTTCTGGAAAGATTTTATGAACGAGTTGATTACGGTTTTTGGGGAATCCGCGCCTGTAAGTTTGGACTCAACAATATAGGAAAGAATCAATTGATAGTTGTCTTTATTGAGCTCGCTTTGGAGTCCATCAACAGTTACCGGACCTGTAATTCCCAGTAATCTGCCAACGAAACTTTGATTCAATGCAATCACCGTATCTACACTCGGGCCTTTTTCTTTTTGCAAGAACCAGGCAGCTTTCTCAGCGGAAATTGTAAAATCCGGTGAGTAGTTGGAGTCACGCATGCGCCAGTATTTGGTGATTGATGAAATATCTTCAGGCGCCTTAATTTCCTCTTTTAACTGTCCATCAAAATCGTAAACGTCTTTGAATTCGAATTTTGTGATGTAACCGTCGTTCACATCTACTAGCAGTACGCTGCCGATGAATCCGCCGGTTGGTCTGGCTTCCGTATCATTTTGCAAAAGAATTAAATAACTGTGCGGATAGCGATCACCAAGTAAATCCAGAATTGCCGGAATTTTTTCTTCGGCCGCGTCAAGTACCTGTTGCAGTTTTGTAACTTTATCCTGAGCATCGGTTAATTTTGAACGCAAATTCACAGGGATAACTTCAGGGCTTATCTCAGCCAATTGCTCGCCTGCCGCGTCGATCTCTTCTTTGGCTTTTTGAATGTAAGAAAGATCCTCTTTTAATTTTTCCGTGAGTGATGGAGCAACTTTGGCCTCTTTTTCATTCTCTTTCAAATGGGTGTTGGCATCGATAAAAAGTTCAGGAAGTTTTTCCATGCTTTGAATTCCGCGAGAGAAATCCTGGCCGGCGCTGGCAATATTTTTTGCAGCTGAAAGTAACGCTTGAATGGAGATAATAGTTTTTTCTTTGGCAAAAAATGAGTCACTGTGTGTCTGTAAAAACGAGATGCTTGAAGTTGCATCGTTAAAAGATTTTGCTGCATCAGTGAAGTTCTGTTCTGCACCCTGGAAATCCGCATTTTGAGCCTGCTTTCCGCCTTTCATCAAATCCTCATAACCTGAAGATGCGGAAGCAATTACGCTGTGACCAACCAGCATTCCGCGCTGATATACGTTGATGATGTTGAGAATGAATAGAATTAAAACTCCGGCTGAAGCCAATCGCACAGCCTCATGCACACGGTCCAGGCCGCGCTTTTTCGGCCTTTCGGTATATCGAAAATAAAGTTCTCCGTCAGCGTTTTGAGTGCCGATTGATTTTTTCTGATTGGGGGAAATAATATCGTTAAACTGTTTTTTGGTCCTGCTCATGCCAACAATTACCTCATGGCTTTGTGAAAGATCAACGGCATTTTTAATATTTCGGGCACTGTCACTTGGCTCTTTATCGATTAAAGAGATCGTAAAAGACCCATGAGTCGAGATGTCGCGAAGAATCTTTGGAGGCATAAATCCTTAAAGGATTTCGAATTGGTAGATTGATGAGATTCCGTCGGCGAAATAGTTTTTCGTAGCTGTCAGATTGCCGAGCGGCAATACATACGGTTTAACTATTTCATTCTCAGAAAGCCCTGTTAAAGCGCTCAAAGCACCGATTTTCAACATAACCATTTCATCTGCGGTGTGAAGAGCCGGTTGGATATTATTCTGATAGAAAGATGCTGTCGTAAAGTTTTCTTCAAGTTTGCCATTGCTGCGCATGATAATATTTTTCATATTGTCATGATCTGTACTGATAACGAGATCCTGACCAACAATCGTGTAGTAAAGTGTTACACCGGTATTGCCGATCTGAAGTGACGTTACACTGATGCCATCAATGGACTCATTGAAGCGTTGAATAGCTTCCGGGCTGGCGACGATCTCTTTGCCTTTCGTGCCGTCTGGAAGAGTTACGTCTTTTACTTTTGGCGTGAAAATTCCGCTGGTCTGCACAAAAGCTGTTACGAGTTTTTCAAAGTTTGTTGCGTCATCATTCTTATCTTTCAACTCCAGGAAAAAGGTTATGACCGGTTCTTCAAAACTCTTTTCAACGGTAATCAGGTATTCGCCCTGAAGCAGCGGATAGATGTCATCTTTCAGGCTTATTTCTTTGCCAAAATACTGCTCTTTTTGGGCTTCAAGTACTCCGTCAAAAATCAAAGATGAAGTTTTGGTTCCGGCTTTAAAAAGTTCCTGCAAACGTTTGATCTCTTTGGTTAAATCGTGACCGCCGGCCAGCATCACCAGATCAGGGTTGGCCAGACTTAGGAGTTTGCCGTCGTATTTATCATTGTATGTAAGGAAACCTTCATCGCCGAACTGCTGTTTATCCATGAGCGTGTACTCCTGGGCAACCAGTTTTCCTTTTTCTGCTACAACAACCACGCCATCAGCTTTGAAGAGCGAGATGAATGGTTTTAAAGCCAGGTAGTCCTGACCTTTTTCTGCAACAAATTTTGGATCGTTATGCAGAATGGCATCAAAAAGTTTCACATAATCTATATAGCCGAAAGCTACATTGTTTGGTGGTAGATTGTTGGCAACCTTCATGTAACTTTCATCATCAGCAAGTTTTTTGCCTTTGGAGAACTGATCGATAAGGAATTTAATTGTCTCCTCATCTTTGGCAATCACCAGATAGTTATTGATAAACACAAAATGGAAACGACCGGTTGATGTGTAGCTATAGAGCTTAAAGCCTTGATATTCCGTGTAGACCAGATCGAGTTTGGACTCCTGAAGGGCTCGTGCTTTTAATTTTTCGATTGTTATTTCGTGATCACGGCTTTCGATAAAGACAACCGGGTTTAAGATCATGCCGTTTTCGGTGCTCGCACCGGCCGGTTGAAATTTAATAAGAGCGATGCCAATTTTTCGGCCAAGCCATGGTTCAACATCTTTGGCAAAATCCATATTGAGCAAAGTGTTCATGAGACCTTCAATATTATTTTTCTGATATACCGGATAGTTTTTCAAAGTGTCATAGAACTGTTTAATCTGATCGCTTGCTCCGTCAGTATTCAGTTCCAAAACTGCAACTGATTCATCCTGGGGAAGAATTTCAGCGAGAGCTTCCGGTCGGAAAAATTTGCCAAATAAAAAGAGTCCAATGTAAGTAAGTGCGAATAAACCGATCAAAGCTAAAATGCCACCTTTGATCTTCTGTTTATGCTCAGGTTTGATCTGAATTTTTTTGCGGATCGTCTGGATTTTCTCTTTGCGAGCCTCTTTTTTGGCCTCTTTTTGAGCTTTTTCCACTTCCAACTTTGCGGACATAGCGTTCAGTTCTGCTGCTACTTCGCTCTGTTTTTGCTGAATTTTTTCATCAACAACTTTTTTGGGAGCCGGCTCTATTTTTTCTGCCACCTTCTTTTCTTTTTTAGCTTTTTTGTTCTTATTTTTTCGCTTGAGAAGAAGTTTTTTCAGACCCTTGTTGGCTTTTTTCGCTTCCTCCAGAGCTTTTATCTCTTCTTCAGTGAGTGGTTGTTTACGCGTGGATCCAATCGTTTTCTTACTTTTTTTTGCCATAAATTTTGGTTTCAAAAATGCCAGAATAGTATCGCAGATAAGGCTTGAAAACTCAAGGAATTTCCTGCTACTATTGAGCTCCGAAGGACCTACATTTTTTATCTCCATTCCAACCCTTATGAAAGCCTCAGAACTGCGCAAACGATTTATTGATTTTTTTGTAAGCAAAGGCCACGCCGAGATTGGCAGCGCGTCTCTCATCCCTGAAAATGATCCAACAGTACTTTTTACAACTGCGGGCATGCACCCTCTGGTTCCATTCTTGATGGGCGAGGAACATCCGTCCGGTAAACGTCTGGTGGATGTGCAAAAATGTATCCGTACAGACGATATTGATGAGGTTGGTGATCCGACGCATTGCACATTTTTTGAGATGCTGGGTAACTGGTCTTTGGGTGATTATTTCAAAAAGGAGGCTATCGAATGGAGTTTTGAGTTTTTGACTGGTTCTCAAGAAAAAGGTGGAATCGGTTTGGATCCAAACCGTTTACTGGTGACCTGTTTCGCTGGTGACAGCGATGCTCCGCGTGATGATGAGGCTGCAAAAATCTGGGAGTCTCTTGGATTTAAACGCTATGACGAGTCTAAAGACGGTGATAAAAAATTGATTTTCTTTTATGAAAAAAAGAAAAACTGGTGGGGTCCTGCAGGCCATATTGGCCCATGCGGTCCTGACACCGAGATGTTTTATGATACTTGTCCTGAACTGAAAACTACCGACCATCGTCCGGGTTCAAGCGAAGCTTCCCAGAAAAAATATGAGCTCAAAGGTTGGGAAGGAAAATGTCATGCCAACTGTGAATGCGGACGTTATGTAGAGATCTGGAATGATGTATTCATGCAGTATAACAAGCAGCAAGATGGCTCATACGTGCCATTAAAACAGCAGAACGTGGATACGGGAATGGGTCTGGAACGAGTGACGGCGATTTTACAGGGTAAGCCTTCTCATTATGAGACGGAACTGTTCGCTCCTTTGAAAGAGAAGATCAAAGAACTCAGTAGTCCGCCTGCCGGAGTGAGTGAAGAGGATATGATTAAATCAGGTCGCATTATTGCTGATCATATCCGCGCCGCTACATTTATCATGGGCGATCCGTGGGGTGTGTCGCCTTCGAATACAGATCAAGGGTATATTCTGCGCCGCTTAATTCGTCGCGCTATTCGTCACGGAAAAATGTTGGGCATAACCGGTAATTTTACCCATATCCTTGGACAAATTGTGATTGATTCATACAAGGATGTTTATCCTGAACTTCACCGTCTGAATGAACGTATTATCACAGAATATCAGCGTGAGGAGGAAAAGTTCCAGCAAACCATTGAAGTTGGATTACGCGAACTTCGTAAAATCTGGAACGAGGAAAACTGCAAAA
>Ga0207689_10003478_pt1 | contig 14388 bp, 12 predicted proteins | sample KBSMisM52_FD_184312 | JGI IMG/M metagenome (GOLD analysis project Ga0207689, IMG submission 184312) | Miscanthus rhizosphere microbial communities from Kellogg Biological Station, Michigan, USA - KBS Miscanthus M5-2 (SPAdes) (version 2) | ecosystem: Host-associated > Plants > Roots >... | reverse complement strand
GATATTGAAAGCCCGAAGGGCCCATGCGTACGCTAGTGCGCGCGTGCCCGGGCCTTGCCGGTAGTACGCCGGCGCGCCGGCGCAGTCGTCTTGCGCGACGCCCTCCGGCCTCGCGGCGCAGGCAGGGCTCTCGACATCGTCCGTTGACCGCCGCCGTCGGCCGCGCTCTCGTTGAGCCCCGATTCGGCGAGCGAGGTCAGCTTCTCGTCGGCGGCCTTCTCTTCTTCGAGCGTTTCGGCCAGCAGCTCCGCCACGTCGCCGTGACCGAGCGTCTTCGCCCAGGCGATCAGCGTTCCGTAAGCCGCGATCTCATAGTGTTCGGCCCGCTGGCCGCCCGCGATGAGGCACGCGTCCATCGTGGAGTCGTCGAAGCCCTCTTCCAGCGTCTTCTTGCCTTCGTCGATGATGCCGGCGATCCCGTCGCAGTGCTTCCCGCGCACCTTCTCGTTGAGCAGGCCGAAGGCCTGCTCCAGCCTGGTGGCGTGTCCTCGCGTCTCCTCCAGATGTGATTCGAACGCGTGCTTCAGCTCGGGAGCCGTGGCAGCCTTCGCCAGCTTCGGCAGCGCTTTGATCAGTTGCTTTTCGGCGTCGTAGCAGTCTCTCAACTCGTCGAGAAACGCATCGTGCAGCATTCCGGCCTCGGCCATGGTCGTGAACCTCTATGAAGGAGGCCGGAACGGCGTGGCGCCGTTCCGGCCGGGGAACGTTACTCGCGGTTGGTGCGGGACTTCGACTGACCCGACCAACTGGATGAGTCCTGCGTCACGCGCAGGTGGTTCTGCACCTCGCGCACGCCGGGAGAACGCTCGGCGAGCTCTTCGGCCGCACGCTTTTCCTCGCGGGAGCCGACGGTGCCGGTGAGCGTCGCTTCACCGTTCTTGACTTCGATGCTGATCTCGCTGGCATCGATGTCGTCGTCGTCCGTCAGGCGTTCCGATAGCAGCTCCTTGATGCGTTCGTCCGAGCGTTGGTAACCCTTCGGCCCACGGCCCGAGAAGCCTCGACCCGCGTAGCCGCGGCCGAAGGTCTCGCCGTAGTTTCCTCCGTAGTTCTGCTCGCGCTGGCCCCCACTGCTCTGGTTGCGGGCGCCTTCGTTGGCGAAGCCGCCGTAGTGGCCTCCAGAGAAGCCCTGGCCGCCGTAGCCCTGGTTGCTGGAACGCTGGCCGCGCCAGCGGCCCTGGTCACTCGACGACTGGGTCCACTGCTGACCCCGCGAACCGAAGGGGCGTTGGCCGCCGTACTCGTCGCCTTCGTTCACATAGTCTTCACGGTCCAGATTGCCGCCCGACGACGTCCACTGGCGATCGTCATCCCGGTAGCGCTCGTTCCACCGCTGCCCGTTCTGTGCCCGTCGCGGAGGGACCTGCGACCCGCGGCCTTCCTGCCAACCGTAGTGTTTATCCATGGTGTCTCTCCCGCATTCACAACGAGGTGATCCGTAGCGCACGATACAGTGCGCGACACCTCGTGAGGTGCAAGTCACATTCCGAGACACACATGAGGCACGGCGAGGTCAGCGTGTCGAGCTCGCGGGCACAAGGCGCGTGAGCGTCGCGGTCCACTGGCTGCCCGCGGGCGTGGTCTTCGTGATGCCGCGCACCATGTCTTCGGTCGAGATGGTGGTGCCGTAGAAGTCCCTGTTCGCGTCCTTGTCCACGCGCAGCGATGCGCCTTCGAGCGAGAGCCCCGCGAAGAGTCCCTTGGCGCGCGAATAGGCGAGGATCTGTGCGTTGAGCGACGCGTCAGTCGATGCTTCACCTTGTCGTCCGACTGGTCCGGCCGCCACCGACGCGTTGGCGCCAAACTTGAACTCGTTGTCGAGCAGATCTTTCACGCCGTCGCGGTTCATCACGAGCAGCACGAGGTCGACTGCCTGCACGCCGATCTGCCAGCCGATGCTGCCGCCCGTCAAGGCGATGAAGCCCGGCGCGCTCCACCGGTTCGTCTCGCGATCGCGGACACTCATGATGCCGCGCCCATGCTGCGCGCCGATGATGAAGCCGCCCTTCACGAGCGAGGGGATGACGACAATCGCTTCGGCGCGCTCGAGGATGTGCTCAGGAATCCCTTGATCGGGGGCGCGGACGAGCGTTTCGAGGACCGCGGCCGAGTCGGTGACTCGTTTCTCTTCGTGTGTCTGCGCGCCAGACACGGATGGCGACACCAGGAACATCAGCGCGGCGAGCACTGCCGCGATGTTCAGACGCAGGGATGTACGCATTGCAAGACCTCCAGGGTGGTTTGAACTGTCCTAGCTCACACTCAGGACGCTGACCGTCGGTGTGAAGGTGTAGGAGCCGTTGCTCGCCGCGCGGATCGTCTGCTCGGTATTCAATCCAATCCGCATGGTCGTGTCGGTGCCCTCCTCGACGCGGAATTCACGCGAGATCACGATCTCGTTTGAACTGAGGGCAACCGGCGCGGTACGGCCGCCCGGCGTGCGGACGGCCGCAGTGCAGATGTCGGGCGACGGATTGTCCAGGTAGAGGGTGGCGCTCTGGATCAGCACCCGCACCTCCGTGTATCGCCCGTTGGGCAGCGGGCCTACCGCGATTTCGCCGTCGGTCGACTGCAGCTTCTTCAGATCACAGGTGAGCTGCGACGCGTTGCCCGGCAGGGCCACGTCGGTGAAGTCGCTCGGTGAACGAAAGGCGCGGACGCGGGTGAACGTGACCAGGAGGGCCTGGCCGCTGGCGAACGAACTAGCCGTGAGCCGGAGGTTGAACCGCGCGCTGGTCGAGGACGGCGACGATGGCGAGTCGCCGCACGCCGTTGAGAGGAGCGCGATGGCAACCAGCAGGATGGCCCTCGAGATGTGCTTCATATCCGGCCTCCTTTGACATCAGTTCACGCTCAGGATGGTGATGACCGGGCTCATCATGTAGCGCCCGTTGCCGGTGGCATGAATCGAGCCGTTGCCGTCGAAGTCGATGAGCATCGTCATCACGCTGGTGGCCGACACGTCGAACCCGCGAGTGAGCTTGACTTCGCCCGACGGGATGTCGAGCGGGGCACTCGACCCTGCCGGCGGCGCGATCGACGAGGCGCACGCGGAGCCCGTCGAGGCGTTGTCGAAGAACAGCGTCGCGCTTTGCACGACCAGTCGTACCTGGGTGTAGTGTCCGGCGGGCAGCGCCGCCGATCCGAGGATGTCTTCGGATGTTTCGAGCTTTTTCAGATCACACGTCCGTGCGGTGGCGGCGCTGATGAACGGCACCACCGTCCAGTCGCTGTCCGACCGGTGGGCCCGCACCGACGAAAACGTCACCAGCACGGCTTTGGCGTCCGTAAAGGGCGTGTCCCGAAGGCGTAGATTGAAGTTGCCGCCGGTCAGCGACGGTGACGAGGGCGAGTCGCTGCAGGCGAGCGTGCTCACAGCCAGAACGGCCGCGATGGCCGAGGCAGACAAATATTGCATTCAATCCTCCGAAAGTCGGAGGAAGTGCAAAGCGATTGCCAGGGCTAGCTCGACAGTCGGGTCTCGAGGCTCGAGCGGTCGCAGGCCGATTCGAGGAAATCGGCCGCGCGTCGCCAGGTATCAACGTCCATCGCGTAGCACGAAGCCATGTAGCGAAGCATGGCCGGCGTCCATTTCGTCCGGCTGCGCCACGCCGCGATCTGTTCGCGCATCGTCTCGGGATCGCCGCCGCATTCCGCCTCGAGGATGGTTTTCCAACGCAGCACCAGCCGCTGCGCCACATCGCTGGCGGGGTTCTCGGTGACGGCCGCCGCGCAGTCGCGATACAACCCGATGCGCGCATCGCTCACGCGCGCGGGCGCCGCGTGCCCGCCCCGTTCGCGCTCGAGGCGCTCGGCCTCCCATCGCTCCCACACCACAGCGTTGATGAAGCGCGTCGCGCGATCGACGCGGTGCTCGGCCAGCCGCGCCTGTAACCACGCCGGCCACTGCGCTCGATCGGCCCAGGCCTTGCGCAGCCCGGTGCGGATGGCGCCGTTGCGGGTTTCCGCCTTGTCGAGCGCCAGCCAGCGGGTGCCGAGCGTCTGCGCCGCCGCGCTCATCGGGTCCGGCGCGTCCTCCCCGTCGAGGAGCGCGTTGACGTCGTGATAGAGGGCGCGCCATTCGGCCGACGGCCACTCTTCGTAGTACCGCCGCCACGTGTCCCACACCTCGTCGCTGTAGTACTTCCGCATTTCGTCGATGCTGTCCTGCATGCCGATCACCTCGAGCAGGGCCTCGAGCGCCGCGCCGGCGCCGGACGCCGATTCGAGCCCCGCTTCAGCGGCCTCGAGCGCACGAATGGCGCGATCGAGATGCCGTCGCCGGTCTTCGAGCACGTGCCGCTGCTGCCGCAGCGTGTGGTGGAGCGGCGGGGCGCCTGGCGCCAGCAGCTCGCCGATGCGCCGCAGCGGCAGCCCCAGCGCGCGCAGCGCCAGGATCTGCCGCAGCCGCGTCAGATCCGCCGCGCCGTATGAGCGGTAGCGCGACGCGGTGCGAGCCGGGGTGAGCAGGCCGATGCGGTCGTAGTGGTGCAGCGCCTTGACGGTGACGCCGGCCAGCGCGGCAAACTCGTGAACGGTGTAGCCCCGTGCGGTCACGTGTCCGGTTATGGTGCGCTCTGACCCAAGGGGAGAGTCAAGATGCCGGCGGGGCGAGCAGCCGCTGCATCAGTACCAGGTCGAGCCAGCGCCCGAATTTGAAGCCGACTTCGCGCAAGTGGCCCACTTGCGTGAATCCCAGACGCTCGTGAAAACGAATCGACCCGGCGTTGTCGGCGTCGATGCCGGCGATCATCACGTGCATGCCGAGCGCCGCCGCGCGCTCGATGAGCGGCGTCATGAGCGCCGCGCCCACGCCCTGACCTCGCTGGTCGGCGCGCACGTGCACGCTGTGCTCGACGGTGAAGCGGTAGCCGGGCCAGGGTCGAAAACCGCCGAACGCCGCAAAGCCGACGACGGCGCCGCTGTCAGTCGCCACCAGGACCGGCTGCCCTTCGGCCTTGCGCGCCGCGAACCACGAGCGGCGGTCTTCGAGCGTGGCCGGCTCGTCGCGATAGATCGCCGTGGAGGTCGCCACCACGTCGTTGTAGATCTCCAGGATGGCGGGGAGGTCGCCGTCGTGCGCCTCGCGGATCTCGAGCATGGACCCGATCGTAGATCAGTCGTACGTAGGGGCCGCCTTCAGGCGGCCCGTCAGAACGAGACCTGGAGGGAGATCCGCGCCGTGCGGGGGATGGCGGGGTGGGTGTGGACGTCCTCGACGCCGCCGTCCGGTTCACCAGGCAGCCGCGACGCGTAGAAGTAGTCGATGTCGGAGATCTTCGAGTCGAACAGGTTGTAGCCTTCGACCACGACACGCGCCTTGCTCGACACGCGGTAGCCGACTTCGCCGTTCCAGATCGTCGTCGCCCTCGAGGTCACGCTGGCGTCCTCGATCAGGGGCCGGGGGCCGAAGTGGCGCAGGCGCAGGCTCCCGAAGACCGCCCGCTTCGGTTCGACGTTCAGCCCGGCCGCGATGACGCGGTCGAGGGCGCCGGGAATGGCGTCACCGACTTGTACTCGTGGCTGCCGGTCTTCAGACCGCCCTGAGTAGAAGCGCGCCCGCGAGAACGACAGGTCGCCGTCCACGGTCATCCACGGAGTCAGGCGGGCGTAGTTGGTCCACTCGACGCCGACGCGCCGGCTCGGGCGGCCCGGCTCGGTCGTCCCGGCGTCGCCCACGAAGAGCAGCTCGGAATCGAGACCGAGATACCAGAGCGAGACCGTGGACTGCAGCCCCTTCACACGCACGGTCCGCATGCCGACCTCGGCGCCCTTGGCTCGCACGAGCGGCGTCACCCGCGACGCCGGTTCGCCGCTGGCGGGATCGACGGCAATGGCGGCGCCCCGCGCGTCGTTGCTGTGATAGCCGGTGCCGGCGTTCACGTACCACTCCGTGCCCGACCACGGTCCGAAGACGACTCCGAACTTCGGGCTCAGAAGCCCTGAGGTTCCGCGTCCCGAGTTCAGCACGTTGTCCGACCTGACGTCGTACTGGTACACGTCGCCGCGCAGCCCCAGCGTCGTGCGGACCGTGCGCGACCATTCGATCTCGGTCTGGGCGAAGAGGCCCGACATGGTCTGGCCGACGCGGTCTTCGCGAGTCGTGGACAGGCGCACGACGTTGGCCGTGTGGTAGAGCCCGACCGGGTCGAGCCAGTCGCGCCGCACCTGAACGCCGGCGGAGCTCTCCGTGTGGCGTTCGAAGACGTGCCCCAGCCGGCGATAGGTGAACCGGCCGCCGGCGGTGACGCGCCGCTCGGCCTGCTCGAACTGATCGCCCTCGTCCGGATGATCGAGGAAGTAGGTGAAGTTCGAAAAGAGGTTGAGGCTGTTGCGCTGCAGGTAGGCGGTCGCGCGCAGCGACGCCGGGCCCGAGCCGCGCTGCCAGTCGGCCACGGCCATCTGGCGGTTCTCCTGTCCCTGATCGGAGGGATCGACGAGCCCGAATCGTCCGATGCGGCCGTCGTCGATGGCGCGCTGTGGCACCTGGTCGGTGGACTGCCAGCCGGCCCAGTAGCCCATGCCGGTCAACGAGAACCCGTTCTGTGCGGTGCCGCGGCTGTAGCGCAGCACGGCGTTCGTCTTCTGATAACCGTCCGGTCGCGCCCACGGCCCGTCGGTGTGACCGACCTCGAGCGCCGCAAGCAGGTGGCCGGTGCCGACCTTCGGCGACGCCGCGCCGAGGAAGCGGCCCCAGCCCTGGCCGCCGGCGCTCAGGCGCGCGAGCGGCCGATCGAGGACGTTCACGTAGTTGATGCTTGCCGCGCCCGCCGCGGAGAAGTCGCCCTCATCCGCGAAGTAGGGGCCCTTCTTGAACTGCACGCCGCTCACCAGCTCGGGAATCAGAAAGCTGACGTCGGCATAGCCGTGCGCGTGCGCGCCGGTCGGTGTGTTCACCGGGATGCCGGCGACGTTCGTCGAGAAGTCGGTGCCGTGATCGAGATTGAATCCGCGCAGATAGTACTGATTGGCCTTCCCCTCGCCGCTGTGCTGGCTGACGATGAGGCCCGGGACGGTTTCGAGCACTTCGCCGGCGCGCATGACGGGCCGGGTTTCGAGCTGTGCGGCGGTAATGGCGCCCTGGCTGCTCGACGCCGCGATGCCGACGAGGCTTTCAGCCGGGTGCTCGACGTCGGCCACGTTGCGGAAGGTGCGCGTCCCGGTGACCACCACGTCGGCGCTCAACGCCAGGGGCAGGACGGCATTGGCGATGACGGGCTCCGCGGCGACGGCGACGCTGCGCCGCAGCACCGTGAAGTTGATCAAGCGGTAGCTGAGTTCCGCGGCGCCTGCCGGCACGCGTTCGAACCGGTAGGTGCCGTTCGCATCGGTCGTCTGCGTCCGTTCGCTCGACCCGATGACCAGCTCGATCGTCACGCCGGGGAGCACGCCGCCCGTCTGGTCGGTCACGCGTCCCACCACGGTTCCGCTCTGCGCCGACGCCGCGGCTGCCGCAAGGAGGACGAGACACGCCATTACAGGCGCCTTCATCATTTCCGGATTGTCTCCGGACCGTACTACGCGGAGATTGCGGCGCCGGATTCGTGCGGGCGCGGCAGGCGGAGGATGGCCCGCGTGCCGCGGCGGTCGGTGCGGTTTTCGAGCGTCAGCGTGCCGCCGTGCCCTTCGGCGATCTGGCGGCTGAGGGCCAGGCCGATGCCCGAGCCTCCGGGCTTCGTGGTGAAGAACGGCACGAACAAGTTCCCGGTGCTCGGCAGCCCCGGCCCTTCGTCGTCTACCCGGATCTCGACCCAGTCCTCCTGAAGCGTCCAGCCCGCCGACACCGCGCCGCCGGTCTCGAGCGCGGCATCCACGGCGTTGCGCGTGACGTTGATCAGCAGCTGCTCGAGCTGGTCGGCATCGGCGTCCACGACCACCGCCGGGCCCTCGACGAGTGCGATGGCCCGGCGGGATTCGAGCGACGCGACCCGACGCAGCAGCGGTGCGAGCTCGGTCCGTACTCGCGACGGCGGCGGCAGGCGCGCCAGGCGCGCGTAGGCGCTCGTGAAGCGTCCGAGCGCGTCGGAGCGCGCGGCGATGATGCTGAGGCCGTGCGTCATGTCGTCGCGCCAGTCAGCGGGCAGCGGATCGCGGCCCAGCAGCGATTCGAGGCTGCCGGCGATCGACTTGATCGGGGCCAGCGAGTTGTTCAGCTCGTGGCCGATGACGCGGATCAGGCGGCGCCACGCCTCGCGTTCCTGCTCGCGCAGCGGCTGGCTCAGATCCGAGAGCGCCAGCAGGTCGTGCGGCGAGCCGCCCTGGAAGAACCGCGTGCGGCGGACCTCCCAGCGTCCAGCGCCGCCGGCGAAGGTGAGGTCCTGGAGCGTGCCGGGCGTGTCGAGCGCGGACTGCAGCCCGAGCGCGTCGGCGGGCCGGCCCACGAGATCGGCATCGGCCGCCCCCAGCAGGCGCGCGCCATAACGATTCACCAGCACCAGACGGTGGCGGCCGTCGAAGGCAAAGATGGCGACGTCGATCTCGGCCATCACCGCGTGCAACAGGGCCGTGGCCTCCTGCGCCCCCAGTCGTTGGCCCCGCAGCGTGTCGGCCAGCGTGTTGATCTCGAACATCACGTGTTCGAGCGGGTCGCTCCCGCCGCCGGTCCTGGCGCGGATGGAGAAGTCGCCTTCACGCAGCGCCGCGAGCAGGTTGGAGATGGTCTGCAGAGGGCGGGCGACGTGCCGTTGCGCCAGGAGCGCGGCGCCGAGCCAGACGACCACGATGGCGAGCCCGACCGCCAGCCGTACGGTCAGCGGCCACGGCTGTGGGCGCAGGAACAGCGCGACCAGCACGACGGCCGGCGCGCCGCCGGCCAGCGCCAGCACCAGCACGCGCCGATCGTGGGAGAGCATCAGCGGATTCTACGAGGGGCGGTGCCGTTCGAGGCGGCGATAGAGCGCCGATCGGCTCAGCCCCAGCGCCTTGGCGGCGTGGCTCACGTTGCCGTAGCGGCTCATGGCCTTGCGGATGAACAGCGCCTCGATGTCCTCGAGGCTCATCTCGTCGAGCCGGTCCTCCGTGGGCGCGCCGCGGCGCAGGCCGAGGTCCGCGGACTGGATGGCGGCCCCCTGCGCCATCAGCACCGCGCGCTCGACGGCGTGATCGAGTTCCCGGACGTTGCCCGGCCAGGCGTGCTCGTGCAGCAGCGTGAGCGCGGCCGGCTCGAACGCACTGATCGGCTTGCGGTAGCGCTGCGCATGTACGCCCAGGAAGTGGGCGGCCAGCCTCGCGATGTCCTCGCGCCGTTCGCGCAGCGGCGGCAGATGCACCTCGATGGTGTTCAGGCGGAAGAGCAGATCCTGCCGGAAGCGGCCCGCGGTGACCTCGGCGTGCAGGTCGGCGTTGGTGGCCGAGATGAGCCGCACGTCGGCGCGCCGCGTCCGCGACGACCCGAGACGCTCGAACTCGCCGGTCTCGAGGACGCGCAGCAGCTTCTGCTGCTGGCCGAGCGGCACGTTGGCGATCTCGTCCAGGAAGAGCGAGCTGCCGTCGGCCAGCTCGAAGCGCCCCACGCGGTCCTGGCGTGCGTCGGTGAACGCGCCCTTGACGTGTCCGAAGAGCTCGCTCTCGAAGACGCCTTCCGAGACCCCGCCGGCGTTGATCGTCACCATCGGCCGCGCCGCGCGCGGCGACACGCCGTGCAGCGCCCGCGCCACCAGGCTCTTGCCGGTGCCGTTCTCGCCCGTGATCAGGACGTTGGCGTCCGACGGGCCGACGCGCGCGATGATCTGCAGCACCGGCTGCATCGACGGCGCCTCGGCGATCAGCCCGGCGACGCCGTCGGCGTCGCCGGCGCGGGTGTGGGCCTCGAGCCGATCGGCCCGCCGGATGGCCCGCCCCAGCTCGACTTGCGTACGGATGATCGCCTGCAGCCGTTCGTTGTTCCACGGCTTCTCGACGAAGTCGCGCGCGCCGCGGCGCATCGCCTCGACGGCCAGGTTCACCGAGCCCCACGCGGTCATGACGATCACCGGCAGCGACGCGTCGATCTGCTGGATCTGACGCAGCAGATCCAGCCCTTCGGCGCCCGAGGTGGTGTCGCGCGCGTAGTTCAGGTCGATGAGCACCGCGTCGTACTCGCGCTCGCCGAGCGCGGTGACGACGGCCGCCGGCGATTCCACCGGGTCGATCAGGTAACCGTCGGCCTTGAGCAGCAGGCGGAGCGCTTCGAGGACGTCGCGCTGGTCGTCGGCGATGAGAAGTCGGGGCGGGGGTGTGGGCACTGGTCAGCTCGTCACGTCAACCTACTGGGACACAACCGCCCGCCCGGAGGGCGGGCAATTAGATACTGCACTAGCGAGGCGTAGCCGCTCATTTCTTGACACCTGGCGAGCCTCGCTAGTCGTTTCGCAACGCTACCACCGGATCGACGCGGACGGCGCGGCGCGTGGGGAGCAGGCAGGCGAGGGCGGCGACCGCGACGACCAGCGCCACAATCGTCGACAGAAACAGAGGGTCTCCGGCCCGCGACGCCGAGACGACCGAGGGCGTGACTTTCGAGACTCCGACCGCACCGGCGGCGCCGAGGAGCAGCCCGGCCGCCACCTGCACAGAGGTCCGGCGCGCGGCGAGCCATGCCACGTGAGTGGACGGGGCGCCCAGCGCGACCCGGACGCCGAACTCTCGGGTTCGTTGCGACACGGAGTAGGCCGTCACCGCGTAGAGCCCGATGGCCGCCATCCCGAGCGCCAACGACGCGAACACGAAGAACATGGTGCCGAAGATGCGTTGTCCCCAGCGCTGGAAGGCGAGCAGGTCGTCGACGGTCCGGACATCGAACAGCGGCAGATCCGGATCGATGGCCGCGACGTCGGCGCGCAGTGCCGCGGCGGCCGCGGCCAGGTCGCCGTCGCTGCGCAGCAGGACGTTGATGCTCCAGACGACGTCGGTCGTGAACGGCACGTAGACCACCGGATCGAAGCCGTAGCCCGCCGGCAGACGCTGCCGCACGTTCTGCGCGACGCCGACGACGGTGAGCCACTCGGTGGGATTGGAGACCGGGGTGCCGGGCGCCCCCGGGTCGCTCAAACGGATGCGCTGCCCGATCGGATCCGCGCCGGAGAGGTACAGCGCCGCGAACCGCTCGTTCACGATCACCGCGCCCCGTCCGGGCTCGCCGTCGCCGCGAACGAAGTCGCGGCCGCGAAGGGGACGCGTGGCAAGCGTCTCGAAGTAGCGGGCGCCGATGGTGACTTGTGTGGTGGTGGGCCGGCTTCGGCCGGCCGTCTGGCCGTTGACCTCGAGGGCGCGGGGCCGGCCCCCGGCGAGCGGAGGCACGTTGGCAAACGACGCGCGCATGGCGCTGCCTGCCACACGGTCCTCGAGGCGCCGGTAGAAGGCGATGCGCTGCTCGGGCGCGGCGTAGCTGGTCGCCGGCAGATCGATCCGCAGGCGGAGCAGGCGCGACGTATCCACGCCGGCCTCGACCGAGCTGAGCGCCACGGCATTCTGGACCACGGCAAGCGCGCCCGAGAGCAGCACGAGCGTGAGCGCGACCTGTCCCACGACGAGCACACCGCTCAAGCGGCGGCTGCGACGGCCGCCGCTGGCGGCGCGGCCGGCGTCGTTGAGAACCTCGACGAGGTTGGTCCGGGCGGTCTGCAAAGCCGGCAACAACCCGAAGAGGATCGTCGTGCCGAGGCACACGGCCGCGAGGTAGCCGAAGACGCGTGCGTCGAAGGGGAAGCGCAGCCAGTACGGCGGATGCGTGTCGGCGGCAGAGGCCCAGAACAGACGGATGCCGCCGACGGACAGCGCCAGGCCGGCGGCGCCGGCGAGCGCCGCGAGCAGCAGGTTCTCGACCAGCAGCTGCCGCACGATGCGCCAGCGGCTCGCGCCCATCGACATCCGTACCGAGACCTCGCGCACGCGACCCGCAACGCGGGCGAGCAGCAGGTTGGCGACGTTGGCGCAGGCGATGAGCAGCACGAAGGCGACGGCGCCGAGCAGCGTCGCGAAGAGGATGCGGATGGGCCCTCCGACGCCAATCCGAAAGGTGGCGAGGCGGGGCTCCGTCTCCTTGTTGGTATCCGGATGCTGCGCGGCGAGCCCGTTCATCACACGGCCCAGATCGGCCGTCGCCTGCTCGATGGTGACCCCGGCGCGGATGCGCCCGAAGGCATCGAACGCGCGATAGCGCCTGTCGTCCCGCTGTTCGGAAGAGAGCAGGGCAAGCGGCTGCCAGAGCTCCGCCGTCGACGGGAATCCGAAGTTGTCCGGCATCACCCCGACCACGACCGACGGCACGCCGTTGACGCGGATCGTACGGCCGACGATCGATCCATCCGACGCGTAGCGCGAGCGCCAGATGTCGTGGCCCAGCATCACAACCGGAGTGGCGCCGGCGCGATCGTCGTCGGCCCGGAAGTCGCGTCCCATCACGGGGCGGATACCGACCAGCGCGAAGGTGTCCCACGACACGAAGGCGCCTTCGAAACGCTCCGCCGAGCGGACCTCGTCGGAGACGTTCATCGTCTGCTCGTCGGCGGCGCCGATGCCGTCGAACGCGGCGACGCCGTTGCGCCAGTCGAGGACGTCGAGGTACGAGGCGCCGGTCGTCGGCTCTTGCGGGCGATCGCGATGGAAGACGCGGATCTCGACGATGCGGTCGGGCTCGCCAAACGGGAGATCGCGCAGCAGCGCTCCGTTGATGAGCGTGAAGACGAGCATGTTCACCGCGATGCCGATCGAGAGCGTCGCCACGGCGGCCAGCGTGAACCCCCAGTCCTTGACCAGGAGCCGCGCGCCGTGCCGGATGTCGGTCCAGAAGGTCATGGCGTGTCCCTCGCCGTCACGGTGGCGCCCTTCTGAACGTGTCTAGGACGCTTCGATGAAGCCGTCGCGCAAGCGGATCACCCGGCTGCCGTAGGCCGCGTTCGTCTCCGAATGCGTCACCTGGATGATCGTCGTGCCCTGGTCGTTGAGCTGCTTGAAGAGCTCCATGATCTCCTGCGCCTGGCCGGAGTGCAGGTTGCCGGTTGGCTCGTCGGCGAGGATCACGGCCGGGCTCGCCACCACGGCCCGCGCCACGCCCACGAGCTGCTGCTGGCCGCCCGAGAGCTGCGAGGGATAGAGGTCCTTTTTGGCCACGATGCCGAAGCGGTCGAGCACGTCGGCGACGATGCTCTGGCGCTCGGACTTCTTCACGTCCCGATAGGAGAGCGGCAGCTCGATGTTCTCGTAGACGGTGAGGTTGTCGAGCAGGTGGTAGCTCTGGAAGACGAAGCCGATGTGCCGCTTCTGGAGTGCCGAGCGCTCCTTGGCCGGCAGCTTGTGAATCGGCTGGCCCATGAGCGTGTAGTCGCCGCTCCACGCGCTGTCGTGGAGGCCGAGGATGTGGAGCAGCGTCGATTTGCCGGCGCCGGACGGCCCCATGATCGACACGAACTCGCCGGGCGCGATGTCGAGTGCGATGCGCCGCAGGACGTACGTCTGACCAGCTCCGACGGGGAACGACTTCTCGACGCCCCGCATGGACATGACCGGCGCTCCTGGGGCGGCGTCCCAGGGTTCGGCCAAGCTCTCCGCCGCTGCGCGCTTGAAGAACATGGCGAATGATCTATCAAGGCGCATGCCGCAGAAAGGGCAAAAAACCCCGCCTGAGAGGCCGCCGCCTGTTCGTACGTGGGACGTGGTGTCCGAAAGCGGACGCCCCGCCTTCTCACGCCAACTCTCGCGCGCCGCGGGCCGTCCAAGGCGCGGGAGGAAGAAGCCATGCGACTTGCCGACCTGCTGATGGACGTGCGCTTCGCCGTCCGGCAACTGCGCCACGCCCCCGGGTTCGCCGCAGTGGTCGTGGCCACGCTGGCGCTGGGGATCGGCGCCAACAGTGCCGTGTTCGCCCTGGCCGACGCCGCGCTGCTGCGTCCGCTGCCGTTTTCCGATCCCGGGCGGCTGGTGATGGCGTGGGAGCGGCGCGGCGCGACGATGACGACCATGCCATCGCCGGCGGAGTATCGGGCCTGGTCCGCGCGAGTCCGCTCGTTCGCGGCCCTCACCGCGATGGCCCAGGGCGCCAGCGTCACGATGACGGGCCGCGACGGGCTTGCGGTGCTCGTGCCATCGATGACGGTGCACGTCCGCTTCTTCGACCTGCTCGGCGTACCGCCGCTTCGCGGCCGCACGTTCCAGAACCAGGATGTGACCGCGTCGCCGACCGCTATCGTGATCAGCGAGGCCATGTGGCGCGGCCGTTTCAGCGCCGATCCCGACATCGTCGGCCGCTCCATTGCCCTCAGCGGGAGGGCGATGACGGTCATCGGCGTGATGCCGGCCCGCTTCTTCTTGGTCGCGCCGTTGACGGCCGCGACGCCGGCCGTAGTGGATCCCCCCGAGCTGTGGACCGTCGGTTCCTTCGGTGTGATGGACGCGGACCGCGCCCACTACGTT
>Ga0207689_10003474_pt1 | contig 14398 bp, 10 predicted proteins | sample KBSMisM52_FD_184312 | JGI IMG/M metagenome (GOLD analysis project Ga0207689, IMG submission 184312) | Miscanthus rhizosphere microbial communities from Kellogg Biological Station, Michigan, USA - KBS Miscanthus M5-2 (SPAdes) (version 2) | ecosystem: Host-associated > Plants > Roots >... | reverse complement strand
CTCGGCCGGCGCACCCTCGGCCGGCGCACCCTCGGCCGGCGCACCCTCGGCCGGCGCACCCTCGGCCGGCGCACCCTTGGCCGGCGCACCCTTGGCCAGCGCGGCCTCCACCGCCGCGGCCCCCGCCGCCGCGTCCCCCGCCGGCGCGTCCCCCGCCGCCGCGTCCCCCGCCGCCGCGTCCTGAGCTGGCGGGCGGACGACGACGACGGTGCAGGTCGCGTTCTTCAGCGCTGCGTCGAACGTCGAACCGACCAGCCAGCCGGCAAGCCGGCCGCGCTCCTTCGCGCCGACCACGAGCAGGTCAGCCGTGCCGCAGAAGCTCAGCAGCGCCCGGCCGGGCGGCTTGTGAATGGCGTGCACGTGCAGCTCGCACCTCGCACCGTTCGGCAGCACCTCGTCGACGACGCCCTGGGTGCGGGCCCGCGCCTGCTGCTGGTAGGCCTCGATCGGCGGGGCGACGCCGCCCCACTCCCCCGGCGGCCGCGGCTCGCCCTTGACCTGCCAGCCGTAGACCGCGTCGAGCGCGCAGCGGCGCAGCTCCGCCTCCCGAGCGGCCCAGCGCAGCGCCGCCCGCGACGTCGGCGAGCCGTCCACGCCGACGACGATGTGCCCGTACGCCGGGTCGCCGTCCATCCCGACCTCCTCGCGACACGTCACGTACCGCAAGAGGAAAAGTACAGTTGTCCGTTTACCCACGTGACCGGCGTCTCGATTTGTACCGACAGGTGGGATGCTCTGCGGCGCCCAGGGGACCAGTCCCCGCTGTGGGCTCGGGCGGGCCTGCGAGGAGGACGCAACGATGCACCCGCGGACGATCAGCAAGATCGTGGTCGGAGTGGACGGAGCGCCGCGCACGATCGCGGCGCTGCGCTGGGCGGCCAGCGAGGCGCTGCGCCGGGACGCCGAGATCATCGCCGTGCACGCGTGGGGCAGCGTCCTTCGTCCCGCCTCGTACGCGCCGGTCACCGACTGCACCGACCCGGACGAGCACGCCCGGCAGGCCGCGGACCTGCTGGCCGCCGCGACGCGCACCGCCTTCGGCGCCGCCCCGCCGGTGCCGGTGCGCGAGCTCGTCGACGACCGGGCGGTGGTGCCCGCCCTGCTCAGCCAGGCCAGGCGGGCCGAGCTGCTCGTCGTCGCGACCAGGGCCCCTGACGTGCCGGGCGGCCGGTTCGACTCCGGGCCCGGCGCTACCACGCTGTCCTGCCTGCGCCAGGCACCCTGCCCGGTGGTGGTGCTGCCCACGATCGGCGACCAGGTCCGGACCGCGGTCGCGGGCGACGACCGACCGACGTCCCTGGTGTAGATCCTCTGTGCGGGGAAGGCTAGACGAGAGGCGATCCACAGGAGGACTCATGACGTCGGGAATCACGGCCGCGTCCGAGACCGGCCAGCGCTCCGTCGACCCGGATCGGCTCCGGCTGCTGGACGCCTGGTGGCGCGCGGCGAACTACTTGTCCGTAGGCCAGATCTACCTTCGCGACAACCCGCTGCTGCGCCGGCCGCTGGAGGTCGACCAGATCAAGCCGCGGTTGCTGGGGCACTGGGGTACGACACCGGGACTGACCTTCCTCTGGGCGCACCTCAACCGGGCCATCGTCGACCGCGACCTCGACGCGCTCTACGTCACCGGCCCCGGGCACGGCGGGCCGGGGGTCGTCGCCGCCGCCTACCTGGAAGGCACGTACTCCGAGCTCTACTCGACGGTCACCGAGGACGAGGAGGGCATGCGGCAGCTGTTCCGGCAGTTCTCCTATCCCGGCGGTATCCCGAGCCACGCCGCGCCGGAGACGCCCGGCTCGATCAACGAAGGTGGCGAGCTCGGCTACTCGCTGATGCACGCGTATGGCGCCGCCTTCGACAACCCTGACCTGCTGGTCGCCTGCGTGATCGGGGACGGTGAGGCGGAGACCGGGCCGCTGGCGGCGTCGTGGCACTCGAACAAGTTCCTCGACCCGGTCGGCGACGGCGTGGTGCTGCCGATCCTGCATCTCAACGGATACAAGATCGCCAACCCGACCGTGCTGGCCCGGATCCCGGAGCCGGAGCTGCTCGACCTGATGCGCGGGTACGGCTACCAGCCGTTCGTGCTGGAGGTCGGGCTCGACGACGACCACCTCGACGTGCACGCGCGGATGGCGTCCACAATGGACGAGATCCTCGATCGGATCGCCGCGATCAAGCGCGCGGCCGGGACCGGGAACACCGACCGTCCACAGTGGCCGATGCTGGTGTTCCGCTCGCCGAAGGGCTGGACGGGACCGCGGATGGTCGACGGCGTGCAGGTCGAGGGGACGTTCCGGTCGCACCAGGTGCCGCTGGCCGGCATGCGGAACAACCCCGAGCACCTGGCCGAGCTCGAGCGCTGGCTGCGCTCGTACCGGCCGGAGGAGCTGTTCGACGACGCCGGCACGCTACGGCCGGAGATCCGCGCGACCGCGCCGACCGGGCAGCGGCGGATGAGCGACAACCCGCACGCCAACGGCGGGATCCTGCTGCGCGACCTGCGGTTGCCCGACTTCCGCGACTACGCGGTCGACGTGGTCGAGCCGGGCCGCTCCCAGGAGGAGAGCACCAAGGTGCTCGGCACCTGGCTGCGCGACGTGATCCGGAACAACCCGACGACGTTCCGGCTGATGGGTCCGGACGAGACCGTGTCCAACCGGCTGACCCCGGTGTTCGAGGCGACCGACCGGGTCTTCGCGGGCGAGCGGGTGCCCGGCGACGACCACCTTGCGCCGCGCGGGCGGGTCATGGAGGTGCTGTCGGAGCACCTGTGCCAGGGCTGGCTGGAGGGTTACCTGCTCACCGGCCGGCACGGGCTGTTCAACTGCTACGAGGCGTTCATCCACATCGTCGACTCGATGTTCAACCAGCACGCCAAGTGGCTGGAGTCCACATCGGACATCCCGTGGCGGCGGCCGGTCGCGTCACTGAACTACCTGCTGTCCAGCCACGTCTGGCGGCAGGACCATAACGGTTTCTCGCACCAGGACCCCGGCTTCATCGACGTCGTGGTGAACAAGAAGGCCTCGGTGGTCAGGGTCTACCTGCCGCCGGACGCGAACTGCCTGCTGTCCACCTACGACCATTGCCTGCGCAGCCGGAACTACGTCAACGTCGTGGTGGCCGGCAAGCAGCCGCAGCTGCAATACCTGGACATGGAGGCGGCGATCGCGCACTGCACCCGCGGCGCCGGCATCTGGGAGTGGGCGTCCAATGACGACGGTGACCTGCCGGACGTCGTGATGGCCTGCGCCGGCGACATCCCGACGCTGGAGACGTTGGCCGCGGTCGACCTGGTCCGCCAGCACCTGCCGGAGCTGAAGGTCAGGGTGGTCAACGTCGTCGACCTGATGCGGCTGCAGCCGGAGAGCGAGCACCCGCACGGGATGAGCGACCGCGACTTCGACACGCTGTTCACGACCGACCGGCCGGTCATCTTCGCCTACCACGGCTACCCGAGCCTCATCCACCGGCTGACCTACCGGCGGACCAACCACGACAACCTGCACGTACGCGGGTTCAAGGAGGAGGGCACCACCACGACGCCGTTCGACATGGTGATGCTCAACGACCTTGACCGGTTCCGGTTGGTCATCGACATCATCGACCGGGTGCCGGGGCTGGCGGTCCGGCAGGCCGGGTTGCGGCAGCGGATGGCCGACGCGCGGCTTGCCGCCCGGGCCTGGACCCGGGAGCACGGCGAGGACCAGCCGGACATCAGCGGGTGGTCCTGGCCGTACGACGCGGCCGGCAACCGGATCGGCGCCGCCACCGGCGTGGTCGAGGACACCGGTGACGACAACCAGTCGGCCGGCGGCGAGGACGCGATGGCGGCGTCCGGATGAGGATCCTCGTCGTCAACACCGGGTCGAGCTCGGTCAAGCTGCGGCTGCTCGACGGCGGCGAACTGACCGGTTCCACCGACCTCGGTGCACCCTCCACACTGGACCCCGACGAGGTCGGCGACGCGGTCGCCGCCCTGGCCGGCGAGTCCGGTGTGGACGCCGCCGGGCACCGGGTCGTGCACGGCGGCCCGTCGTTCACCTCGGCGGTCGTCGTCGACGACAAGGTACGGGCCGAGCTGGAAGACGTCGTCGATCTCGCGCCACTGCACCTGCCGGCGTCGCTGGCCGGGCTGGACGCGGTGCGCGCCGCACTGCCGTCGGTGCCGTCGGTCGCCTGCTTCGACACCGCCTTCCACGCCACCATCCCGGCCGAGGCGGCCACGTACGCGCTGCCGGAACAGTGGCGCGAGCTCGGGATCCGGCGGTACGGGTTCCATGGGCTGTCGCATGCGTACGCGGCCCGGCGGGCGGCGGAGATCCTCGAACTGCCGAGCGACGGCCTGCGACTGGTGAACTGCCACCTCGGCGCCGGCGCCTCGCTGTGCGCCGTCCAGTCCGGACGGTCGGTGGACACCACGATGGGGTTCACCCCGCTGGAGGGGCTGGTGATGGCGACCCGGTCCGGCTCGGTCGACCCCGGTCTCGTGCTCTGGCTGCAGCGCCAGCACGGGCTGAGCGCGGACGAGGTCTTCGACGGCCTGGAGTCGCGCTCCGGCCTGCTCGGGCTGACCGGTACCGCGGACATGCGCGAGGTGCTGGCCCGGACCGGCCGCGGCGACGAGACCGCGAAGCTCGCCTTCGCCGTGTACACATACCGGGTCCGTAGCGGGATCGCGGCGATGTCGGCGGCGATGTCCGGGGTGGACGCGGTGAGCTTCACCGGCGGCGTGGGCGAGGCGTCGGCGGCGGTGCGGGAGGGCGCGGTGGCCGGGCTCGAGTACCTCGGGATAGCCGTGAACCCGGGCCAGAACGAGGCCGCCCGCGGCGACGCGAACGTCTCCGCACCCGGCGCGCCGGCCGGCGTGGCGGTCGTCACCGCCCGGGAGGACCTCGAGATCGTCCGGCAGGTCGAGAACCTGCTCGCCTGAATCGCGACGTCGCCCACCCCGTCCCCGACTCCCCCGCCGAAGCCGAAGCCGCCCCGCGACGAGACCCGCGCTGCCAGCCCACGTGGCCGCGTCTACTGCGCGGCGGCGAGGGCAGCCGGCGCCGCGCCGTTGCCTGCCGGCGAGCCCGGATACCGAGCCGGCGTCGACCGGGATCACGACGCCGTGGCCTGCGAGTCCTGATCCGCGGCTACCGCGCCGGCGCCGGACCCTCTATTGTCCGCCGCGTTTCGATCACACACCGTCTCGCGGGGGAAGCCAGTGCGCAGCCCGAACCGGGTCCAGCTGGAACAGTGGCTGCGCTGGCTACGGGCCAGGCCCTGGCAGGTCTGGGCTACCGCCGGCGCGGTGTTCGTGCTCTTCGCGGCGCTCGGCGCGGTGACCAGGAGTCCGGCGACGGTCCCGGTCGGCGCGCACAGCCTCTCGGACGGGCTCGAGCGCGGCACCGGGTCGTCGGCGGCGCCGGAGCCGTCGAGTACGCCGGAGCAGGAACGGCCGCAGTACCCCGGGATGGCGTACCCGTCCGGCCCGGCGGCGCTGCCGAGGCCGCCGGTCCCGACGCAGACCGCCACGGCCTTCTACCCTGACTGTCCGGCCGCCGAGGCAGCCGGCGTGGCGCCGATCTCGCGCGGGCGGCCGGGCTACCGGACCGAGCTCGACCGGGACGGCGACGGCGTGGCCTGCGAGCCGAAGGAGCAGCCGTCGAGCAGTCCGACGAGCCCGCGGCCCACGCCGACGTCGCCGACACGCACCCCGAGCCCGACGGCGTCGCCGTCCCCGACCGCCAGCCCCACGCCGACGCCGACCGCGTCTGCGACGACCGAGCCGCCGCCACCTGGCGCCGGCTGACCCGGCACCCGGCCCCAGACACCAAGGAGCCGGTCCAGGGGGACTGGGCCGGCTCGTTCGTGGGCGAGGTGGCGGGGGCACGACGCGGGATCAGGGAGTCGCCCCCCGCCACCTCTCTACCGGAGGTGTCAGCGCCCGGCGTCCGAGCCGAGCGTCACGTTGACCGTGCGGGTGTCGTTGCCGCGCTGGATCGTGAGCGTCACCTTCGTCCCCGGCGCGAACGAGCGGACCGTCGCGGCCAGGTCCTCGGACTGGCCGATCACCCGGTCGTTGACCTTGGTCACCACGTCGCCGGCCTTGATGCCGGCCTTGTCGGCAGCCGAACCCGGGGTGACCGACGCGATCGTCGCGCCGATCGCGGTCTGCTGGTCGTTCGAGGTCGCGGTCTGGGTCTCCACGCCGAGCAGCGCGTGGGTGGCCTTGCCGGACGCGATCAGCTCCTGGGAGATCCGGACCGCGGTGTCGGACGGGATCGCGAAGCCGATGCCGATGTTGCCCGGCTCACCACCCTGCTGACCGAACGGGCCGGAGTTCGACCCGGCGGTCGCGATCGACTGGTTGATCCCGACGACCCGGCCGGCCAGGTCGACCAGCGCACCACCGGAGTTGCCCGGGTTGATCGCCGCGTCGGTCTGGATCGCGTCGATCACCGCGCTGTTGTCCGACGCACCGCTGGTCGGACGGTGCAGGGCGCTGACGATGCCCTCGGTGACGGTGCCGTTGAGGCCGAGCGGGGAGCCCACCGCCACGACGGTCTGGCCGACCTTGACGGTGCCGGAGTCGGCGAAGGTGGCAGCGGTGAGACCGGTGAGGTTCACCTTGACCACGGCGAGGTCGGTCGCCTTGTCCGCGCCGATGAGCTTGGCCGGCGCGGTCCGGCCGTCGGAGAACGCGACGGTGATCGAGCCGCCGTCGGTGGCCACGGCGGTGACGTGCTCGTTGGTGAGGATGTAGCCGTCGGAACGGATCACCACACCGGAGCCGGTGCCTGCCTGCTGCTGCCCGCGAACGGACAGGGTGACCACGCTCTTCATCGCGGTCGCGGCGGCGGCCTCGGCCGTACCGGACTGGTTGGCCGCGGCCGGCGCGCTAGAACCCTGCACCGTGATGCCGCCGGCAACCGTCTGGTTGTTGTGGTCGAGCGCCGCGACGAGACCGCCGCCGGCGAGACCGCCGAGCACCGCGGTCAGCAGGCCGACCGCGACGAGCCGGCCGCCCGGGCGGGGCTTCTTCGGCTCGGGCGCCGCGTACGGCCAGGTGCCGCCGCTGGTCGGCGGTGTCGTCCCGCCGGCCGGCGTGCCGTACCCGTAGCCCGGGTGGGTGTCATACCGCGGCGGCCCCGCCTGCGGACCGGCCTGCGGACCGGCCTGCGGACCGGCCTGCTGCGGACCGGCCTGCTGCGGACCGGCCTGCAGACCGGCCTGCTGCGGACCGGCGAACTGTCCGGCCGGGGCAGGGCCGTGCTGGGCCCAGGGCGTGTGCGGCGCACCGTTCGTCCCGTTCGCCGGCGCACCGAACCTGTTCGCGTGCGCCTCCGGTGCCGGAGCCCCGGCATCCTGCGCGGGATCCCCGGCTGAGCCGAACTCGGGCGCAACACCGTGCCCCGTCTGCGGCACCGCGCCGGTCTGCGGCGGAGTGCTCGGAGCATCCGGACGCCGCCACTCCGACCCGGCGTACGGAGGCCGCTCAGCCTGCGGCGAGGAAGGACTGTCGGTCTGCACGGCGTCGCGGGAGTCGCGGGGCGTCTCGGTCATGGCAACGACTCTCCCGCACCCGAATGGGACGCCCCTGTGCGCTCCCTGGGTACCACCTGTGAGCGGTCCCGGCGCCCCTGCGTCCCCGGTAAGGACCGTCCACGGTAACCTGCCACGGTTCACCCGCGCCCGTAGCTCAGCGGATAGAGCAGGTGCCTTCTAAGCACTTGGTCGCAGGTTCGATTCCTGCCGGGCGCACCTCACCCCTTACCTGCGGACAAGCCGATGAGGATCAGCGGCAGAATCGCCGGCGAGGCACGGGCCCGATCACCGTCACCAATTCTGCTGACCGCGACCGACATCTCGCCCCGGGCCGACCTCGTCAGCCTCCTCCGCCGGGAGAGGACCCGCCGGGGGCCGGCGCGTGGCCAACGCCAGGGCTGCGGCGGCCAAGATCGCGAACAGCGGCGGAAGCACGACGATCGCGTCCGTGTGGTGATCCGCCGCGAGGGAGGTGGCCACAAGGGTAGCGAGACCGCCGAAGACCCCACTGCCGACGCCGAGGGTCAAGCCCAACCCGAGGGCGCGGTCCTCCGCGGCGAAGGCCTGGGACAGGTATGCGGGGAGGACGAACGCCGACAACGCGACGCCCATGGCGAGACTGGCGACCGTGAAGAACGGCCAGCCTGCTCCGGCCAACACCCGCGGAAAGGTGATCGGCCACAGGAGACAGAGCGAGGCACAGGCACCGAAGAGCACCCGTACGCGGCCCAGCCGGTCGCTCAGGTGGCCGGCCGCCGGAGCCAGGACCGCGCAGGCGGCCAGGCCGAGGACGGTCGGACCGAGCGCGGCCGCCGCCGTCGCTCGCCCGGTCGCCAGGAGATAGGCCGGCAGGATGACGAACCACACGTTCACCGTGGCGGCGAACGCCCCGGTGAGCAGAGCACCGGACACGACGGTCGAGCGCTGGCGCCGGACCAGCCCGACGACGTCGGACAGGGCCACAGCTGGCACGCTTCGCGCGCGACCGACCGGTCCATCCACGCCCGATCCGGGACCACGTCGGGCCGGACCGAACTCGGGACTCTCCTCCAGGCGGCGGCGCAGCCAGAACACCGCCAGAGCCAGCGGAACCGCAGCGAGGAACGGCAGCCGCCAACCCCACTGCAGCAGCTGCGCCCGGGTCAGCACGAGCTGGACGAGCAGCACCACAGCGAAGCCCCCGGCCATTCCCGCCGCCGCGCTGGACAGGTACAGCCCGCCGTAGAGACCCCGACGCTCCGGCGCCGCCTCCTCGAACAGGTACGACACCGATGTGCTTGTCTCTCCGCCGGTGCCGAAGGCTTGGACGATCCGCAGGGCGGCCAGGGCCGCGACGGCAAAGAGTCCCGCGTTCGCTGCCGAGGGCAACAGCCCGACCGCGGCCGTCGCCGCGCACGTGGACAGCGTCATGACCAGGAACGGCAGGCGACGACCGACCCGGTCGGAGAAGTGGCCGACCAACACCGAACCGACGGGGCGGATCAACAGCGCGCCGGCCAAGACCACGAGCACCGACGTCAACCCGCCCCGGCCGGCGGTGACCACGACACCGAGCAAGGCCGCGGAGGCGCCGAAGGTGGCGAAGTCGTACCACTCCGCCAGGTTGCCCAGATAGATCCGGGCGGGACCGTGCGGCGCCGCTCGCATCGTGGGCACGACGACACTCATAACCGATCCCACCCACCCTGGCAACACGGGGCATTCATCGCTCGCTGCACCCCTGATGCGGGACCGGTAGCGTCCCTTGGCGGTCCGGAGGCCGGCCGCTGCGGCCCAATCGCAGGACTGTCGGTCGCCGCCCCGGCGGAGAGGAGCAGGCGGCAGCACGGCCGAGGGGCGCGATGGTCCGATATCGGGGATCATCGCTCCGCCACCGAGTCCGCGGGACGAGAGGAATCCTCCAACCATGCAGCCCGTTCGGTAGAGCGTGCCGACGCGTCCGACCGACCCGCGCGGCACGCGCGGTGCCATGGACGTCGCTTCGGGCGGGCCGGCACCGAAGCCGCTGACCGTGCTGCCCGATCTACCCCCGCCCGTGGCCGGGGTCGAAGTGCGCCGGGAGCGGCTGCTCCGCCGGCTCCGGGCCCTGCCGGTCGACGTGCAGCTCGTCGCCTTCGTGGCACCGCGCGGGTACGGGAAGACGACAACCGTGCGCCAATGGACGGATGGCACCCGGGACGCGGTGCACTGGCTGTCCGCGACAGCCATGCACGGTGATCCGGCGCGGTTGACCGAGGACCTGACCAGGACTGTGACCTCCCCGGAGTCCGGGACCGCCGGCGGGCGCCGGCTCGGCGTGGTGGCGGACCGGCCGGAGGACTCCGCTGCCTCGCGGGTGCTGGCGGCCGTCCGCCGGGTGGGCCGGCCGGTCGTGGTGGTGCTGGACGACCTGCACCACGTCCGGAGCGGCCCCGCGCTGGAGCTCGTCGTCAGCCTGGCCGAGCAGCTTCCACCCGGCTCGCGGGTGGTCGCGCTGGCCGACGAGCGGCCTCGCTGGCGGGTGTCCTGGTTGAGGGCCGAGGGTCGGTACCGCGAGCTGGGCGTGGACGACCTGGCGTTCGACCGGGACGAGGCCGACGCTCTGGCCCGGGAGATCGGTCTGCGGCTGCCCACGGACGCGGTCGAGGACCTGGTCCGGCGGACCGACGGCTGGCCGCTCGGGCTGCAGTTGGCCGCGCGCATGGCGGACGGCAGCGACGATCCCGTCGGCGCCCTACGGAGCCTGTCCGGCGATACGCAGGTGTTCGCGGAGTACTTCCGTCATGAGGTGCTGCGTGGTCGACCCGCGGCGATGGTTCGGTTCCTGATGCAGTCCGCCGTCCTCGGGACCGTGTCAGGTCCTCTGTGCGACGCTGCCCTGGCCACCACCGGCTCGGCCGCCCGGCTGGAGCAGGCCGCTGCTCAAGGCCTCTGTCTCAGGATGGAGAGCCAGCACAGCGGGTGGTATCGCTATGACCGGCTGTTCGCGGAGATGTTGTCGGCCGAGTTGCGGCGCAGCACCCCGGCCGCGCACCTGCCGATCCTGCGTCGGGCATCGCAGTGGTACCAGGACCAGGGCCGTCCGACGGAGGCGATCGAGCTTGCCTTCGCCGCGGGCGACTCCGCGACGGCGGCCCGGCTGATCGTTCTGAACACGCAGTACTTCAACAGCCAGGGGCAGCTGCCCTTGGTCCGCGGCTGGCTGGAGCAGCTCGACGAGGACATCCTCACCCGCAGTCCGCCGCTGGCTCCGATGGCGGTGTGGATCTGGGCGTTGACCGGGGACGCTCCCCGTGCTCGACGAGCACTGCGGATCGCCGAAGCAGGCGCCTTCGACGGCCCTCTGCCGGATGGCAGCGTCTCGATCGAGTCGGCCGTGCTGCGGGCTCGCGCCGCGCTCGCCCCGGACGGCGTTGGCCGCATGCTCGTCGACGCCGAACGAGCCGTGGCGCTGGAGCTGCCGGGCAGCTACTGGCACACCCAGGCGGCGCTGCTGCTGGGCGCGGCACATCTGGCCAATGGCACCGAGCAGGAGGCCCTGCGGTGGTTCGAGCACGCCGCTCAGTTCAGCGCGGAGCACCAACGGCCCGGCGCGTCGACCGCCCTGGCCGAGCTGGCCCTGCTCGCCGCGGATAGGGGCGACTGGCCGATGGCAAGGACCTACCACCGGGAGTCAGCCGACCACATCGCCGCCGGCCGGCTGCAGAGCTACATGCCCACCCTGCTCTGCCACCTGGCCGGTGCCCGCGTCGCGCTCCAGCGCGGCGAGGTCGACCGGACGCGCGCCGAGCTCCAGGCAGCCGTCGCGCTGTACGAGACGCCATCCTCCGCCGCGTTCCCGTGGCTGACCGTGCAAGCCGCGGTCCTGCTCGGCCGCCTGCACCTGGACCTGGGTGACCTCGCCGCTGCAGCACGCATGCTCGCCGACGCCCGCCGGCACGTGATCAGGCTCCCCCATGCGGGCGTGCTGCCCCGGTGGATCCACGACCTCGCCGGCGCCGTCGAGGACGCCTCCGCCCGGTCGAAGACCACGGAAGCGACCACGCTGACCGCCGCCGAGCTGAGCGTCCTACGGCTGCTGCCCACGCACCTGTCCCTCGCCCAGATCGCCGACCAGCACGTCGTCTCCCGCAACACCGTGAAAACTCAAGTCGCCTCGATCTATCGCAAGCTCGGCGTCAACGACCGCGCGGAAGCAGTCGATCGCGCACGAGCGCAAGGACTTCTCGACCCGCCGACCGCCCAGCACCACCGGCCGCCGCACCTCGGTTAGGAGAACGCCGCATCCGGACCAGGAGCCTGCCGGTACGGGAGCCGGTCGGCACGAGACCCCTCATGTCCCACTGACGAGCACCATCTCGTTGCCTTCGGGGTCGGCGACCCGCCAGCGATCCTCCGACTCGTCGAGGAGCCGGCCACCGGCTGCGACGGTCGTGGCGAGGCGCGTCTGCGCGAGGTCCGACGGCACAGCGAGCTCGAAGTGGATGCGGTTGCGCTGCTGGCGCCGCTGCGCCTGCGAGGCGTCGAGCTCCTGGAACACCAGCACCGGGTTCAGCCGCCGCGGATCGTGGATGTCGCTGGTCCCGGCTCGCCGGTCGTGGGTGTATCCGAGTGCGGCGACCCAGAACGCGCGGACCGCGGCGACGTCGGCGGCGTCGAGGAAGAGCTGAGCGAAGCGCGGCAGTCCCGGATCCGCCGTGGCCCCGAGTTCGCGGGCAGCGGTCTGGAGCTTTCCGGCGAGGTCGGTGAAGTCGAGCTCGAGGCCGTGGGCGTCGGCCTCCCACTGGTCCTTACCGCTGTCGAGAATCACGAGCCCGGGGCGCAGGTCGACCAGCAGCGGGAAGCCCGTGCCGTCGGCCAGCGCCGCCGCCGCGGCGGCCAGATCGCGCTGCTGCGTCGGCGAGGTGACGCGGTAGCACACCATCGCGCTGAACACCGCCTGCCAGTCGGCTGTCCCGATCCCCTCGCCGAGCGCCGCGCCCGGCACCAGGTCGACCTCGTTGCCGTCGGGGTCGGTGTGACAGACCCCGTACGGTCCCGATGCCTCACCGGGACTCGCCTGCTCGACCGCCGCGGCCGGCCGCACCACGTCGAGGTGGATGCGGTTACGCAACGGCCGTGGCTCGGTCGACCGCCGGATCCGTATCGCGGGGTCGCGCCGCAACGGATCCACCACACCGCCGTCCTGCGCAGGCGCGTAGTCGAGCACGCCCTGCCAGAACGGCGTCACCACGGACGGGTTCGCGGATTCGAACACGACGCTCAGCTGCTGCAGCACGGCCGGGTTCGCGGCCAGCCCGAGATCCCGCGCGGCCGCCGACGCCGCCTCGGCGTGCTCGTCCGAGTCGAGTCGCACCCGCACGCCTGTCGCGCGCAGGTCGACCACGACCTCGGCCGACAGCTCCACGATGCGCCCGGCCAGCGCGGCCCCCTCGATCAGCGACGGCGCGTCGAACCATGCCGTCGCAACACCGTCGACCACCCGCCAGTCCGTTCCGACCCCTGTCATGCCCGGCACTGTAGAGCCGATTGCGGACGATCTCCTTCCGAATAGTGATCATGTCCCGGCCGGGCATTTTGATTGACGCCGCCCGGCACAAGGTGCTCTGACGTCGGATCGGTGGTGCTGCAGCCGCGGCGCAACAACCGCCGGTGGTCAGGGAGGTCTGCGGGCTGCAGCCGCGGGCTACAGCGTACGCGGACCCGGGCCGGTGGCGGGCTGGTCTGGATGGGGTGATGGGCCGGCTCGCGCTGCGGTTCGCCCGGGTGGAGCCGGGCTGGGGTCAAGCCCTCGTGTCGGTGAGGGCGGCAGCAACGGCAGCGAGACGAGCGGGGACGGCGCGGTAGTAGGCCCAGCTGCCCCGCTTCTCGCGGGTCACCAGACCGGCGTCATGCAGCACCTTGAGGTGATGGCTGACCGTCGGCTGGGACAGCCCGACCGGATCGGTCAGGTCGCACTGGCAGGCCTCACCGCCCTCGGCTGCCTGGATCACCGACAGCAGCCGCAGCCGGGCCGGGTCGGCCAGCGCCTTGAGTACGTGGGCCAGGTCCGCCGCCTGGTCGGCGTCCAGCGGGGCGCCGGCGATCGGCGGGCAGCACGGGACCTCGGCGGAGACGTCGATCACCGGCAGTTCGGTGCGGGCGGCGGGCACGCACCTGAGTCTGCCATGAACATTGACAACCGTCGATGTCCGAGGCATGGTCAGCACATCGACATTCATCGATATCGAGGAGGATCCCATGGGTAGGGTGCAGCTCGCGCTCAACGTGAGCGACGTGGACGCTGCGGTCGCCTTCTACAGCAAGCTTTTCCAGGCCGAGCCGGCCAAGCGCCGGCCGGGCTACGCCAACTTCGCGATCGCCGACCCGCCGCTGAAGCTGGTCCTGCTCGAGGCCGCCGACACGGACGCCCGCGGCTCAGGCACGGCCGGCGCGCTGAACCACCTCGGCATCGAGGTCGCGTCGACCGATGAGGTGAACGCCGCGACTGCGCGTCTGGCCGACGCCGGCCTGGCCACAGCCGGGGAGGCGAACACCACCTGCTGCTACGCGGTGCAGGACAAGGTATGGGTCGACGACCCGGACGGGGCGCCGTGGGAGGTCTACACCGTCCTCGCCGACGCCCCGGCCGAGGTCACGACGCCCGGTCGGGTCGGTGATTCCGCCTGCTGCGGCGGGACGGCGAACGGAACTGGGAAGGGGCGCGTGCGCGCTTCCTCCGCGAGGCGCAGACACTGCAGGTCGCGCATCCGTCGATCATCCAGGTACGGGACTACGGCGAGGAGCCGGGGCTCGCAGCGGTCGCCTACTGGGCACCGCCGACGCTCGATCCGCCCGATGCGGACGACCGCGTTGCCTCGTCGGCACCTTTAACCGA
>Ga0207689_10003473_pt1 | contig 14398 bp, 6 predicted proteins | sample KBSMisM52_FD_184312 | JGI IMG/M metagenome (GOLD analysis project Ga0207689, IMG submission 184312) | Miscanthus rhizosphere microbial communities from Kellogg Biological Station, Michigan, USA - KBS Miscanthus M5-2 (SPAdes) (version 2) | ecosystem: Host-associated > Plants > Roots > Rhizosphere... | reverse complement strand
GCACTCCCCTGCCGATCTTTCGTGACGTGGCTCGCGAGGCCGGGCTGGATTTCATCCACGTCAACGGCGCCAGCGACGAGAAGTTCCTGCCGGAGATCATCGGAGGCGGCGGACTCCTTTTCGATTTCGACAACGACGGCTGGCTCGACGTGTTCCTCGTCGACAGCGGCTCGCTTGCCGATCCGGCGGTGGACCGGCGCGCGCGCCACCGGCTGTATCGAAACCGGCGCAACGGGACGTTTGCGGACGTGACGGACGCCTCGAACATCCGGCACCGCGGTTACGGAATGGGGGCGTGCGCGGGCGACATCGACAACGACGGCCTCACCGACCTGTACATCACCAACGCCGGCCCAAACGCCCTCTACCGCAACACCGGCGGCGGACGGTTTGTCGAAGTGCCCAACGCCGGCGGGGCGGATTCTCCGCTGTGGAGCACGAGCTGCGCATTCGTCGACATCGATCGGGACGGAGACCTCGATCTCTTCGTCACCAACTATGTCGACACCTCGCGCGCCAATCAGTTCTGCGGCTTTGCGGGGCCGCCGGCCATCCGCGACTACTGCCACCCGCTCGTGTATCCGCCGCTGCCCAACGTGCTCTATCGGAACAACGGCAAAGCTCCAGGCGGCGGCGTCACGTTCGAGGACATCAGCATGCAGGCCGGCATCGCTCCGTACCGGGGAAACGGGCTCGGCGTGGCGGTGAGCGACGTCGACGACGACGGCTGGCCCGATATCTTCGTGGCCAACGACAGCACGCCGAACTTCCTCTTTCACAACGACAAGAACGGACGGTTCACGGAGATTGCGGGCCTCGCCGGCGTGGCGGTGGCGGCGGACGGCAAGCCGCGCGCCGGGATGGGAACCGCGTTCGGCGATTTCAGCGGGATCGGCCGTCAGGGGCTGGTGGTCACGAATCACGAAACCGAGATGCACAGCCTGTTTCTCAACCTCGGCGGGCAGCTGTTCTCGGACGTGACGATTCGCAGCGGCGTCGGACCCGCGACGCGCCCGTATGTCGGCTTCGGCGTGGTGTTCTTCGACTTCGACAACGACACCCGCCTGGACATCGCGATCGTCAACGGCAACGTGATGGCGAACGTGGCGCAGGTGCGGGCTGGTGCCAGGCTCGCGCAGCGAAAGCTGCTCCTGCGAAACACCGGAGAGCGTTTCGTGGACGTGACGAAGCAGGCCGGTCCCGGGTTCGCGCTCGAAGGCGTCGGTCGCGCACTCGCAGCCGGCGACGTGGACAACGACGGGGATCTCGATCTGCTCGTCGTCAACAACGGCGACCGGCCCAGCCTGCTGCTCAACGACGGTGGCAACGCCAGCAACGCCGTGCTGGTGCAGGTGGTGGGCACGACCAGCAACCGCGCCGGCATCGGGACGAAGCTGACGCTCACCGCGGGCGGACGCCGGCAGACGCGAGAAGTACAGTCCGGGTCCAGCTACCTCGCCCAGAACGATCCGCGGGCGCACTTCGGCCTGGGCGGGGCGGAGCGCGCGGAGCGTCTCGAGATTCGCTGGCCGGACGGCTCGAACGAAGCCGTCGAGAATCTGCCGGCGAACCATCTGGTGGTCGTCCGCCAGGGAAAGGGAATTGTCAGCCGTGCGCCGCTGGCGCGTTGAGGTCGTGTGGCTGCTGCTGGCGGTCCTTGCCGTCCCGTCGACGGCAGCCGCGCAGCGGGACGGCTTCCTCGCCGCGTGGGTGGAGTTCTACCAGACGCTGCCGGGAGCCTACGGCGACGAAGGCCCGCGGCTGGCGGCGGCGCTGGAGAAGATGACGGCGGCGCTGGCGGCGTGGGACCGCGAGATCCGCGACGGGGAGAGCCAGCTACAGGCGCGCTTGAAGGGCGCCGACGCCAACACGGCCCTGGAGGTCCACGCCATCCTGGCGGCGCTCTACCTGGATCGAAGCCGCTTCGACGACGCGCTGCGCGAGTTCGACGCGGCCATCAGCATCGCCCCCACGCGCGCGGCGTTTCACCGCTACAAGGGGCTCATCTACCTGGCCACGGCGCGACCGGCGGAGGCGGCGGAGGCGTTCCGCTCGGCGTGGCGCATCGAGCCGATGGATCCGCAGAACGCCTATCGGCTGATCGTGTACCGCTCGAACAGCACGACCCGTCAGGAAGCCGACCAGGCGCTGGCCACGTTCGCGACGGTGGAAGCCGATCTGATCCGGCTCGCCCGGCCGCGAGCCACGTCACCGTTCCGAACGACTGACGCGATCGACGACGACGCTGGTGGCGCACTGGGATTCGTTCCGCCGCCGTACGCCCGTGGATTCTCGTTGCTGCAGCGGGGACAGTACGAAGAAGGTCTTCAGGCCCTCCGTGCCGCGGTCCGCGCCGACCCTCTCGTCGCCGACGCGGCGTCCCGCTCGGAGCCGCTGATCCAAGGGAGCGCCGCGCTGCGGCAAGGCCAGGTCGGCACCGCAATCGAGCGTTTCGAAACTGCGGTCGCGGGTGCCGCCGGGTCGTCAGAAGCGCACCGGCTCCTGGGCACGGCGTACGGAGTCCGCGGCGACATCCCGCTCGGCGTGCAGCACCTGCGCGACGCCGTAAGGCTGAACCCGCGAGATGAACGTGGGTGGATCGCGCTCGCGCGGACGCTCGAAGACACCGGCGAGCGGGCGGACGCGGCGGCGGCGCTGCGCGCCGGCATCGACGCGCTGCCCGACTCCGGCGCCCTGCGGTGGCGGCTCAGGTCGCTGAACCGCGAACGGATCGACGAATCCGATCTCGGCCTGCTCGCGGGCGCGGATGCGCTCGTCCTGTTTGCCGGCAAGGGCGCGCTACTGGGTCAGGTCGCCGGGATGGCACGGGGCCACCTGGACTACGACCGCGCCCTGCAGCTGGAGGAGCGGCGAGTGGCGCTCACGCCGAACAACGCCGCGGCGCATCAGGCGCTCGGCCGCGCCTATGTGGAGCAGGGGCGAGAAGAGGCCGGGTACGCGGAGCTCGTCACCGCATTGCTGCTCGATCCGCTCGACGCAGACACGCTGACGACGCTTGGACAGCTGCACCTCGCGGCAGGCCGCACGCCTCAGGCACTGGCCGCCCTGCAGCGGGCGCTCGCGCGCGATCCCGCCAACAGCCAGGCGCTGAACGCACTCGGCAACGCACTGATCCGCGCCGGCCGAACGGAGGAAGGACAACAGCGCCTCGAGGAATCCGTGCGCCGGCAGGCGCAGGACGTCGACGATCAGCGGAGTCGGCGAACCGCTGCCATGCTGACGGTGCAGGCCGAAGTCCACATGTCGAAGGGCGAGTTCGACGCGGCCCTCGACCTCTGGAAGCAGGCGGCCGCGATCCGCCGCGACAGCGTCGGCTCCCTCCAGGTCGCGGACGCCCTAATCAAGGCCGGGCGGCTCGAAGAAGCCGCCGCCGTGCTGCAGGCGTCGATCCCGGTGAACGCCCGGTCCGAAACGCACCGCCGCCTAGCGGAGGTCTACGCCGCGCTGGGCCGAGCCGATGACAGTGCACGCGAACGCCAGGCGTACGTACAGCAGCGTCTCGACGAGTTGCGGCGCGGCGACTAGGAGGAGCTAGAGCACCCAGGCGCCGAAGGCCCAGCAGATGAGCGCGTTCGCGGTGGCCATGGTGAAGTCGTCGGTCCCGCGCGGCGACCAGAGCTCGAGTATCGAGTTCGACACCGCAATGACGATGGCGAGCCCGAACCAGGCGCCGCCCGGTGAATTCGCGGCGACCAGGCTCACGCACAGGACGAGTCCGCCGATGAATCCCGTCACCGTGCCGCCGATCGATTTGCGGTTCACGTCGCCGATGCCGACCACGCGGATCTTCTGCCTGCCGTAGAGCGCGCCGCCAACCTCTGAGAGCGTGTCGGTGATCATGTACGAGCCCCAGATGAGCATGAACACGAGGGCGAAGTGCTGCGGAGAGTACAGCGCGTACAACTGCGCGCCGATCGGCACCATCACGAACTTGAACAGCGCCCAGAGCGTCATCAACGACACGCAGTTGGCGCGCGCCAGAACGCCGTCCATGACCCGCGACTGCGGTCCGTAGACCGACGCGGCGAACCAGCCGCTGCGCCAGAACACGCCGATGAAGATCCAGAGCGTGATCAGGCCGTCGAGCAGGTTCGCGTTGAGGAATGCGTAGGCGAAATTGGCCGGGCGAGTCTCGTCGACCATCGTAAACAGGTAGATCACGGCGCTGGCACCGAGCGTGATGAAGCGCCCGCGCCTCCCGATCATGTCGACGATGCGGATCCGGCGCTCCGAATGGCGCGCGACGAGGTCCGCAACCTCGTATGGCTGGTTCATGCGCGAGCCGAAGGCCGCGCGGCGTTCCTCGCGCGTGAATTTCGCCACCTTGGCGAGCAGCAGCGCCTTGATGCCGAGCCAGATGAAGCCCCACAGCACCGTGATGACGAGGACGTTGGCTCCCACCCGAATCGCGGTGTCGCCATCGATCGTGACCGAGCCGACGAGGGACGCGCCGAAGCCGGTGAAGAAGGTCACGGCGCACAGCAGGGTGAGCGAGGTGTTCACCGCCAGCGCGGCGCCGAATATGCGGCGCGCGGTGGTGATGCGGGTGTCGCCCGCGATGGGTGACGTGGCGGCCAGTGTCGTCATACCCCCTATACGAACGGAAGTGGTGCCGTTCGACATGGTCCAGGCTCTATTTCGCGAAGGCGCGGCGATCCACGAGCCCGCTGCCTTCCCTGACGGTGACGACGTGATCGATCGGCACGTCCTGGACGACGTCCACACGTCCGCTTGGCCAACTCACCTCGAGCCGCTCGGCGCGCGTGCCCTCGCCGAGTCCGAAGTGCTGCCGCAGGTCGTTCTGGCCCAGGTAGCTCGACCCGGCTTTCACCTCGCGCAGCTGCGTCCGTCCGGCCGCGGTGAGACGGAGCCGCGCCCCGATGCCGTCGCGGTTGCTCTGCGTGCCGATCAGGCGGAGGACGAGCGCGTGGCCGCCCGGTCCGTCGTTGCGAAGCAGGTCGGCGGTCTGGCCGTTGTTCGTGACGAGCAGATCCAGATCGCCGTCGTTGTCGATGTCGCCGGCGGCCAGGCCGCGGCCCACCTTTTCAAGCGCGAAGCCCGGGCCGGCGCGGCTCGTGACGTCGCTGAAGCGGCGCGACCCCGTGTTCCGGAACAGCAGCTTGCGTTGCGCGTGCGACGCTCCGGCACGGAACTGCGCCGGGTTGTCCAGCATGTGTCCGTTGGCGAACGCGAGGTCCAGGAACCCGTCGTTGTCGAAGTCGAAGAACACGGCGCCGAAGCCGACGAACGGCAGCGTGGCAGCTCCGATGCCGCTCTCGGGCGTCGCATACGTGAACAGCCGGCCACCCAGTCCGCGGAACAGGCTGAACATCTCGAAATCGAGATTGGTGACGACGAGGTCCAGGCGCCCGTCGCCGTCGTAATCTGCCGCATCGGTCCCCATGCCCGCGCGCGCGCCGCCATCGGTGGCCACCGCCACGCCGGCACGCAGCGCGGCGTCCTCGTAGCGCCACGCGCCGGTGCGGTGAAACAGGACATTCGGCACGCTGTCGTTGGCCACGAAGACGTCCGGCCACGAGTCGTCGTCGTAGTCGGCGATGACCACCCCGAGCCCGTTTCCGCGGAGCGCGCCGATACCAGACTCGCGGCTGACGTCTGTAAACGTCCCCTTGCCGTCGTTGCGGTACACCACGTTCGGAAGCGGCGCGAAGATGAGCGGGTGACAGTAGGCTCGCGCGTTCAGTCGTGCGTTGCCGCAGTAGGGGTTGTGTGTGGCGTCGGCGGAGACGTAGTTCGCGACGAACAGGTCGAGATCGCCGTCCTTGTCGAGATCCGCGAAGGCGCACCCCGTGCTCCACAGCGCCGAGCCGACACCAGCGGCGCGCGTGACGTCGGCGAAGGCCCCGCCACCAGCGTTGCGGTAGAGCGTGTTGGCCCCGACGCTGGTGACATACAGATCCACCCGACCGTCGTTGTCGTAGTCGCCGGCGCAGGCACCCATGCCGTAGCCGCGATGACGAATGCCGGATGACGCGGTCACGTCGTCGAACGTGCCGTTGCCGCGGTTCCTGAACAGCCGGTGCCGGGCCTGACGCGCGACCGCTGGTTCGGCAAGCGAGCCGCCGTCGACGAGGAAGATGTCAATCCACCCGTCGTTGTCGAAATCGAAGAACAGGCCGCCGGACCCGATGGTTTCCGCCAGGTGCTTGTCGGGGCTGGCGCCGTTGATCTGGCGGAAGTTCACCCCGGCGCTGCTGCTGATGTCGGTGAACCGGACGTCTTCTTTCTGGCTCTGCACCTCGCTGCGGCCGATCGCGGCCAGCGCAATGACCGCAATGAACCGGCAACCAGCGCGTCTCACCTCACGGGGCTCCCGCCGCGCAGGGCCGCTTCCTCACGCAAGGTGTCGAGCAAGAGCTGCCGCCGCCGGTCTGCGAGCCGCTGCCGCTGCACCTGCTCGACGTGCTCGAAGTGCCGCGCCGCGTCGCGGTCGTTGCCCAGCCGGGTCAAGGCCGTCGCCAGCGCATATTCCGCCTCGATGAAATCCGCGTTCAGCTCCGTGGCGCGGCGCAGCGCGTCCACGGCCTCGGCGGTGCGGCCGGCGTTCAGGTGGATCTGCCCGACGCCGAAGTGCGCGCCGGCGTCGCGAGGGTCGAGGCGCAGGGCCGCGGCGAATTCGGCCAACGCCTCGTCCGGACGATCTTCGAGGACGAGCGCACCGGCCAGGAGCCGGTGCCACGCCGGGTTGGCGGGATCGTCAGCGGCCGCGCGTGAGAACGCCTCCACGGCGCCAGCGCCATCGGCCGCGCCCGACGCCAGCCGGCCAACCGCCCCGAGCAGGTGGCTCCTGCCGGCCACCGCCATCGAGGCGGCCTCCTCGTATTCGCGGCGGGCATCCGCAAAGCGATTGGAGTGTTCGTAGCTGGTCGCCAGCCACCAGTGCGAGCGCCCTGATGCCGGGATGGCGCGAATCGTGTCCTGCAACGCGCGCTGCGCGTCGGCGTCGCGGCCGGCGGTGCTCAGCACTCGAGACAACGCCAGCCTGGAGCGCTCGTCGGCGGGGTTCATGCGGATCGCGGCCTCGAGCTGCTCGAGGCTCTTGTCGAACTCCGACTCCGCCCAGTGGACCAGCCCCTGGACCCGCCGCGCCTCCGACGGGGCGCCGGTCACGAGCGAGTCCATGGACGCCACTCGCCGGAACTCTTCGATTGCTGGACGGAACTCCCCTCTCCTGAGCTGTTCGAACCCCTGGCGGTAGGCGGCCAGCGGCAGGAGCGGCATGCCCCTGACGGCCTCTTCGAGGGGGCGCCCTCCGGACGGGGCGCTCTCACGATTCCACTCGTCGAGCGCCTTGGACATCGTGTCCAGGGCCCGGACCACGCGTGGGCCTTCGTCGCCGGAGATCCCCTCTACGGCGTCCGCCAGCTCGGCAACCCCCTGAAAAAACGCCTGCCGCTGTGCGTTGGCCACGCCGGGCATCGCCAGGACGGCCGCCGTCAGGGACGCTCCCAATACCGTCTGAACAGCCTTGACAGCCACTCGCGCGGAGCGTATACCCATCGCCGACGAACCAAAAGGGGTAGACGAAGCTCAGGACCCAAACAGGCCACACACAGCGATCGAGCGGGACGAAGGAGGCATCGTCATGCATCGAGCCCTCAAGGGGATCCTCGCGGTTGCCACGTTCCTGGTGTTGTTCCCTCACATGGCGGCCGCGCAGGTAGGACAGGTGGCCGGCACCGTTCGCGACACGTCCGGCGCCGTCATGCCGGGTGTGACCGTCGAAGTCACGAGCCCCGCGCTCATCGAAAAGATCCGCTCGACCACGACCGACGGCTCGGGGCAGTACCGAATCGTCAATCTGCCCGTCGGCACGTATTCCGTAGTCTTCACGCTGCCGGGCTTCTCCAAGCAGCAGCAGAACGACGTGGTGCTCACGACCGGCTTTACCGCCGCCGTCAATGCCACGATGACCGTCGGCCAGCTCTCGGACCAGATCACGGTCAGCGGGCAGGCGCCCATCGTCGATATTCAGAGCTCGAAACAGATCGCCACGTTCCAGAGTGAGCAGATTCGCGATCTTCCGACGACGCGCAACATCCGCAGCGTGCTGACGCTGACGCCCGGCCTCACCAACACCGGCCTCGGGGCCGACTGCGTCGGCGGCGTCGGCGTGTGGTGCAACAACAACATCTACAACCTGAGCGCGCACACCGCCAGCAACGACACCGACGGCGGCGCGCAGGGCCGCGTCATGGTGGACGGGACGATCATCAACACCGGGGGCGGCGCCGGCATCATGGGCATGACCGGCGGCTACGTCGCCGACGTCGCCAATGCGCAGGAGGTCACCGTGCAGATCTCCGGCGGGCTGGGCGAGTCGGAAACCGGCGGCGCGACGATCAACATCATTCCGCGCACCGGCGGCAACCGCTTCGCGGGCAACTACTTCCTCACCTACACGCAGGGCGATTACAACACCAATGGCGACGTGCGCGATGGTGGGATATTCAGCGGTTCGTGGTTCTCGCAGAACAACGGCAATCATCCCGAAATCAGCAACGGGTATCCGCTCATCCGCGACTACGACACGTCGTTCGCGTTCGGCGGCCCCATCAAGCGCGACCGCGTCTGGTTCTTCTCGGTGGCGCGCGCCTGGCAGAAGGACGCGTGGAGCCGGCAGCAGGACCGCATCTGGGACAACGCGAACGCCGGCAAATGGGGCGCGAACTACCAGCCGGATCGGTCGACGCCGGCGCTGCAGCTGCTCAACTGGACGCGCAATGGCAACGCGCGCGTCACGACGCAGCTGACGCCGAAAAACAAGGTCAACTTCTTCTGGGATGAGGGATACACCTGCCAGGACCCGTGCGACGGCTCCGTGGCGCCGTGGACGGCGCGAGACGGCTGGTGGTCGGGTCAGGTGCATCCGGCCCGGCTGATCCAAGTGGGGTGGACCAATCCGCTGACGAACGTGATCCTGCTCGAAGCCGGGATGTCGGCGAACCGCCAGCTCTACGACTTCTCGCAGCATCGCTACTTCACGCCCAATCCGGACATTCCACGCGTCACCGAATTCGGGACGACCGTTGGGGCGACTCCCGACTATCCCATCCTCAACGGCACGAATTTCACCATCAACGGTGTGCCATCGGGACCGTGGTCCGACGGTATCGGCGGCGCGGCAGAGCAGCGACAGCTCAACGACTGGCGACCGCGCGCGTCGATCTCGTACGTCACGGGCGGCCACGCCGCCAAGTTCGGGTATGACGGCGGCTACTTCGCGCAGACCCGGTCCAACAGAACCAACAACCCGCGGCTGGAGTACCGCTACGACACGCCGGTCGCGACCTGCTTCAACGCCGCAAGTCCCTCGGCGTCGCTGTGCGGCAACACGAGCCTCTATTACCCGGCCGATCCGTACAACCAGGCGCTCCGACCGGTGCCGACGCGAGTCAAGATCAACACGGGCCCGTCCACCATCGACAACCGGGTGGCCTACAGCGGTTTCTACGCGCAGGATCAGTGGACACTGAAGCACCTCACGGTGGCCGGCGGCGTCCGCTACGACCACGCGACCAGCGAATACCCGGAAACGTGCATTGGCAAGGACGGCAACCGGCTCGGCTCCAGCGGCAACGAGCCCTATGTCCCGGTGCAGGTTGGCGGGACGTTCGCCGGACAGCGCAGCTGGTGCACGCCCGCCACGGATGGCGTCTCGTACCACGACGTCACCCCGCGCTGGGCCGTGACCTGGGACGCGTTCGGCAACGGCAAGACGTCGGTCAAGTGGAGCATGGGCAAGTACCTGTCGGGGGCGGGGATCGCCGGCATCTATGCCGACGCCAACCCGGCGCAGCGAACGGCCAACACCTACTGGCGCTCGTGGACCGACGTGGACGGCGACCGCAGGGTGGACTGCGATCTGCTGAATTTCAATCTGCAGGACTTCAGCGCGTCGGGCGGGGACATCTGCGGCGGGCCAGGCTCGGTCGCGACCATTCCTGACGCATCCTCGGCAACCGCTGCGAGAAACTACGGGCGCGATCCGCTCAGCCTCGACGCCGATGGGACGCCGATTGGCCTCGCGACGACACAGTGTGGACGCCGAGAAGCGGGGATTCCGGCCGCTGTCCAGGCGTACTGCGACGTCTACGACAACAGCCTGCTCGACGGATGGGGCAAGCGTCGCTCCGAGTGGCAGTACAGCATCGGGATCCAGCACGAGCTCCTGCCGCGCTTCTCGGCCGAGTTCACCTACAACCGCAGGAACTACTCGAACCTGACGGTGACCGATCAGCTCGGGATCGGGTGCGATCGATTCAACGGCGCACAGGAAACGACCGCGTGCCAGAACGGCTACCTGAATTTCTCGGCGACGAATTACGGCTTCTTCAATGCCGTGGCGCCGAGCAATCCCGGCCTGCCGGGCGGCGGCGGATACGTGATCCGTGGACTGTCCAATCAGAACGCGACGCTGCCGGTGTCGCCGGGGTCCGCGGTGACGTTCATGGACGTTCTGTCCTACAAGTCGAACTTCTTTGACACGAACTTCGTCTGGCGCGGCACCGAGAAATTTGGTCTTCGCGGTTTGCGCATCAACGGCGGGACCACCACTGGCCGGGCGGTGCGTGACCAGTGCGGCGCCATGCTCGACGGTCCCGACGTCCGCCAGCACGATGACACGACGCCCTCCTGCAATCCCTATACGCGATGGGAAACGAACATCCGCGGCACCGCTACCTACACGGTTCTGCCTGGAAAAGCGTGGGGCGACGTTCTCGTGAGCACGGTGTTCCAGCGGCGGAACGGCCCCGAGCGGGTTGCAAACCACGCCTTCACCAAGGACCAGGTGACCTGGGAAGCGAGCAGCGCCGCTCGCGCCACGCAGGCGTGCCCGGCCGGCGCGACGGCTGGCCAGGTCGGATGCTTCACGCCGTCTGGCACCACGGTGACGGCGACGAGCTATACGGTCAACCTGCTCAATCCGGGCGAGCTGTACGGCCCGGGTTACCTCACGTTCGACCTGAAGCTCGGGAAGAACGTCCGGTTCCACGACAAGCGCGTCAACGTCGGCGTCGACATCTACAACTTGTTCAACAAGGAGCAGGTGCTGACGTACCAGGACAACTTCGACACCGTTGACAATCCATCGACGCCGGCCGTCGAGAAATGGGGACAGGCGACGTCGCTGCTGAGCCCGCGCTTCGTGCGCCTGTCGGTCCAGTTCGACTTCTAGACCCGCCCAACAGCCGGCGCGAATCCGTGCGGATTCGCGCCGGTCTCGCGATTACCATCACCTGCCATGGGGCGGGTCCTGATGGCGGTCGTCGCGCTCGCGATCAGCGTAGGTCTGACCGGCCGGGCCGCGGCACCGCAGACTGGTCCAGCGGCGCCCCCCACCTACCAGAGCGAGAAAGGTCGTTTCCAGCAGGCGCTCCTGCAGTTCATGGCGGCCAGCGCCGGAATCTACGGCGACGAGGGCGCTCGCCTGCGCGCGAGCCTCGATGCGATGCAGGGCGCCGTCGAGCGGTGGGACGCCGCGATCGAACGGTATCCACGCGGCGGCCACATGGCCCTGGCGGGCGTGTACCTCGACCGAGGCCGGACCGCGGACGCCCTGCGCGAGTTGACGGCGGCGACTGAGCTCGAGCCGATGCGCCCCGAACTCCATTTCTTTCGGGGCGTCGCAGCCGGCGAGCTGGGCAGGCCGGCGGAGGCGGTCGAGTCGTTCGGGCGTGCCGCGGATCTCGACCCGGGCGCGCCGGTGCCGCTCTACGAACTCTCCCTGCGCCTGCGAATCCTCGATCGCGATCAAGATGCCGCGGCGGCGGAGCGGCGCTTCCGGGCGGCCGCTCGCACCCGATTGTCGAAGAAGAGCACCGCCGAGGCGTTCACGAGACTGGCGCTCCAGGTGGAAGCGGCGCGGCCGATGTTCTTTCTCGCGCGCTACCACGACGCGAGCGCGTTCCTTCGGCGAGGGGCGTACGCCGAGGCCGTCCAAGCGTTCCGGCAGGCGGCGAACGGCGACCCGCTCCTCGCAGCCGCGGGCGGCCGTGGCGATCCTCGCGTGCGCGACGCCAGCGCGGCGCTGCGGAGCGGATCGCTGCGCGCGGCGATCGATCTGCTGACCGCGGTCGTGGCCACGGCGCCGGGTAATGCCGAGGCACAGCGCCTCCTGGGGATGGCCTGTTGGGCCGACGAACGCTACGAGACCAGCTCCGCGCACTTCCGAAAAGCGGTGGAGGCGAGCCCGCGCGACGAACGCGCGCGCCTCGCCCTCGCCGAGGTCCTTGCGAAGGCTGGCCGGGTCGACGAGACGGAGCGAGTGCTCCTGGACACCGTTGCCCTCCTTCCGGAGTCGGGCCAGGCCTGGTACCGGCTCGGCGGGCTGTATCACGCACGCGAGCAATACGCGCAGGCACTGGCGGCGCTCGATCGCGCGGCGGCGCTGGGGGCGCTCGGCGGCCTCGACGCCGTCTATCAGGTGATCGGACAGGTCCAGGCCCTGCAGCAGAACGACGACCTGGCCGTCGAGGCCTACCGGCGCCGCGTCGCCGTCAACCCCAATGACCCTGCCGCGCACCGGGCGCTGGGCGACACGCTGCGCGACGTGGACCGCTTCGACGACGCGTTGACGGAGTATCTCGCGGCCCTCGTCGTCGACCCCGCCGATGTGCGGGCGCTCACCGCGGTGGCGTCCATCGATCTCCAGCGCCAGCAGTACGAGGATGCGATCGCAGCCGCCAGCCGGGCCGTGAGCCTGAACGCCGAGGACAAGGAAGCGCAGTACGCGGTGGCGACGGCGTTGGTCCGCGTGGGCCGCGCCGAGGAAGGCGCCACGGCGCTTCGGGCGTTTCAGCGTCTCCAAGAGGCGGAGATGGCCCGCGACCGGCGCGTCTACGCGTTGAATGCGCTTCGACGCAACGCCTCGCTGGCGCTGCAGGGCGGAGACGCCGCGGAGGCCGCCGCCCGTCTGCAGGACGCCGTCGAACTTGCCCCGAACGACGCCAGCCTGCACGCGGACCTCGGGTTGGCGTTGCTGAAGGCGAAGCGCGCCCAGGACGCCGTGGCGCACTTCCAGCGTGCGCTCGAACTGGACACGGGCGCGGACGTGACCCGGTCGCTGGCCGAGGCGTACGGCGCGCTTGGGAAGACCGATGAGCGCCGGCGGGCCTTGGAGATGTACGAGCGCCAGAAGGCGGATCGGCTGCGTCGAGGCGAGTTCCGTTGACCGCGGGGTGCCGCGTGCGTATCGGCGTGCTTCTGGCGCTGGCCCCCGTTGCCGTGGCGACCCAACCGTCCGCGCTTCCCGTGCAGTTCCACCTGCGGACGCAGGAGGCCGGCCTCGACTTCGTCCACACCAACGGAGCCAGTCCCGCCAAGCATCTGCCGGAGACGATGGGGGCCGGCGGGGCCCTCGTGGACGTCGACAACGACGGGTGGCTGGACGTCTTTCTCGTGGACAGCGGATCGATCGCCGATCCCCGCCAGGCCACACGGGCGCGGCACCGCCTGTACCGGAACCGCGGCGACGGCACGTTCGAGGACATCAGCGGACGCGCCGGCCTCGCGCGCCGCGGCTACGGCATGGGCGCCTGCGCGGCCGACTACGACAACGACGGAGCGGCGGACATCTACGTGACGGGGGCCGGGCCCAACGCGCTCTATCGCGGCAACGGGCACGGCGTCTTCACCGACGTGACCGAACGAGCGCACGTCGGATTGGCGCGCTTCGGGGCGAGCTGCGCGTTCGTCGATCTGGACCGGGACGGCGACGTGGACCTGTTCGTCGCCAACTACGTCGACACCACACGCGACGTGTTCTGCGGCGCTCTGACGGGCAACGGGCGCGCCTATTGCCATCCGCTCAACTACCGGCCCGAGACCGCGGTGCTGTACCGCAACAACGGCGACGGGACGTTCACCGACGTCAGCCGCGCGTGGGGCCTGCTCGAACACCAGGGCAACGGCCTGGGTGTCGTGGCGACCGACTACGACCAGGACGGCTGGCCCGATCTCTTCGTGGCCAACGACGGCATGCCCAATTTCCTCTACCACAACGTGAAGGGCACGCATTTCGAGGAGGTCGCGCTGCTGGCCGGCGTCTCCGTCGCGATCGACGGACGGCCGCGGTCCGGCATGGGCACTGACGCCGGCGACGTCGACGGCGACGGCCTCGTCGACCTGTTCGTGACCAACTTCGAGTTCCAGAGCCACACGCTGTTCAAGAACCTGGGGCGCGGGCTGTTCGTGGACACCACGCTCGACAGCGGGCTGCGGCAGGTCACGCGACCGTTCGTCGGCTTCGGCACCACCTTCGCCGACTACGACAACGACGGCGACCTCGACCTGGCGATCGTGAACGGCCACGTGCTCGACGTGCCGGACGCCGCGTATCCCAAGGCCGTGTACG